>ENA-OPBO01002451-OPBO01002451.1-human-gut-metagenome-genome-assembly--contig:-NODE-2451-length-10923-cov-3.209146_pt1 | contig 10923 bp, 9 predicted proteins | sample MGYA00241071_ERZ501458 | MGnify/ENA primary metagenome ERZ501458 (study PRJEB25962, sample SAMEA2042509) | human gut metagenome | biome: human gut; feature: human-associated habitat; material: faeces...
TCTCTGGTGGTCTCCGCGGAGATCTGCGAGGATGTGTGGTCTCCGGTGCCGCCCAGTATCCAGGCTTCCCGGGAGGGAGCCCTTGTGATCGTCAACTGTTCTGCCAGTGATGAGACCATCGGCAAGGCGGCTTACCGGAGAAGCCTGATCGAGGGGCAGTCCGCCCGGCTGATCTGCGGGTATGTGTATGCCAATGCAGGAGAAGGGGAATCTACCACAGACCTGGTATTCGGCGGCCACAACATCATCGCTGAAAACGGTACGGTTCTGGCAGAGGCACCCCGGTTTCAGGGAGGGATCCTGACTACGGAGATCGATTTGGAACGTCTGATCGGGGAGCGGCGCAGGAACACCACCTTCCAGAACGCCAAGGAGCGGACCCTGCCCAGGATCCCCTTTGCCCTGGAACTTTCGGAGACGGTTCTTACCAGAAGCTTTGCCTCCCGGCCCTTTGTGCCGTCTGAGGAGGAAGAGCGGAACCAGCGCTGTGAGGAGATCCTGACCATTCAGGCAAAGGGTCTGGAGAAGCGGCTGACCCACACCCATGCAAGAAGCGCGGTGGTGGGGATCTCCGGAGGCCTGGATTCTACCCTGGCCCTGCTGGTGACGGCCAAGGCTTTTGACGCCCTGGGGCTTGAGCGCAGCCAGATCGTGGCGGTGACCATGCCCTGTTTTGGCACCACAGACAGGACTTACCGCAACGCCTGCGAGATGGCCCGCAAACTGGGGGCTACCCTGCGGGAGGTGCCCATTGCGGCGTCGGTGGAGCAGCATTTCCGGGATATCGGACACGATCCGGAGGATCACAGCGTCACCTATGAGAATGCACAGGCCAGGGAGCGGACCCAGGTGCTGATGGATATCGCCAACGCAGACGGCGGCATGGTGGTTGGGACCGGGGACATGTCGGAGCTGGCTCTGGGATGGGCCACCTACAACGGAGATCACATGTCCATGTACGGGGTCAACGCCTCAGTGCCCAAGACGCTGGTGCGCCATCTGGTACATTATTACGCCGATACCTGCGGAGATCCGGTGCTAAAAGACGTGCTCTATGACGTGCTGGATACGCCGGTGAGCCCGGAGCTTCTGCCTCCCAAAGACGGGGAGATCGCCCAGAAGACAGAGGATCTGGTGGGACCTTACGAGTTGCATGATTTCTTCTTGTATTACTTCCTCCGGTTCGGATACAGCCCCAGGAAGATCTACCGCATTGCCCGGCTGGCCTTTGCGGGAGAGTATGAAGAGGAGACCATTTTAAAATGGCTCCGCACTTTCCTGCGCCGGTTCTTTACCCAGCAGTTCAAGCGGTCCTGCCTGCCGGACGGGCCCAAGGTGGGAACGGTGGCTCTGTCGCCCAGAGGAGACTGGCGGATGCCAAGCGACGCCTGCGTGGATCTGTGGCTTGCGGATCTGGAAGATCTGTAGAAATATAAGGAAAGGGAGCAAAAGAAGATGGAAGGAAAGAAAGAACAGGCAACAGAACGATTTCAGAAGATGTACAACTGCTGTCAGGCGGTGGCCTGCACCTACTGTGAGGATCTGGGGATCAGGGAGCAGGATATGTTCCGCATGACGGAAGGATTTGGCTCCGGGATCGGCGGGCTCAAAGACACCTGCGGGGCGGCCATGGGTATGTTCCTGACTCTGAGCCTGGCCAACAGCGCAGGGGATATGGATGATCCCTACGCTACCAAGATGGATACCTACGCTAAGTTCCTGGAGGCGGCAGAAGCCTTCAAAAAAGAGCGTGGCTCGTTGTACTGCAGGGATCTGAAGACCGAGGACGGCCCCCAGCCGCTGGAGTGCTGCGTGCGCTGCGTGGAGACGGCGGCCCGGCTGACAGAAGAATATCTGGCGAAGATAGAAGAAGAGAAGAGATAAAAAAAGGACAAGGCAATTTGCCTTGTCCTCTTCATATCCATTTACAGTTTGATGTTCTTGAACAGGTCTCCCAGGCTGGTGCCGATGCTCTCGGACTTGGGGATCTCTACCTTTTCTTCCGGCTCTTCTTTCACTTCTTCCAGAGCCTTCATGCTCAGGCTGATCTTGCCGTCTTTGATCCCGATGACTTTCACCTTCACCTCGTCGCCTACGCTTAACACGTCCTTGGGGAGTTTCACCCGCTTCTGGCTGATCTGAGATACATGGACCAGACCGGACAGACCGTCCTCAAAACGGACGAAAGCGCCGTAGTTCTGGAGGCTCTCTACCTTGCCGGTAAGTACGGTGCCAACCTTCATGCCGGCGATCCGCTCTTCCCGCGCTTTCTTTTCTTTTTCTTTCAGGATCTCTCTTGCGGAGAGGACCAGACGGTTGTTGGCCTGATCCACTTCGATGACCTGGACCTCGATATCTTTCAGAAGATAGGTCTCCAGATTCTCGATATAGGATAAGGACAGCTTGGAAGCCGGGATGAATCCACGGATCCCTTCTACCATGGCGATGGCGCCGCCGTTTACGATCCCCTCTACCTTGACGGGAAGGACGGTTCCCTTCTCCAGGTAGGATTCCAGTACATTCCAGGGGTTGGCATCGTCGAAATGCTCCTCCAGGTCTGCCATGGTCTGAGGTTCTGTCTGGGCAGCGGCCTCAGCTACGGTGTCTTCCGCGACTTTTGTTTCTTCCTGCAATAATTCTTCGTTCATAATACTACATCCCTTCTTCGATTCGTGTCCATACGTTCTGTATGCTTCTACCAGTATAGCATAAAAGTGGCGGTTTGTTCAAAGAAAATCTGCAAAGCCGGGAAAAATATGGTTGACGAAACGGGGAAAAGATGGCAAGCTAAATGAAAGACATTAACGAGGGAGTAATCTTATGGGTAAAAAAACAGGTAAAGTATACGTGGTAGGCCACAAGAATCCGGATACGGATTCTATTTGTTCGGCTATCGCGTACGCGGAATTAAAGAAGAAGATTACCGGGGAGGAGTATACGGCAAGGCGGGCGGGCCCCATCAACGAGGAGACCCACTACGTGCTTGGCCGTTTCGGGGTGGAGCCCCCGGCCCTTCTGCAGAACGTGAAGCTTCAGGTGAAGGATATCGACATCCACAAGATCGAGGGCGTGGATCCCAACGTATCCATCAAGGACACCTGGGCCAAGATGAAGAAAGAGAATATCAAGACGGTGCCGGTGCTGAAGGAAGACGAACTGGTGGGTGTGATCTCCACGGGAGATATCGCCAATTCCTATATGGGCGTCTACGACAGCCGGATCCTGTCCCAGGCCAGGACCCAGTACCGGAATATCATCAAGACCCTGGACGGAAAGCTGATCACTGGCAATGAACATGGGTATTTTACCAAGGGGAAGGTGACCATCGGCGCTTCCAACCCGGATATGATGGAAGAATTTATTGAGAAAGACGACCTGGTGATCCTGGGGAACCGTTATGAAGCCCAGGCATGTGCGGTGGATATCGACGCCAGCTGCCTGGTGATCTGTCAGAATGCGGAGGTGCCGGAAGAGTTGATCCGTAAGGCGGAAGAGCAGAGCATTGTGATCATCCAGACGCCTCACGATACCTTTACCGCGGCCAGGCTTATCAACCAGAGCATCCCGGTGAAGCATTTCATGAGTAAGGGCCCTCTGACTACCTTCCGGATGAACGACTATGTGGAGGACATCAAGGATGTGATGACCAAGAAGAAATTCCGTGATTTCCCCATCCTGGACCGGCACGGACGGTTTAAGGGATTCATCTCCCGGCGCCGGTTCATGGACGTGAGCAAGAAGCGGGTGATCCTGGTGGACCACAATGAGAAATCCCAGGCCATCGAGGGGATCGAAGAGGCGGAGATCATTGAGATCATCGACCATCACAGACTGGGCAATATCGAGACCATAGGGCCGGTGTTCTTCCGCAACCAGCCGGTGGGCTGTACGGCCACCATTGTCTGGCAGATGTATGAGGAGGCAGGGGTGAAGATCCCGCCGGTGATCGCGGGGCTTCTGTGCGCGGCCATTGTCTCCGATACCCTGTTATTCCGTTCTCCCACCTGTACGGCGCTGGATGAGAAAGCAGCCAAAAAGCTTTCCAAGATTGCGGAGGTCAATCTGGAGGAACTGGCCCGGGCCATGTTCAACGCAGGCAGCAGCCTTAAAGGTAAGTCGGCGGAGGAGATCTGCTTCCAGGATTTCAAGCAGTTTACCGTCAACGAGAGCGTATTTGGCGTAGGTCAGATTAACTCTATGAACCAGGAGGAACTCCAGGAGATGAAGAAGCTTTTGAAGGATTATCTGCCAAAGGCTATGGAGCAGAACAAGCTGCAGATGGTATATTTCATGCTGACGGACATCCTGGATGAATCCACGGAGCTTCTGTGCTGTGGCAAGGACGCCCGGGAGTACATACTGGACGCCTTTGACCTGCCCACCGATACGGGCAAGATCGTGTTAAAAGGCGTGGTGTCCCGGAAGAAGCAGCTGATCCCAGCCCTGGTGGCGGCGCTGCAGCAGTAGGAGGAGAGAGATTATGGGAAAACAAGTCTGGAAGCCGGGAAATATGCTCTATCCCCTGCCGGCGGTACTGGTGAGTACGGCGGACAAAAAAGGGGAGGACAACCTTTTGACGGTGGCCTGGACGGGAACGGTGTGCACCAATCCGGCCATGCTCTATATCTCTGTGCGGCCGGAGCGGTATTCCTATCATATGTTGAAAGAGAGCCGGGAGTTCGTGGTGAACCTGACCACGGAGCGGCTTAGCCGGGCCGCGGACTGGTGCGGTGTGCGCTCCGGCGCGGATGTGGATAAATGGAAGGAAATGAAGCTGACCCGGGGGAAGGCAAAGACTCTTGCCTATGCCCCCATCCTTGTGGAGAGCCCGGTAAACATTGAATGTAAAGTACGGGAGATTCTGGAGCTGGGATCCCACCACATGTTCCTGGCGGAGGTTTCCGCTGTCCAGGTGGAGGAGGGGTATCTTGCGGAGAGCGGCAAGTTCGAACTGAACCAAAGCGGCCTTATCACCTACTCCCACGGGGAATACTTTTGTATGGGAAAGCCTCTGGGAAGATTCGGGTGGAGTGTAAAGAAACGATAGTAATTTAAGAGGGAACCAGACGATCACGATCGCCCGGTTCCCTTTTTTTACTCTTTTTCCGGTTGTATGATTTAAGAAGTGGCCTGGTCCGGCAAGGGTTTGATCACCTTCCGGTAGATCCGCTTAAGAAGCAGAGTGGATAAGATCACCGATACGATCTCGGCGATGGGGATGGCCCACCACACCATGGAAAGGCCGAACACTGTGGCGAAGATATAGGCCACCGGCAGGATCACGATCAGCTGGCGGGCAGCGGAGATGATCAGGCTGTAGACGCCATTTCCCAGAGCCTGGAAGATGGAGCCCACGATGATACAGTATCCGGCGAACAAAAAGCTTATGCTGATGATCTTGAGGGCCGGGACGCCGATGGCGAGCATGTTTTCTGAAGCACGGAAGAGTGTGCTTAAGAAAAATGCCGGGAAGATCTGGAATATGGCAAATCCAAGGATCATGATGCACACGGCGATCAGTACGCTCTTTCTGGCGGTCTCAATGATCCGGTGCTTATTCCTTGCCCCGTAGTTGTAGGCGATGATGGGGATCATTCCGTTGTTAAGGCCGAATACCGGCATGAAGATAAAGCTCTGGAGCTTGAAGTACACGCCGAATACCGCAGCTGCGGTGGAAGAGAACATCAGAAGGATCTTGTTCATGCCGAATGTCATGACAGAACCGATGGACTGCATGATGATGGACGGGATCCCTACCTTATAGATAAAGAGGATGGTCCGGCCGTGGGGGCGGAATCCCCTGGGGCTTAATGAGATCTCTTTGTTCTTAAAGTGGTTGAAGCAAAAGGACATGATCACAGCCACGATCTGCCCTACAACTGTGGCGATGGCGGCGCCGGCAACCTCCAGACGGGGAAAGCCAAAGAGACCGAAGATCATGATAGGGTCCAGGATGATATTGATGATGGCGCCGGTCCCCTGGGTGATCATATTGTAAAAGGTTCTTCCCGTGGACTGCAGAAGACGCTCGAAGGTGATCTGCAGGAAGATCCCTACGGAAAACAGAGTGATGATGGACATATACTGAACGCCGTACTCCAGGATCACCGGATTGTCTGTCTGAAGGGAGAAAAAGAGGCGGGAGCCCACAAGTCCCAGCAGCGCGAAGACGATGCAGCTTACGATGGCCAGGAACACCCCGTTCCTTGCCGCATTGTTGGCGCCTTCAAAATTCCGTTCCCCCAGGTTCCGGGAGAGCAGGGCATTGATACCTACGCCGGTTCCGGAAGCCACGGCGATCATGAGAGACTGGACCGGGAATGCCAGAGAGACCGCGGTCAGGGCGTCCTCGCTTAACTGTGCCACAAACATACTGTCCACGATGTTGTAGAGGGCCTGCACCAGCATGGACAGCATCATAGGAAGGGACATGGTGACCAGAAGTCTGGTGACAGGCATGCCCCCCATTTTATTTTCTTCCATTGGGATCTGTTGTTCTTGTGTATTTGACATGATCGAACCTCCTCGTAAAAAGCCAAGGGCTATTATATCATTGGAAACAGGGGATTTCAATGGCATTTCATAGGATTTTCTTTTCCTTCATATGATAGGAGTGACAAGGGGAATGGAAGGGAGCTGGACTGAAAATGTCGGGAAAGCTGGAGGGGATCTGGATGTTTGCCTGGCTGGTCTTTCTCGCGCTGGCAGTGGGAGCGCCTGGCGGGAAGGGCGCAGTCCTGGTAAGCGGGGAGGCGGTCCGGGAGGAGGAGGTTTCTGAGCCGGGGCCCAGGATCGCCCTTACCTTCGACGACGGGCCGGGACCTTATACGGAGCGTCTCCTGGATGGGCTGAAGGAGCGGGGAGTGAAAGCTTCCTTCTTCCTGATCGGCAGATCTGTGAAAGAATACCCGGAGGCGGTAAAACGGATGGAGGAAGAGGGACATCTGATCGGGAATCACACCTACAGCCATGTGAAGCTGAAAGGCCTTTCCCCGGAGGAAACCAGAAGAGAGATCCAGAAGACAGATGAGGCGGTGTATGAGATCACGGGAAAGCATGTGGCCTATCTCAGGCCGCCTTTTGGCGAATGGGAGGAGGATCTGGAGCTTACCTATCCGGTGCTCCCGGTGATGTGGACGGTGGATCCTCTGGACTGGACCACAGAAAATGTAGAGGAAATTGTGGATCGGGTAGTGACGCAGGCCGGGGAAAATGATATGATTCTATTGCATGACTGTTATGACTCTTCTGTGGAGGCGGCCCTGCGGATCGTGGACCGGCTTCTGGCGGAAGGGTTTGATTTTGTAAGAGTGGATGAACTGCTGATCCCATAGAGAAGAGGAGAAGAGAATGGAAGAAGTATTTTCCAGAACAGAACAACTGCTGGGAAGGGAGCGTTTCCAGAAGCTTCGCCGGTGCCATGTGATGGTGCTGGGGGCAGGGGGCGTGGGGTCTCATTGTATGGAAGCCCTGGCAAGGGCCGGGGTGGGGAGGCTGACCCTGGTGGACAGCGACCGGGTGGCTCCTTCCAATATCAACCGCCAGTCCATCGCCCTTTTAAGTACGGTGGGGCGCTATAAGACGGAAGTGATGAGAGAGAAGATCCGGGACATTTGCCCGGATACTCAGGTGGAGTGCCGGGAGACCTTCGTGCTGCCGGACAATGTAGACACCCTCTTTGAAGAGCGGCCGGATTATATTGTGGACGCCATTGACACCGTATCCGCCAAGATTGCGGTGGCGGAGAAGGCCAGGGAGTACAAGATCCCTTTGATCAGCAGTATGGGAACCGGCAATAAGCTGCACGGGGAGCTGTTTCAGATCGGGGATCTCAGTGAGACTTCCGTGTGCCCTCTGTGCCGGGTGATGAGGAGAGAACTGAAGAAACGGGGGATCGAACATCTGAAGGTGCTTTATTCCACAGAGAAGCCCATCCCGCCCCAGGCGCCAGAGAAGGGGGAGGATGAGGGGAAACGGCTGCCTCCGGGAAGCATTTCTTTTGTGCCGCCGGTGGCAGGGCTTCTGATCGCGGGCGAAGTGGTCCGGGATCTTCTGGAACTGTGAGAAATGGAGGAAGAGACAAGATGGATCTGTTTGAATATGCCAGAGAAAAGAGTCAGGAGCGGGAGGCGCCCCTGGCGTCCCGGCTGCGGCCTGCCACTCTGGAGGAGATGGTGGGGCAGCAGCATATTATAGGAAAGGATAAATTACTGTACCGGGCCATCAAGGCGGACAAGCTAAGCTCCGTCATTTTCTATGGCCCGCCGGGCACCGGCAAGACCACCCTTGCCCGGGTGATCGCCAACACCACCAGCGCGGAGTTTACCCAGATCAACGCCACGGTGGCGGGGAAGAAGGACATGGAGGCGGTGGTGGAGAAGGCGAAGGAGACCCTTGGCATGTACCAGCGCAAGACCATCCTATTTGTAGATGAGATCCACAGGTTCAACAAGGGGCAGCAGGATTATCTGCTTCCCTTTGTGGAGGACGGGACCATCATCCTTATCGGCGCCACCACGGAGAATCCCTATTTTGAGGTGAACGGGGCGCTGCTGTCCCGGTCGGTGATCTTCGAACTATATCCCCTGAGTAAGGAGGATGTAAAGGAGCTGATCCTCCGGGCGGTCTATGACGAGAAAAAGGGGATGGGAGGCTACGGCGCCCAGATCGACGAGGAGGCAGTGGAATTCCTGGCGGACCTGGCAGGCGGGGATGCAAGGAATGCCTTGAACGCAGTGGAACTGGCGGTTCTGACCACCGCGCCCTCGGCGGACGGGAAGATCCATATCACTCTGGATGTGGCTTCGGAATGTATCCAGAAGCGGGTGGTGCGCTATGACAAGGGCGGGGATGAGCATTATGATACCATTTCCGCGTTTATCAAGAGCATGCGGGGGTCAGACCCGGACGCGGCAGTTTACTATCTGGCGAAAATGCTCTATGCCGGGGAGGATATCAAGTTCATCGCCCGGCGGATCATGATCTGCGCTTCTGAGGATGTGGGGAACGCAGATCCCCAGGCCTTGTCTGTGGCGGTGGCGGCAGCCCAGGCCGTGGAGCGGGTGGGGATGCCGGAGGCCCAGATCATCCTTTCCCAGGCGGTGCTCTATGTGGCCACGGCGCCCAAGAGTAATTCCGCGGTCAACGCCATCAGCGCGGCCATGGAAAATGTGAGGAATTATAAGACCACGGTGCCGGCTCATTTGCGGGACGGCCATTATCAGGGGGCGAAGAAGCTGGGGCGGAGCACCGGGTACCGGTACGCCCATGATTATCCCCATCACTATGTACGCCAGCAGTACCTGCCGGACGAGATCCTAGGGACAAGGTTTTACGAGCCTGGGGACAACGGGAAAGAAAAAGAGATCAAAGCATGGATGGAATTTTTAAAGGGGGAGTGATCTCCCCCCTCCCTTTTTGTTTTCTGTTATTTATTTTCCAGGATCCGCCCGTCGATGCCGATGGTCACCACCTGCCAGGGGATGAACCGTCCGCTGGCTTTCAGGGCCTGGGTTGCGGCGTGTTCAAGACCGCCGCAGCAGGGGACTTCCATGCGCACGATGGTAAGGCTTTTGATGGAGTTCTGGCGCAGGATCTGGGTCAGCTTCTCCGTGTAGTCCACGGCGTCCAGCTTGGGACAACCGATAAGGGTGACCCGCCCGCGGATGAAATCCTGATGGAAGCTTGCGTAGGCGTAAGCGGTACAGTCCGCGGCGATGAGAAGATGAGCCTGGTCAAAATAAGGCGCGGTAAGGGGCGCCAGCTTGATCTGCACCGGCCACTGGGAGAGCTGGCTTTCCTGAGGTGCTTTGGTCTGGTGGGAGAACTGGCTTTCCTGGGATACTTTGCCCTGTGCGGCCAGATGTTTCTGCACGGCTTCATGATCGTAGGCTGCCGCCTCCCGTTCTTCAAAGGTGATGGCGCCGGTGGGGCAGGCGGGAAGGCAGTCGCCCAGGCCATCGCAGTAGTCGTCCCGGATGAGGGCGGCCTTGCCGTCCACCATCTGGATGGCGCCCTTGTTGCCGATCCAGCAGAGATCGACCTTTTTGAAGCGCATCCCCTCAATGATCCCGGCGTAGTCCGAAGCGAAGAACGCCTTGACCTTGAAGCCGGTGGCCTTTTCCATGTCGGCGAGGAAGGGGTCCCACAACTGTTTGAGGTTCTGGGAGGATTCCGTGGAGATGATGCCGAAGTTCAGGACTTCCGCAGCCTTGGCACAAACGGAACCGCCAAGGACGACGGCCGCCGCCGCAACGGCGATCAGGAAACGTGAAAACATGGCAAATCCTTGTTGTTGAGGGTTAGGCCACTTGAACCTGCGTCAGGGGCGGATTCCGCCGGATGTCGCTTTCCTGGCGGGCGAACAGGGAGTCGCATTCCGTACCGTAGAGCCGCTTGAGGAAGGCGGGGGTCAGTTCCGCGCTCGGCCCGTCGTACACGACCCGGCCATGCTTCAAGGCGATGGTTCGGGGGCAGAAGGACAGCGCGTAGTCGACCTGATGCAGGGTCACGAGCACGGTGAGCCCGTCCTTCTGGTTCAGATCGCGCAGCGTTTCCATAACGTTGCGGGACGATTCCGGATCGAGCGAGGCAATGGGCTCGTCCGCCAGCAGGACGCGGGCGCGCTGCACAAGGGCGCGGGCAATGGCGGCGCGCTGCTGCTGCCCGCCGGAGAGGTTGGAGGTACGCTGATGCGCCTTTTCCAGGATGCCGACGCGGGCCAGCGCCTTGTAGGCTTCGTTCTCCGCCTTGATGCGGTCATAGTCCACGATCTGCTGGCGCAGCTCAGCATTCTCCGCTTCCAGCTGTTCGTTCTGTTCCATGACCTCATCGATGCTGGTGTATTTTTCCCACACCGAGCCAATGCCGCCGCTCAGTGCCGATGTGACCTTCTGGAGCGGCATCAGCACCACGCCCAGCAGT
>ENA-OPBO01002453-OPBO01002453.1-human-gut-metagenome-genome-assembly--contig:-NODE-2453-length-10917-cov-3.740840_pt1 | contig 10917 bp, 8 predicted proteins | sample MGYA00241071_ERZ501458 | MGnify/ENA primary metagenome ERZ501458 (study PRJEB25962, sample SAMEA2042509) | human gut metagenome | biome: human gut; feature: human-associated habitat; material: faeces...
ATGTTGATCTGCTGCAGCTGCTGGGAAATAATCTGCGCGGTGTCCACATGGGCGGTGTAGTTGGCAGGCACCTTGATGGTGAACTCAAAGCCGTCGGCATAGCCGGCCTCGGCCATCAGAGCCCGGGCCTCCTCCAGCGCATTCTGGAGCGCCGCCCACGAGTCTGCGGTGTAGTCGGAGGCGTCGAGCCCCTCGACCTTCTCGCTCACCTCGTCGATGGCGCCCTGAAGGTCCTGAGTGGGTCCCTCGGTTGCCGAGCCGCCCACGTAGAAGTTCTCGAAGGTGGTCTGGTCGGAGTCCCACATGCCGATGGCCACGTAGCCCTCGGTGCCGGTGTAGTCGGGGTCGCCCTCCTGAAGCGTGTAGTCGAGGTACTGGACACCGTTGACCTCGACCTTGATGGTCTTGCCCTCCACCGAGATCTTCACGTGGTAGGTGCCCTCGGGGTCAACCTCAACCGCGTGGTCGTCCTGGTAGAGCGTCTTGTCGCCCTTGAAGTCGAACAGGCGGATCTTCCCGTTGCCATCGAGCTGGATGGCATAGCAGCCCTGGTAGGCGTCCTGCACCTGGCTGCCGAAGATGAGGTTCTCCTGGCCGGTCTTGTGGTGGACGTCAATCTCGTACGTCAGGCCGTCCACCGGGTACTTCTCGCTCGAGAACAGGAAGCTGTTGGCGCCCACGCCGTCCACGTGGAGCACCGGGCCATCGACATAGAACGATCCCGTCGGCCGAGAGACGCCCGCGACGTTGGTCTGGAGCTCGCCCTCGTACACGCTCACCGTAATGTCCCGGCTCACGCTCGGGTCGCTCGCGCTCGCCACGGTGATCGTGGCGGTGCCGCGAGCGTTGCACGTCACGCGCAGCCCGCCCTCGGTCTGCTCGGCAGACGCGACGGAAGGATCGCTCGAGGTGATCGTCAGGTCCTGCGGAGCGGCGGCGGGAGACACCCACGCGCTGATGTCCGCCGTGGTGCCCGTATAGCCCGTCACCGTGTCGCGAGAAAGGCCGATGCTCTGGGCGGCGGAGCTCGGGTTGCCCGTCTGCTCTTCGGCCCAGATGGTCTCGAGCGGATACACCGTCGCGTCGAGCGTGGCGGTGCCGTTCTCGCTGAAGGCCTGCAGACCGTCCGCCAGCGGCGACGGGAAGATCTGGTTGGCCCCGGCGGCAACGTAGTCGCCGGTAAAGACCTCGACGCTCATGCGGTCAACGTAGACGTGGAGGGTCACGGACCCGTCCTCGTTGTGGTCGACGTCTGCCTGGGAGCGCGGCTGGGCGAACGCGTCGTTCAGGATGGAACCGGACTCGCTGCGGTCGAGCGTGATGGTGTCCGTGGCAAAGTCGTAGGAAACGCGCGTCTTCTGGCCTGCGCCCACGCGCACGTCAAAGCCCACGGTAGGCTGCTCGCCCTTCCCGGGCGTGAACGTAGCCTCGATCTCGTAGGAGGTTCCGTTGAAGTCGATCGGGGTCACCGCATCGTCTCCGCCGAGCTTCAGCCCGTCAACGGTCACCTTGCCGCTCTCGTCGCGCAGGTCATCGAGCTTGTCGACCGGATCTTGCGTGAGCCGGTACGCGCCGTCTGAGTCCTGGGTGAGGCCCAGCTTGACGGGAAGGTTGTAAGTGCCGTTGAAGCGCCAGTTGCCGGTGTTCTGAACGAGCTTGTTGTAGTCCCAGGTGTTCATCCAGTTCATGGCAACAAGCTCCGGACAGTTGACGCTGCCCGACGTGCCGAAGTCGCTGCCCGCGTTGAAGTAGGTCATTGCGGCGTAGGCGTCGCGCCCGAAGTTCATCGTGTAGTCGGGCGTACCCTTGTCCTGCACGAAGGCGTACTGGCCGCCCTCGACGTTGGTGGAGCCCACGTTCTCGAACTCGCCGACCTTGTAGCTCGTACCGCCGCGGGAGAGAATCCACTTGACGGTGCCGTCCTCGGCCTTAACAGGGTAGAGATCGGGGCACTCGGTGTACACGTGGTTCTCGGTGCCCGGCTCGTTGAGATAGCTCTCGCCCTTCCAGTGAACGAGATCGTCGGAGGAGTAGAAGCGCACGGGGCCGCCAGCCACGATAAGGAACCACTTGCCGTCGAAGCGGAACACCTTGGGGTCGCGGAAGGCGCCGTCGGCGGGCTCGATGATGTCGTCGGTGCTGTAGTCGAGAAGGACGTCGTCGTACTTCTGGTATGCGCCCATGGTCTTGGTGTCAGGGTCGTAGGTGGCATAGGCGAGCGTCAGGCGCTGCTTGCCGTCCTGCCCCGCCCGTCCGTTGGCCGTGACGATGAAGACCATGCCCTCCTCGCCCTCGGCAAAGATCTCAGGCGCCGTAGTGTGGTCGGCGTACACGCCGCAGCCGGAGAACTGCGCGCCGTACTCGTCCGGGTAGAGGGCGATCGGCTGCTCCTTCCAGTGCACGAGGTCGGTGCTCGTGGCGTAGCCCCAGTGCATGGGACCCCAGTCGGTGTCGGTGTAGGCCTGGTAGTAGAAGTGGTACACGCCGTCCGAGGTCCTCACGAGACCGCACGGGTCATTGCCCCAGCCGTTCTTGACGCTGTAATGGAACTGACTGCGCTGATCCTCGTAGTAATACGTGTCGTCCGGCCCCTCGCAGAAGACGCGCAGCTGGTAGACGGCAACGGCGCCCGTATCGGGATCCTCGACGGTAAGCGAGTACTGGTTGAGGCCCTCGTTGCGCGCGTCGGTTCCGCGATTGGCTACGGGAACGGACACGGTGCCGTCCTCGGGCTCGTGAACGTTGCCCTTCGCATCGGCCACGCTCACGCGCGCGTCCGCATTGGTCGTCTTGTAGACAATGTTCACGCTATCGGCCGAGTTCCGCACGTATCCCACGTACACGTAAGCCGTGTCCTGGAACGCAAAGGGCATGTCAACCGTATCGCCCGTGATGTTGAGGCTCGTGAGCTGCGGAGTGTTGTCCTCGGTGAGCGGCGTAGCCGTCACGTTCTGGTACGTCACGGCAGCGTTGAACGAGAGCAGACCGCAGTAGCCCTTGCGCAGGGCGGTGTTCTGACCGTAGTGCGCGTAGATCTCCTCGTTGTTGGCCTCGGTGCCCAAGGTGTAGTCCGCCGTGCTCGCCGTCTTGGTGACGGTGTTGCCCTCGGCGTCCTCGTAGGACACCGAGAGGACCATGTGCTTGCCGATGGTCGTGACGCTCAGGTGGAAGGCGTCAGAGACGCTCGCGCCAAGCTGGATGGGGGACAGCATGTCGTATGCGATGCGCCCCTCGTTGGCGGTCTGCTCGAACTTGAACAGGCGGCACTCGCCCGTCTTGGGGTTGATGTTGGCCACGTAGGACTGCATGGCACCGAGGTCGCCCTCGTCGCTGTGAAGCACGAGCGACGCGGCGCCGTCCACGTCGGCGCTCTCGAAGGACACGTCCGCTGAGTAGACCATGTCACCAAGGGATGCCGCCTCGTCCTGCCAGCGAACCATGTAGTCGCCACCCGAGGATGCGACCCACAGCCCATCCGCCGACTTGACCGTCTGGCCGTTGCCAAACGTCTTGTAGTCACCCGAGAGACTGGTCACGAAGCCGTCTCCCTCCTCGGGGACGCCCGGGTCGGGCAGCTCGAGGCCGGCGTCCTCGCTGATGGTCACGTTGGAGAACGTCGCCGCAGATTTGAACGTGAGGAGCCCCACGTGACCGCCCTGCCAGTTCTGGATGGTGGTCGATCCGGAGACCTCGTGGCCCTCTGTATCGGACGCCGTCACCCTGCAGAGGCCCGTCTCGTCGATCTGGACCCTCAGGTGAACCGTGCCCTTAGTGTCAAGACCCGCACTCGTCACCTGGTCTTGCGAGAACGTTATCAGGTCCATGCTATCATTCACGCGGAAGAGGCGTACGCGCTGGTCGGCGCTCTCGTTGTTGAAGTTGAAGCCGTACCACGTGCCGCTTCCCGGCTCCGCCGCGTTTGTCGCCCCCACGACGAGCGCGGCGGATATTCCGTCGGTCACCTGCACGTCGGCCTGGTAGTCCAGGCTTTGGTAGGCCTTTCCGCCCTCGAGCATGGCAAAGTGGTCGCCGTCGCGACGCGAGACGTCCACCGTCCCGTCCTCGCAGGTGACCGTGCCCCCGCTTGCGCTCACGAACTGCGTGAGCGTCGTCAAGTCGGACGCCCCGGCATCCTGCCGCGCAACGATGGGAGCCGGAGACTCCGCCGCAAGGGCGATCGCCGGTGCGCCGGCGCCTAGGGCACAGACCGTCCCCAGAATCACCGCCAACCGTGCGGGCCGCATTGCTGAATCCATGTCAAGCATCTCCTTTCCAGTGTTTCGCCAAATTAGTGGGCCAGGCAACAACCGCCGTGGTTACCTGGCCTTCCCGCTGTTCTTCTCGCCTTTCGCGTTCTTCTCGCCGCCCTTGCCCCTCCCGTGCTCGCGCGCCCACTCGTCGAGGTCCACGCCGGCAGCCGCAAGGATGTTCCTCACGTTCTTCTTGGCGTTGGTCGTCCCCACCTTGAGGACCACCGAGACGAGCGCCCCCACGACGAGAAGGGCAACGCCCAGCACGCCGAAGCCCGTCCCTCCTCCGCCATAGAAGCCCCAGTAGCCGACGATGAAGCCGGCGGCGACGAGCGAGTAGCCGATGCGCAGCCACACGTTCAGGCGCTGGATGGCGTCGGTCTGGAGCCTGGCCTCGCGGATGAGGTCGCCGCGGGTCCAGTTGGAGGTGTCGAGTGCCATGAGGGTTCCTCATCTCTAGAGACGCGCCCGGGCCGCAGGGGAGATTCCGCGGCCCGGGCTTTGAAGGAGGGAAACTATCTTGCGTGCGGTCGCGCGGGCCTTACGCGGCCGTGGCGATCGTGGCGGCACCGAAGAAGCCGCAGCACGCGCCGATGAAGGCGATGGCAAGCAGGATCAGCATCGTGATGATGGGGCTGACCTTCTTCTTGGCCATGAGCCACCAGCAGAAGACCGTGAAGATCAGCGGCAGGAGCTTGGGATAGATGCCGTCGAGCGTGCCCTGCAGGGTTCCGCCGCCCGGGAGCGTGAGGGCCGTGGTGATGGAGACCCACGTGGCGTCAACCGCGCCGATGACGATCGTGCCGACCATCACGATGGCCTCGCGCAAGGCCTGGGCGTTGGGGCCCACGAGGGCCTCCACGGCGTCGCCGCCGAGCTTGTAGCCCTGGTAGTAGGCGAAGCGCATGCCGAAGTAGGCGAGCAGGTTCCAGACCACGATGTAGAAGATCGGGCCGAGCACGGAGCCGCCCTCGGAGAGGCCCATGGCGATGCCGAGCAGGATCGGGATCAGCGTGCCCACGATCAGGGAGTCGCCGATGCCGGCGAGCGGGCCCATGAGGCCGGCGCGGATGCCGTTGATGGTGTCGTCGTCGACGGGCTGGCCGTTGGCGCGCGCCTCCTCGAGGCCCACGGTGACGCCGACGATCATGGTGCCGATCTGCGGCTCGGTGTTGAAGAACGCGGAGTAGGTCTGGAGGGCCTTGGTCTGGTCGTCCTTGTTGTCGTAGAGGTCCTCGACGATCGGCAGCATGGAGACCAGGTAGCCGAAGGTCTGCATGTGCTCCTGCGAGAAGCACGTGAGGTTGCCGTAGTACCAGTTGCGGAAGGACTTGGCGAGGGCCTTCTTGGAGACCTTGCGGCCGTCCTTGGCGGTGACGGTGTTCTCTGCCATTAGATGTCCTCCTCATCCTCGTCGTCAATGGTGGAGGCGCTGAGCGCACCTGCGGCGCCCACGCGCTCGACCTTCAGGCGCAGCGTGGTGATCTCGTAGTTGATGAGCGCGAAGAAGCAGGCGATCGCGGAGGCGGCGATGAGGTTGCAGCCCATGACCGCGGCGAGCGTGAAGCCGAAGAAGAACGGCAGGAAGTCGGTGGCCTTGGTGATGACCTGCTTGAGCAGGATGGCGATACCGACGCAGGGAAGCAGCGTGCCCACGGCGAACAGGGTCTTCATGGGGATGCCGTCCATGGGCAGGCTCGCCAGCAGGTTGTTCACCGCGTCGCCACCAAAGTAGACGAGCAGGAACGTGGGCAGGAAGGAGCAGATGATGTGGGAGATCCAGGGCAGGACCATGTCAACGAGGTAGAGCTTGTGGGTGTCGGAGCCACTTCCAGCCCATGGCCTGCCAGGCCAGGTTGATCGTCGCGGTGCCGTAGAACAGGATGGCACCGAGGGTGCCGCACGTGGCGCCGAGCGAGGTCGCGAGGGCTGCGGCCTCCGCGCTGCCGGCGTCGAGCCCCTGGGCCTTGACGGCGATGAGGGCGAGCGGGATGCCGATGTAGCAGGCCGCGCGGACGTCGGCCGAGACGGTGCCGCCGGGGGTGACGAGGGCGATGTAGACCACCTGGATGGCCATGCCGACGAGGATGCCGTCGGTGATGTCGCCCAGGATGATGCCGACCACAAGGCCGGCGACGAGCGGGCGGCCGAGCGTGTAGTTGCCGATGGACGTGCCGCCGAGGCCGGGCATCGAGGCCAGGCAGGCGAACAGTCCGAGCAATGCGGCCTGGAACGCGTTGATTACCATACGTACCACCTTTCTAGTGCGTGGGCCCGTAAGGGCTCTTGCAGCCTGTCACCGGGCGCCCTCCCGGGCGGGCGCCCGATGTCGTGCACGAAGCGGGGCTAGTCGGTGTAGCCGAACTGGCCGCGGAACTTGTCCCAGGTGCCCGTCTCCTTGTCGGGGATCAGGCGGAAGTCCACGGTGTAGCCCTTCTTGGAGATGGCCTCCAGGGCGTCGGCCTCCTCCTGGGTGATGGACTGGTTGTTGCCGATCTTGGTGGTGCCGGGGCGGTCGTTGCAGGGGCCCACGATGACGGTCTTGACGTCATCGGGCACAAAGCCGAAGTTCACGAGGATCTCGGCCATGTCCACCGGGTTCTTGGTGATGAGGAAGTAGCGGGTCTTGGAGTCGCGGACGGTCTGGGCCTTCTCCTTGAAGTGCTCCATCGTCCAGACGAAGGTCTTCTTGTCCGGCGCGGCGCTCTTGTAGGTGCTCTTGAGCACCGAGTTGGTGGCCGCGGCGTCGTTGACGGCGATGATGCCGTCGCAGGGGTACTCGACCGCCCAGCGGGTGACGGTCTGGCCGTGGATCATGCGGTCGTCGATGCGGACAAACGAAACTGCCATGTTCTTCTCCTTCTCTCAGGCGGCGGACGTCCCGCCGCGCTTCTTGCTAGAGCTCCTCGTCCTCATCATCATCGTCGAGGTCGAGCTCGACCTCGCGCATGGCCGCCTGGCCCTCGGAGACCGCGGAGGCGCAGAGGGCGGCCGGGTCGTCCGCCTGGAGGTCGAAGGCCGCGGTGAGGGCCATCGGCAGGCTCACGCCGCCGAAGGCGCGCGTCCGGGCGAGAAGCCCGCGGCCGGCGAGCACGTTGAGCGCGTTGGTGAGGGGCGACCCGCCGATGATGTCGCCCATGACGATGACCTCGTCGTCCTCGGCGATGGGGGCGACGACCTTCTCCAGCTCGGAGACGTACTCGTCGGCGCCCTCGCCGTCGCGCAGGCTGCAGCTCAGGATGTCCTCGCGCTTGCCCACCAGCATGTCGAGCACGCTGTGCAGGCCCGGAGCAAACGTCCCGTGGCTGACCAGAAGCAGGTACCTCATGTGTCTTCCTCTCTCTCCTCGGCCTGGGGGCTGCCGCGTAGTCCGACAGGAAGCCCAGCCGGACGCCCCGGGCCTCCGCCCCCGCCGGCCCCTTCCGTCGAAATTGATTGTCGTTATTAACTATTAAGGTAGCAATCAGATAGTTGTCAGCGGTAACTATTCATCGGTTAACGGTAGCAACTATTGCCGAGCGCAACTATCACCGAGGCCCCCGCCGGCGGATGCCGGCAAATGCTGACAGAGGTGACCGGGGCGTTTGTCATGAAAAACATGACAAACTGCCCTGACACCTTTGTCAGCATCCGGCAGGTCAGCTACTTGTGCTTCTTGACGCCGCCGAGGATGTCGTCCTTGTCGTAGGTGAGGCTGTAGGCGATCTCGAGGCCGCGCAACAGCTCGCGGGCATCGTGCTCCCCCATCTTGCTCAGCGTGGCGGCAAGGCTCGAGACCCCGTCGGAGCTGTGGTCGTGGGCGTGGAGGCGGCCCTCGTCGGTGCAGTAGACGAGCACGCGGCGCCGGTCCTCCTTGTCCTGCTCGCGGACCACGTAGCCCTTCTCCTCGAGCGAGTCGATGATGCGGGTCATGCGCGGCCGCGTATACCCGAGCGTCTTGGCAAGCTCGGAGGGCGTCATCGCCTCGTCCTGGCGCGAGACGTACTCGAGCACCGAGTCCTCACCCATCGACATGCCGTATGCCGTCCCGATGGAGCCCTTGGCGACCCCCCGGGAGTACATGATGAGCTTCTTTGCAGCGTCCTCGTAGTCCATCTGCCTGCAGCGGGCCCCTTCATCGAAGCGCGGCGCTACGGCCACGCCAAACACATCCTCTGACTGGTTAATAGTAGCAACTTTCCCCGCGCCCCGCATTCTATTCACCTCTTTCAAATAAGTGAGAAGATTGTCTCGGCGAGGCCGTCGTGATCGTTGTCGAGCGCCGTCACCCGCGACGCGGCGTCGCGCACCTCGGCGGGCGCGTTTGCCATGGCCCAGCTCTCCCCCACCGCGCGCAGCATGTCGATGTCATTGCGGCCGTCGCCGAAGGCGGCCGCGTCCGCGGCGCTCACCCCCAGATGCCGGCAGACGGCCTCGACCCCCTCGGCCTTGCTCACGCGGCCGTCCATCACCTCGCAGAGGATGGGCGACGAGCGCACCACGGCGAGGTTGGGGAACGCCGCGCCCAGCTCGCGCTCCGCCCGCTCCACCGAGGCCGGCTCCCCCACGAGGAGGAACTTGTGGAGGCCCCGCTCCGAGAAGAGCTCCTCGAGCGTCCCCTCGACGGACTCCACGCCCACGATGCGCTCCTCGCGCGCCACGCGCGGGTCCGAGCGGTCCGACGTCACCCACGTGTGATAGCCATACGCCATGCAGCAGACGTCCGGCAGGGCGCAGACCACGTAGTCACGCACCTCGAGCGCGCACCCGAGCGCGATGGGCCTGCTCAGGAGCTCCGCCCCGGCGGCGTCGAGCACGTAGGCGCCCCCGTAGCACACGACGGGCCCCACGTTGCCGAGCTCGCGGCGAATCTGGTCGAGCGCCTCGGGCATGCGCGCGGAGACGAGCACGAGCGGGATTCCGCGCGCCTCAAGCTCCCTCGCCGCCGCGGCCGTCCGAGGGCTCACGCGATGCGACGCGTCGAGCAGCGTCCCGTCAACGTCGCTGAACACGGCGGCGGGCAGGCTGCGCCCTCGCTCTTCTCGCCCGTCGTCAGCCCTCTTTGTCATGGTGACCACCTTCCGTCCCCCGCACGCTCGCGCGCACGAACATGATTGGACCCTCGCAGCCGGCCGCGGGCCTGACCTCGTAGGCCCCCACGGCGGCCGGCACGATGAAGGTCTCCGCATAGTGCACCGTCAGGGGCTCGAAGGCTCCCTCGGGACTCCTGACCAGCGCCTCCGCGCCCGCCACCAGGTTGAGCACGTTGAGCGTCTCCCGCGTGTCCAGAAGTGCCGAGCCGCCGGGCGCCACCGTGTAGCGCCGGCACAGGATGGGCTCGAGCTCATGCAGGCCCGTCACCTCCACGCGCTCTGCGCCGCAGGGCTCGTCGACGTCACGCGCACGGCCGACGAGGTTTTCCCCGACCCAGCGCGTGTCGCGATCCCAGCGGATGACCTCGCGGCCGCGCGCGAGGTACACCGGGCGCGGGCGCCCGTCGAGGCCGAGCCGCCCCCAGTCCCAGAGCTTGAAGGTGAAGAGGTACGGCGTGGCGCTGATCTCCAGCACCATCGTCCCCGCACCCGAGCAGTGGACCGTGCCCGCCGGGATGAGGACGTGGTCGTGCGGCCGCACCGGGATGCGGTTGACGTAGCGCCCGGCATCGAAGGGAACGCCGCCGGCGTTGGCGTCCTCGAGCGCGGCCATCATCTCCCCCGGGTCCACCCCCTCGCGAAGGCCCAGGTAGACACACGCCCCCTCCTCCGCGTCCAGGATGTAGTAGCTCTCGTCCTGCGTGTAGGCCATGCCGAACTCCCGGCGGATGTAGTCCGTCGTGGGGTGGACCTGCAGGCTCAGGTTCTGCCCGCCCATGGTGTCGAGCAGGTCAAAGCGAATGGGGAACTCCGCCCCATAGCGCGCGTAGACGCCCTCGCCAAGAAGGGCGCGCGGGCGCAGGAGCGTGAGGTCCATGGCGGGCAGGCGCACGACGCCGCCGTCCAGCTCGAAGGCGAGCGCGTTCTCCTCCGGCACGCCGTCGAAGGACCAGGCGTAGTTGGGCGCGTCCGCGGGCAGCCCAAAGTGCTCGCGCATCCACTGGCCGCCCCAGACGCCCGGGTCGAAGTAGGGCTCGGTCCTGAAGGGGCGGCTGGACGCCACGTCGAGGGCGGCTCGGAAGGCCTCCCCGTCCATGGCGCGCGGCAGGTCGCGCTCATCGGTCCCCACCACATAGTCCGCCCGCTCGAGCAGGCGCGCCTTGTGCCGGTCCGCGAGGCGCCACTCCACGAAGTAGCCGCGCTTGACCTTGCGCAGCACGTCCTCATCCCCGTTGTCGCAGCCGTAGTTGGGCATGCCGGCTCGATAGCGCAGCTGAATCTCCCAGCGCGTCACGTCCAGGTAGACGAGCACATCGCCGGGATGCACGAGCGCCGCCCCAAAGCCGCAGACGAGCACGAGGCCGCTCACGCCCTCGACGCACCAGCGCGCAGCGAGAAGGGCGCGGGCGTCCATGAACTCCTCGAGCCCGCAAAAGCACATGCGGCCGAAGACCCGGTCGTCCGTCAGGAAGGGCTCCATGCGACGCGTAAGCTCGGCGGGCTCGGGAAAGAGCGTCCGCGTGTCCACGACCGCGTCCGGGCGCAGGCGGACCATCTGCGAGATGACCTCGTCATCCCAGACGCCGGGATAGGAG
>ENA-OPBO01002461-OPBO01002461.1-human-gut-metagenome-genome-assembly--contig:-NODE-2461-length-10880-cov-3.447206_pt1 | contig 10880 bp, 9 predicted proteins | sample MGYA00241071_ERZ501458 | MGnify/ENA primary metagenome ERZ501458 (study PRJEB25962, sample SAMEA2042509) | human gut metagenome | biome: human gut; feature: human-associated habitat; material: faeces...
GCGCAGGTCATCGGCAAATTCCTCGCCTTTGAGCAGCCGCACCAGCTCCAGGCCGAAGTCTATTGCAAAGCCGACGCCGCGTCCCGTGGTGATGTTTCCGTCCGTGACGACGCCCTGGCGGGTGTACTCAGCGCCGCCGAGCTTGTCCTCCCAGCCTGGGTGGCAGGTGGCGAGCCGCCCGTCCAGCAGCCCCAGCCCGCCCAGTATGCCCGGCGCGGCGCAGATGGCTGCTACGCGCCTGCCCTCGGCGGCAAAGCGCTTCACAAGCGCGCAGAGCCCCTCGTGCGCGGCAAGGTTGTTTGCGCCGGGGATGCCTCCGGGCAGAAAGAGCACGTCGCTCGACTCAAAGTCCGCAGCCTCGAAGGTCGTGTCCGCGATAATACGCACGCCGTGAGAGCTCGTCACCTCCGCGCGGCCCATTATCGACACCATCTCAACCTCTATGCCCGCCCTGCGGGCCATGTCAACGATGGAGAGGCACTCGACCTCTTCCATGCCGTCGGCCATGAAAACGCTTATCTTGCTCATATGAAAAACCTCCCGGTCAAGAATTCGCCGCCATTATACCCCAGCCGCGCCGAAATGAAAAGCGCCTGAAGGAATGTTTGCTTTTTTCCTGCGCGCGGGCTAAAATGGTTGGGTCAGGGGGTGCCGAGATGATAAATACCGTACTTTTCGGAGCAGGCCAGGTCGGGGCCATGGTCGCCCGGCTGCTGGGCATGGCTCACCGGGCCGTGTGCTTTGCGGACAACTCGGAGGCGAAGTGGGGCGGCAGCCTCGCGGGACTGCCCGTCATCTCCCCGCGCGAGAGCCTCATCTGCGACCCGGACTGCGTCTGCCTCTGCGTGCTCGACGCCGAGCGCGCCGCGCAGATGGAGGCGCAGCTGCGAGAGCTGGGCTACGCCGGGCCCATCGTGAGGCCGGAGCAGCTCTCGCTCTTCGACGCGCGCGTGGCCACGATGCGCCTGCTCGCAGAGCAGATACACGAGCTGGAGATACCCGGCGACGCGGCGGAGCTCGGCGTCTTCCGGGGCGAATTTGCCGCGCTGATAAACGCCGCCCTGCCCGAGCGGAGGCTGCACCTCTTCGACACCTTCGAGGGTTTCCACGCAGAGGACGTGGAGGAGGAACGCCGCCTGGGCCTTTCGCGCGCTAGGACCGGGGACTTTGCGGATACGGATGTGGAAGCGGTCCTGCGCCGCCTGCCGCATCCGGAGCGCGCCGTCATACACGCAGGGCGCTTCCCTGCGACCTTTGAGCCGTGCGTGGAACTCAGCTTTTCCCTCGTCTCGGTGGATGCAGACCTCTATGCACCCACTGCAGCCGCCCTGCCGCTCTTTTGGGAGCGCCTCTCGCCGGGCGGCGCGCTGCTTGTCCACGACGTCAATGGATTCCAGTACGCCGGAGCGGGCAGGGCAGTACGCGAATTCTGCGCAGAGCGCGGTGTTTTCCCCACGCCCCTGTGCGATATGCACGGCAGCGTGCTCCTGAGAAAGCACTGATCCACCCCCAACATATTTGCTTCCAAGGCGGTCCGGCCGAACAGGCCGGGCCGCTTTTTGCGCGCATGCTCGAAAATGAAAAGCAATTTTGCGCAGCTATTTACAAACCGCTGCACGAGTTGTATACTTTATGAGCAAATACGAGCATAAACGAGCATATGCGCGCGAAAGGGAGCGGTAGCATGATATGCAAGCTGAGGCCGGCCTGCAAGTCCTATATCTGGGGCGGCAGGCGGCTCATCGAGGAATACGGCAAGGGGGACGGGGCCGGGAACCTGGCGGAGAGTTGGGAGCTCTCCTGCCATCCTGACGGACCGAGCATCGCTGCGGACGGGCCATATGCAGGCAGAAGCCTGCCCGAAATACTGGCCGAGCGGCCCGAGTTTGCCGGCAGGGCGGTGGAGTTGCTGGGGCGCTTCCCGGTACTGGTGAAGCTCATAGACGCGGCGCGGGATCTCTCCGTCCAGGTACACCCGGACGATGCCTATGCCCTGAAGCACGAGGGGCAGCTGGGCAAGACGGAGATGTGGTACATAATAGATGCCGAGCCGGGCGCGGGGCTGTACTGCGGTTTCCGCCGCGAGGTCACGCCCGCGCAGCTGCACACCGCCATAGAGGGAAATACGCTCTGCGAGCTGCTGCGCCGCGTGCCGGTGAAGGCCGGGGACGTGGTCTTCATACCCGCCGGGACAGTGCACGCCATAGGCGCGGGCATCCTGCTGGCGGAGATACAGCAGTCGAGCAGCGTGACCTACCGGCTCTACGACTACGGCCGCCTGGGCGCGGACGGGAAGCCGCGCGAGCTGCACATCGACAAGGCGCTGGACGTTGCCGCGCTCTCGCCCGCGCCGGCGAGCTTCGGCTTCGGCGGCCACCTGGGCGACTGCCGCTATTTCACCGCCGACCTGTTTGCCTGTTCCGGGCAGGCAGAGCTGTACGCGGGAGAGGATTCCCCTCACGCGTGGGCAGGCGGCTCTTCCGTGAGCTGCGCTCCGTGCTTTCGGAGTGCTCCCAGGAGGTCACAGCCCTGTGCGCGGAGCTCGGCGGCCACGGCTTTGAGATAGCCGCGGACAACCCGCGCAAGGTGGAATACATAAAGCGCGCCGTGGACCTTGCGGCGGCGCTGGATTGCGGCGTCGTCACGACGCACATTGGCCGCGTGCCTGAGGACAGGGCCTCCGGGCGCTGGGCGAACATGCTCTCCGCCTGCCGCGAGGCGGGGGAGTACGCCGTCTCAAAGCAGGTGACGCTTGCCGTGGAGACCGGACCGGAGCCGGTAGAGCGGCTGGTGAGCTTCATTGACGAATGTGGCCCCGGCATAGGCGTCAACTATGACCCTGCGAACCTTGTCATGGTCACGAAGGCGGACGAGGTCGCGGGTGTGTATGCGGCCGGCAGCCGCATAGTCCACACCCACGCCAAGGATGGGCGCTGCAACTTCTACGCCGGGCCGGAGGAAGTCTACGGCATCTTCGCCGAGGGCGGCATAGAGGCGCTGAACACCGTCAGCACCTATTTCACCGAGACCCCGCTGGGCGAGGGCGAGGTGCGCTGGGACGAGTATCTGCACGCCCTGGCGGAGGTCGGCTTCGACGGCTACCTCACCATAGAGCGCGAGGTGGGCAGAGACGCCGCCGCGGACATCCGCGCCGCTGTGCGTTTTCTGAGAAAAAAGTTGGAAAATCTGTAAATAATACCCCGCGGGCGTTCAGTCCGCGGGGATAAAGCTGAAAAAACCAAAATACTTCAAGGAGGACATACAAAATGATGAAGCTCGGCCTCGTTTCCGCCATCCTGCCCGACCAGACCTTCGAGGAAGTCATAGATTACGCCGCGCAGACAGGCTTTTCCTGCGTAGAGGTCTGCTGCTGGCCGAAGGGCAAGGCCCTGCGCCGTTACGCCGGCGTCACGCACATCGACCTCAACGGCCTCACCGAAGAGAAGATGAAGTACTACGTCGATTATGCCGCATCCAAGGGCGTCGAGATAAGCTCCCTCGCCTATTACCCGAACCCGCTGGACGGCGACGAAGAGGCCGCGAAGGTCGCCGTGGACCACATCATGGCGCTCATAGACGTCTCGGCCAAGATGGGCGTCAACATGGTCACCACCTTCATCGGCAAGGACAAGACGAAATCTGTGGAGGAGAACCTTGAGAAATACGTCAAGGTCTGGACCCCGATAGTCCGTCACGCTGAGGAGATGGGCGTCAGGATCGGCATCGAGAACTGCCCCATGTACTACACGAAGGACGAGTGGCCCGGCGGCAACAACCTCGCCTCCACTCCGTACATCTGGAAGAAGATGTTCGAGCTCATCCCGAGCAAGAACCTGGGCCTCAACTTCGACCCCAGCCATCCGTATCTGCTGGGCGCCTCCTACATAAAGCCCGTGTACGAGTTTGCCGACCGCATCTTCCACGTCCACTTCAAGGACATACAGATCTATCAGGACAAGGTGGACGAATACGGGCGCTTCTCGCACCCGGCGCTCTGGCACTCTCCGAAGCTGCCCGGCCTGGGCGGCGTGGACTTCGCGGCCTTCTGCTCCGCGCTCAACGACATCCGCTACACCGGCCCGGCCTGCATCGAGGTCGAGGACAGGGCCTATGAGGGCAGCATCGAGGACGTGAAGAGCGGCATTGAGCAGAGCTACCGCTACATGAGGCAGTTCCTGTGAGCAGCCCGGAAATAAGGATAGGCCTCATCGGCCCCGGCGGCATGGGGACTGTCCACCTGAGGAATTACGAGCACATCGAAGGCGCGAGGGTGGTCGCGGTCTGCGCCCACTCTCCCGCCTCGGCGGAGCGCGCCGGGGCCGAGTGCGTGGACGTCTACACGGACGCGGACGCGATGCTTTCCCGCGGGGATATAGACCTCGTGGACATCTGCACGCCCACCTATACCCACCCGGAGCACGTTAAGAACGCCCTGCTGCACGATAAGCACGTCATCTGCGAGAAGCCCCTGGCCCTGCACGCGGCGGACGCGCGGGAGCTCTTCGCCCTGGCGCGGGAGCGCGGCAAGCGTCTTTTCGTGGCCCAGGTGCTGCGCTATTCGACGCCGGCGGCGGTGCTCAGGGAGCTCGTGCAGAGCGGGGAATACGGCAGGATGCTCGACGCGCAGTTTCTGCGCCTTTCATCCTGCCCGAGATGGTCCAAGAGCGGCTGGCTCTTCCGCCGCGAGCAGAGCGGGCACATACCATTCGACCTGCATATACACGACCTTGACCTCATCCTCAGCCTCTGGGGGGAGCCCGAGAGCGTGAGCTGCACTTCCACCGGGCGCGAGGGGCTGGATTACAGGGAGCACTACCGTTTTTCCTATGTTTTCCCCGGCGGGGCCACTGTTTCGGCGGAGGCGGCCTGGTATAACGCGGATATCCCCTTCACGGCGACCTGGAGGGTGTATTTTGAAAGCGCCGTTGCCGTCTTTGACGGCGAGAAAGTCACGGTGTACGCCTTCGACCGGGAGCCGATGGTCATAAGCACCGAGGAAAAGCTGAAGATACCCACCGGCATAAACGTCCCGCCCACGGGCATGTTCCATGCCGAGCTGAGCGACTTTAACAAGAAGATTTTTCTCGGCGGCAACGGCCACGGCAGCGAGCCCGGCCACACCACCATAGTCATGGATGGCGAACAGGGCACCTGCGGCCTGCGCGGCTGCCTGGAGGCCTATGCCTCCGTCACCGCCCTCATCCGGGATACCATCCGCGCCATGGAAGCCGACCCGGATTCCCTCATGTGGCAAAGCTGCGGTGGAGATACCGCCAAGGTGGACGGCCGCACCTCCTTTGAGGCCGCCAAGCTGGGAGATGCCTCGGCGAAGCGGGTCGTGGAGAACTACATCCACTATCTCGCCACCGGCATCAGCAGCTTCGTGACGCTCCTGCGGCCCGAGGTAATCATTCTGGGCGGCGGCGTTTGCAACCAGGGGGAATATCTGCTGGCCCCCCTGCGCGCGGAAGTCGCGAAAACGGCCTATGCCCCGGGCCTCATGCCCGAGACGCCAATAATCCGCGCCACGCTGGGCAACGACGCCGGAATAGTCGGCGCAGCCTTCCTTGGCAAGCAGTATGAGTGAAAAAGGGGGCCGGAGCATGGTTCGCTTCGGTATAATAGGGACAAACTTTATAACGGAGCGTATGCTCGCGGCCTCCAAGTTCTGCCCTGAGTTCACGCTCGACACGGTGTACTCCCGCAGTGCCGAAAAGGCGCGCGCCTTCGCGGACAAGTGGGGCGCGCCGCACTGGACCGACAGCCTGGAGGCGCTGGCCGCGTCGGAGAGCGTGGACGCTGTTTACATCGCCAGCCCCAACGCCCTGCACTGCGAGCAGACCCTGCTGATGCTGCGCGGGGGCAAGCATGTCCTGTGTGAAAAGCCCATCGCCCGCTGTGCCGTGGAGCTGGAGACCATGCTCTCCGCGGCGCAGGAGCGGGGCTTGGTGCTGCTCCAGGCCATGCGCTCGGCCTTCCTGCCAACCATCCCCCTGCTGAGGGAGGAGATAGCGAGAATAGGCCCAGTGCGCCGCGCCAGGTTCAGCTACTGTCAGTATTCCTCCCGCTATGACAAGTTTAAAAACGGCATAATCGAAAACGCCTTTGACCCGCGCCTCGGCAACGGCGCGCTGATGGACATCGGCGCCTACTGCGTGAACCTCATGGTGCTGCTCTTCGGCGCTCCCCGGGCCGTGACGGCGAAGGCCGTGTTTCTGCCCGGCTCCATAGACGCCATTGGCACGGCGATCTGCGAGTACGACGGCTTCCACGCGGAGCTGGAGTATTCCAAAGTTGACCAGTCAGACTGTATTTCGGAGATAAGCGGAGAGAGCGGCTCCCTGCGCTTTTGGCCCACGGCAGCCCCGCTAAACATGGTTTCCGTGCGAAAAGGCAAGATTTTAGAGCTTGCATCGGACCCTTGCGGGGAGTATGATATGAGATATGAGCTGGAACGCTTTGTTTTGCTGACCCGGGGCGGAGATGCGGGAGAATGGACAGAGTGTACGCGCATTGCTGCGGGCGTGATGGACGAGATACGCCGCCAATGTGGGATAGACTTCACCATACACTGAGGGTTCCGTCTGGCATCCCGGGTCTTGGAAGGGAGAATAAAATGATAGCATCGGAACGCGCGCTTTTCATCATGCGCAGGATCAATGAGCTCGGCGTTGTAAACCTCAAGGATATAGCCGCGCAGATGGGCACCTCAGAAACAACGGTGAGGCGAGACTTTGAAAAGCTCGAAAAACAGGGCAAGCTCCGCCGCGTCCAGGGCGGGGCCACCACAAACGGCGGCACGGACTCCCTGCTGGAGAACGTGCAGATATCAACGCGCCTGAAGGCCAACGTGAACGTCCACGAAAAGCAGCTCGTAGGGAATTACGCCGCGGGCCTCGTAGCGGACGGAGAGTGCGTCTATCTGGACGACGGCACCAGCCTGCTGCCCCTGGCCGAGCAGCTGCTCCGGCGCCGCGTGCGCATAGTCACGAACAACACCATGATACTTGAGATGTCCAAGCGTGCGGAGGCCGAGGTCTTCCTGGTCGGCGGCAAGTACAGCCCGCATTACGACCTGCTCTCGGGCTCCATCGCTCACGAGATAATTGAGAAGCTCCACTTTGACCATGCCTTCATAGGCTGCTTCGGCGCCTCCATGGACAAGCAGATGGCCTACACGATGGAGACGGAGTGCATGACCATCAAGGCTCTGGCGATGAAGAACGCTACCAAGCGGCACCTGCTGCTGGACGCTACCAAGCTTACGCGCATAGGCTTCTACGCCATCGCCCCATTCAGCTCCTTTGACACCATCATCTGCAACAGGGCGGACAGCCTGCCGGAGAACCTTCCGGAGCAATTTGTTTTGGTGTGAATTATTTAAATTTGTTCGAAATTGAAAAATAATGCTTGAAAATGAACAGCGGCTTCGCTATAATGTACTTGTAAAAGTAGAGCGGAGCTGCTGTTTTTGCGCATAAAAACGGAAATATGTCGGGCTCCGCATGTGGAGGGCTTGATATGAAGACGACGGATGAAAGAAAAAGAAAGATTTTGGAGGGTTTTCGCAACGGCCTGATAGTCTCCTGCCAGGTCCAGAAGGACGACCCCATATATACTGACGACATCGTCGTGAAGATGGCCCAGGCCGCCAAGTGGGCGGGCGCGGCCGGCATAAGGGCCAACTCCCCGGAGCAGATAAGGGCCATCAAGGCGGCAGTGGACCTGCCGCTCATTGGCCTGTATAAAATCTGGCATGACGACACTGATGTTTTCATCACCCCGACGCTGGAGGCCGCGCGCCAGGTCTGGGAGGCGGGCGCGGAGATAATCGCGCTTGATTGCACAAAGCAGGTGACCCACGAGGGCATCGTGGCCTGGGACCTGCTGCCCATAGTGAAACGCGAGATACCGGAGGCCATCATTTTCGCGGACGTCTCCAATTACGAGGAGGCTGAGCACGCGGTTAAGCTCGGCGCGGACATCGTAGGCCCCACGCTCTACGGCTACACCGCGGAGACTGCGAGCATAGAGAGCCCGGATCTGCGCGAATTTGCGCGCATGTGCCGCGATTTCGGAGACGAGGCATATATGATAATGGAGGGCCACATCTACACGCCGGAGGACGCCATCAAGTGCCTCTATCTCGGCGCGCATGCTGTGGTCGTGGGCAGCGCGATAACCCGCCCGCACCTGACGGCGAAACGCTTCACCGACCTCATGAGCGGGTACCGCAGCAATTGGAGAGACGCGGAGCGCAGCAAGCACTGAGCCCGCGCGCGGCGGAAGGAGCACTCTTATGGCAAAATTCGACATCGACGGGGTACAGAACGTTGAAGTCAGCATAAAGCTGCCGTGCGAGAAATCGCCGGAACGGCAGCTTGAGATAATGGAGGAATATACGCGCACGCACCGTGCCATGGCAGGGGCTTCCCGCGAGGAGCGGGAGGTGGCCTGCCTGGAGGTGCTGTATCCTGAAATGTTCCGCAGCATAGAGCCGCAGGATCGGGTCGCGGGCCGCATAGACGTGCTGCCCATAGGCTTCGGCTGCGTCACCTCCGTCGGCGGAGTGGGGCATTACTGCGTGTTCAACAAGCTGAAAAAGCTGAGGGAGTCCTTCTCAAGTGATGCGGACCGCGCCCGCATAGACGCGCTCTACGATTACTGGCGCGAGAACGACCTCAAGACGAAGTATTGCAACGAGGCGCTCATCGACGACGTCATCGGCCGCTTCATAGACTGCGAGACGCCGCTCATAGCGACGGCGCGGCTCAGCGGTATGATGCTCAACTACCCCCTGCTGCTTGAAAACGGCATTGGCGGCCTGCGGCGCAAGCTGGAGGCGAAGCTGGCTGAAAACCCGGAAAACAGCTTCCACCGCGCGGGCCTTCGCTGCCTCGATATCTTTGTAAACTGCGCCGAGCACGAGCGTCAGGAGGCCCTGCGCCTGGCGAAGACCGCCTCGCCCGAGCGGAGGCGTCAGCTGATGCGCATGGCCGAGGGCCTGGAGGCCGTGAAGGACCGCCCACCCGAGAATTTCCACGACGCTATGCAGCTTTTCTGGCTCTACGCCCTGCTGGCGGGCGTCATCAACTACGGCCGCCTGGACGATTACCTCGGCCCCTACCTCGCGCGCGACCTGGAGACGGGCGTCCTCAGCGAGGATGAGGCGTATGAGTATATAAAGAGCCTCTGGACCATGATAGAAAACCGCCGCACCACCGTGAACGGCCGCATAATCGTCGGCGGCTGCGGCAGAAAGCATCCGAAAGAGGCGGACGTCTTCCTGCGCCTGGCCCTGCGCGTGTCGAAGGACGTGCGCTATGTCGAGCCGCAGTTCACGCTGCGGATAACCAAGGACATGCCGGAGGACATCTTCGACATGGCCATGGAGAGCCTGGGCGCGGGCGCGACCTATCCCACGCTGTATAACGACGACGTGAACGTCCCCGCCGTCGCGCGCGCCATGCGCGTGGATATGGAGACGGCGGAGCAGTACGTCCCCTTCGGCTGCGGCGAGTTTGTCATCGCCGGGCAGAGCACGGGTACGCCCAACACCTGCATAAACCTGCTAAAGCTCCTGACCATAGCCCTGAACGAGGGCGTGGACCCCATGGACGGCATCAAAAAGAGCGGCCCCGTGCCGATGAAGCCCGTCAGCGAGCTCAAGACCTTCGACGAGCTCTACGCGCAGTACAAGGCCCTGCTGGAGTACTACTTCGACCTCTCGGTAAAGGCGCAGACCTACTCCTACGAGGTCATGGACAGGGAGGTCTCCTTCCTGTTCACGAGCCTGCTCATGGATGACTGCATAGAGCGCGGCAAGGCGGTCCTTGACGGCGGCGTGCGCTACCTCGGCGGTACGAACGAGACCTACGGCAACATCAACGTATCCGACTCGCTCTCGGCCATCAAGCACTTTGTCTACGACACGCACGAGTATACGCTCCAGCAGATAGTGGACGCCACGCGCGCCAACTTCGAGGGCTATGAGCTCATGCGCCGCCGCCTCTGGGAGTATGACAAATACGGCAACGACATCCCTGAGATAGACGATTTTGCCAACGAGTTTTTCGAGTACGTCGCAAACGGTATCCGCGACCGCGGCATCGCGGCAGGGATGCAGTATTACCTCATCGTCATCAGCAACAACCAGCTGAACACGGAGTGGGGCCGCCGCACGGGGGCCTCGCCGGATGGCCGCTGCGCGGGCCAGTATATGAATCCCGCCAACAATCCCCAGGGCGGCGCCAGCCGCAACGGGCCGACGGCGGTGCTCAATTCCCTCGCGCGCTTTGACGCCGGCCTGCACGGCGGCTCCGTGCAGAATATCAAGTTCTCCACGAACTTCTTCCGCGAGAACCGCGACAAGATAAAGGCCATGTTCAAGACCTACTTCAAGCGCGGAGGCTGCCACGTCATGGTCACGGTCATAGACAAGGGTGTGCTGGAGAAAGCGCGCGCCAAGCCTGAGGATTACGAAGACCTCATCGTCCGCGTAAGCGGCTTCAGCGCAGTGTTCGTGCACCTGGAACCCGACGTGCAGGATGAGCTCATGAGCCGCGTCATGTACGACGAGTGAACGCCATGGAATTAAGGGTCTTTGAGATCGAGCGCTTCGCCGTGCACGACGGGCCGGGCATACGCACGGTGGTTTTTCTGAAGGGCTGCGGCCTGCACTGTCCATGGTGCTCCAATCCGGAGTCCCAGAGCGCGGCGAGGCAGCTTCTGAGGGATGAGAAAAAATGTGCCGCCTGTGGCGCGTGCGCCCGCGCCTGCCCAAACGGCGCCGTGCGCTGGACGCCGGGAGAGATGCCGCGTGTGGACAGGGCGCGCTGCCGCGCCTGCGGCGCGTGCGCCGCAATCTGCCCGGCTGGGGC
>ENA-OPBO01002464-OPBO01002464.1-human-gut-metagenome-genome-assembly--contig:-NODE-2464-length-10862-cov-2.801147_pt1 | contig 10862 bp, 9 predicted proteins | sample MGYA00241071_ERZ501458 | MGnify/ENA primary metagenome ERZ501458 (study PRJEB25962, sample SAMEA2042509) | human gut metagenome | biome: human gut; feature: human-associated habitat; material: faeces...
CAAGCGCGAAACCGATACCATGCCCCAGTGGGCGGGTTCCAGCTGGTACTTCCTTCGCTACTGCGATCCGCATAACGACAAGGAATTTGCCAGCCAGGAGGCGCTGGATTACTTCATGCCCGTGGACTGGTACAACGGAGGCATGGAGCACACCACCCTGCATCTGCTTTACAGCCGGTTCTGGCACCTGTTCCTGCATGATCTGGGGCTGGTGAAGGCGCCGGAGCCTTACCAGAAGCGCACCAGCCACGGTATGATCCTGGGCGAGAACAACGAGAAGATGTCCAAGTCCCGCGGCAACGTCATCAACCCTGATGACATCGTCAATGAGCTGGGCGCGGATGCCTTCCGCCTCTATGAGATGTTCATGGGTGCCTTCGATCAGGCCATCCCGTGGTCCACCAACGGCGCTCGCGGCTGCCGCCGCTTCCTGGACCGCGTGTGGCGTCTTCAGGACATGATTTTGCCCGGCGAGGGCTACTCCAAGGCACTCACCCCGCTGATGCATGAGACCATCAAGAAGGTGGGCGAGGACTACGAGGCCATGAAGTACAACACGGCCATCGCTGCCATGATGTCGCTGGTTAACGAGTTCTACGCCGCCGGCGGCTGCACCCGTGAGGAGCTGCGCACGCTGATTCTTCTGCTCAGCCCCGTGGCCCCGCACATCTGCGAGGAGATGTGGGAGCAGATGGGCTTTGGCAGCGGCCTTGCGCGCGAGCCCTGGCCCACCTACGACGAAAAGGCCATGAAGCGCACCGAGGTGGAAATCGGCGTGCAGGTCAATGGCAAGGTGCGCAGCCGCATTATGGTCTCGCCGGACATGACCCGCGAGCAGGCGGAGAAGGAGCTTCCCCAGCGCGCGGATATCCAGCAGATCGTGGGCGGGAAAGCCATTGCAAAGGTGATCTTCGTGCCAGGCCGCCTGTGCAATTTGATTGTGAAATAAGCGGCGACGCGGGGGGAGGTGTGCGCGCCTTTCTCCCGCATTCGTTTTTTGAAAGGATTTTATCATGATGGGAACCAATGTTGCACCTGCCGTCCGCGCATGTGGCCTTACAAGGCGCTTTGGTCGGGCCGTGGCGCTGGACGGCCTGGATTTTTCGGTGGCCGCGGGCCAGGTGGTGGGCCTTCTGGGCCGAAACGGCGCGGGAAAAAGTACGTTGCTGCGCATTGTAAGCGGCCAGCTGCGACAGACGGGCGGAGAGGCCGAGCTGATGGGCGCGCCGGTAGGGATGGAAACGCTGGGCCGCCTGTGCCTGATCGGAGATACGCCGGACTTTGGAGGCTTGAGAAATGCCGCCGAGTTTCTCGCCGTGTGCCGATGCCTGTTTCCTTCCTGGCAGGAAGAACAGGCGGGACGGCTGATGACGCTGTTTGGGCTGCCGCTGAAAAAGCCGCTCAAGGGATACAGCCGCGGCATGCAGACGGCCTTGCTCCTGTGCGCGGGCCTGGCCTCCGGGGCGGAGCTGACCATATTTGACGAGCCGAGCCTCGGCCTGGACGCGGTGATGCGCGAACGCTTTTATGACGAGGTCGTGGCGGCGCACAGGAGGGAGCCGGAGCGCACCTTTCTGATCAGCACACACCTGATTGACGAGGTTGCACGCACGCTGGATTACGCCGTGATGATCGACGGCGGGCGGCTGCTGGCCCAGGGCTCGCCGGAGGAGATGACGCGGCTGTATCTGTGCGTATCGGGCTCGGCGGAGGAGGTGGGCGCCGCGACGGCGGGCCTTGCGGTCCTGCGGGAAGAAGAGGTGGCCGGAACTTTGGTGCGTTATACGCGCCTGAACGCGCCGGAGGACGCCGAACGCATTCGGGCCTGCGGCCGGGTGCAGACCGCGCCGGTGAGCCTGCAGAGGCTGTTTGTGCTTTTGACCGAAGGAAAGGAGGCGGAGCGCGATGCCGGTTGAACATGCGGGATGGATGCGGCGCTCGCGCTTCCTGGGCGCCATGCGGTATCACCGGGCGTGGATGGGTCGGCTGATTGGATGGGGTCTGCTGGTTTTGCTGGCAGGCAACGCGATCGCGATTGCCGCGGCCCTGGCGGGCGCGGGCGATCTGAATATGGCCGGCGTGTCGTCCGATTTTTCCCTGACCATGGCGCTGCTGCTGGTATGCGCCTGCTTGGCGGCGCACAGCCGCACACGGTTTTTGCTCCGGTTTGGCACGGCGCGCTTCCCGGTGTGGCTGAGCAATGTGCTGGCGTTGTTTTTGGGCGCGGCGGCATTTTTGCTGGGTACGCTGCTGATCAACCTGGCGACGGGGGGAACGGTCCTGCTTCTCTCCCGCACGATGCCGGCCCGCTTTACCCTGACAGCCTATACGGACGCTCTGCCAACGGGCGCGGCGCTGCTGGGCCATACCCTGCGGGAGTCGCTGGAAGGGTTGCCGCAGCAGCTTTTGTGGCTTTTGGAGTGGACCAGCCTGTTCTATCTGCTGCCTCAGGCGCAGGCGCGGTCTGACGCTGGCGGTGGTGCTCGGCGTGCCCTTCGTGTGCGTCATGCTCATGCTCATGCCTTTTGTCCGCGAGACAGCCGTTATCCTGGAAAGCGGTACGGAAACGGAGATCATGGCCATGGGCCTTGAGTGGATGCAGTGGCTGGCGCGAGTGGCGCAGTTCGTGGTGGAACAGTGGCAATGGATTCAGCTGGGCGCGGCGGCGGTTTCTCTGCCGCTGAGCTATCTGTGTATGCGCACGACCCCGCAGCCGTAGCGCACCATGATGGAAAGGATGACAAACGATGAGCTTTGAGCAGGTAAAGGCCTATCTGGCCGGGTTGGGGCTGAACGCTCTGGAATTTGACGTATCCAGCGCCACAGTGGAGCTGGCGGCGGTGGCTGTGGGGTGCGAACCGCGCCGCATCGCCAAGACGATGAGCTTTCTGGTGGACGGCGCGCCCGTGTTGATTGTGCTGGCGGGCGATGCCAAGGTGAACAACACAAAGTTTAAGGCGGCCTTTCATCAGAAGGCCAAAATGCTCGGCCACGAGCAGGTGGCCGAGCTGACGGGCTTCCCGGTGGGCGGCGTGTGTCCGTTTCTGGCTCCGGAGGGCGTGAAGGTCTATCTGGACGAATCGCTTAAGCGCTTCGATACGGTGTTTCCCGCCGCCGGTACCCCCAACAGCGCCGTGGAGGTTACGTTGCCCCAGTTGGAGGCCGCCTCGCACGCCGCGGGCTGGGTGGACGTGTCGCAGATCATGGAGTAATCAGGTCTGAGCGGGCGATGCGGTTACTTCGGGCACGCCCTCCGCGGGGGTGGTCTGCGGGGCGGCGGTGGCCATTCCGCCGTCCTCGGTGGGGCCTGTATACGCCATTTGCTCCAGAATGCCTCTCATCGCGGCGAGGATGCTGTCGCTGGTGCCGGTCGCTCCTGCCACCGCGTCCACCCCGTCGATGGATTGCTTTTCCAGAATGGCCTTGGAAAGCCCCTCCTCAGCCTTGACGAAGTATTCGCTCTTTTCCCCGCCACGCCGGTTTTCGGCGGTCAGTTCGGTCATCTCGCCGCCGCGTACAGTGACGGTCACCACCACCTCGTCATTATACCCGGCCCCCAGGTCGCGGTAGACGCCGTCCTGGTACGGCTGAGCCAGGGCATAGGGGGCTGTGAACAGCATCAGGGCCAGAAGAAGGGCGATACGCTTTTTTGACATGTGGTTTTCCTCCTGCTTGCTTGACATTCCATACACGGTATAGTATAAAGAAAGATGGGGCATCAGCCCTGCTTCCGCGCCGCCGGGCGGCGTGGAAAAACCATCGGAAAGGGGATCATTTTTATGGTCCGTAGCATCGTAGGCGCAAACTGGGGCGACGAGGGCAAGGGCAAGATCACCGACGTGCTGGCCGAACGCAGCGACGTTGTCGTGCGCTTTCAGGGCGGAGCCAACGCGGGGCATACCATCATCAACAACTATGGCAAGTTCGCCCTGCATTTGCTTCCGTCGGGCGTTTTCCATCAGAACATTGCCAACATCATCGGACCGGGCGTGGCCCTGGACATCGAAAAGCTGCTCGCCGAGTACGACAGCGTCGTCCAGCGCGGGGTTCCCAGGCCCAAGCTGTATATCTCCGACCGGGCGCAGGTGATGCTGCCCTACCATGTGGACTTTGACCGCTTTGAGGAAGAGCGCCTGGGCAAGGCCGGGTTTGGTTCCACCAAGAGCGGCATCGCGCCGTTCTATGGCGACAAGTACCTCAAGATCGGCATTCAGGTCTGCCAGATCTATGACGAGGAGATTTTGCGCCAGCGCCTTTCCAGCGCCGTGGAGCAGAAGAACGTGACGCTTGCCAACCTCTACCACAAGCCGCCTATCGACCTGGAGGCGCTCATTGCCCATGTCAGGGACCTGGGCGAACGCATCCGTCCCATGGTGATCGACACCACCCTCTACCTGCACAAGGCGCTCAAGGAGGGCAAGACTGTGCTGCTGGAGGGCCAGCTGGGCAGCCTGCGCGACCCTGACCACGGCATCTATCCCTACACCACCTCCTCCTCTCCGCTGGCCGGCTACGGCACGGTGGGTGCGGGTGTGCCCGCCAGCGCCATCAAGGATGTGTACTGCGTCACCAAGGCATATTCCAGCTGCGTCGGCGCGGGGCCCTTCACCACGGAGCTGTTTGGCGAGGAGGCCAAGGAGCTGCGCGACCGGGGCGGCGACGCGGGTGAATACGGCGCCACTACGGGCCGTCCGCGCCGGGTAGGCTGGTTCGACGCTGTGGCCACGCGCTATGGCTGCATGGTGCAGGGCGCGACCGAGGCCGTCATGACCAACCTGGACGTGCTGGGCTACCTGGACCAGATCCCCGTGTGCACAGCATATGAGGTTGATGGCAAAACCATTACGGATTTCCCCGCCACGCCCACGCTGATGCGCTGCAAGCCGGTTTATACGTTGCTGCCCGGCTGGAAGTGCGACGTGCGCGGTGTGACCGAATGGGACAAGCTGCCTGAAAACTGCCAAAACTACATCACTTTTATTGAAAAGGAGCTTCAGGTACCCATTCACATGATCTCCACCGGCCCCAAGCGTGAGGAGATGCTGTACCGCTGATTTGGGGGGCAGGAGGAGCGCGTGAGCGCTCCCCCTGCTTTTGTCTGTCAGAGATACGCGGGAGAAGGCGGAAGCCTGTGAGAAGATATGTGCGGATGGGTGGATGCCGCGCCCAGCCGCCGACGGCTGCTCAAATGCTGCCTGATGCCCGGAAGGAGCGCGGACAGGACGGCGCAGGGCTTCACAGTTGACAGCAAGCCCGCCAAGCATGAAGTTCTCATCCGGAGACCGATTGTTCTGTATGGCGCGGCCTTTTTGCTGTGTGACGCGGGTGCCTGCCGGGACGGCGCAGTGGTCATGGGGATACATGGACACGAAAGATCGCACATTTATTTTTGATAGGATATGGCAGAGGACGCTTTGCCGGAATCCCGAATGAAGGGAACAGCGTCGGGCTGCATGTGTCGGTGTGGATGCTGACATAGGTGGTGGGTCCGCCGGATCAGCCTCGGGTATGATTGGTAGCCCACAGAAGAAGAGGAAAAGCCATTGTGGAGACCATGCCCTGCTATCCGGTAGGGGGCTGTGCCGCCATTCCTGATAATTTGAGCCTGATCCGTTTTTCAGAAAACGGCATGGGAAATGTGGGGAAAGAAGGAACCGCCATGGATGCAATTCTCTACGTCATAGTGCCCTGTTACAATGAAGAGGCATGCATCGATCATTGCGCCCAGCGCCTGCTTGAGAAATTGGATGATCTGGCCGGAAAGGGGCTATGTTCCCCCAAAAGCAGGCTGCTGTTTGTCAACGATGGCTCATCCGATGCCACGCGGGATAGGCTGGTCGCTTTGCGCAAGCGGGATGCACGCGTGTGTTTCCTGTCCCTGTCCACCAACTGCGGCCATCAGAACGCGCTGCTGGCCGGCATGTTGTATGCCAAGGATTATGCAGATTGCGCAATCACCATTGACGCGGATTTGCAGCAGGATGTCAATGCCATGGATGAGTTTCTGCGCTGCTATGCCAAGGGCGTGGACATTGTGTTTGGCGTGCGCCGCTCCCGGGATACCGACGGCCTGCTCAAACGGGTGACCGCCCAGGCATTTTATGGGCTGATGCATGCGATGGGCGCAAACGTCATCAGGAACCATGCGGATTACCGGCTTCTGTCCAAGCGCGTGCTTCTGGCGCTGGACCAGTATACCGAGGTCAATGTCTTCCTGCGTGGGCTGATTCGCAGCCTCGGCTTCGTATCGTGCGAGGTTCCTTTTGACGTGAGCGAGCGTTATGCGGGGCAGTCCAAGTACTCGCCGGCCAAGATGATGCGTCTGGCGATGGATGGCATTACGTCCTTTTCCGTCAGGCCCCTTAGAATCATTTCCATCACGGGCTTCATCTGTGTGTTTTTTTGCTTATGTTTTATCATCTACGACCTCGTGGTGTTTTTGCAGGGGGAGGCCATCACGGGCTGGACTTCGATGATGATCAGCATGTGGCTCATCGGCGGCATGCTGATGATTTCACTGGGCTGCGTGGGCGAATATGTCGGAAAGATTTACATGGAAGCCAAACGCCGGCCGCGCTACCTGATCGCCGAAGCACAGCATGAGGCTCCCACAGAAGCCAAGGACGCCTGAACGGCGGGGAGGAAAGACCATGAGAAAGTATCTGAGGGTGGCCTGGGCATGGCTTGGTGATGAGATGAGCCGGCGCAGGCTGTTGCGGCTGTGCCTGATCGCCGGGATGCTGGCAGGCCTGTTTGCGCACGGCTTCATGTTCGCCAACAAGATTCCCAACCACGACGATCTGTACTATGATGTTGATATCTCGGGTGCAGGGGTGGAATCGGGCCGCTTCGCACTGTTCTTTTTCTGGAAGCTGTTTTCCAATCTGAGCGCGCCGTGGCTCAACGGCATTCTGGGCGTTGGGTTTCTCTCCTGCGCGGCCGCGCTGCTTTCGGATGCCTTCGGCCTGCGCCGCTGGCAGGCGCTGTCCCTTACGCTGATTGTGGTCGTTTTTCCGGAAAATATCTCCCTGTTTTGCTTCATGTATGAGGCGCATGTTTTTGCACTGGGCGTTATGTTTGCCGCGCTGGCGGCGTGGCTGGTGCCGCGGGGGCGGTTTGGTTGGCTTTGGGCGGTCGTTGTGGTGGTGCTGGCTACAGGCATCTATCAGGTCTACCTGCTGCTGGCCACAGGGCTGATGGTGATCGCTATTTTGCGCGAGGTGTCCGTGGGCGGCCATGCGTGGAAGCTGACTGTCCGCTGCGCGGCGGCAGCGCTGGCGGGACTGGTCCTGTACATGCTGGCCGCCAAACTGGCGCTGCGGCTGACGGGAAGCGCTCTCAATCAGTACCAGGGCATTGACAAAATGGGATCGCTGGATGTGTCAGCCATCCCCACCAAGCTGGCGCAGGCGTACGGGACGGTATTCAACTACTTTATCGCCGACACGCCCATTTATTTGACCAAGCTGATGCGCCTTGCGCAGGGGGCGCTGGCGCTGGGCGGAAAGCTCTCGGCGAAGGCCGTTTGGATTGCGGTACGCGCTTTCGCGCGCAGACAGGCCATGGACGGGGTGCTGGCGCTGGGTTGCATGGCGGTGCTTCCCGTGGTGATGGCAGGCATCTACTTCATGGGCGATGACATCAGTGTCCACAGCCTGGTGCTGTATCCACTGGTTCTGCTGCTGCTGGCCCCGGCGCTGCTGCTGCCCGGATTGCTGGAGGGCCTGCCTCATCCGAATGCCAGACGCGTGCTGGCGGTCGCGCTGACGGTGGTATGCGCAGTATATGGCCTGTGGGGCGCGGTGCTGAGCAATCAGGCGTATTACAAGCTGTACCTGGCCTACACCCGCAGCGAACACTTCGCCAACCGGATGGCGGCCCGCATTGAGCAGACGGAGGGATATGTGCCCGGCATGACGGTGGCGCTGTACGGATACGTTTATGGCTATATCCCTGAAGGACTGGTCTATTTTGAACCGGACGATACCTATCGCTTTACGCCCATGGCCGGTATAATTACGGAGCTGGACTATATCAATTTTCTCACCATGCCCAAACTGCTGACCCGCATGATCGGCCTTCCTGTTGAGGCGACGACCACTTGGCAGCCCCAGACCGAGGAGGAAACGGCCGCTGTGGCCGCTATGCCCAGTTACCCGCGCGAGGGAAGCATAAGCATGGTGGGGGACGTGTGCGTGGTGAAATTTGGAACGCTGAATCCCTAGGCGTTTTGCCGCCGAAAAGCCTTGCGAAAGCAAAGGCGCCATAGTATAATGGACGCATGGATGAGCGACCCTATCAGACGGAAAGGATGGACGAATGTAATGAAAAAAATCCTCTCTTTGCTTCTGTGCCTGGCGATGCTTTTGACTTTGGGACTCACCGCCATGGGACAGGCTGAGGACGGCGGCGAGCTGCGGGTATCCCTGTGCATCGCTGAAACGCTGGGCGATCTTGGCTTTTATGACAGTGCGAACGAGGGCCTCAAGCGGCTGGAAGCCGACTACGGCGTAATCGGCAGCGTGGTGGAGTGCAAGAGCGACGCCAGCATGTATCAGGTGGCGCTGGTGGAGGCCGCCGAGAAGAGCGACGTGGTGGTGGCCGTGGGCTGGCAGTTCTGGGACGGCCTGACTGCGGTCGTGCCCGAAATGCCCGATACCAAATTCATCTTTGTGGATAACGGCCTGGATGGCGTGGGCGACAACCTGCTGTCCATCACCTATGCCGAAAACGAAGGCAGCTTCCTGGCGGGCTATGTGGCCATGAAGCTGGCTCAGAGCGGCATCGTGGGCGTGATCGGCGGCGAGAACAGCGATACCATCAACAACTTTGTCGTGGGCTACAAGCAGGGCGCGCTCTATGCCAACCCCGACGGCACCGTGCTTGACCCCGTCTATACCGACGACTATGAGGCGCCCGACAAGGGCAAGGAAGCGGCGCTTTCGCTCTACAGCCAGGGTGCGGACGTGGTGTACGCCGTGGCGGGCAAGACCGGCCTGGGCGTGTTTGAGGCCGCGCAGGAGCAGGGCAAGTACGCCGTGGGCGTGGACAGCGACCAGAAGTACATCAATCCCGACGTCATCATCTGCTCCATGCTCAAGCGCGTGGGCGACAGCGTGTATGATGTGATCAGCAATTACCTGGAGGACGGCGTGTTTGACGGCGGCACCATCTGGAACGCCGATATGTCCAGCGGCCTGGTCGGCCTGGGGTATGGCGACGACACCATGACCCAGCAGGTATCCGACGAGCTCAAGGCCGAGGTGGAGGCCCTGGCCGAAAAGATTATTGCGGGCGAAATCGAGGTCGAGAGCACCCGCTGAACCACCATGGAAAAAATCAAGGCCCCTTGCAGGCGTTTGCCGCGCAAGGGGCCTTTGCCAAACGGAGGAGATGCGCATGAACCGGAAACGAATGGCCGCGGCCCTGCTGCTCTGCCTGACGCTGCTGTGCGGATGCGCGCGGGCGGACTGGGCGGACGATACGGCGGACGCGCTGTGCGCGCGCATGACGGCGCTGGCCGGGGAGCGGGCGTATGTGGAGATGTTCACCGGCAGCTCGGAGCTGATGAGCCATGTGGAGCGCATGGCGGGCAACGCCGGGTGCGAGGTTCAGCAACGCAGGCGCTTTGTGCTGCGCGATGAATCCGCATTTGAGGATTTTGCAGCCGCGCAGGGCGCCGACATGCCGGAGCTGAGCGACACGGCACAGGCGGAGCTGAAGATGCGGCTGGCGCTGCTGATGCCCAGCCTGCTCACCGGGCAAGCGGGCGCCGAATGGCTGGCGGCGTCCAATGTGCTGATGGTAAGTCAAACCATGGTTATGCCCGAGGACTTTTCGCCCCTGCTGCTGGTGACGGACTATGGCACGGATGTGGACATCCTGACAGCCTTTGCCCAGACGGGTCAGGACACGATCACGGCGCAGAGCGTTTTCGTCCCCGCAGACATCGTGGATGCGGGCATGGACACGGTGCTGCTGTTGTATACGGAAGATGAGCCGGAGGAATAACCGATGAACGACGCTGCAACGGGTGCGGAGATCGTCCGCTTTTCCCATGTGAGCAAGCAGTACCCCGGCACGCTCGCCAATGATGACGTGAGCCTGACCATCCGCCGTGGCGAGGTGTTCGCGCTGGTGGGGGAGAACGGCGCGGGCAAATCCACGCTGATGAACCTGCTCTACGGCCTGCAGGCGCCTACGCTGGGGGAAATTTACATCAAGGGAAAACCGACCGGTCCCCAGCATGGGCCGGAAAACGCCATGCGCATGGGCGTGAGCATGGTGCACCAGCATTTCAAGCTGGTGCCCAGCTTTACCGTGGTGCAGAACGTCATGCTGGGGCACGAGCCCCGGCGCGGCCTGTTTTACGATGGGCATGAGGCGGAGAAAACGGTGCGCAGGCTCTCGGCCGAATACGGGCTGAAGGTGGAGCCGGGCGACGTGGTGCGCGACCTGAGCGTGGGCATCCAGCAGCGCGTGGAAATCCTCAAGGCGCTGAGAACAGGCGCGGATGTGCTGATTCTGGACGAGCCGACCGCCGTCCTCACCCCGCAGGAGGCCGAGGAGCTGTTTGAGGTCATCCGTCGCGTGGTGGAGGAGAAGAACATGACCGTCATCCTCATCACGCACCGTCTCCCCGAGGTGATGCGCGTGAGCGACCGCGTGGGCGTGATGCGGCGCGGCAGACTGGAAAAGGTCATGGAGACGCGCGATACCAGCGAGCGGGAGATCGCCTCGCTGATGGTGGGACGCGACGTGCTTTTCGGCGACCTGCCCGGCGGACAGGCGGCCGGGGAGGAGCGCCTGGTCATCCGCGGCCTGTGCGCGCTGGGCGACCGGGGCCTTCCGGCGCTTCGCGG
>ENA-OPBO01002466-OPBO01002466.1-human-gut-metagenome-genome-assembly--contig:-NODE-2466-length-10850-cov-3.525984_pt1 | contig 10850 bp, 10 predicted proteins | sample MGYA00241071_ERZ501458 | MGnify/ENA primary metagenome ERZ501458 (study PRJEB25962, sample SAMEA2042509) | human gut metagenome | biome: human gut; feature: human-associated habitat; material: faeces...
CCACGTCGGAGGACGCGGCGGTGCAAAGCGGCGGAAAGACGACGCACCACCAGTTGTGTCCCTCTCCCGCGCCGATCACCACCCGCAGCGCCAGATACTCTCCCGCCGGGAGGGTGAACCCGTCATATTCCCGGGTGGGAAACGGGGTGTCCGTCAGTTCAACTGTTACCGGATAGTCATAGCCCTCCGCCCGGATCTCCTCCGCCGCAAGGTGCTCCAGCTCCAGCAGCTGCCCCCGGAGCCTGGCCTCTGCCTCCTGCCGGTCTGCGGACTGCTCCAGAATCTCTGTGGCCCGCGCCAGAACCACATCCCGGACCTGGAGCTTGAGCGCCTGATCCTCCTCGGAATCCGAATTTGCCAGAATATGCAGGCGCACCACTTTCTCCGCCAGCTGATCCTGGGTCCGCAGGGCCACGCCGCCCGTTACGAAAAAAATCGCCAGGCCCAGCAGCAGCGCAATTTCCAAAACATGAAGTTTTCGGCTGTGCGCACTTTGTACAGTTACAGGTTTCATCAAATCTCCGTCCTTTGTATGTAGCCCCAGCGGGGCCGTTTGCCAAAGTGTGGACGGAAATCCGATGTTTTATACCCGTTGGAGCGGTGTCGTCAAAAAAAGCTGGGAATAGTGATTCCGCAATGCCTCCACAGCCCGCTCCGCTTCCGCTTTCCGTTCAAAGAGTCCAAAGACGGTGGGGCCAGAACCGGTCATGACCGCGTTGCATGCGCCGCAGCGCAGCATCACGTCCTTGAGATACATGATCTCCTGGCGCTCCCGCACCGTCAGTACCTCTTCAAACACATTGCGCATCTGGCGGGCCACCGCTGGCAAGTCGCCCGCGGCCAGAGCCCGCTTCATGGCGTCGTGGTCCGGTCGTCCCTGCAACGCATCCACCCGCACCCGGCGGAACAACGCCGGAGTGGACAGGCCGAAATCCGGCTTGCACACTGCGATCCAGCAGTCCGGCAGCGGCGGCAGGTCCGTCAGCACCTCGCCCCGGCCCTCCGCCAGCGCCGTACCGCCCCGGACGCAGAAGGGCACATCGCTGCCCACCTGCAAACCGACCTGCTCCAGCGCCTCCCGCGGCATCTCCGGCGCATACAGCGACTGCAGCGCCAGAAGCACCGCAGCGCCGTCTGCACTGCCGCCAGCCATTCCCGCCTGCATGGGAATGTGCTTTTCCAGTACAATCTCCGTGCCGCTGCTCTCCTGGCCCACGGCATCGTAAAACGCCCGGGCCGCCTTCCAGGCGATGTTATCCGGCCCGCCGGGCAGATCTTCCCGATCCGTATGGACCGTGATTTCTCCGCTTCCGGTTTCCGTGCGCACCGTCACCACATCATGGAGTGCAATGCTCTGCATCACCATCCGCAAGTCGTGGTATCCATCCGGACGCTTTCTTAAAATATCCAATGTCAGATTCAGCTTTGCATGTGCCGGCATCGTAACGCTTCTCATGGTTTTCTCTCCTATGAATCTCTCCCAAGATACCTGCCGCCTGGGTGCGGCTGCTGCATGGGCTTTGGTAGGGATATCTTAACACACGAAGCAGCAGAAAGAAAGCGGCCTCCGGGAAAATCCCGGAGGCCTGCAAAACCACTGAGTTGTTAATCATATCCCCGCCGGTTTCGGAAATTTCGGATTCCGTCCACCACGATATAGACGATGCTGATTCCCAGCAAAAACACAATCGGCAGGAGCAACAGAATATAAAAGATCAAACTCCCGCTCAACAGCACGGTCCCTTGCAGCAATCCTGTCATATGGTGCTCCTTTCTCCTCTTGTTGGTTAAATCATCCAATCAATCGTGCGTTCCTCCTCATTTCTTTAGTTAAATTTTAACACACTCTTTACAAAAAAGGAAGTCCCCCGCAGGGAAAATTTTTCCCGCGGGGGACGGTCGCCTCGGTTCTTTACCGGATCTTGCGTGCCTCCACATAATATCGCTTATCCTGCGCATTGCCCATGGAGAAGGTCTTACGGGGCAGGACCCCGTCGGCCATCACAGTCTTGAACAGCTGCTCCTTGCCCATGGCAGGCAGTTTGAAGCCTATATTGCCGGGCTTCGCGCCCAGCTGATCAGTCACATCATCTCCGTGGATGTAGTCCACTTCGCCGCCATGTTCCTGGAGGTACTGGTCGATGAATGCCTGAAGGGTTCCTACTGCCAGCTGCATCCGCGGCTCGGGAACCGTCAGGAAACCGGTGCGTCCGGCGCTGGTATAGGCGATCACGTGGCCTGTGCCCCGGCCCTCATACGCGCCGGGATAGAAGTCCAAAAACGCCTGGAGCACCTGCTCCGGTTCCACCCCGAAAAGCACCCGGTGAATGGGTTCGAACTCAAGGGCGTTGTCGTGGTTGTTCACCACCTCCACCAGGGCGTACCGGGCGGGAAGATCCGCCCACTGGTCCCGGGGCGTCACCTTTTTCAGCTCCTCATAGCAACGCTTGGCAGTGGCCAGGGAGTGGTTTCCGTCTCCCACGGCAAAAAGCAGCGGCGGCACATCTCCAAGGCCATACTTCTTTTCCATAGCCTCCCGGCTGCCAAGTTCCCGCAGGGCATCCGCCACGGCATCCATCTGCTCCGCCGTCAGGCGCCAGCCCTTCAGGTGGCCGCCGCCCTGCTGGAGATCAAAGTCATACAAAGGCTCCATCTCCCCGCGTCCACCAGTCAGCGGCTCGATCACCGTCCGCTCCGGATCATCAATGAGAAGCATCACATGGGGCAATTCGATAGGAGCATTCCGCCGGACCCGCACCCGGGGCGGAATCCGGGAGAGGACCGTCCCCTCAGTGGCACGGATCAACGCCCCGGAGCCCGGCGTGAAATCATACTGCTCCAGATCCACCATGCCCACAAGGCCCCGGCGCACGCGGCCATCAGACTGCGTGCGCTCAATGTAAAGCAGGGACTCCGGCAGCGTCCGGAACAGCCCCTGATCCAGATACTGCTTCATAGTGCTGTTGATGGCGTCGATCTCCCGGTCCACATCGGGGCTGTGCAGCTTTGCCTCCGGCAGGATCAGCCGCAGCGCGGACGGTGCGTCCGCCACAGTCTCCTCCACCGCTTGCCAGTATTCCGGCTGAGAGGTAAACTGGTCACAGGCAACTACGGCCCACTTCGTCATGTCCACATTCCGGGGCAACAGAATATCCGCCGGATAAAATCCCAGCTTGTCAAATGCCTGATTCATACTTTGCTTCGCTATCCTTTCCTTGAACGCCCCACGGCGTCCGGCTTACAGCGCCTGCTTGATGGCACGGAGCAGATCATCGAACTCCTCATAGGCCGGCAGTTCCGGGTGATCGGCCTTGATCTTTTCCGTGCTCTTGAACAAAAAGCCCGCCTTGCTGGCCTGAATCATCCCCAGATCGTTGTAGCTGTCGCCGCTGGCGATGGTCTCATAGCCGATGGACTGCAGCGCCTTCACCGTGGTCAGTTTGGACTGTTGGCAGCGCATCTTGTATCCCGTGATCTCCCCCGAGGGCGCCACTTCCAGCGCATTGCAGAAGATGGTGGGCCAGCCCAGCTTTTTCATCAGCGGCCGGGCAAACTCTTCAAAGGTGTCACTGAGAATGATGACTTGGGTGAGCGTGCGCAGCTCATCCAGAAATTGCCGGGCACCGGGCAGCGGATCAATGGTGGCAATGGTCTCCTGGATCTCCCGCAGGCCCAGGCCGTGCTCCTTCAAAATGCCCAGCCGCCAGGCCATCAGCTTATCGTAATCCGGCTCATCCCGGGTGGTCCTCCGCAGTTCCGGGATACCACTGGCCTCGGCAAAGGCGATCCAGATTTCAGGCACCAGAACGCCCTCCATATCCAAGCATACGATATTCATTCACACTTCTCCCTTCTTCGGGTCTCGCGCAAAACGCCGCCCTGATTTGGATGATTTTTCATTGTAGCAAATCCCTATCCGCTTTTCAACACGCAAAGCGCAGCATGCCGCATTTCAAAATTTGCTCTGGGCTCCGTCGGAAAATCCTCCCAGCAGCAACTGTGCATAAACCCTCCTGTCGGCGGGCAGGCTAACCGCAAATCCAAGAATGGAGGTTTTGCAAGATGATTGATAAGATCGCACTGACGCTTGCCATCATCGGCGCCCTGAACTGGGGCGGCATCGGCCTGTTCGGCTTTGACACCGTGGCATTCTTCTGCGGCGGCCAGCTGTCCATCCTGTCCCGGATCATCTATGCGCTGGTCGGCCTGGCCGGCCTGTGGTGCATCAGCCTGCTCTTCCGCACCGATCAGGAAAACGGCCACGCGCCTCACGCCGCCTAAAACCCACAAACGGGAGCTCCTCCCGGCACAGCCGGACGAGCTCCCGTTTTCTTTATTCCGCCGGCTTCACCTGCTTTGCAGGCGCTTGACCAGTTCCTCCTCCGGCGTTACAAAGAGGGTCTGACAGGTGCTGTAAATCACCATGCCCGGCCGGGCACCGGCAGGCTTTTTCACATTTTTGACCGCCGTGTAATCCACCGGCACGTTCCCGCTGCTGCGGGCCTGGGAATACCATGCAGCGATCTTGGCAGCCTCCGTCAGTGTCTCATCGTCCACCGGAGCCCCGCCGGTGCAGAGGATCGTATGAGAGCCGTGGATCTTCTGAGTGTGGAACCACAGATCCCGGTGATCCGCCTCCCGGGTGAGTTTATCGTTCTGCCGGTTGTTGCGGCCCACCAGCACCCGGAATCCGCTGCTGGTGCGGAACTCCCGGGGACGGCTGACCCGCTTGAGTTCCTTCTTTCCCTTGCCCTGGCTGCGCAGATACCCGGCATCCCGCAGTTCGTGGCGGATGTCGATGAAATCCTGTTCCGTCTCCGCCTCCGCGATCTCCTCCAGAATGCTCTCCAGATACTCCAGATCCCGCCGGGCAATGGCCATCTGCTCCCGGAGATAGCGTTCCGCCGTTTTGGCCTTGGTATACCGCTTATAATATTTGGCAGCGTTTTGCTGCGGCGTGAGCAGCGGGTCCAGTTGGATGGTGATGGGCGCACACTGGGGGTCGTAGTAGTTCTCACAATTCAGCTTGCTCTGCCCCCGCTCCATCCGGTAAAAATTGGCAGTGATCAGATCTCCGCAGATCCGCAGCTGATCCCGGTTCTGGATGGCGGCGTAATCCTTCTCCTGAAGGGCCAGCTTCCGCCGCAGCCGGTCCCGGGCGGTGGTGGCGGTGCGGATGAGATCCGCCCCCCGCTGCCGTACCCGCTCCTGCTGCTCCCGGGCCTCATAAAAAGCATCCAGCATCTGGGAAAAGCTGCCGCAGTAAACGCACTCCATCTTCGTTCCATACTGGGCAATGGGCAGATAGGTAAAGTCCGCCGCCCGGCCGTCCTGCCGCAAGCACACCGGTGTAAAGTTTCCCTCCCGGATACGGGTGATCAGCTGTTCCAGCTCCTGCCACAGCCGTTCTTTCTCCGCCGGCCCCATCTGGCACAAGCGCCGGTCCGTCTCTCCCGCCGCCCGAAACGCCAGTTCCCGGGCCACCAGGGGGGAGATACCGAAATACGCGTCCAGCAAGAAGGTGTCTGCCTGCCGCTCGGGATTGGCTTCCGCCAGCTTTTCCCGGAACCCCTCCTCTGTCTCCTCCGTCACAGGGAGCCGGCCCACGGAGGCCGGCGGCTCATAGTAAAGCCCCGGCAGCACTTGGCGGCTGGCGGACATCTCCGCGTCCACTCCCGGCCAGGGTTTCTTGGCCCCGTACCCCGTGTCCCCCAGCAGCGGATGGCCCAGGTGGGCCATGTGGACCCGCCCCTCCCCGTCCAGCAGGATCAGGTTGGACCGGCGGCCCATGGCTTCCAGCACCAGCGTACGGCGGCCAGGCTGGCCAAAGTCATCCGTAATATCCAGTTCCAGCCGCACCAGGCGCTCCAGAGGCGGCTGAGTGATGGCAGCCACCCTTGCTCCCACCAGATGCTTGCGCAGCAGCATGCAGAACATGGGCGGTTCCGCCGGATTATCCCTTGTCAGCTCCGTCAGCTGGATGCGGGGGGCATTGGCCCCGGCATTGAGCAGCAGCCGCTGGTTTCCCCGCAGCAGCAAAATAACCTGATCCCGAGCGGGCTGCTGGACCTTGTCGATCCGCAGTCCCAGCAGTCTGGGCCGCAGTTCCTGCAGCACAGCCTGCAAACAAACAGCGTCAAACGGCATGGGGCTCCTCCTCCATCATGATGCAAAACAGCTCATTGGCCCGCTCAAGACGTCCCTTGAGCCACAGCCAGCCCATCAGTGCCTCCAGCGCCGTAGCCTCGCCGTACTGGGCCCGGGTGGCATGTCCGGGCACCGTATGGACCTGGGCGTTGCGGCCCCGCCGGAAAACCCCCAGCTCCTCCTCCGTCAGAATTGGAAGAATCCGCTTGGCTTTTTCCGCCTGGGATTCAGCACACACCAAGCGGATCGTGGCCTGATGCAGGCCTCTTCCCGTGGCCCGTCCATGGGCGCACAGCCAGGTCCGCACCAGAATCTCAAACACAGCGTCCCCCATATGGGCCAGGCCGATGGAGCTGATGGCACGGATCTGATCATCCGTCAGGCACGGGTGAAAGTAATTCTCCATGGATGTTCTCCTTTTGATTGCAGCAATTCGCCTTGTATTATAGCATGCCCGCCTTTGTTTGTCATCCACCGCCCTGCACCGCCAGCCTGTCTTCTTTTTAAAAGCAAAATTTTTTTGTTTTTTCTGTTGACAAGCCCCGTGTTTTTCTGCTATACTATCCACTGTTCCGAGCGCAAGACCGGGACAAACAGTTTGGGGGTATAGCTCAGCTGGGAGAGCGCTTGACTGGCAGTCAAGAGGTCAGCGGTTCGATCCCGCTTATCTCCACCAAAAAGACCCATTTCCTTTTGGAAATGGGTCTTTTACTTTCTTCACGTTTTTTGTTCGAAGGCTGCGATTACAGTGCCCGGAGTCAAAAATTCCATGAGCGATTTGCGATATTGTTTGATATCCAGCGGCCTCCCATGCTCCCACATCTTCTGGATACATTCCGCCGTCGTCTCAAACTGCCGGGGATTCGCGTCGGGAAACAAATAGGTAATGGGTGATTGGGGTGTTCTGATTCCAAACTGATAGATCATCACCTGAATAACCGGTGAAACCCCCTTTTTCTCCAGGGGCTCGTAGAGGTCCACTCCAATATAAGAAGCGCTGAAAAACAGATTGCTTTCCCGGATCTGCAGATTCTCATATTGACTCAGCTTTTCTAATTTTCTTAATGTTCGGTCCAATGCTTCGGCTGTTTCTTGCTCTTTCTTCTGATAATAGTCCCGATCCAGAGAAAACGCATGTTCCCGATCCAACATCAAATATTCTACTTGGATTCCCCGCTTCAGGTAAGATTCAATTTCATTTTCATAAGATTCCAACAGGCGATCTCCATAGGCAGCAACAATCGTCAGGCTGTTTTTGGCTCTGCGCATGATTTTATGCAGGTCATGTTTTGTATCTGAGTAGCTAAAAAAATACGTATCCATATTTTTCTTGACGATTTTTCCCAGCCATCCCACGCCAATGGCCGCAGCCAGGATAGTTCCCATGGCTTCGATCAGCGCACATACGATTTCGGCTTTCATCTCCAGTGCCTCCCCCTCTGGTCGCTTTTTTACGGACTGTATTTCAAGCAGATGGTCGGACTTTTCCAGTTATCCATATTATAGCAAAAAAGTGTACTCAAATCCAAGGCATTTCCCTATTTGTTTCGATATCGGCCCGATTCCATTTTTTCAAAATTCATGCTTGACATTTTCTATTTCTCATGCTAAGATAAAAATGTTCTGTGAGTCACAGACAAGTTCTCTGGGGGTATAGCTCAGCTGGGAGAGCGCTTGACTGGCAGTCAAGAGGTCAGCGGTTCGATCCCGCTTATCTCCACCATGAGATGGCCATGGAAGCAATTGCTTCTATGGCTTTCTTTTTACATTCCGGTTTACGGGGAACGCCGTTTCATCCTTCCCGATTTTCTGCCAGCGGGGATGCGGCCGTTCGTCCGGCGTACCAGTATCCTTTTGCTCTCAGGAGGTTGCGTCCATGGTCATCCACGAATCCGCTGAGGACTATTTGGAGTCCATTCTGGTTTTGCAGGAGCGGCGCGGGCATGTGCGCTCCATTGATATCGTCAACGAGCTGGGCTACTCCAAGCCCAGCGTCAGCATCGCCATGAAGAAGCTGCGGGAAAACGGCTATATCTCCATGGATACCGAAGGATTGATCACGCTCAATGAAAGCGGCATGGCCATTGCCAGCCGGATCTACAACCGTCACAAAAGTCTCACCCGGCTGTTCACGCTGCTGGGGGTCTCTCCCGAAGTGGCCGCGGAGGACGCCTGCAAGGTCGAGCATGACCTGAGCGACGAGACCTTCGGAAAGATCTGCCAGTTCATCGAACAGGCAGAACAATCCCAGAAATAATGCCCGTACCCCGGCAGAGTTCTGCCGGGGTACTTTTGCAAAACACCCCCGTGGATCAAGTCCGAGGGTCATAAGAAAGTAATATTGCTTTTTGCAGGAGCGGCATGGCTTTGGTCATGCCGTTTCCTGTTTCATCCAGTTTCTATTCTGAACAGAGTTGATTGAGCGCTTTCTTGTCTGGCATAAAAATGACCTCCTTTTCTGAAAATGGGGATAAAAAAGGCCGTCAACTTTTCGCATGGTGCGACAAGTCAACGGTCAGTTTTTCGGTATTCAGTTTTTCAAAACTTGCTGGCAGTAAGTCCACAGGGGATAACCTCATAAGCAGCGCAAGGGGGTGTAGCTACCTTGTCGGAACGAAGTGACAGAACATTCTCGGTCTGCTGATTTTCCTGCTGACAGAGAATGAAGCGACCCAGGACGCACGAATACTTCCGGCAGGAGAGTATAGAAGTGCGCCCTTAGAGTTCTAAGAGATTTTGGTTGCTCGTCAAACTGGAATTGTCAAAATCACTTTTTATATTTTTTCTTAATTACCAACGAATAAACTGCCATCAAAACAATGGTTTCCACTACAGCTCCTGTAACCGAGAGAATTATCCATTTGTGAGCTCCTGTAAGCAAAGGAAGTCCAAGAAAAATAAATACCATGCCATGCACAACATAAAACTTTGACATCGCATGATTGTATTTTCTTATATCCGTTACCTCAAACATTTTCTTATTTCCCCAGAAGCCAATTGCCTTTTTTGAAAACCATATATAATAGCCAAGCACACATATATAACGCCCCAAATACAAAATATGATAAAAAAGAATATATTTTGCTCCATCCAGATACCTCATCAATTCCAATTTGTCATCTGCTCTATTATAATAAATTTTACCACAAGAGTGTGAATAAATCCACCACTGAACACCGAACCGCCCAAACAGTTTTTCTGCTCAGGCGGTCTCTCTTAAACATAAATCAGTTCAGCCTTGAGGATTTCCTCTGCCGGGTTGCAGATGGAGTTCATGTATTGCACCCAATTAAAAATGCACCACACCCGGCCCAAACACCGAATATGGTGCATATTTTCAGACGCATCTGCCTGGCAGATGCCATAAGTGTAGTTTTGAACGAATTATTTTCTTACGAGCACCCGCCTAAATCCACGGGGCGTTTCTTATTTTGTGGAGAAACGAAACACAGTGGTGTGGTCCCAGGTCTCGCCGGGGCGCAGGACACAGGACGGAAAGTCCGGATGGTTGGGAGAATCCGGATAGAACTGCGTCTCCAGGCAGACCGCGTCCCGTCGGGCGTACCGGGCGCCGCCCTTGCCAGCAGGACAGCCATCCAGGTAGTTGCTGCTGTAAAACTGGACACCGGGCAGCGTGGTCTCCACTTCCAGAACCACGCCGGACTTCTCTCCCTCCAGTCGGGCGGCCGGCCGCAGGGTCCCCGGCTGGCCGTTGACCACCCAGTTGTGGTCATAACCGCCGCACAGCTCCAGCTGCCGGAAAGGCTCGTCCACCCGTTCTCCGATGACTCTGGGCGTCCGGAAGTCCATGGGCGTGCCCTCCACCGCGTCCAGCGCGCCGGTGGGGATACTGCCGGGCACCACCGGCGTGTAGCGATCTGCGAACAGTGTTAAGGTGTGTCCCATGGCGCTGCCGCTGCCCTGTCCGTTCAGATTCCAGTAGGCATGACTGGTCAGGTTGCAGACCGTGGTTCGGTCCGCAGCGGCCTGATAATGGAGAATCAGGCTGCTGCCCTCCAGGCGGTAGGTAATGCTGGCAGACAGTGCGCCCGGATACCCCTCTTCACCGTCCTTGCTGTTATAGCGCAGGCATACCCCACCCGGGCACTCCTCCGCCGTCCAGCCCCGGTTGGCAAAGCCGGTAGGACCGCCGTGAAGATGGTTTTCCCCGTCGTTGAGCTCCAGCGTATACGTCTTCCCCTCCAGAGAAAACCGGCCGCCTGCAATACGGTTTGCGTAGCGGCCCACAATGGCGCCCATGAATTTGTCCTGCTCCTGATAGGCCTCCATGCTGTCAAAGCCCAGCGCCACATCGACCCGGCGGCCGTCTGCCGTCGGAACTGACAAGGCCGCCAGCGTGGCCCCATAGGTCAGCACGGAGCACCGCAGCTGCCCATTGTCCAGTGTAAGGATATCCACCGGCTGTTTGTCACGGGTAAAGCCAAACGATCTGCGTTCCATTGCATTTCCTCCTTTTTTTCTGCCCGGAGCGGAATCTTTTCCGGCGCAGCCGCGCCTTTCGGCCGTGTTCTCCGGGCCTGGTTTTCCGTTTTGGGAGATGCCAAAATGACGGGACCGGGCGCTTTTCTGCCTGCGGGCCGCCGCTTTGAAAAAGCCCCTCCTGAGAATTTTATCTTAGCGGGTGTACCTTTGTCTGTCAAGGCGGCCATGGGAAATTTCTCCAAACGGACCGCCCCCGGCCT
>ENA-OPBO01002467-OPBO01002467.1-human-gut-metagenome-genome-assembly--contig:-NODE-2467-length-10845-cov-2.374143_pt1 | contig 10845 bp, 6 predicted proteins | sample MGYA00241071_ERZ501458 | MGnify/ENA primary metagenome ERZ501458 (study PRJEB25962, sample SAMEA2042509) | human gut metagenome | biome: human gut; feature: human-associated habitat; material: faeces...
GGCCGCCGCGTCGGTAGTGTTTGTGCTGGGGATGGCTTCGGCCGCTTTCTGGTACTTCTCGCCGAAGGAGGAGATGGAGGAAGCCTTTACGCAGGTGGCGGCTCTGGTGCCGGGCGGAAGTCTGGACGGCGACCGTGTGGATGAGGCTTTCCCCAGTGTAAAGGAGGCGGCTCCCGTTACCCCTTCCGCAAGACCTGCCCAGCCGGTGCTGGCTAGCCGCGAAGAGAAGGCGGGCGACGGAGAGCAGACCATGTCGGTGCATGTCTCCATCCGCGTAACCCAGCAGGTTTATGGACAGGCGGGGCGTAATCAGTCGGGCAACTATCGGGCCGGTATGGGAAACAATGGCTGTCATGCCGCTTCGTCGGCCGAAAGGCAGGCGGCTGGAGATGTTGCTGCTTCTTCCCGTCCCGAAGAGAATATGACGGCCAAGTCGGCCCTGAAGACGCGTAACTGGGCCTTGAAGGCATACTTGGGCAGCGCTTTGCCCGATGGGGACTTCAAGATGCCTCTGACGGCGGGTGTCAGTGTGGAGCGCATGTTAGGCAAGCGGCTCTCGCTGGAGGCAGGCTTGCAATACAACCGCCTGCACGACGTGGCCTTGCCAGGTGGCGACCACACCTATCATACCTTGTCTTTGCCTGTGCGGATGAATGTGCAGCTGGCGGGCAACGACAAGGTCGACTTCTATGCCGTGGTGGGCGGAAGCGTGGAGAAATGTGTGGCTGGAGCCGCAGACAACAGCTTCAAGGCCGAACCCGTCCAGTTGGCGGTGGCGGCAGGTGTGGGTGTACGTTATAAGTTGAACGACCGTTTCGCTCTGTTTGCCGAACCCTTGGTATCCCATCACTTCGATACCGACTCGCCTTCGGCTTCCTTGCGGACGGAGCGGCCCACCAATCTGAATCTTCTGTGCGGTGTACGCATGAGTTATTAATGAAAAAAATGAATTGAATGAATATGACTGCCTTGAAATCTATCCTATACAGCCTTTGCGCAGGCATCTTGCTGATGTGCTCCCTGGCGTTTGTGTCGTGCCGTGGTGAGGCGTTCGATTGCAACGACCCCGATGTAGAGCTGTTCGTCAAGCAATTGCGTGCTGGAAAATATACCGCCCTCAACTCCGAAGGGTTGGGAATCGTCCCCAAGTTCAAGTTCGAGGACATCGGAGAGTTGTTGGAGTATGCCGACGACCTGACGCTTATACCTTCGTTCCCGCTGGCTACCGTTTCCTATTCGGCCGGCGGAAAGCTTCGTTTGGGCGAATGCATCCTTTGGACGGTGGAGACCATCCGCCTGGGACACAATGCTTCGATGGGGTGCAAGATGGTGCATACGGATGCCGACAACTACGAAGGCATCTACTTCCTGACCGACGAAGAGGTGCTGAGCGTCATCGACACCATGTTGCCCCACACCATGAAGTATGAAAAGCGCACCGTGGTGGCGCGGGACGGCGACGAGTTCCCCGAGATCGGGGTCATCCTGTCCGGCAGCGTGCACCCTGGTGTGGCAGCCGGTACATGTGGTGGTAGGCCGTCATTGTACCGTCTGGACCTGTTTCTGATTGTTTCATTCATTATCGGACTTCTGTTGTGAAACGATATGCATCCCTTTGCGGACTGCTTCTGTTATGGGCAGTCCTCCCTCTTTGCGCCCAAAACTGGACGAAAGCTGACTCCCTCCGCCTGCAACAATTGTTGCAGACCGAAGGCGAAATTCAGTTGAACCTCGACATTCTCCATGAGGCAGAGACGCCATGGGGCTCTCCCAAGGTGTTGGAGGCCAAACCATGGCTCGAGGTGGACGAAACATTGCCTGCCGTCCAAGGTATCCAGCCGCGCAAAGTCAAGATTACCCTTTTTCCTTATACTGCCAATACGCCTTACAATTGGGACCCTGTGCGCCAGCGCAAGATAAAAGTCGACAAGAACACGTGGCGCAACGACCCCTTCTACGAACTCAAGACGAGAACCATCTATTCCAATTGGGCCAAGTCGCCGCTCGACGCAGGTTTGCGCGAGTCGGTCGAGCAAATCGAAGCAACCGGCTTGCGCTATCGGGTGGGAGGTCGTGTGGCCAATCAGTCGGTCTTCGTCTGGGAGGCCGTAAGTCGTCCGTCGGGCTATAGCCTGATGCCCGACAAGGGGGCGCTGAAATTCAAGGCACGCAAGCGCCGTGCCCGTACGTTGGAGGTGCTTCGTACATACGCCGATTCGACTCGTATTGAACCGAAAGATTCCTTGGCCGCGCCTCGTGAGCCGTAGGTCGGTGCCTGTTTGCTTCGCTCGGAGCAGAATGTCAGCCTTTGGCTTGTAGGAGTGACAAAAGAGTGTGGTTCTTTGCTCTTTTGCTTTCATGTCTTTTTGGAGAAAATGTTCAATCAGGCGGATGAAAGCCGAAAATCGAGGCTTGTAACTTCTGAAAAGTGCATTTCCTGCGGGCAGATTGCCTGCGTTTTGTCATCAGATTGCTTGTTTCCTGTCGTCAGATAGTATGTTTTCTTCCTCAAAAAGGAGCGGCTAGTACCATCCAGATCAAAGGTCTGGTGGCCACACGTGAAGCGAAAGCCAAAGATTATAGTCTGACGTACAAGAGCGAACTGATGGAGGACGTTCCTGTCGGTGCAGTCAACCGTCATCGCTATGCTTTGATTATCGGTAACGAAGATTATAGCATGACAGGTGCCAATGCAGAAATCAACGTACCCTATGCAGTAAACGATGCCGTTGTATTCCGTGAGTATTGTGTGCGCACGTTCGGTGTTCCCGACGGACAAATCAAGATGATTCCCAACGCTACGGCTGGTATGATGCACGAGCAGCTCGACTGGTTGGTCAACATGGCCAGCACCGACCCCGAGGCCGAACTGATATTCTATTACTCCGGTCATGGAAACAACGATGAGGCTACCAAGGAACCCTATCTGTTGCCGGTAGATATTACGGGTAAGAATATTCGTCTGGGTATTTCGTTGGCCGACTTGTACAAACGTCTGGCTACTTATCCCATCAAGGGTGCATACGTCTTTCTGGATGCCTGCTTCAGCGGTGGTTACAAGAGTGCTGCTCCGCTGATTGCACAGAAAGGTGTGCGCGTTGTGCCGAAGGTTGGTGTACCTCAGGGCCATACGATGAGCTTCTCTTCCAGCTCAGGTGACCAGACATCCAGTGTGTACCACGACAAGAAACAGGGTTATTATACCTATTTCCTCATCAAGGCAATCAAGGAAGCCGGTGGCGATTTGACCATGAAGCAGCTCTTCGAACGAACCAATGCTGAAGTGAAGAAGGCTACAGCTCTGATTGGTAAAATGCAGGAACCTCAATATATGGTATCTCCTACATGGACAGAGTGGGCAGATGTCAAGCTGAAGACACCGCAAGTTGAAACGGTTGCTCCAGCCGTTCCCCAGTAACTTGGACGTGATTTTGGGTATATAATGAGAAAGAGAGCGTATCTGATTCCGGATACGCTCTCTTTTCTTTTGGATATGGAATATTTGTTATTTGAATATCTGCTTCATGGGACGCCCTGTCCAAACCTGTGGTTGCTTCAGGCGGAAGATATAAGCAATGGTTGCGGCGACGTCATATTGTACCATGCTTTCCTGGAATTCTCCGCCTTGTTTGATATTCTTTCCAGCTATGATGAAGGGCGTTTCCATCTCCTGCATGGTTTTTCCTCCATGTCCTTTTTTGATGCCTCCGTGGTCTGAAGTAATGATGAAGATGCTATTGTCCATCATTCCGGCTTCTTCTACGGCTTTTACGATACGGCCGATGTAGCCGTCCAGTTCCTTCAGTTTGCTGTAGTATTCAGGCGTGTCGTGTCCTATCTGATGTCCCACGTGGTCCGGATTGTCGAAACAGATGGCAACCAGCGACGGTTTCTTCTCCTTGATGTATTTTTCAGACATTTCGCACAGAGCTTCCGGATACTTGTTGTAATCGGGGGCTACGGCGTGATGGTTGGTCGAGAGGGTGTCTACCAGATACTGGATACCTGCCCATTCGCTCAATACACCGATTTCAGCATCCGGATATGCGTCACGGTAGAGTTGGAAAATGGTGGGAAAGATGTTGTTCTTGACAATGACACGTGAAGGCAGTTCGGGAGTACGCGATCCCCACTCTGTATATCCGTGCAGTTCGGGGCCGGCTCCCATAAACATGGAAGCCCAGTTTACGGCACTCGATGATGGAAGTACGGTTCTTTTCTTCAGCGTATAGCATCCTTTTTCCATCAGAGAACGGATGGTGGGCATGTCGGCTTTGGCCATGCTGTAGGATCCCCATCCGTCCAGGCCAATGTATACGACGTGTTTTGCTTTGGGAGAAGCAGCTTGTGCTGCCCCGATGAACATGCAGCCTACTATCAGGCATAGATAAAATAGATTTTTTTTCATGATAAATTTGATTATAAACTCTTGATTGTAAATGAATAATTACCTTTTTTAGCCAATTGTTTTGCCTTGAATGACAGACGGTAGATTTGTTTGCCCCATACGTTGGACAGACGTCGGTCTGTCAGTTCGACGGTTTCTGTTTCCAGTTCAAACATTTGGGGATTATAGATCAGTTCGGCTTTCTTGTCTTTCACTTGCAGAATGATCTTGCCGGGTTTCACATCGTCAATGATTGCCCATGTCAGGAAGTTGATAATGTTGGGGGCTATGGCTTTCTCCAGTTCAAACGCGTCGTTTACCATTACCTGTTTTCCTTTTAACCGATAGGAACGAATCCATTTTTTGACTTGGGCTTCCTGAGGATAAGCTGTGGCAATATTCGCCTCGAAACGGTTGGGAGATGCTTTCACTTCGCTGGCCTTGTATTTTTTTCCGTTCTTTTGGGCTACTCCATTGATCATGGGAAGGTTGTGATAGTTGCTTTGCATGGTCCAGATGGAATAACGTTCATTGCTGAAGGTCTGGCGGGTATACGTGCCTACACCCGCGTCAATCAGCAGAGGGGTCTGGTCAATCCAAAGTGAGAAAGAACCTACGTCATTGTGGTTGTGGCTTTCGTCGTTATATCCTCCTTTGGTGGCGAGGAAGAGCCCTTTGTCGGTTGTCAGGTAGCAGAACTCGGTTTCGGGATACCAGGTGAATGGGAGAATTTCATGCTTGGGTTCTGTCTGTTGTAGTTCCTGGTCGATACTGATGGCCGTCAGCGTACGGAAGAGATCTCGTCCGTTGGAAGGAGCTTTGGCCGGTTTGCGCATCAGCGCAGCAAATCCTTTCAGTTCGTCGCTTCCTACTGCCTTTCCGAACCGATAGATGAGGGCGGCATCTCCTCCGCCTTTGGCTGAGGCATCGGCAAAGTTTACCACCCAACCGTTTCCGACGTATGAGCGTGAAATGTATTCCCCCATGTTTCGGATGATGGGCTGGTCGAAGATGTTGACTTTACCTCCAGTGGCGCAGGACAACAGTTCCAGATAGTCCAATGTTTTTCCGGCAGCGTGTCCCCAGTAAGAAGGACCTTCCTCACAAGCACCGTCAGCTTTGATATAATTGAGGTATTTGTCTACCGATTCCATGGTCAGAAAGACGCCTTGGGCCAGTCGGTCACGGTTGTTTTCCATCAGCAGGAAGCACATCAATACATTGCTGTTGCACCACGGGTTCCAATTGTTCAACATGCGTCCGTTATAGTTACGCCCCATCCACCAGAATGAATCATTGGTAAGGTAAGGAGTCAGGATACGGGTCTCTATTTCGTGGCGCAGCCGGCGGGAAATTTCCGGATTCACCTTGTCAAAGGTCTGGTGCATGAAATAGTAGGTCCAGGAGAGGACTCCGCCCAGGTCTCCCGAAACCAGGTCGATGACCGGATAGTCGTAGGATGGAAGTGAACGATGTGAAGGTTGTACAATGAGGTGTGCCGACAAGGCCCATGAAGTCATTTCGCAGGCGTGGAATACTCCGTTGATCAGTTGGTCAACAAAACGCCCTTTTCCTTCGGCCAGTTCAGCCAGTAGCAGTTCGGTAATGGCACGGTTGTTGGCATCGAACGGTGATTCCATGATGCTTCGGTTGCCACTCCGTTCAAATTCCAGATAGTCGGTGGCTTTGACCACTTTCCAAGAATAATCCAGCAGTTTTTCTCCCCGGCGGATGTATTCGTCTTTATAATTTCCCAGAAAGGCATCCCACCCCTGCCGGTCTTGATAAGCCGGATAGGGGACCCATCCCTGGTCAGGAATCAGCACTTCCTTCAGCTTGTCAATATCCGCTTGCTTTTGCAAAAAGTCTCTTTCCGTATAGCCGAACATGATATTCGTCCATAACAGCAGACAGAATAAAGTACATAATTTTTTCATGATACCAATTTATTTGTTTGTGAATATAAAGAATAATGCAAATATGCTGGATTTTTGTCAATTTGATGGTTAATATTGTCTTAAAATGGTACATTTATTATCCAAGATTCAGGTGGAGTATAGAAAAAGGGTCGTACCAAACTTAAGATAGAGTTTGATACGACCCTTTTATGTTTTAAATATCTATATCGATATTTTTAGTAAAGCCAACCCGGTGTCTTCTGTAAGTTCGGGTTCTTTTCTATTTCTGTGCTCGGCACAGGGAAAATGCTGTAGTCATTTGTCTTTGACCAGCTTGCTCCACCATTACCGCTACTTTGGAAGCCCGGGCAAGTCTTTGAACCGGCCTGATAGTTCATGAACGGTTCAAATTCAGTCTGGCGGAGTGTACCCCAACGGAATTCTTCGAAGAAGTTGACACCTTCCATACAAAGCTCGCGACGGGATTCGTTACGGATCTTGTTCAGGGCATCTTCCTTATCACTGAAGGTGTACGGCCACATCTCTACCGACGGACGCTGGCGAACTTGGTTCACCTTGTCGGCAGCACCATCCAAATCGTCCAGTTGGGCCAATGCTTCCGCCCACATCAGCAGTACGTAAGCATAGCGGTATATCGGTTCATCAATAGGGCTGTCTTGTGCATATTCACATTCGTAGCCTTCCATCACGAACTTACGATAACGGTAAGCGAATTCAGCTTCACTGTTACCATCTTGCATGAGGTCATACGGAGCACTTACTCCCCAACTGGGGTCTTCCTGCAAATCAACATAGTGGCGTGATTGTTTTACCGGCCAGCGGAACACATAGGGAATCGGATTAAGGTCACCTGCATTCAGGCGTTGAGAATCACCTCCATAGTAGGGTTCATCATAGGGAAGAATCACGTTGTAGCGCAGACGTGGGTCACGGTTTTCCCAAGCTTTCTTCAAACGGGCTTCGTTGCCGTCAGGCAGGTACAGGTTGCGGTTCTGTTCTGATACATAGTTTATCTTTTGTCGCAGTACTTTTCTCAATTCGGGACCACCCAGTATTGCTCCGTTATCCAAAGAATCGCGGAGGAAGTAAATCAAACGGTCGTTCGGAGAGAGGTCGAAGTAACCGGGGATGATGTCGTTCCAATCGAAATCTCTTTGCTCATTCTTATATTCATATAAGTCTACCAGAGCATTGGAGGGCGAGAAGTAGGACCAACCTTCCACTCCATCGCGTCCCACCATGGAACGAGTTCCGCAGTAACGTTGTGTAGAGTTGCCATATCCTTCCAGCTTATCCGTGTTGGATACGGCGAAAATCATTTCTTCGCATCCTTCATTCTCTTCCGTGAAGAGTTCCTTGTAACCACCTTGGAACAGACCGAAACCGCATTGTCCTACTTTCTCAAAATCGGCGATAGCCTTACGGAGCAGTTCTTCGTCGATCGTAGTGCTTGTTACAGTTCCTACTGCATTGTCATAATTATACTTGGCACCCAGCATCAGGTAAACACGTCCACGCAATGTGTAGGCAGCACCCTTACAGGCACGTCCTGTTTCAGCATAATGGTCGGGAAAATTGGGCTCATCGATACAATCCGTTAAATCCTGGATGACTTGAGCCCAAACTTCTGCTTCAGGAGACTGTCCTTTTGTACATTCGTCCACAGATTCCAGTGGCTTCAGGTAGAGAGGTACTCCCAAACCATAGCGGCCGAACAGTTCATTCAGTCTTGTATAGTAGAAAGCACGGAGAAATTTGCTTTCGCACAACAGACGCAAACGGGTTTCCTCATCTACACCACCGCCTCCCGGTTGAGACAGGGCCTCAATGGCGGAATTGGCACGATGAACACCTTCGTAGAAATTCTTCCATGCATGTGAGAAGAGTCCGTCGCTTGATCCTGCTGTACCTTTTGTATAAGGAGGGGTACGATAAGCGTCGGTGGTCATGCCCAATGCTTCGAAGGCAGGGGTTGCATTCGCATAATCTGTATTGTATACGCCCCAACCGCGCAATCCTTGGTAGATAGCAGCTACACCTGCGTTAGTCAATGCGGAATTGGTCCACATATTACCGGAAGCAATCTGGTTGTGGGGAGCCATATCCAGGTCAACACAACTTTGCAATCCGCAAAAAGTCAATCCTATAAGAGGTAGAATTATTTTTTTCATATTCGATGTTTCAGTTGTTTGTCAATAGATTTAGAAAGTGATGTTAATACCGCCGGAAATCATGCGAGGAATGGGGTAGGAAGTAAATCCTGAACCGCTCATTTCTGGGTCTACACCGGGAAACTTCGTGATGGTCAGCAAGTTCTCAAATGAAGCGAAGATACGCATCTTGTTGATATACGCTTTTTTCATCAATGATTGTGGCAATGTGTAACCAACCTGTAGTGTCTTCAGTTTGATGTATGAAGCATTGTACAGTTCGCTGGTATTTGCACGGTGCGCACTGTTGGTGTTACCAATACGCATGTAGGGTGCGTTGATGTTGGCGTTCGGATCGGTAGCCGGGTCATAATTCGGATCAGTAGCAGAGAGGACAGGATCACAATAGTAGAAGATGTTACGTGCATCTCTTGCCACGATAGTACCTTCCTGCCAGCCGGCATCACTCATCTGGTTGAAACCACGTTCGTAGATGTAGCGGTACATACCGGCATTTCCAGCCCATGTCATGTTCAGATCGAAGCCTTTCCAGGCAGCCGAGATATTGATACCATAAGTGTATTTCGGTGTAGTGGATTTACCTGTGAATACACGGTCATTGTCGTTTGTACCATACATACCGTCACCGTTGACATCTGCGTAAATCATTTCACCGTACCACAAGCCTTTACCCTGTCCGATACTCTGGTTGTTGAAGTCATATACAGGGTTTCCGTTCGCATTGCGGTAATCCAGCATGGCACGTACCCAGTCAAGGTCTTGTTTCGTACGTATCATACCGTCACGCGGACCTCCGTTGGGGTCTGGAGTTACACCGTCGGCCAAATAAATGTTTCCGTTACCTTGATGGCGTTCGAAAAGATAGTGTTCGTTGTACATGTGATCTTCTACTACGATCGTGTTTCCATAGTCGGCTACATCACCACGGTTTGTTACGTATACGCGGTCACCATTTTCATCCACAATCCATCCTTGTTCCAGTTTGCCTTTATACTTTGAAACAGTATTCTTGTTCCAGGCAAAATTAACGCCGATGCTGTATTCAAAGTCTTTGATATTGTCCGACCAACGCAGGTTCAGTTCGATACCACGGTTACGCATATTTGATGTATTGGTCACGGGAGCGCTGACACTACCCATGGTCATATAGATGGACGGTGTAGCCAAGATACCTTTTGTAGTACGTTGATACCAGTCAGCTTCCAGAGACAGGCGATTATTCAGGAATCCCATTTCCAGACCAATGTCAGTCGATTCACCGGCCTCCCAATGCAGGTAAGGGTTGGCAATCTTACTCAGACGCAGACCTTTGACCGTTTCACCACCAAAGGAGTAATTGATGGAACTGTAAGTAGCCTGCCAGTCATAATATCCGGAAGTGGTGTTACCCAGCTTTCCCCATGATGCGCGCAGTTTCAGATTAGAGAAAATGTCTTTGGCCGGCTCCATGAACGACTCTTCCAGAACGCGCCAGGCGGCAGATACAGAAGGGAAAGTTCCCCAACGGTGATCCGGTCCGAAACGTGAAGAACCGTCACGACGGAAATTGGCTTCCAACAGGTAGCGACCTTTATAAGAATAGTTCAAACGACCAAAATAGGAGACAACACCATATTCCTGCATGGCCGTACCTCCTACAGTCGGAATCATTTTGTCGGTAGCGGCAGTAAAGTCGGGCAATGACATGTCCAGCAGACCTGTACGGGTAGCACTAAAGCCTTTCACCATCCAATAGTATTGTTCTGTACCTAACATGATGCTGAAATCATGGTCACCAATCGTATTGGCATAGTTGATGGTACCTGCCTGTGTACGATTCTGGTAACGAGTAGTTCCGCGTGAAGTGGTAGCTTGGTCACTGCTGGTGCCGGGATAGAAATCACCTGTACGGAAGTTTTCCTTGTCAATGCACTTGCTGTAAGTCTCGGATTCACTGAACAGAGTCTGGTAGTTGAAACGGCCTTCGATTGTCAAACCTTTGAATGGTTTCAGACGGGCATACCAAGTAGTGTTCAAACGAGTGTCATTATAAGCTCCACCTGTACTTACTACGGTAGCCAGCAAGTTGTTGTTAGACGAACCGTCTACAGCCACACCATATCTTCCGTCGTACTCAGGTGTCATGGCCGGTGTATTCTGGAACATGTAGCTGAAGCTGGTATTACCCGGTTCGCTTTGTTCAAATGTAGCATACGTCTGTGTTCCGATAGATAAGAACTTACTGATTTCTGTTTCTACATTGATACGTCCCTCATATCTCTTCATACCGGTATTTTCCAGCATACCAGGATTGTCCATATAACCGAATGAAAGCAAATAGGTGGTTTTGTCACTACCGCCGGTGATGGATACATTGTGTTTGTGCATC
>ENA-OPBO01002479-OPBO01002479.1-human-gut-metagenome-genome-assembly--contig:-NODE-2479-length-10800-cov-2.382597_pt1 | contig 10800 bp, 10 predicted proteins | sample MGYA00241071_ERZ501458 | MGnify/ENA primary metagenome ERZ501458 (study PRJEB25962, sample SAMEA2042509) | human gut metagenome | biome: human gut; feature: human-associated habitat; material: faeces...
ATGCGGAAATAGTTGTGCGCTTCTGTGTTTTAGTTAAAAGTGGCATTCGCAAATCCCTCCAATCGATTTAATTCCGCAATATCAAATGTTTTCCCATCGCAGATAATAGTCACTGCGATTGTCAGCAGCGTTTTCAGATCCATTATTCCGATGTTGTACCCGTAAGCGATTTTAAAATCGCTCATAAGATTTGTTACTTCTGCTCTGTCATTGGGCAAATAATATCCAACGGCTAACGAAGTCGTTTCTGGCAAAGTTGGATGCGTCTCTCGGGACAGGAGAATTACTTTATTCTCAAGGGCTTGTCTAATCGCCTTTAGAGAAAGATGTTGTTCCTCTGTCGGAGACTTGATTTCAATCGGAATGCTTTCACGACCATCAACAATGATTGCATCCCATCGCGCACCATTATCGCCGGGTCTGGATGCCTGGCAATCCAATCCCATAACACGGAAAAGCATGGCAACAAAGGGATAAAAGCGCGTCTGCGTCGCAGTTATGCTCTCATCAAAAAACTTTTCGATAATCTGCTGTTTCCTTTTCCCCGCTTCCCTTAACGCTAACACATCACGAGCAAACTCAGCCACCTCTGCATCCGCTGCACAAGGCACTCCATTCACCGTAACCGTCAACGAGATATTGTTTACAACGGCATCTGGTCTGTTGATGTCAGGAAGTATAGTAGCTTGTATTCTCGATCCGGTAGCAGTACGTTTTATTCCCAATGCTTCATCCACTACAGAATGATGAAGTGTTTGGTATGGTGAGAACAGCAACTCTTTGTCCTGCAAAATATTTGCACACACAGCTTCATCTTGCTCTATGGTATCTTGTACCGGGGATGTGTCATAACCTGCACGTGACAACATAGAATAAACGCCAAGCCTGATTAACGCTTTACGGGTCTCGGTCGGATATGTATAATACTCATCTAAGCGTAAGTCCTTAACACTATGGAGGCTTGCAGCAACTTCTTTTCCGTGTTCCGTTAGTCGAAGGCATTCCAAAGATTTCGGAGGATACAGAGATCGTGTTCTCTCGCTTACAATCCAATTGCATGTTTTCATAAAAGCAATTGGCAAACGAGTAGAGTTATCGGGGAGAGTAGGCTTAACTTGCAAATGATCACATAGCTCTTGGTAAGCGGCTTGATAACGAGCATACGAACCACGTAATCTTTTCAGATAAGTAATCATCCGTTTGTATTGTTCATAGTCCAAGTCATTTATCGACATCGGTCCCAAACAAAGCTCATGCTTGTACATGATTCCATCCAAATCCTCAAGAGAAAAGAGTGCCGCTTTGAAGAAACGTAATTTTTCATCATACTTCACATCCATAATCTCTTGGGGGTTATTGATTCCCAGAACGCACTGCTCATAAAGAGGCAATACATCATCCGCTAAAGCGGCGTGTTCACCAATATAGGTAAATACCAACGGGTATGAACCACTGCCCGCAGATGTAATCCATCCTAATAGCCTGAACACTTCGGCATACATTTTGGCATTCATCTTTGTAGAATTAAGGCTATCGTTTTCGGTATTGCTTAATGCTAACGCAGCATCTCCTGCATAGCCATACGCCGTCATCAACTTAGTTTTTGTAATAGTAGAGGCCATATCATCAAGGTCAAAACTCGGAGCATCTTTATATTCTTTGTATAGCTCCTTGAACACTTGAACCTGTGTGGTGTATTGGGTCCCTGGATTTCTGAATCTAATCATATCAATGTTCCTCCGCCAAGAAACAGATTTTATCTTAACATTATATTTTACAGCAAAAAGGGCCATCTCTCAAGATGACCCTTTTGCATAAACTGATTAAATTATTAACTCTTACTGTTTTAGTTCGTCAAGCCTTTTCTTGGCAATTTCGCACCATTGCTGTTCCAGCTCGATTCCCAACCACTTTATATGATGCCCTTCGGCATTCAGCTTTTCACAACATACTCCCAATGTGCCAGATCCATGAAAAGGATCAAGTATGGTGCCACAGTAAAACCCTTCGTTATCTTTGGGACAAAAAGCCTTTATCAGCTCCATAATCAATGCTTCTGGCTTCTGAGTTGGATGGGACGTTTTCTCTTTTTCAAAACGCTTGCCAGCCAAAGTTGGAAAATCCCAAACATCTCCACGCATGGCTCCTTTAGGGTTAGGCTGCCAGATTTTTGTTGTTCCATCGGATGCTTTGTACTTAACAGGTGACTTTAGCCGTTCTGTGCTCTTGTACGGTATACGAACATCGTCTACATTGTATGTCCATTTCTTTTTGTCATTTGAAAACCACAAAAATGGCTCATAATGTGTTGCTGGTTCTTTTTTTGAACGAGAAAAACCGTTCTCATAATGCCAAATATTCATTCGGCGATAGTATAAGCCTGCATTGTACATCGCAACTTGGACGAAGCCAATATAGTCGTGAATGCCGAACCAAATGACACTGCCATAGGGGGTAAGTAGTTTTTTCACCTTTGCCATTCGCTCAGATGTAATCTTAATAAACTCATCTAAAGGCAGACAGTCACTTTGGTTGCCGAAATCTTTGTTAATGTTGTAAGGTGGATCTGTCAGTACTAAATCAAAATGAACACCTTTTTGAATAAGTTGATCAAGAAGGATATCCGAATTACCGCAGACCACACCAGAGAGGTTGTCTGTAATCATTTCTTCTCCTTCCTGAAAATCAATACATACTGGTGATGTATATTTTCTACATAAGCAAATGGGTAACCATAAGGCAGCAAGCTTTTGTGGTTCTGGAGCAGGATTTTTGTTCCTTGAAGTCTCAATATACCGCCACCAGGAATCGCTTTTTTATTCAGTTCATGAATCAAGTCGCTATGAAAACTAATGTATTCAGATTTGTCTCTGAAGTCTGAAACAACGATTGCCATATACTTTCCATACCGAAGGGTTCTTGCACACTGAAGAAATACCTGTTTTACCAAAATCTCAAGAAATTCCTCATAATTTGCAACATTACCCAAATCCTTTTCATCTTCGGAATATTTGGTCTCAAGATTGTTGGCAACCCGATTCTTTTTTACTTTCTGATCTTGTTTATTTAGAATTCCCCAATAAGGAGGGCTCGTAACCATAAAATCCATCGATTCTGAAGGAATTTTCAAAAGCTCCTCGCAGCAATCTCCATTAATGAAATGATGCTTTTTACTGCTTCCTTCACCAACTTCTGTTTCCAGTCTCTTAATGGACAGCTCATGCCAAACTGGGGAAAGCTCTATACTGGTACAAATCCGACCATTTACTTCACAGGCTTTTGCTGTAGAACCAACCCCTCCAAAAGGATCGAGAACTGACATACCTCGCTTAGTAAAAAAATTCACAAGGTGTCCAATATCCTGGAAAGAGTATGGTGCAGGATGGAGTTTTTCGATTTGAGCTTCCGGATGGTTTGCACCAAGGCCTTTTTGGTAAAAGAAGCTTTTCGTCTCAGGAAGCCAATCTTTTCCTGTCAAATCGTTCAAGCTGTTTCTTGGATCGACAACACCATTCACAAGTTCCGTATATGTATCAGTACTCATAAAGGCTTCAATTTCCCCAGTTTGGTAGTATTTTTTCCCATTTTCATAGATGATTGTAAGCAAGCCGTCTTTAACCACTTTTTCAAAAGAATGCCTGGATAGTTCCAGCATTTGCATTGCTTTATTACCACTTACTAATGTGTTTTTTTGTAAATCTGCCATCGAAAGAGTTCTATTCCCAATATCCATAGTTAATCTCCATATAGTCTTTCTGTTAATGTCATGCGATAAAAAGCGGACACTAATCGATCGTATCTTCGTCTGCTACAAAATCCATTACATCACCAATATTGCAATGTAGCACCTTACATATTTTATCCATCGTATCCATAGACACAGGCTCGTTTTTCCCCATCTTTGCTATTGCATTGGTACTTATTTTAGCCTGGGTACGCAACTCGGTTTTGTTCATATTCCTATCAACAAGCATTTTCCATAGCTTCTTATAGCTAATACTCACTGGAACTCACCTCCGGTCAGTATTATTCTACCAGAAACTTGGAGATATATCAAGATTTTATTGATATATCTCCAAGTTTTAACCTAATACTTTTGGATTCGAGCGGTTTATCTCTCGTTATTTCGCTCAACTGTTTTATCGATATTTCGAGAGAAGCAGGACCATAAATTATTGTGAGAAATCACATCCTCGTAGCCACGGAGTTTTCTACGAAGCTCGTTATTTTCCTTCTCCAAATCCACTGTGCGCAGCTGTCCCCGAACAGATTTGTACTCTGCCAGCTCTGCGGTCAATGCAGCGATCTTTGCCTTCAACTCACTTATCATTTTCAACGCTGCATCCAAAGCTTTTTGCAGTTTGGATTCCTTGCGCTCCTGAACATAGAACTTCTTTGCCGCAGCTGCCAGGTTTTCATATTCGGAACGATCCAGCATAACTTTTGAGGAAAACGGAACGGCATGAGGTTCTATTTGCTCCACTTCCTGAACCGCAATCTGCTGTTTTTGAATCTTCTCAATCTTCTTTTCCAGAGAAGCTGCCTGCTGCTCTTTCTGCTGCGTTTGTGCGGTGAGTTGTTCCAATCGCTCCTGTTCCCGTTCCACCTTAAACTGTGTCACGGTCAAATGTTCCTCGGAACTGCCCCGTTCTCCACGCTCCACATCCGTATATCCTGCGTTGCACATGGCTTGGAAGAAATCATCCTGGAGGACACTGTAAGACTTACGTAGCACCGGCTTGCCATTCTTCTGGAGAATAGGCGCTCCCTGTTCGTCCAATGCCGGTTTGGACAGCCATTTTTTACTGCTGCTCACCTGCATAATGGTTTCCTTGATTGTTCCCACAAGAGACTTGTCTTTGCACCTCTTGGACCAGAGGATCTGCTTCTCCACAACTGGAACATAGACCACATGGAGATGATAGTGGAACACATCCTGCCCCAGTGCTTCGGACATAGCCCGGTTGCGCTCATCGGCGTGCATGACCGCCGAGACGATATTTTCCTCGCCGTAAATCCCACAGGCGAAACGGTAGGCTTCTTCATAGAACGCCCTGGCATACTCATAGCCGCCCCGTTCCTCAAAGTACCTCGTGTTTACGTCAATGACCAGTTCATTGAAGATTGTCGCTCCCTCTTTCTGTCCTCTGGTGGAGATTTTGCTCTCGTCGATGAGCTTCTGAAAAAGCTCGTTGTAGGTCAGGCCGCCTGTGTCTTTGAAGTGAACATTGAGCGGCGAACGCTCCAAATCCACATTGATATTTCCGTAGCTTTCGTTTTTGCGCTCGTTGTGCCTTTCGACTTTCTGCGCTCCCGAAGCGGTGATTTTATCCACTCGGACAACGCTGAAATTTCCTTCCGCCAATCACATCACCTCCAGTTCTGCGGAAAGGGCGGGGGAACGGTTACGCAACTTTTTCAAAGTGCGTAACCCACTATGACACTTTCAGCAAGCTGAAAGATGTCGTGGGCGAGGCGTTCCCCCTCGACCCCCTTTAAGTGCGCCCGTCTCTCTGCTTTACGAGCGCCGTTTTCACCGGCGGCGCTCATAAAGGCAGTTCGTCATCGCACTTCGGCAAAGACCAAAACCAACCGAACCGGCGTTTGGTTGACACCACGCCGAGGATTGCTTTTGCTTTCTTTGCCGTGGAGTTGCTGATGTTCGCTTCACGGAGTTTCGCTTCACATTCGGACGCTTCGTGTTCCTCACCGTCCGACAGCAACTCCGAGAGCAGACGAACGGCGGCATCCGTTTTCACATTCGGTCTGCCGCCGCTTTTCTGCGGGAGCATAGACAAAAGCTCGTCCGCCGTTTTCTCCGTCTGCTCGATAAAGCGTACCCCGTCCTCACCGACCGAAAAGACGATTGCCATTCCCGTGGGGGCGAGGTTTGCTTTCTGCTGAACGAGGATACGCTCGTCCTCGTTCTCTCTGTTCCTGCCGATGAGAAGTGCGCTCCTTACTGCGCCCACAATGTCGATAGAGCCGGGGGTGCGGTAGATTGCTTTCGTCCCGAACATCTTGTTCAGATGATTGATAATGACGATAGCACAGCCTGTCTCTTTCGCTATGCGGATAAGGCAGTTAAAGCGTGGGTGGACTTCGTTGGCGGCGTTGATTTGACATTCCCCGATATACGAGGAAAGCGGGTCAAGGATTAACACCCTTGCTCCCGTTTCTCGGATAGCGGAGAGGATACGCCCATCGTCAAAGGTCAGCGGGCTTTCCTTTTCGCTGATGAACAACAGGCGTTCTCTGTCCCCGTTCGCTTTGATGAAACGGGGGACAATGGTATCGTCCGCATCGTCCTCCGTAGTCTGATAGATGACGCTGATCGGCTCAGGCGGCTTTGCCGTTTCCGTAAACGGCAAAGGCTCGCCCCTTGTGAGCAGGGCGGCGATGGTCAGCATAAAGGTGCTTTTCCCATCGCCGGGGTCACCCTGCAACAGCGTGACCTTGCCGTATGGAATGAACGGATACCACAGCCATTCGATTTCTTTCGGCTCGATTTCACTCGCCTTGATGACTTCAAGACGGGCATTGTTCTGATTTGCGTTTTCCATTTTGTTCTCCTTTTCGTTTGGATAGATAGTTCGGGCATTCGATAACCGTCACCCGAAAACTCTGCTTGCAGTCGTGTTGGCACTTTCTGCAAAGCTCGTTGTAGGTGATACGGTTTCGCTCATTGAGAAACAGCGCCCATTCCTGTTTCCGCTTTTTGCTCATTCTCGGCACACAGACACCACCTCCTTTCCGTTTCTGCCGGAGAATAGAAAAAGCCCTTGCTTTCTGTAAATTCTCGGGGCGATTTTGGAGCATTTGTCGCTCTTTAACCGCCTTTGAAAGCAAGGGCTATGTATTCGTATTCTGTTGTAGCCATACTCCTAAATGGAGCGTTTGGGGAAGAAAAAGACCGTTGACTTTTCACCGGGGAGCCGGTGTGTCAACGGTCAAACTTTTGATATTCAGTTGTTGCGTTCAGTTCGACAAACTGGAATTTATCGCTCGATGCCCAAAACATCATAATAGTCATCGCTGAACTGTATTTTGCTGTAATCGAAATCATTCTGCAAAGCTTTTACATATTCAAAGGGACATTCCATAGCGGCGATGTGAAGTTCCTGTTTCAAAATGGAGAGAACCTCCTTTTGTTCTGCTGTTTGGATTTCTTTTTCCTCTTGCAAATGCTGTTCAAATTTCTGCTTATCCATCCATATGATTTGTTCAATGGGATTGGCAGAGCCACAAGCAAGTATCAGACCTATAAAATCATCAAAATTCCGCGCAAGGGGATAGACATTGATATCTGCACAGCTTTCTGGATTACTGGCAAATACCGTTTCTTCATACCCATCAATAAAGCAGTACATGATGCAACCCTCAAACCCGATTGTTTTGGCGTTTAGCGGATAGCAGAAGAAGTCCGCCTGTTCCGTTTTTTCCAGCGAGATCAAACTGCTGTCAATATTCAGTGAAAGGAATTTCTGGTATGATGTCATGATTGTCACCTTTGTAATTTCAAATTCCGATTTGTCGAACAGTCGCCCATTCAACACCAAACATTATACACCCGAATCGTGAAGAAATCTACCTCAAACAACGATTTTTTCGGTAAGAATATCTCTCGACTATACTGCCGACTTGATGACTTCTTGAACACCCGCTGAAAAGGAAAAGCCGCCATCGATTGACAGCGGCAATTCCCTGTGGGCGGGTATCAGTTGTAAATCAAGTCGTTGTAAACGACCTCTGCGGCTCGGTTACGGATACTGTTCATAGCCTGCACCCACGTCATACCATCCTCGGCTTTGAGCTTTTCCGTCACGCCCTCCTTTTTGGCAAACTGTTTTACCAGCCGGAAAAGCATAGCTTCGGCTTCCTCGTTCAGTTCGGCAAGGTAGGCGTTCAGCCTGCCGCTTGTCAGAAGCTCGGTATAGAGAGCTATCCTGTGTTCTCGGATATACCGCAGATGTCGCTGTCCCCATATCCCGATGGGGCGCTGTTCCCGTCCGTCCTCAAAGTCCGGCAGAAACACCTCGGTTTCTATATCCTCGCCGCCGACTGTCTGATGAATGACTGATTTCTTGTACTCGATTTCCATAGCGTTTCTCTCCTTTGCAATTTTGACCTCTACGATGGGACACTAAAACTTCTTGCCCTCTTGCTTTTGCCAATAAAAGAACAAATCACACCACTTCCCGCAGCTCTTTCTCGGCTTGTTTTTTGTGCCACCATTCAAGACTGTACTCGTTATGATGTTTCTTGCGGCATTCCTCGGAGCAAACTGTCTGACCGCTGCTGTTCGGCCAGAACATTCTGCCGCAGACAGCGCATTTCCTTTGGCGGTAATAGTGATCGCCACGCTCGGCTTCTCGCTTTGCTTTCTTTTCCGCCTGTTCCGCTTGATAGCGGCACTCTTTGGAGCAGAACACTTGACGGTTGCTTGTCGGGATAAACTCTTTCCCACAGTGAGGACAGACCTTTTTGCGGACGATTTCACCGCCGTTTTCAGCGATTTTCTTCGCCTTGCGCCGTTCCCGTCTGGCTTTCTCCGCCGCCCTCTGTCGGGCTAACTTCTCCGCCGCAAGCTGTTCCTCTTTCGCCTTTATCTCGGCAAGCTCTTCCTCGCTGTATGCGATATTGACCTGCCCGACATAGTTAAAATAGATGTCAACCTGCTGTGTACGGGCGTTGCCCACGCCCTGCGCCTCATACACAACGATTTTGTCAACAAGCTCTCGGAACATCGTATCGCTTACCTCGTCAGGGGACTTGAATTTGCGTATCAGGGCGATGAAATGCTCGATGTCAAGGGGCTTTTCCTTGCTGTCCGCAACCTCCGCTTGGAGCTTTTCAATCTTGGCTTCAAGCTCCGCCTGTTCATCGTCGTACTGCTTCATAAGCTGTTTGTACTGCCTTTCGGGGAGCAAGCCGGACACAAGGTTTTCATACAGACCACGCACAAGCCCGGAAAGCTCGTCGTATCGTTTCTGCATACGCTTTAACTCTGCTTCAGCCTGTTGGGGCTTCTCTTTCCGCTTTTCAAGCCACAGCCTTTGCAGTTCAGCGGCAAACGCCTTTTCGTCCTTCATCACAAGCCTTGAAATCCTCTGAACGGTGGAGAGAAGTATCGTTTCCACGCTGTCTGCGCTGATACCGTGTGCGGTGCAGGAATCCACTCTGCTTGCGTACCCGCCGCAACGGAAAGAATACTCCACAGAGCCGTCTTTTCTGCTATAATGGGTTTGCAAAGTCATTCGTCTGCCGCAGTCGGCGCAGTAGAGATAACCGCTCAATCGGTGGTAGTGACTGCCCCACGGGGAGCTTCTTCCGGCTCGTTTCCTTGTGCGCTGAACGCTGTCCCAAAGCTCCTGTGAAATGATAGCTTCGTGGGTGTTCTCAAATACATACTGTTCCTCTGCGCTCGTTTCCTTGCGCTTGTGGAGCTTGAAGTTTGTAGCCACGGACTTGTGGAGAACGGTATGACCGAGATACTCCTGCCTGTCCAGTATCTTTCTTACCGTGGACACGCCCCACAGATAAGGGTCAGCGTATTTTTTGCTTCTGGACTGTTCCTTGTGGTTTTTGTCGGCGTGTGCGGCGGGTATCAAGACCTTTTCCTCGGTGAGTAGTTCCGCAATCGCTCGGGGGCTTTTGCCCTCGCTGGCCAGCAGGAAGATACGCTTTACCACTTCGGCGGCTTCGGGGTCAACAACAAACGTCTGCTTATCGCCGGGAAGTCTGTTGTAGCCGTAGGGGATACTGCCGGAGCAACGCTTTCCGTCCCTCATACGGGCGTCAAAGATAGCCTTGATCTTGTTACTGGTGTCTTTGGCGTAAAACTCGTTCATGATATTGAGGAAAGGGGCAAAGTCGTTGTCGGTGGCGTTATCGCTGTCAATTCCATTGTTGATAGCGATGAAGCGCACATCCTTTTGGGGGAAAAGGATTTCCGTATAGAATCCAACTTCCAGATAATTCCTACCAAAACGGGATAGGTCTTTTACACAAATCGTCTCGATTTCTCCCGCTTCAACGGCGGCAATCAAGGCTTGAACGCCCGGTCTGTTGAAATTCACTCCCGAATACCCATCGTCCGTATAGTGGCGGATATTCGTCAGGCCATTCCTGTGGGCGAAATCTTCCAGATATTTCTTTTGGTTGGTTATCGAGTTCGACTCGCCCACAAGGTCATCGTCCCTCGAAAGCCTTTCATAGAGTGCTGTAACTCTTGCTTTTCCTGTCGTTTTCGGCATCCTTTGCCCTCCTTTCCTTATGTAATACGTTTTGAGATTATAGAGATTACTCGTCCTTCACCAATAGGAGAAAACAGGGGGTCTAAGCGGAACTGTTTTCAAAAAAATTTTGAAAAATTTTCGGAAACCTCGAAACCGCCTTTGACCGTCTCTTTTCATTTAGAAAAGTACGATTTCATCATCCTCAAAAATTATAGCCCTCCGGCGCAAGCTCGATGGCGGTGGTGGTTTCCCCAAAGGCGGAGGCCCAGCAATCGAAGTGGGTCAGGCTGTTGCGCTTGAGCATATCGTGCTGCAAATACCGCATCATGGTATACAATTCCGTCATGGAATTTGAGATGGGCGTACCCGTGGCGAAGGTGACGCCCTTGCCGTGGGTGATTTCGTCGATATACCGGCATTTTAAGAGCATATCCGAGGACTTCTGGGCGTCGGTGGTGGAAAGCCCCGCCACGTTTCGCATTTTTGTGTAAAGGAACAAATTCTTAAAACTGTGCGCCTCGTCCACATAGAGCCGGTCTACGCCGAGCTGCTCAAAGGTCAC
>ENA-OPBO01002481-OPBO01002481.1-human-gut-metagenome-genome-assembly--contig:-NODE-2481-length-10790-cov-6.830647_pt1 | contig 10790 bp, 10 predicted proteins | sample MGYA00241071_ERZ501458 | MGnify/ENA primary metagenome ERZ501458 (study PRJEB25962, sample SAMEA2042509) | human gut metagenome | biome: human gut; feature: human-associated habitat; material: faeces...
ACAAAGATAGAAGCAGGAAATTCTCTGTCCGCATGAGGATATTATATCATCGCTCTTGAGAGCGTTGATACCGGTTTTGAAGGTGCTTTGTGGGGTGATATCCCCGTTCGAAAATATAACAAGATAAAGGGCCGCAGTCGCAAGCGCCCGCAGCCCGCCCACAAAGCCCCGCAGTGCGGGGCTTTTTCGCGCTTTCCAAAGCGCAGTCTATTTCAGCACATTTCAGAAAAACCGCAGTCTGGTTTCCAAAAAGGCACGGTGTTTCCGGCACTCGCGCCCCTTTTGACCGACGGCAAGGAAAGGAGAACACCGATGGAAGAAAAAGTGAAAAAGAAAACGACATTCTGGCTCCCGCCCGACATGATCGACCGTATGGATGGCTGGCTGAAAGCTGATAACTGCCGCAGCCGCAATGAATTCGTAGAAAAAGCCCTGCGGTTCTACATGGGCTATCTCGGCACGGAGGACAACACCGCCTACCTCTCGCAAGCCATCCTCACCGCCATTCAGGGTACGCTGGACGATAACAACAACCGCCTGCGGACGATCCTCTTCAAGTGCGCGGTGGAGCTGAATATGCTCTGCCACACCATCGCCGCCCACTTCCGTACCGATCCCATCCACACGCGGGAGCTGCGGGCCTACGCCGTGGATGAGGTGAAGCGCACCAACGGTCAGGTGAGTTTTGAGAGCGCAGTGCGGAGCCAACGGCGCATCGAGCCGGATGACGCATGGCCCGGATCGTACTGATTTCGCCCTACCTCAAGGGCGGACAGAACGCCGCGAAGCTGGCCCAGCGCACCCGCTACGTCGCCACCCGTCCCGGCGTGGAGCTGCTGGCGGATGAACGCAGTTCACTTCCCGCAACAAAAAAGCAGCAGGAATTCATCGCACGGCTGCTGAAGTCCTTTCCCTCCTGCTGGGAACTCATTGAGTACGAGGAATATCTGGATCACCCCACCCAGGGCAGCGCCTCCGCATTCATTCAGCAGGTGCAGGAAGACTACATGGAGGCGCTGGAGCAAAAGGAAAATTTTATCGACTACATCTCCCATCGCCCCGGCGTCGAGAAGGACGGTGAGCACGGGCTGTGGGACGCTCACGGTAAGGTACAAAATCTCGCGCAGGCGGTACGGGAGGTGGCGGAGCACACCGGAAATGTATGGACACCGGTGGTGGCGCTGCGCCGTGAGGACGCAGAGCGGCTGGGCTATGACAACGCGGAAAACTGGCAGGCTCTGGTGAACGCCTCCATCTGTGACATCGCAAAGGCGTATAAGATCCGACCGGAAAACCTGCGTTGGTATGCTGCGTTCCACCAGAAGCCAAATCAGGTACACATCCACATGATCATCTTCTCCGCAGATCCCAAGGAGGGCTACCTCACCAAAGAGGGTATCCGGGAAATGAAATCCGTCTTCGCCAGACGGATCTACCACGCGGATCGGATGCACATCTACCAGCAAAAGGATACCGCGCGGCAAGAGTTGCAGGCGCAGACTCGCAAGGCAATGGTGGAGTGCATCGCGCAGCTGGAGCATGGCACATCGGATAACCCGCGTCTGGAGCAGCTCACCGAGGAGCTGGCGGAACGCCTGATGACGGTCAAGGGCCGAAAGGTCTACGGCTACCTGCCGCCACGGACAAAGGCCATCGTGGATGCCATCGTGGAGGAGCTGGCGAAGGATGAGCGGGTGTCCGCCGCCTATGAAACGTGGCAGACGCTCTACGAGCAGGTGTGCCTGGACTACGATCAGCGGCCGCGCAAGCGTCTGCCGCTCTCCCAGCAAAAGGAGTTCCGGAGCGTCCGCAATATGGTCATTCAGGAAACACTGCAATGGATGGCGGAACGTCAGCGGTACGCGGATGTGCGGAGAACACCTTCCGCGCAGGAAGGACCTATCATTAAAAAGGATGCCGCAGAAGCCGCGCCAAAGAACTCTGAGGTCACGGCATCTCTTGCGTCGGCGCAGCCCAAATCTGACCGTGCGGCGAGTGCCGCACCAGAAGATTCCGCCTCCGCTGATGATGCCGCATCTAAGGGTACCACACCGCCTGCGGCTGGAGATGCACCGGCTTTCTCTCAGTGGTCAGATCACCCTGATCAGCAGAAAGGGAGCGTACCGGCGGAAGCGGATTACCATGCCCCCACGGTGAGCGAAACCATCGTGCGGATGCTGCATCACATGAGCAGGATCTTCGAGGACAACAGCAAGGTCGATCAGATCCACCGCGGCTTGCAGATCGACCGCAAGCGCCGTCAGGAATTGCAGCGCAAGCGGCTGGCGATGGGACACAAGCCGGACGACCACGAGGAGCAGACATTCAGATAGCGCAAAGCAGAATTATGAAAGGACATGTCATGAGCAAATTTATCTATTTCACGCCGGAGGAAAAGGTACGGGCGCAGAACACGGATCTCGTGTCTCTGCTGCGCGCCCAGGGGGAACGACCCGTGCGCTCCGGCCGGGAGTTCCGTCCCCCCAACGATCCCAGCATCACCGTGCGGGGCAACAAATGGTTCGACCACTCCGCGCGCGTCGGCGGATATGCCGTCAGCTTCGTCCAGCGTTATTACCGTCTCCCTTATCCGGAGGCGGTTTTGCTTTTGCTGGGCAGAAAGAACGGAAAATCGTATGAGCAGGCAAAGCCCGCAAAGGAGGCTCCGAAGCCCTTCGCTCTGCCGGAGCCTTACGGAACCATGCGCCGTATGTATGCCTACCTCATGCGTCAGCGCCACATTGACCGCGAGGTTATTTCCGCCTTCGTACATGAAAAGCTGCTCTACGAGGACAAGCATCACAACTGTGTTTTCGTGGGGCTGGATGACTGCGGTGAGGCCAAGCACGCCCACATCCGCAGTACCAACAGCGAGGGACGAGTGTTCCGCATGAACATCGAGGGCAGCGCAAGTGAGCATTGCTTCCACAAAAACGGAACCGACAAGTCCCTCTATGTGTTCGAGGCGCCCATCGACCTCCTGTCCCACATTACCCTCTATCAATACGGCTGGCAGGAGCACAGCTATGTTGCCTGCTGTGGAACTTCCATCCAGCCGGTGCTGGAACGGCTGCGGCAGAATCCGAAGCTGGACATGGTGTATCTGTGTCTCGACAACGATGACGCGGGCAATGACGCCTGCGACCGTATGACGGATACGCTGGAGGACATGGGCTTGGAGGTGGAGCGGCTCTGCCCTGTGCGCAAGGATTGGAATGACGATCTATGCGCCAAATTCGAGAGGAAGGAGAAAGACGCATGAACGAAAACATATGGCCCCTGATTCTGCTTGGCGGCGGACTGCTGGCATTTTTGCTTGTGGTGTCTTTCCTCTCCAAGAATTATTCTCTCAACAACTTCAAGAACAAAACAGTCGGCGACGGTCAGCACGGCACGGCGCGTTGGGCAACGCCCAAGGAGATCCACACGACCTATCATGTGGTCCCGTTCCGTCCCCGCCGCTGGCGCAAGGGAGAGGAGCTTCCCACGGTACAGGGCATCATTCTCGGCAGCATGGGCGGCAGAAAGCGCAGAGATAAAAAAGGCGTGATTTTACAGGCCACTCACAAGCTGCTGGAGAGGCTCCGCCGTCCTACAGCAGGGAAAAAAGAAAAGCGAAAGCCGAAGAAAAAGAAGTCGGCGATTTCCAAAATCAAAAATGTGGTGGAAGATCAGCGGGATGTCCGCGCGCTGGTGGACAGCGATGATATCCATTGTCTTATGATCGGTGCTTCCGGCGTGGGCAAGACTGCGTACTTTTTATACGCCAACTTGGAGTACGCCAGCGCCAGCGGCATGAGCTATCTGGCGCTGGACACCAAGGGGGATTTGGCGCGCAACTACGGTGCCGTCGCCTCCCGGTATTACGGCTACAAGGTATCCGTCATCGACCTGCGCAATCCAACCCGCTCAGACGGCTTCAATTTCCTGACGCTGATGAATCACTACATGGATATTGCGCGCAAGCATCCGGAGAACCTCGCTGCCCGAGCGCGCGCAGAGAAATACGCCAAGATCCTTGCCAAGACCATTATCAACCCGGACGGCGACGCTGCACAGTACGGTGAGAACGCCTTCTTCTATGACAGCGCAGAAGGTTTGCTGACTGCCATTGTGCTTCTGCTGGCGGAGTTCGCACCACCCAAGGATGGGGAGCCGGAGAAGCGGCACATCGTATCCGCCTTCAAACTGGTGCAGGATCTGCTGGCGGTGCCGAAGTCAAGAGGCAAGAATGGCTTTCAGCTGCTCATGGATGAATTGCCGCCGGAGCATAAGGCCCGGTGGCTGGCAGGCGCAGCCCTCACCAGTGCGGATCAATCTATGGCTTCGGTCATGTCCACTGTCATGTCCCGACTCAACGCCTTTCTGGATACAGAACTGGAGCAGGTCATCTGCTACGACAGCCCCATCAACGCCGAGATGTTTGCCTCGGAGAAGTGCGCCATCTTTCTGATTTTACCGGAAGAAGATCCGGCAAAGAATTTCATCGCGGCGCTCATGATCCAAAACCTGTCCCGCGAATTGTTCTCCGTGGCGGATGAAACCGGCGGCAGGCTCAAAAACCGCGTGGTGCTGTTTTGTGACGAGTTGGGAACCATGCCGCCCTTTGACATTCTGCCCCTATTCAGCGCGGGGCGCTCCCGCAGACTGACGCTGGTACCCATCATCCAGAGCCTCGCCCAATTAGAGAAGAACTATGGTAAAGAAGGTGCGGAAATTATATGTGACAACTGCCAGGACACCATCTTCGGCGGCTTTTCGCCCCAGAGCAAAACGGCAGATGCCCTCTCCGCTGCCCTCGGCAGCAGGACGGTACTGTCCGGCTCCGTCAGTCAGGGGAAAGAGAGCAGCCAGTCCTTGCAGATGATGGAGCGTGCGCTCATGACGCCAGATGAACTGAAATCCATCCCCAAGGGCGAATTTGTGGTGATGAAAACGGGAACGCATCCCATGCGCACCAAGCTGCGTCTCTTCCTGGATTGGGGCATCACCTTTGACCCGGACGGCTATCGAATGCCGGAGCGGGCGGCCCGAAAGATCGCCTACATAGACCAGGGCGAACTCGTTCGCAGCATCCATCGGAGCTGCACAAAGAGTCCCTATAACATGGAGGGAGGCAGATGAGTCAATTCAACTTTATCTACGCCGAGGAGCATCTGAGCCACCGGGAAAAGGCGGTCTATATCTACCTTCGGGACCGGGCGGATGCCTCCGGTGTCTGCTGGCCTGGGATCAAGACCATTGCCCGTGAATTGGGACTTTCGCCGCGGACAGTCCAGCGGGCCTTGGCAGATCTTGAGCGCAGGCAGCTCATCGAGAAGCAGAACCGCCACCGTTCCAACGGCAGTCTCACCAGCAATTTATACCGGCTGACAAAGCACAAAACGTCACAGCCTCCCGCCAAGGGGGGACTGTGACGTTTTTACTCTCAAAATTCTGTCCATAGGGTAGCGTCACCATGGCGCATCCAGAAGAGCCTACTCTACCGGAGGATACAGGACAGAGAAAGAACAAGAATATGGAGGAACTTATGAAGATGATCGTTAGAAGAACAGCGTTGGCTGTCTGCACCCTTGTCCTGGCAGTGATCCTGCCCACCGCTGCTTTCGCTGCCTGCACAGGCTTTGATGACGTGCCGGAGACTGCGGACTGCTATGAGAGCGTGATGTATCTGGCCAAATGTGAGATCGTCGCCGGAATGGGGAATGAATGCTTCTCGCCGGAACAGCTCATCACTGTGGAGCAATGGGCTGTCATGCTCTGCCGCGCCTATGGTGTCGAAACTATCGGTGACAACTGGCAGGATGTGGGTCGAAGCAGCGTCGCGGAAGCCTACCGGCAGGGCTGGCTGAACGAAACCGCACTCTCCGTGCCGCGCTCACCGATATGTCGCAGCGTGCTGGTTGAGAGTACTTTTGCCGCTGCGGATGTTCCGGTTTATGACAGCACGCTCTACGAGGGAGAGACATCGCTCAGCACGGCTGACAACATCCTGCGCGTGGGGCGGGAGCTCAGGCTGTGCTCTGATGATACGGATACCAATGCGCTCGTGACGCGCGGAGAAGCGGCAATCATTCTTCATGCTGTCCTGACACAGAGCTTCCACGTCGAGGAACCGCCTGCACCGGTGACGATGGTGAATGCGGCAGGTGTCAATGTCAACGATTTCCTGCTGGAACTGCGGAAAGTACCCGAACAGGTCCTCGATGCCTTCAACGCCACCGGCTGGACATATTGCATCGACTTCGACTACATGGGCGGCCTCAGCAAGAAACTGAACATGAGCTGCATTGGAGCCACCAATTACAGCCGGAAAACCATCTACATCTCAGAGGCCGATGCGACGCTCCACGAGTTCGGGCATTTTCTGGATTATGCCCTGGGTTTTCCCGCAGAGCATGAACGGCTGTATCTGGCAGAATCGCAGAACTCCAGTCTGCGGGACTATGCCAAGACCAATAGCCGGGAATTTTTTGCCGATTGCTTCGTCCACTGGATCACATACAGCGGCAATGAAAAACGCATGGAAACCTTTCGGAATGCCGCGCCGCAGACTTGGGCCTACATGAAGAAACTGGCAACAAACAACTGGGGAGCCTGATACATACGGTTCGCCACGGGGCGTCACAGAAATGGCAGAGTCCCGCAGTTGACAGATTCTCCCTTTTCCCGTTATAATACAGGCATACTGCAACAAAAAGGAGAATGATTTCCATGAATAAAACCGAACTGATCGCCGCCATGGCGGAAAACAGCGGCCTGACGAAGAAGGACTGCGAAGCGGCTCTCGCCGCCTTTACCGGCGCAGTGGAAACCGCCATGAAGAGCGGAGACAAGGTGCAGATGGTGGGCTTTGGCAGCTTCGAGGTAAAGGAGCGCCCTGCCCGTGTGGGCCGCAACCCCCGCACCGGCGAACCCATGACCTACCCTGCCTGCAAGGTGCCGACCTTCAAGCCCGGCAAGCCCCTTAAGGATGCCATTCGCTAAAGCCGCATAATAGCAAGTTCCCTGCGTCCTTCCAAGCATTGAGCGGGCGCAGGGGTTTTCTTTTGGGAAAGCCGCTGGTAAGCACCGCCCTCATGTTTCCAGATGGACAGAAACCGCACAGTATGGTATTCTTTCGATATGAACTGACAGTTTCCAATACATTTTTGAACACATATTCTCACTCAGAATAGCCCGCCTATTGAAAATAGGCGCCTTAGTACGAGAAATCCATGCAGGCAGAAAGAACTAAATCTGTGGACCGACTGATGCTGCACCAAACGCAGATACCGGCTTTCATACGAAAGGATGTCATATGGCAAAGAAAAAGAACGGCCGCAACCCACGCAATGCGTTGGAAAGTACAGACAGGAAGCTGATTGGTGATGCTTTTGATGACGCCATTCGCTTTGCGCGGAAAAACAGTTCCCATCCCAATGTGCCTAAGATCTATGATCTTGTCGGCCCTATCCTGAAGCGCCGCAAGGCCGCTGTTTACAACCTGCTACCTGAAATCAGAAAACGATTCGGGTCACTCTATGAAAATTTAGATACCGGCCTATTAACAGCGTGGATCAATGAATGCAGCGCTCTGAACCATTCTGTTGACGGGGTGGATCACCTGTATTACATCACGCTGGCAGCTGCAATCTTTATGCTGGATGAGTTGAAACATGACGGAAGGCTCCCCGCTGCGTACTGTTATTTTAATTCTTCTCAGGAAGCGCTGATGTCTGTTCGACTGCCGGATATTTATGACCCGTGTCACGAAGAGATCGTGCTGCGGGGCGTGATGGAGCTGATCCGGGAACGTGACCCGCGGGACAATCCATTTCAAGCCTATATCAATGACGTGTCTGCCCAGCGCACGGAACCGGTGGCTCACCAGAAACCGGAGCAGGATCTCGGAAGTCTGTCCCCGCGGGAGCGCTTTAACGCTGTCATGGCCCTGGTCCCTTCCGTTGTAAAGGAACGGGCTATGAAGCGGTTCATAGAGAAGTATTGGGAGTTTCTGGGCATCTTCTTCGCCTGTGACGCTCCGCTGTGTAAGAAGCAGACCGAATTACTGCGACAATCGGATTCCATCATGAGCGAGTGCCGCAAACTGCATAAGAGACTCGTGGAAAAACGGGAGGAAAAGAAATCGCCAAACATACCGCGCTATGTATTGGCTCCGAAAGCCGCGCTTCCTTTCCAAGAGCTGCAGGATATAAGCGGAAACTGCGGAATGAGCAGAGCGGAAACCTTCGCCATAGACGAAATGGATCGGCTGCAAGCTATGGCTATGCAGGGCCTCGCTATGGAAGATGCGGCCGACGATGCAGGGCACAGACGGTTCTCACTCGCCCTGTTCGCACATTCCGCACAGATGGTTAAGCAAGAAGACCTTATAGAAAACCTGGACGCCGACATTGCGGAATGCCTTTTGCGTTTTGAAGTCAACGACCCGTATGAAACCTGCTTTGGCTATCTGTGCCTCATAGAAGCCGGAAGCGATATCCCATGGACCTATAATGCTGCGGTTGCCGTTCTGGTGGCCGCGGCGCGCAAGCTGCCATGGAACGCACGCGCACTCGATGAGCAGGATAATCTCACGGATGGGTTTGATGAAGAAAGCAATCTGGAACATCAGCATAAGCGTGCGGATGCGGATTTTGCAAGGGATGAAGACATCGTGCCCATCGACTGGAACGATCGAAAGGCGGACCTATATCGACTCAACTATTTGAACACGCCCCTCTACGCGCCATTGGAATCATCTGTGCCTGACTGGAAACTGAATATTCCGCAGATCCTGTATGGCCTTACGGGAATCGTAATGCCGCGAACGGTTTCTGACAGCGACGGAATGGCAGAGGTTTTCGAGGCAGCAGGCGTGGAGAAAGGCACTGCGAAGGGTCTGGAGCTATATCTTCAAATCGCTTTGGACATACAGATGCAAAGCAGGGACTGGCGGCATGACTTCCGACATCCCTCTGCCGCACTTCCGAAAGGACTCAGCGACTCTGATGCCGAAAATGCAGTCAACATTGATAAGGAAGACGACATTGATGAGCTGAAAGCTAAAATCAGACGGCTAAGGGAATCCAACGAGAAATACAGGGAAGATCTCTATCAGATCCGGCGCGAAATGGAAATGGTTAAGGAGCGCACCGCAAACGTGGAGAAGCGGGCGGCTGCCGAGAGGACGGAACTCGCTGAACTCCGGGAGCTGGTTTTTACGCAGGCCAATGCCGTTGAAATGGGGGGGCCGGAACCGGATAAAGCGGCAGAACTGAGATTTCCTTATTCCACGCGAAAAAGAGTCGTTGCCTTCGGCGGCCATGACTCCTGGCGCAAGGCGATTCGCCCGCTTCTTCCCAACGTCACCTTTATCAACCGTGAGCAGAGACCCAACGCGGATATGATCAAGGCGGCGGATGTGGTCTGGATCCAACCCAATGCGCTCTCTCATCGCAGCTTTTATAAGATCATCAATGTGGTTCGAACCAATCAGGTGCCGATCCGGTACTTTGGCTATGCCAGCGCAATGAAATGCGCGGTGCAGGTGCTGGAGGATGATGTTCCCACCGGAAAGAGCTGAGCCGGCGCGGTGAGGATGCTGTGCTCAGCAACACCCCACCTGCTGAATCACGCTTTTTATGAGAACGCTGTATGGCTGAAGGTTTCCTATATCAGATTTCATGGAATCACAAGTGAAAAGTGACACAAAAGCCTTGAAAAAACGGAATTGACAACAAATGACAACTACACTACAATAAAAGTGAGATCAGGCTTCGGCATCCGACTATAAATAGCGCATACGAAATGCAGTTCTTGTGAAATGTTTCCCAGCTTTTGAAAATAACATTTTTATAAAAGTGAGGATCAGGATATGAATCAGACGGTGGCAAAGCTCATTAACGAGCAGATCAACAAGGAATTCTATTCGGCGTACCTTTATCTGGACTTCGCCAACTACTATGCGCAGGTGGGTCTGGACGGATTTGAAAACTGGTATAAGGTGCAGGCGCAGGAGGAGCGCGACCACGCGCTGCTGTTCTATCAGTATATGCAAAACAACAACGAGGCGATCACCTTCGAGGCGGTGGCCAAGCCGGAGTGGGAGCGCGGGGATCACATGACTCCGCTGAAAAAGGCGCTGGAGCATGAGAAGTATGTCACGGCCAGCATCGACGCGATCTACGCCGCCGCCTACGAGGTTCGGGACTTCCGCGCCATGCAGACACTGGACTGGTTCATCAAGGAGCAGGGCGAGGAGGAGAAGAACGCCTCCGACCTCATCACCAAAATGGAGCTTTTCGGCGGGGACAGCAAGGGTCTCTATATGCTCAACAGCGAGCTGAAAGCGAGAACCTATGCCGCGCCCACGCTGGTGCTGGACTAAAGCCAACGGACAAAGAAAGGAGATCACCGTGAAACAGAGATTTTTTATTTGTAAGCATTGCGGAAACCTCATCGCCATGGTGAAGGACACGGGTGTGCCCGTGGTCTGCTGCGGCGAGAAGATGCACGAGCTGATCCCCGGCACTACCGACGCTTCGGTGGAAAAGCATGTCCCCGTCTATACCGTCGAGGGGAGCACCGTTCATGTCAAGGTGGGCGAGGCGGAGCATCCCATGCTGCCGGAGCACTACATCGAATGGATCTCCATCCAGACGAAGCAGGGCAACCAGCGCAAGGAGCTGCATCCCGGCGAGAAGCCGGAAGCCTGCTTCGCCCTGTGCAAGGGAGACGAGGTGGAGGCGGCCTATGCCTACTGCAACCTCCACAGTCTCTGGAAAAAATAACAGCCATATTGAAAG
>ENA-OPBO01002482-OPBO01002482.1-human-gut-metagenome-genome-assembly--contig:-NODE-2482-length-10790-cov-5.828505_pt1 | contig 10790 bp, 8 predicted proteins | sample MGYA00241071_ERZ501458 | MGnify/ENA primary metagenome ERZ501458 (study PRJEB25962, sample SAMEA2042509) | human gut metagenome | biome: human gut; feature: human-associated habitat; material: faeces...
AGCTGCTCACGCTGGGCATTCCCTCCGGGGTGCAGAACTCCATCATCGCCATCGCCAACGTGGTGGTGCAGTCCAACATCAACACCTTCGGCTCCGACGCCATGGCGGGCTGCGGCTCGTATTCCAAGGTGGAGGGCTTCGTGTTCCTGCCCATCACCGCCTTCGCCATGGCTCTGACCACCTTCATCGGCCAGAATCTGGGAGCGGGGCAGTTTGACCGGGCCAAGCAGGGCGCGCGGATCGGCATCCTGTGCTCCATGGCCATGGCGGAGCTTATCGGCGTGGCGCTGTTTTTCCTGGCCCCCTATGCCATGCGGCTGTTCAACGACGACCCGGCCGTGGTGGCCATCGGTGTGCGTCAGTCCCACATTGAGGCACTGTTCTTCTGCTTCCTGGCCTTTGCCCACGGCGTGTCCGCCGTGCTGCGGGGCGCGGGCCGGGCCCAGGTGCCTATGTACACCATGCTGGGCTGCTGGTGCATCCTGCGGGTCAGCTATATCACCCTGGCCCTGAAGGTCTGGCCGGATATTGCCACCATTTTCTGGGCCTATCCCATCACCTGGAGCGTCAGCTGTGTGGTGTTCCTGATTTATTACCTGAAGGCCGACTGGGTCCACGCCCTGGAAAAGAGCCTGTGAATACGATGCAACCCCCTGACGAAGAATTTTCGTCAGGGGGTTGACTTTCGTGCGTGACGCGAATATACTACCAACATACCATATTGGTAGTAGTTTTTAGGAACCGAGGTCATTTCCATGGAAGCGTCTGTGGTTTTCCGATGTTGTAAGATGTCCGTCCGCTGAAAAAACAACCAACATCTTACAATATAAAGGAGAAATGAACCATGTCTCATATCTATACCTCCGCCGATCAGCTGATCGGCCGCACCCCCCTGCTGGAGCTGACCCACCTGGAAAAGAAGTACGGCCTGAAGGCCCGCATTCTGGCGAAGCTGGAGTATCTGAACCCCGCCGGATCCGTGAAGGACCGCATCGCCCGGGCCATGATCGATGACGCCGAGGCCAAGGGCCTGCTGCATGAGGGCAGCGTCATCATCGAGCCCACCTCCGGCAACACCGGCATCGGCCTGGCCTCCGTGGCCGCCGCCCGGGGCTATCGGGTCATCATCGTCATGCCGGAAACCATGAGCGTGGAGCGCCGCCAGCTGATGAAAGCCTATGGCGCGGAGCTGGTGCTCACCGAGGGGGCCAAGGGCATGAGGGGGGCCATTGCCAAGGCCGAGGAGCTGGCCCGGGAGATCCCCGGCAGCTTCGTCCCCGGCCAGTTCGTCAACGCCGCCAACCCCAAGGCCCACTTTGACACCACCGGGCCGGAGATCTGGCAGGATACCGACGGGCAGGTGGATTGGTTCGTGGCAGGCGTCGGCACCGGCGGCACCATCACCGGCGTGGGGCAGTATCTGAAGTCCCGGAACGCCGCCGTCCGGGTGGCGGCGGTGGAGCCGAAAAGCTCGGCGGTGCTGTCCACCGGCGTGGCCGGGGCCCACAAGATTCAAGGCATCGGCGCGGGCTTTGTGCCCCAAGTGCTGGACACCAGGATCTATGACGAGATCATCCCCGTCACCAACGAGGACGCTTTTGCCCTGGGCCGGGAGATCGGCCATACCGAGGGCGTGCTAGTGGGCATCTCCTCCGGCGCCGCCGTGTGGGCGGCTCTGCAGATCGCCCAGCGGCCGGAGTCCGCAGGCAAGACCATCGTGGTGCTTCTGCCCGACACCGGCGACCGGTATCTGTCCACTCCCCTGTTTGCAGAGTAATGAATTGCATAAAGCCAGGCCCTCCGGCATCAGCCGGAGGGCCTTGTCGCGTTTTGAGTCACTTCCCCTGGGTGATCTGCTCGCACAGCCACTGGGAGAACAGATAGGCGAACTTTCCGTAGGGATGGACGCCGTCGCCGGTGTATTCCGGCAGCATGAAGCCGTCGTCGCCGCAGAACAGGGTGTCCGAGTCCAGGCAGCGGATGCGGTCGCCGTCGGCCAGCTCCGCAAAGCCCTGGTTCACGGCGGTCAGGCGGCTGTGGGCAAAGCTGGGATTCCCGGCAGCCACGTCGGCGGTGACGCCGTAGACCTTCAGAATGTAGATGGTGGCGTCCGGCTGGAGCTGGCGCAGCTGCTCCAGGTCGCTCTGGTAGGCGTCGAACAGGTTCCCCAGGGGATAACCGGCCTCGTTGAGGCCCAGCATCACGAAAATGTGGCTGTATTGCTTGCTGCGCAGCAGGGACCCCAGGTCCGTCGCGCCGAAATTCTTGTCGGAGGCAGTGGTGGAGAACATCTTGAACACCGTCATGCCCACGTCGGCGAAGTAGTCGGCGCTGCCCAGCCGGGCATAGTTGGCCACGTTCACCATCCGGGAGTCGCCGATGAACAGCGCATCGTCGAAAAAGCTCTCGTCCTGGCCGTACACGGCGTTGGTGACCACCACCGGGGGCTGGGGCTCCGGCTCCGGTGCCGGTTCGGGGTCCGGTTCAGGCTGGGGCTCCGGCTCCGGTTCGGGGTCCGGCTGGGGGTCCGGCGCAGGCGCATTTTTGGCCGCCAGCATCCGCTGCCAGTCCGTGTCGTCCCGCAGCATCAGAAACGGCACCGCCACGGCCCATTTGTCGTCATAGCCGCCCACATATTTCTGCAGCTGTCCCTTCATCACCAGGCCGCACACAGCGGCGGCGATTCCGGTGACCACCAGGATAAAAGCCAGGGCCAGGGGGCGGAAATTCTTGATATGCTTCATGATAACGCCCCCTTTTAGAACGAGAAGTACATAAACGGATCGTTGGTGGCCGCGGACATGCAGTAAACGCAGGCCCAGAACAGCACCGCCAGGACCACCGTGCCCAGCCAGGTGCCGCGGATGCGGTTCCACAGCTTCTCCGGCCCGGGGGTAGAGAACACGATGCCCAGCACCAGCAGCCACCAATACTGTTTGCCGTATTGCAGCCAGTCCCCGGCGTTGACGGCCACCCCCCGGGACACGATGGGGAACAGGCGGCCCAGGTAAACGCCGATGCGGCTCACCGAGGGGATGGCGAACAGCATCCAGCTCAGGGGAATCATCAGCACCATGTAGACCCGGGACAGCACCCGGCTCTTATCCAGCACCCGGTCCCATCCGGCCCGCTCCAGAGCGATGAGGGCAAACAGAAACAGGCCCCACAGCAGGAAGTTCAGGGTGCTGCCGTGCCACAGGCCCGTCAGGGCCCACACCGCCAGCAGGTTCAGGTAGGTCCGGGCCGTCCCCTCCCGGCTGCCGCCCAGGGGGATATAGACGTAATCCCGGAACCAGGAGCTGAGGCTGATGTGCCACCGCCGCCAGAAGTCCTGCATGGAGCGGGCGGCGTAGGGGTGTTCAAAGTTCCGGGGCAGCCGGAAGCCCAGCATCCGCCCCAGGCCCAGGGCCATCCAGGAATAGCCGCAGAAGTCCAGATACAGCTGCAGGGAGTAGGCCGCGATGCCCATCCACGCCAGAGGCGTGGACACGCTCTCGTACCCGATGTTCCCCACCTGACGCCACAGGCCGCCGATCTGGTTGGCCAGCAGCACCTTCATGGACAGGCCCAGGATAAAGTCCCGCAAGCCGCTGTCGAAGTCCTCCAGGCCCGGCTGGGGCGGGTCGGACAGCTGCTCATGCAGGGACAGTGGGTCCATCAGCGGGCCGGACAGCAGCTTGGGAAACAGCAGCACGCCGGTGAAAAACAGCAGGAGCTTTCTTTCCGCCGGGATCCGGCCCCGGTACACGTCGATCAGGTATGCCGCCAGCTGGAAGGAATAGAAGCTGATGGCCAGGGGCAGCGTCACTCCCAGACCCAGGAGTCCCGCATATTTGAAGAAGAACAGGCAGCCGAACAGGGCCGTCAGGCCCAGCACCAGCAGTCCCCGGCTCTCCCGGGGCCGCATCCGCAGCCCCAGCAGATACACCAGAACCGCCAGACCCAGCAGCGGAGCCAGGCACCAGGGCCGCTGCCACACGCCGATGACGTAGAACACCAGGCTCCCCAGGCACAGCAGGCCCGCCCGCCAGCGGGCGGGGACTAGATAAAACGCCGCCAGAAACAGCGGCAGAAACACAAACACAAACGGAAGTGTATTAAAACCCATGAAAAAATCCCTCTTAATTCTGACGGGGCCGGGCCCCGGATGATCTCGCAAGGCATATTATAAGGCGGCCCCGGCAGAAAAGTCCAGTTAAAAAGAGGAAACAAAATGTAACAAATTATGACAAATACCCCGGCGCAGTGCGCCGGGGTATTGGGAGGATATAGGTTTTTCGCTTACCGCTGACCCTTGTCGTAGGGGATGCCCTCGGCCTTGGGGGCGCGGGAGCTCTTGGAGGTGAAGGCCAGGACGATGAGGGTGATGAGGTAGGGCAGCATGCGGTAGAAGTTCGCGCTGACGCCTATGTTCGCCAGGGTGAACACGCCGTCGCCGTTTATATCTATGGTCGAGTACGCCGCCGCAATGCATTTGAACAGGCCGAAGAGCAGCGCGCCTCCCGCTATGTTCAGCGGCTTCCAGTTGCCGAAGATCATGACGGCCAGGGCCAGGAAGCCGAAGCCCGCCACGTCACCGTTGGAGGAGCAGTTGGCGGTGGTCATGGCGTACACGAAGCCGCCCATGCCCGCCAGAGCGCCGGAAATGGTGACGCCGGCATAGCGCATCCTGTAGACGTTGATGCCCAGAGAGTCCGCCGCCTGGGGATTCTCGCCGCAGGCCCGCAGACGCAGGCCGAACTTGGTCTTGTACAGGATGACGGACAGAATGATGAACAGCAGGATGCAGATGTAGGTGGCCAGGTAGATCTTATTCAGGAAGGTTTCCCCGAAGAAGCCCCATTCCACGCTCTTGTCCACGCCGAAGGTGGACTTTTTCAGCATGAACCAGCTGGCAGAGTCGCCGGTGGCCATCTGCAGGGTATTCTGGTTGGCGATGATGCGGATCAGGAACAGCACCAGAGCGGGGGCCATCAGGTTCAGGGCCGTGCCGCCGATGGTCTGGTCGGCGCGGAGGTTGACGCTGGCAAAGCTGAGCAGCAGGGAGAAGATGGCGCCCATCACCGCCGCGGCGGCCATGGCCATGAGCTCCAGGCCCTGGAGGGCCAGGTAGTTGTCCATCTCCTTGGCGAGCTGGAACACCTCCAGCTGCTGCACCTCGCGCACGAAGAGCACGCCTATGAACGCGCCGAAGATCATGATGCCTTCGAGAGCCAGGTTGATGATACCGCTTCGCTCGGCAAAGACGCCGGCCAGCGCGACTATCATTAGCGGGATGGCGTAGATGAGGGTCTGCTGGATGAGGAATGTCATTCCGCCTCGCCTCCTTTCCCGGATTCGACCTGCGCGGGCGCTTCCCCGGGCTCGGGCTCAGGCGGCGCGGGCTCGGCAGTCGTGGCGGCGCTCTCGGCGGCGCGGCGCTTTTTCCGCCCCGTTATCAGCATCTTGATGACCAGCGAGAAGGCGCTCAGGTACACGATGACGGCGATGATGACGTCGGTCAGGTACTCGTTGTAGGGCGTCAGGCTGGTGAGCTGCTGGCCGGAGATGTCGAGCATCGACATGAAGATGCCCGTAAAGATGACGCCGATGGGGTTGTTGGCAGCGAGCAGGGCGACGGGGATGCCGTTGAAGCCCGTGGCGGGCAGGGACTGGTAGGTCTGCCAGTAGAACTCCGTGTTGCCGGAGAGGTAGTAGAGAGCGGCGCCCGCGCCGGAGAGCGCGCCGGCTATGGCCATGGACAGGACGATGTTGCGCTTGTCCTTGATGCCGGCGTAGCGCGCGGCGTGGCGGTTGCTGCCGCAGGCCTTGAGCTGGTAGCCCAGGGTGGTCTTGTTTATGAGGATGTACATGAGCACGGCGATGACGATGGCAATGATGATGCCGCCGTTGACCTGGCTGCCGGGGAAGAGCTGGTCAAGGCCCATCTTGGAGGTGGCCACGCCGTTGAAGCTGGTCTTGTAGATGTAGTTGGTCTTGGTGTTCTCGACGACGTTTTTGAAGTTGCTGACCTCGAAGGCCCAGGTGACAGCGTTGGCGGCTATCCAGTTCGTCATGATGGAGGCCAGAACCTCGTTAATATTGAGGTAGGCCTTGACGAGGCCGGGGATGCAGCCCCAGATGGCGCCCGCGGCGGCGCCGCCGAGGAAGGCGAGCAGCCAGATGATGGCGGGAGGCACCACGTCGCTGGGTATGCCGAGGGCTATCATGAGGCTGGCCATGGTGCCCATGAGGTACTGGCCGGGCGCGCCGATGTTGAAAAGGCCGGTCTTGAAGGCGACGGCGACGGAGAGACCCGTCATGATGAGCGGCGTGGCACGGAAAAGCATGTTGCCCGTGCTGACGGGGTTGAAGCCGAAGGTCAGCGCGCCCTCGGAGCGGCCGGTGGAGAAGATGCTGGCGAGGACTATGCGCACGCCCTCCCACGCGCTCTTGCCGGAGAGGCTGTCGCTGGTGTAGCCGACCACGAGGATGACGACGCAGCCGACCAGAAGTCCGATGACGATGGAGGCCAGGCTCGCGAGCACCGTCTTGGTGGCGTCCTTGGCCCAAAAGCTGTCGAGGCGGTCTCTCATGCCTTCTCCCCCTTTCCGTCGCGCTTGGCGCCGGCCATGTAGAGGCCGAGCTCCTGGACCGTGGTCTTCTTCGGGTCGAGCTCGCCGACTATCTCGCCCTCGTACATGACGAGGATGCGGTCGGAAAGGCTCATGACCTCCTCCAGCTCCAGGGAGACGAGCAGGATGGCCTTGCCGGCGTCGCGCTCCGCCACGAGCTGGCCGTGGATGTACTCAATGGCGCCGACGTCAAGGCCGCGCGTGGGCTGGACGGCGACGACGAGGGCCTTCTCCCTGTCAAGCTCGCGGGCGATGATGGCCTTCTGCTGGTTGCCGCCGGACATGCTGCGCGCAACGGTGACCGGCCCCTGGCCGGAGCGGACGTCGAACTTGTCGATGAGCCGCTCGGCATAGCTGCGGACGCTGGCGCGGTCTATGAAGCCCGCGTGCTGGAACTGCTTTTCATTGAAGCGCTGGAGCACCATGTTCTGCTCAAGCGTGAAGTCCAGAACGAGGCCGTGCTTGTGCCGGTCCTCGGGGATGTGGCTCATGTTCTCGCCGCGGGCCTTTATGGAGGCGTGGGCGATGTCCTGTCCGCAGAGCCTTATCTTGCCGGACTCCGGCTTTTCCAGGCCGGTTATGCCGTAGACCAGCTCCGTCTGGCCGTTGCCGTCGATGCCTGCGATACAGACTATCTCGCCCGCGCGGACCTGGAAGCTGACGCCGCGCACCGCGTCCTTCTTGTGTACGCGGGAACGGACGCGCAGGTCCTCGACCTCAAGCACGGTCTCCCCCGGCCTGGCCTCTTCCTTCTGTACCTCGAGCTGGACCGGGCGGCCGACCATCATGTTGGAGAGCTCCTGCTTATTCGTGTCCGCGGTGTTGACGGTGCCTATGCACTTGCCCTTGCGCAGGACGGTGACCCTGTCGGAGACTTCCATTATCTCGTTGAGCTTGTGGGAGATGAAGAGGATGCTCTTGCCCTCCTTGGCGAAGCCGCGCATGGTGTGCATGAGCTCTTCTATCTCCTGAGGCGTGAGGACTGCGGTCGGCTCGTCGAAGATGAGTATCTCGTTGTCGCGGTAGAGCATCTTTAGGATCTCCACGCGCTGCTGCATACCGACGGTGATGTCCTCGACCTTAGCGTCCAGGTCCACCTTGAGGCCGTATTTCTGGGAGAGCTGCTCGACCTTTTTGCGGGCCTCGCGCTTCTGGAGGAAGCCGAGCTTGGTCGTCTCCGCGCCGAGGATGATATTGTCGAGGACCGTGAAGACCTCGATGAGCTTGAAGTGCTGGTGGACCATGCCTATGCCGAGCCTGGTCGCATCGTTGGGGTCGTTTATCTTTACGACCTCGCCGTTTTTCTTGATAACGCCCTCCTCCGGCTGGTACATTCCGAAAAGCACGCTCATGAGCGTGCTCTTGCCCGCGCCGTTCTCGCCCAGAAGCGCGTGGATCTCGCCCTTCCTGAGCTGGAGGGTGATGTTGTCGTTGGCTACAATTCCGGGAAAGCGCTTAGTGATGCCCTGCATCTCAATTATGTATTCCGGCTGCGCTGCCACCGCCCCGCCCCCTTTTTTACGTAGTATACTATATTATAGTGGACGAAGGAGCAAAAAACAAGAAAATTATACAACCTTCCGCAGCCTTCTGTCGTTTTTTCCGCGGCGTGGCTCACAGCTCCATGAACCGCTCCTCGCTGCGGCAGAGTTTCAGATACAGCAGCGCGCAGGCGACGAGCAGCGCCGCGCCGCAGATCCCGAGATAGGCGGTCATGCCGATAACATCGCTCAGGAGGAAGACATAGAGCAGCGTCGGCGCGATGAGTATGCCCCAGGAGGAGAAAAGACAGACGCAGACGCTCAGGCTGTTCTTCACCACGTTGACCTCGTTAATGTAGTCAAACTTCGGGAAGCGCAGGTTTATCACCACGCCGTAGAGCGAGATGAACACCGCGACGACGGCCGGCAGCAGCACGACCAGCACCCGCTCCAGCGCCGTCATGGGCAGGGCTATCGCCACGCAGACGGAGGCGACGAGCGTAGCGGGCAGTGCGATTACGACGTTCAGCAGCACCTTGGCCATGAGTATCGTCCGCACCGGCACCGGGATGGTCTTGGGTATCCACAGGCTCTTGCCCTCGAGCGAAACGGCGGCTGCGGAGATATAGTCCATGGCGCCCATAAAGGACAGGGCCAGCACGGCCATACCGGCCAGCATACCCTCGCCGGGCATCAGTCCCAAGACCTGCAGCAGGTCTTCGCGGTAGATGAGCGCCGCGACGCCCATGATGACGAGGAAGATGCTGCCCAGGGCGGAGTTGAGGATTATCATGCTGTTTGAGGCGAAGCGCCTCAGCTCCTTGCCGAGCAGGGCGCGCAGCGCGCCCGCGGCCTTGAGCTGCGTGCGGCGGTACTTGATGCGCACGGAGGCGCGCTTCGTCGTCACGCTGGAGAAAAACCTTGAAAGCAGCGTGCAGACTACGGCAAAAGGCACTATGCAGCAGGCCGCAAAGCCGAGGAGGCTCAAAAGGTCGCCCCCTGCGACGGCCTCGCCGAGCGCATAGGCAGGGTATGCGTAGGCCTCGACGGAGCCTGCAAGCTGCGCGCTGCTCTGCAGCAGGGCGGCGAGGTAGTTCTGCAGGTTCATCGCGGCGTACATATACGCGCCGAGGAAGGCCAGGGAGAGCACAAGGGTGATGAGGGTCTTGTACCTCATCCGCGCGGAGATGAGCGCGAGCACCCAGGCGAAAAGGCAGGTGAAGCTGAGGATGAGGAAGGGCAGCAGCAGGCAGACGAGCACAAAGCAGACGACGCCCATGGCCGTCACTGGCAGCTTCATGCACCAGACTACGCCCGCGGGGATGAACACCAGCAGCTCAAAGGCGTAGTTCACGAGCAGCAGCGCCGCCATGCGTGAACCGAGGATGCGCGAGGCGGGTATGGGCATGGCGAGGAGCAGTTCGTTATCCCGCGCGTTAAAAAGCTGCTGCTGGGCCATGAAGACGCTGCCGATGAAGCAGAGCGCGGCGGCGACTATGCCCGCGAGGGCGAAGTAGAACCAGCCGAGACCGAGCATGGACAACGGTTCGGCGAGGGCGTAGAACATGCCGCCGAACATGACGACGAAGCAGCCGAGGATGTAGACGAACAGTATAGCCACGAGCACGGCCTTGCCGGCGCTCTTTTTCTTCTTGCCGGTGGTGTTCCGCGTAAGCGAGGCCCAGAGCGAGGCGAACTGGACCCTGAGAAGCGCCTTGAACATGGCTCAGTCCTCCTCCAGCTCGAGAAAGACCTCCTCGAGGGAATCGTCGCCGCGCACTTCCTCCATGGTACCGGACACGACGAGCTTGCCGCCCTTTATGATGGCCACCATATCGCAGAGCTTTTCCGCGACCTCAAGCACGTGGGTGGAGAAGAAGATGGCGCCGCCTCTGTCACAGTGCTCGCGCATGATGGTCTTGAGCTTGTGGGAGGCGATGGGGTCGAGGCCGACGAAGGGTTCGTCCATGATTATGAGCTTAGGCTCGTGGATGAGGGCGGAGATGAGGGCCAGCTTCTGCTTCATGCCGTGGGAATAGGCGGAGATGGGCTGGGCGAGGTCGTCGGTGAGCTCGAACTCGTCGGCGTAACGGTGTATGCGCTCATTGCGCGCGTCGGCGGACACGCCGTAGACGTCGGCGATGAAGTTGAGGTATTTGATACCGGATAGGAAATCGTACAGGTCGGGGTTATCGGGGATGTATGCCATCTCGCGCTTGCACTCGAGGGCCTGGGTCTTGATGCTTTTGCCGTCGATGCAGATCTCTCCGGCGTCGAACTTGAGTATGCCGCAGCAGGCCTTGATGGTCGTGGTCTTGCCCGCGCCGTTATGGCCGATGAAGCCGTATATCTGTCCCGGCTCGATGTGCAGCGAGAGGTCGTCCACGGCCTTCTTCTCGCCGTAGGTTTTGGTGAGGTGTTCGATTCTGAGCATGGTTGGTTGACCTCCTGGTTGGTTGGTTTGGTTGGTTGTTGTATTTGGGTTTGGAGGAACTCGCCGTTTTGGCCTGCTGGACTTTACGTTGTGCTGCCTGTTCCACCCCATTTCTTTGGTCTTGCCCAAAGAAACGGGGTGGAGCCCCAAAGAAAAACGCTTTTGGGGTGGTGGCGCCCCCGTGAGGTTTCGGGACCCACCCGCCTCTCCCACTCGCGTGGGAGGTGCCACTCGGCCGCTAAGGTGTCCGCTTCGCGGACG
>ENA-OPBO01002486-OPBO01002486.1-human-gut-metagenome-genome-assembly--contig:-NODE-2486-length-10775-cov-5.292631_pt1 | contig 10775 bp, 8 predicted proteins | sample MGYA00241071_ERZ501458 | MGnify/ENA primary metagenome ERZ501458 (study PRJEB25962, sample SAMEA2042509) | human gut metagenome | biome: human gut; feature: human-associated habitat; material: faeces...
GAACACGGAAGTTAAGCTCGCTTCTGCCCACGATACTTGGCTGGAGACGGCCCGGGAAAATAGGTAGCGCCAACACAAGCGGACATCTTCGGATGTCCGCTTTTTTTCGCGCGTTTATGTAATTTTTTTGCCGGATTTCATAATTTGTTCAAAGTTTTTTCACCATTCCCAGAGATGGATCTGTATAATAGATAACTATGGAAAGTGTGCCTATCAGAGCTCTATCAAAACCGGGCATACTGCATCATGAGCGAATACAAATTACCAGACCGCTCAAATAGCGCGGAAAAGGTTGATTTTTTGGGCTGAACCTGCTATAATGAACGGACTTGTCAAAGGATAACCGGAAAAGGATTTTTGTTATGCTGAGAAGATTCAAATCGTCTGTTACCTTTTTAATGAAGCTGCTGGCCTTTCTGCTGTGCGCCGCCTGCTTTTTCGGCCTGTTCGGCCTGGAATATTTCTTTCTCCTGCGCCCCAGCCGCACCCTGGGCGTCACGGCGGTGGCCTTCGTGGTAGTCTACATCCTGATGACCAAGGTCTACGGCGGCTTCGACATCGGAAAGCGCAAAAGCAAGCCCATCGTGTTCTCCATGGCCCTGACGCTGCTGCTGACGGACCTGGTGACGCACTTCCTGCTGTGCATCATGAATACCACCGTCATCCACGGGGGACGCTTTGTGTATGAGTGCCCGCTGCTGCTGCTGGCGGTCTATATGCTGCAGGTGGCCCTGGTGATCATCATGGCCTACGGCGGCAACGACCTGTACTTCAAGGTCAACAAGCCCCAGCGCTGCCTGATGGTGGCCCGCCGGGGCGAGTGCATCGAGGACCTGATCAAAAAAGTGGGCCGCTATAAAAAGCAGTACAACATCCAGCAGGTGGCCTGGCTGGACCAGCCGGACCTGCTGACCTGCGTGGACCACGCCGACGCCGTGTTCCTGTATGAGCTCTCCGTCCGGGAGCGCACCGACCTGGTGGAATACTGCTACCAGACCCGCAAGGACCTGTACTACAGCCTGGAGATGTCCGACGTGGTGGCCATGGCCGGGGAGCGGGTCATGTTCGACGACAAGACCATGATGTACTGCCCGGTCCGTGAACTGCGGTTCGAGGAGCGCATCGTCAAGCGTCTGGGGGATATCCTGGTGTCCGTGGTGGGCCTGGTGCTGACCTCCCCCATCCTGCTGGCAACGGCCCTGGCCATCCGCCTGGAGGACGGCGGCCCGGTGTTCTACCGCCAGAAGCGCGCCACCTACGGCGGCCGGGTGTTCGAGGTGTACAAATTCCGCTCCATGCGGGCCCAGGACGGCAGCATCCACGTCTCCGCCAAGAAGGATGACGACCGCATCACCAAGGTGGGCCGCATCATCCGCAAATTCCGCATCGACGAGCTGCCCCAGCTGATCAACGTCCTGAAAAGCGACATGAGCATCGTGGGCCCCCGGCCCGAGATGCTGGAAAACGTGGAAAAATATACCGACGACCTGCCGGAGTTCCGCTATCGCCTGCGGGCGAAGGCGGGGCTCACCGGCCTTGCCCAGATTTACGGCAAATACAACACCTCTCCCCGGGACAAGCTCATCATGGACCTGGCCTATATCCAGCAGTACAGCGTCTGGCTGGACCTGAAGCTGATCCTGCGGACGGCTCTGGTGCTGCTGACGCCGGAGGAGAGCACCGAGGCCTTCGAGGACAAGAAAACGGAGGAAAAACCGTAATGCATACCACAAAGCGCGCCGTGCTGCTCAGCTGCTCCGACCACTATAACCACCGTCTCTACGTCATCGACGGCTATCTCAGGTCCCTGGGCTACGAGACGGTGTACTACACCAGCGACTTTGACCACACCTCCAAAAAGGTGTTCCGCTGCACGGTCCCCGGCTGCCGCCAGATCCATGTGCGGCCCTATCAGAAAAACCTGTCCCTGTCCCGGATTTTGTCCCATCGGGACTTTGCCCGCCTGGTGTTCCGGGAGCTGGAGCAGGCCCCCCCGGACGTGGTGGTGGCCCAGCTGCCCCCCAACTACCTGGCCCATTATGCCGCCCGCTTCAAGGCCCGGCACCCGGAAACCAGGCTGATCTTCGAGATTTTCGACATGTGGCCGGAGACCTTCCCCTCCGGCTCCATGAAGCGCCTGCTGGCCCTGCCCTTTTCCGTGTGGGCCGGTCTGCGGGATAAGAACCTCTCCGCCGCGGACCGGGTGATCCCCGAGTGCAGGCTGTTCTGCCGCAAGCTGGGTCTGCCGGAGGAAAACGCCATCTACCTGGCCTCCCGCCGCGACCCGAACCAGACGCCGGAGGCCCATCTGCGCTCCGACGGACTGGACCTGTGCTACCTGGGGGCCATCAATAACGTGGTGAACGTCGACGCCATCGCCGATCTGACGGCCCAATTGGCCCGGCTGAAGCCCGTCACCGTCCATGTCATCGGCGACGGCGAGAAGTGCCCTCAGCTGCTCCAGGCCCTGCGTGACGCCGGGGCGGAGGTGGACTGGCTGGGCGTGGTGTTTGACGAGAGCCGGAAGCACGAGGTCATGAGCCGCTGCCACTTCGGCTTCAACCTGATGAAGCCCGACGTGTGCGTGGGCCTGACCATGAAGTCCGTGGACTATTTCCGCCACGACCTGCCCATTCTCAACAACATTCCCGCCGACACCGCCGAGCTGGTGGACCGGGAACAGGTGGGCCTCAACGTGGGGGAAGACACGGCGGCCCGGGTGGCCGCCATGACGGTGGAGGACTGTCTGCGCATGCGTAAGAACGTCCGCCGGGTCTTTGACGAGAACTTTGACCTGCCGGTGGTGCAGGCCCGATATGCCGCCCTGCTGCAGGGCATTGTGTGAGGATACGACCGTGGAAAAACAGATATTGATCCTGCTGGCTGCCTACAAGGGCGGCCGGTTTATCCGGCCCATGGTGGACTCCATCCTGGCGCAGGACGTGGGGGGGTGGAGGCTGATCCTGTCGGACGATGGGGAGGATACCGCCCCCATTTTGCAGGAATACGCCGATAAATATCCGGATAAAATAACGCATTATCGTTCCGGCCGCCGGTTCGGCAGCGCCCAGAAGCACTTCATGCACCTGCTGGAGCAGTTCGGGGGCCAGGCCGACTACATCATGTTCAGCGACCAGGACGACGTGTGGCACCCGGACAAGGTGCGCCTGACCCTCCGGCTCATGGAGCAGGCGGAGACGGACCCGGCCCTGCCGGTGCTGGTCCACACGGACCTGCGGGTGGTGGACGGCCAGCTGCATGAGATGGACCCCTCCTTCCAGCACTATTCCGGCCTGGACGGCCATCGTCTGGCGCTGGAGCAGCTACTGGTGCAGAATGTGGTCACCGGCTGCACCATGATGATCAACCGCTCCCTGGCCCGGCTTGCCTGCCGCCCGGTGGGGGAGGGGGATATGCTGATGCACGACTGGTGGCTGGCGCTGATCGCCGCCGCCATGGGCCGTGCCGTGTTCCTGGACCGCGCCACCATTGACTACCGCCAGCACGGCGGCAACGTGGTGGGGGCCAAGGATCCCCGCTCGGCGGGCTATGTGCTGCAGAAGCTCAAGGGCGGCGCGGTGCGCCGTTCCCTGGTGGATACGGCCCGGCAGGCCGGGGCCTTCCTCTCCTGCTATCGTCAGGAGCTGACCCCGGACCAGCAGGCCCTGCTGGCGGACTATGCCGCCGCCCCTGAAAAGGGAAAACTGGCCCGGCTGGCCCTTTACCGGCGGCGGGGCCTGTGGAAGTACGGCCTGAACCGCCGTATCGGACAAATTCTTTGGTGGTGAATCTTTTGCAAAATCGAATCCTTAACATAACGGAGGAGTTCCGGCGGGGTACCTTTACCCAGCGGTGCAGCCAGCTCTCCTTCGGAATCTTGTGCCTGTTCCTGCTGGAGTGCAGCATCACCGGCGGCGGCCGCTATTGGGAGGTTGGACCTGTCAGCATCCGCATTCTGCTGGGGGGCCTGGCCGCTGTTCTGGCCCTGCCGGAGCTTTTCCGGCATCTGGGCGCATACCTGAAAAAGCCCGCCGTCTGGCTGACCCTGGCCTTCGTGGCCTGGCTGGCCTTCTGCGCCTGGCGGGGCGTCCGGGCGGAAAACCGCATGGACGTGCTGATCACCGACATCAAGGGCTTCATGTGGCTGTTTCTGGTGCCTGTGTCGGTGGCCGTGGTCCGGTCCCGTGACCGGCTGCGGACTCTGCTGAGCTGGGTGCTGGCGGGGGCGCTGATCCAGGCGGCCCTGATCCTGGCGGTGAACGCCGCCGTGGTGCTGATGGACGACCCTGCCCCTCTGTGCCGGTGGCTGAACGAGCACACCGTAGGCATCGTGGACGTGGTGTCGGCGCGGCTGGTCCGTGTGTTCTTCAAAAGCAGCCCCTATATGATCGTGGGCTGTGTGGTGGCCCTGTTCCGTCAGGCCCGGGCCCCCAAGCTCCGCTGGCGCTATGTGCTGGCGGTGGCCCTGCTGTTCAACGCCCTGCTGTTGAGCTATACCCGCTCCCTGTATGGAGCTTTGGGGCTGACGGCCCTGATCAGCATCATCGCGGTGCTGGTGCTGTGCCCGGAGGGCCGCAAGCGGACGCTGGCGTTTCTGCTGGCTGCCGTGGTGTGCTTCGGCGTGCTGGTCACGGTGCAGGAATTTGCCCTGGAGGGCAGCTATCTGAGCTTTGCCGTGTCCCGCACCATCGGCAAGGAGGTTCCCACCTCCTGGGCCTCCCAGCTGCGGTCCCAGCTCCGGGGCGAGGACCCCGGCGATTCCCCCGACGACGGCGAGATGGACAGCCAGCGCTCCTATATCGAGGTCACCGAGAAGTCCGACCAGCTGCGGCAGGAGACCAAGGACAGCCTGAATGTCTACATTCAGCGAAGTCCCATCATCGGCTGCGGCCTGGGCGCGTCGGCGGCCAACCGCGACAAGGGCGTGGACGAGTATTTCTATCTGGACATGCTGGCCCGGACGGGTGTCGTGGGTCTGCTGCTGTACATGCTGCCCTTTGGCTATGTGGTGGTCTGGTGCCTGCGGCGGCGGGAGCTGCTGCGGGAGTGCCCGGAGTGGGCGGCCGTGGTCTGCGGCCTGTGCACCTTCTGGATCGTCACCTGGTTCAACCCCTGGATGAACGCTGTGCTGGGCATCGCCTGGTACGCCGTCACCCTGTCGGTGCCCACGGCTTTAGAGGAGCGCAGCGTTTGAATCCCACGCAACAGGAGATGTTTTTCCCATGGCGAATGAATCAAGCGGAAAAAAAGCCCTGAAGGCCGGACTTGGCTACACGGTGGGCAATATGCTGGTGAAGGGCCTGTCCTTCCTGGCCATCCCCCTGTTTGCCCGGCTGATGACGGTGGAGGACTTCGGCATTTACAGCACCTTCAGCTCCTATGTGATGATCATGACGGTGCTGGCGGGCTTCACCCTGCACACCAGCGTCCGCAACGCGAAGCTGGATTATGTGGACCTCACCGGTTCCTACTGCTCCTCCGTGACCCTGCTGGTCATCGGCAATTCCCTGCTGCTGCTGGCATTGAGTCTGGTGTTTGCCGCGCCGCTGGCCCGGTCCCTGAGCCTGGAGCAGCCGTATCTTCCGGCGCTGATCGTGCTGGAGAGCTTCGGCATGGCCATGCTGACCTTCTACAACTCCGTCCTTTCGGTGGACTATAAGTATAAGGAGTACCTGGTACTGAGCCTGGTGTATGCCGTGGCCGGCATCGGCGGCTCCGTGCTGCTGATCCTGACCCTCTGCCGGGGCCAGGGATACCTGGGCCGCATCCTGGGCACCCTGATCCCCGCGGTGCTGGTGGGCATCTATGTGGTGATCCGCCTGTGGCGGAAGGACCGCCCCCGCATCAGCCGGGAATACTGGCGCTACGGCATGGCCATCAGCCTGCCCACGGTGCCCCACGGCCTGAGCCAGCTGCTGCTGAACCAGTTTGACCGCATCATGATCAAGTCCATCATCGGCAGCACCGAGGCCGGGCTTTACAGCTTTGCCTATAACGTGGGCATGATCTTCCAGGTCATCACCAACTCCATGGACACCGCCTGGGCACCCTGGTTCTTTGAAAAGATGAAGGCCCGGGAGTACCCGGTCATCCGCCGGGCCGCCTCGGCCTATGTGATCTTCGTGTCCATCGGGGCCATGGCCCTGGCGCTGATCTCTCCGGAGGTCATTCTCGTTGCCGGCGGCTCCAAATACAGCGACAGCCGCTATGTGACCATGCCCATCGTGCTGTCCATGTACTACGCGTTTTTGTATACCCTGCCCTCCTCGGTGGAGTATTACTATAAAAAAACCAAGCTCATCGCCCTGGGCACCATGCTGGCGGCGGGCATGAACATTCTGCTCAACGCCGTGTTCATTCCGGCCTTCGGCTATGTGGCGGCGGCCTATACCACCGTGGCCTGCTACCTGCTGTATTACCTGCTGCATGTGGTATTTGCCTGGTGGGTCCACAAGGGCATGGTGTATGACATTCTCCAGCAGTTCCTCTGGCTGGGGATCGTGTCGGTGGTGTCGCTGGTGACGGTGGCCCTGACGGACCTGTTCTGGATCCGGATGGGACTGCTGGCGGCCCTTCTGGGCGTGTGCGCGCTGTGGGCTCTCCGCCACCGGGACCAGGTGGCCCGGACCCTTGCGGTGTTCCGCCGGAAATCGGCCTGAAATCGGGACAAAACCCCGGGTTTTGCGGGACATCCCGCCCTGTCCTGGGACGGAAATATAAGAGAAGTTACGAAATAACGGATAGGAGTGAGATAAGTGGAGGAACTGACGCTTCGGCAAATGCAGGAGGGAGCTCTGAACATTCTCAAGAAATTGGACGGCATCTGCCGGGAGCAGGGACTGCGGTATTTCTTGTTTTACGGCACGCTGATCGGGGCCATCCGCCACAAGGGCTTCATCCCCTGGGATGACGACCTGGACGTGGCCATGCCCCGGCCGGACTTTGACAAGCTGGTGGCCTACTGCCGACAGCACCGGCAGGAGCTTCAGCCCATGCAGCTGATGACCGTGGACGACAACCCCCGGTATGTGTACCCCATCGCCCGCTTCAGCGACACCCGCTACCGGGTGAAGTACCAGGGCATCCGGGATTACGGCCTGGGCCTGTTTGTGGATATCTATCCGCTGGACGGCTGCGGAAACACCGAGGAAGAGGCCAAAGCCTGGGTGCAGCAGCCCATGCGGGATGTGAAGTTCATCAATTGCTGCGCCGCTGACCAGTTCACGCCCAGCCGCCGGGGCTGGCTCCACACCCCCGCCAAGCTGGCGGGCTTTGCCTGGGCCCGGCTCCACGGAAGCGCCCATTACATCCACCGCATCGAGGCCTGGGCCCGGCAGAAGGACTATGAGAAGTGCCGCTATGTGGGCTGCACCGTGTGGGATACCAACTGGAACATCGTGTTCCTGCGGGAGGAACTGGAAAAAACGCTGTATGTTCCCTTTGAGGACGCAGAGTTCCCCATTCCCGCCGGATATGACCGGATGCTGCGCCATACCTATGGCGATTACATGACGCCCCCGCCGCCGGAACAGCGGATCGGGCAGCATTTTTACACCGTATGGCCCAAGGAACAAGGGGCCGCGGAGGAACATAAGGAAGGAGCCATCTCATGAAAGGTATCGTTTTGGCCGGCGGAGCCGGCACACGCCTGTATCCCCTGACCATGGTCACCAGCAAGCAGCTGCTGCCGGTGTATGACAAGCCCATGATCTACTATCCGCTGTCTACCCTGATGCTGGCGGGGATCCGGGATATCCTCATCATCTCCACCCCCACGGACCTGCCCAATTTTGAGCGCCTGCTGGGGGATGGCAGCCAGTTCGGCATTCATCTGAGCTACAAGGTGCAGCCCTCTCCCGACGGCCTGGCTCAGGCATTTCTGCTGGGCGAGGAGTTCATCGGCGACGACTGCTGCGCCATGGTGCTGGGCGACAACATTTTCTACGGCAGCGGCTTCCGGGCCCGCCTGAAGCAGGCGGCGGCGGATGCGCAGCAAGGCCGGGCCAGCATTTTCGGCTATTACGTCAATGACCCCGAGCGCTTCGGCATTGTGGAGTTCGACGAGAACGGCAAGGTCATCTCCGTGGAGGAGAAGCCCCAGCACCCCAAGAGCAACTACTGCATCACGGGCCTGTATTTCTATGACAACCGGGTGGTGGAGATGGCCAAGCGGGTGAAGCCCAGCGCCCGGGGCGAGCTGGAGATCACGGACCTGAACCGTTTCTATCTGGAGGACGGCACCCTGAATGTGCAGCTGCTGAGCCGGGGCTATGCCTGGCTGGATACCGGCACCATGGACTCTCTGGTGGATGCGGCGGACTTTGTGCGCACCATCGAGACCCGGCAGGGCTCCCAGATCGCGGCACTGGAGGAGATCGCGTTTACCGAGGGCTGGATCGACCGGGAGACGCTGCTCCAGTCCGCCCAGCGCTATGGCAAGTCCCCCTACGGCCAGCACCTGATGCATGTGGCTGAGGGCAAAATTCGATATTGATAGGTGATTTGCATGAAAATTCTGGACACAAAAATTCCCGAGGTAAAGATCATCGAGCCGGACGTGTTCGGCGACCACCGGGGCTGGTTCATGGAGACCTGGTCCCTGCCCAAGTATGAAGCCCTGCACTTCAACAGCATGCAGGACAACGAGAGCTTCACCGCTAAGAGGGGGACCCTGCGGGGCATCCACTTCCAGCAGGACCCCATGGCCCAGGCCAAGATCGTCCGGGTGGTGCGGGGCGCCGTTCTGGACGTGGCGGTGGATCTGCGGAAGGGCTCACCCACCTATCTGCAGTGGGTATCCGTGGAGCTCAGCGCCGAAAATAAGCGCCAGTTCTACATTCCCCGGGGCTTTGGCCACGGCTTCGTGACCCTGACGGACGACGTGGACTTCTGCTATAAGGCGGACAACCTCTATGACCATCCCAGCGACCGGTCCATCCGCTTCGACGACCCTGCCATTGGCGTGGACTGGGGTGTGACGGACCCCATTCTGTCCGACAAGGACAAAAACGCTCCGCTGCTGGCGGACAGCGACTGCAACTTCGTTTACGGAAAGGGAGAATGAGCCATGACCATTATCGTTACCGGCGGCGCCGGCTTTATCGGCAGCAACTTCGTGTTCCATATGCTCAAGGAGCATCCCGATTACCGCATCGTGTGCCTGGACAAGCTGACCTACGCGGGGAACCTGTCCACCCTGGCTCCTGTGATGGACAACCCCAACTTCCGCTTCGTGAAGGCGGATATCTGCGACCGGGAGGCCGTTTACAAGCTGTTTGAGGAGGAGCACCCCGACATGGTGGTGAACTTCGCCGCCGAGAGCCATGTGGACCGCTCCATCGAGGACCCCGGTGTGTTTTTGCAGACCAACATCATCGGCACCGCCACCATGATGGACGCCTGCCGCAAGTACGGCATCCAGCGCTATCACCAGGTGTCCACCGACGAGGTGTACGGCGACCTGCCCCTGGACCGGCCCGACCTGTTCTTTACCGAGGAGACCCCCATCCACACCTCCAGCCCCTACTCCAGCTCCAAGGCTGCCGCCGACCTGCTGGTGCAGGCGTATCACCGGACCTATGGTCTGCCGGTGTCCATCAGCCGCTGCTCCAATAACTACGGGCCCTATCACTTCCCGGAGAAGCTGATCCCCCTGATGATCGCCAACGCCCTGAACGACAAGCCCCTGCCCGTGTACGGCGAGGGCCTCAACGTCCGCGACTGGCTGTATGTGGAGGATCACTGCCGGGCCATCGACCTGATCATCCACAAGGGCCGCGTGGGCGAGGTGTACAACGTGGGCGGCCACAACGAGCGCCCCAACATCTTCATCGTCAAGACCATCATCAACCAGCTCCACGACCGCCTGCAGGACGAGGGCATCAGCGAGGACCTCATCAAGCACGTTGCCGACCGTCTGGGCCACGACCGCCGCTACGGCATCGACCCCACCAAGATCAAGAACGACCTTGGCTGGTATCCTGAGACTCCCTTCGAGAAGGGCATCGTCCTGACCATCGACTGGTATCTCGAGCACGAGGAGTGGATGGAGCACATCACCAGCGGCAACTATCAGAAATACTACGAGGAAATGTACAAGAATAAGTAACTTCTTGTAAATAGCCTGAAAGCAAAAAAGAGCAGAGCGTGCGGCCGTATGGCTGCACGCCCTGCTCTTTTTTGTCGGAGTTAAAGCTTGTCCTCTTTCATGCAGCGGATGAGCAGGGGCAGTTCATAGACCAGCATGGACAGCCCGCCGATGCCGGCCGTAGCTCACAGGCATGATCTGCAGATCGACCTTGAGCACCAGCACCAGCACAGCGGCGGCGGCCACGCGGAAGCCCATGTTGAGCATACTGCTGTTCAGGGTGATCTTCAAATCGCCGAGGCCGCGGAAACCGCCCTGAATGCCGTTGGTCACGCCGGGCATCAGGTAGAAGAAGGAGGCGCACCGCAGGAACTTGACGCCCAGGTCGATGACGGCGGGGTCATCCACGAAGAGGGAGATGATGGGGCGGGCGAAGAGCAGGCAGACGGCCATCAGGCAGAAACCGTAGATGAGCTCGATGCGCAGGCCGCAGAAAAAGCCCTGACGCACCCGCTCCTTTTTGCCGGCACCGTGGTTCTGGGCCATCAGGGTGGTCATGGCGTGGGCGATGTTCTGCTGGGGCATATAGGTGAAGTCGTCCACCCGGCTGGCGGCGGTGAAAGCGGCCATTGCGTTGATGCCCAGAGTGTTGACGATGGCCTGCACGGCGATCTTGCCCAGCTGGACG
>ENA-OPBO01002498-OPBO01002498.1-human-gut-metagenome-genome-assembly--contig:-NODE-2498-length-10733-cov-31.797715_pt1 | contig 10733 bp, 7 predicted proteins | sample MGYA00241071_ERZ501458 | MGnify/ENA primary metagenome ERZ501458 (study PRJEB25962, sample SAMEA2042509) | human gut metagenome | biome: human gut; feature: human-associated habitat; material: faeces...
CCGAAGAGCTTCTACAACGACAGGGAGCAGGCCGAAGCCGTCCGGGGACTCGTCGAACGGGTCGTCGGCAAGGAGCACGCCCGGGCCTTCGAGGTCCGGATCACCGGCCGGCAGAAACAGGGACGCGACTACTTCGCCATCGACGGACAAAACGGCCGCATCCTCCTCGAAGGAAACAACGGCGTCGCGGCCGCCAGCGCCCTGAAATACTACCTGGGCAGCTGGTGCAACTGTCAGATCACCTGGTGCGGCTCGAACCTCAATCTGCCCGATCCGCTCCCCGTCCCCACGGAACGGACCGAACGAACCTCCCCCTACAAGTATCGCTACTATCTGAACTACTGCACGTTCAACTACACGATGAGCTGGTGGGACGAGTCCCGCTGGCAGCGCGAAATCGACTTCATGGCCATGAACGGCATCAACATGCCGCTGGCCGTCACGGGGCAGAACACCGTCTGGCAGCACGTCTACCGCCAGCTGGGTTTCTCGGACGAGGAGCTCGACGGATTCTTCAGCGGCCCGGCCTACTTCAACTGGTTCTGGATGGGCAACCTCGACGGCTGGGGAGGCCCGCTGCCGCAGTCGTTCATCGACCGCCACGAACAGCTCCAGCACTTCATTCTCGCCCGGGAACGCGCACTGGGCATGACCCCCGTCCTGCCCGCCTTCACGGGACACGTCCCACCCACCTTCACCGACCACTTCCCCGAGGCCAAGGTCCGCAAAACCTCGTGGGTCGGATTCCCCGAGGTGAGCATCCTCGACCCCGACGAGGAGCTCTTCACCCGCATCGGCAGGATGTTCATCAACGAACAGAGCCGTCTCTACGGCACGAACCACCTCTACTCGGCCGACACCTTCAACGAAAACCTGCCCCCGACGAACGACTCCACCTACCTGAGCCAGATCAGCCGCAAGGTCTTCGATTCGATGCGCGAAAGCGACCCCGAGGCCACGTGGGTCATGCAGGGCTGGCTCTTCTACCACGACCGGGAATTCTGGGGCGAACCCCAGATCGAAGCCCTGCTCGCCGCGGTGCCCGACGATCGGATGATCGTCCTCGACCTCTGGAGCGAACGGTTCCCCATCTGGAAGCAGACCAACGCCTACGACGGCAAACCGTGGATCTGGTGCATGCTCCACAACTTCGGACAGAACATCAACCTCTCGGGCAATGCCCGCAGCGTGGCCAACGACCCCGCAGCGGCGCTCCACGACCCGGCGGCCCGCAACCTCCGCGGCATCGGCCTGACGATGGAGGGGATCGAACAGACGCCGTTCATCTATGCACTCTTCCTCGAGAATGTCTGGCGCGACACGCCGATCAACCTCGACACCTTCGTCTCGGACTACACCACGCAGCGTTACGGACGTCACGCCGTGCAGGCCGTCGAAGCCTGGAAGGAGATGCTCCCGACCGTCTTCGAAAACAACCTTACGAACGGCGGCAACGAGTCGATCCTCACCGGCCGCCCCACGCTGAAACTCAACCCCGGCGGAACAACCAACGTTCGGCCCCACTACCGCAACCGCTCGCTCGTCGGGGCCTGGGACCGGTTGATCGCCTGCGCCGATACGCTCGCCGGCAGCGACGGCTTCCGCTACGACCTGACCGACATCACACGGCAGGTGATGGCCAACTACGCCACGATCCTCCAGCAGGAGGTCGCCCGCGCCTTCGAACGGCACGATCAGGCCGCCTTCGAAGAGGCTGCCCGACGCATGCTCGCGTTCATCGACGATCTGGACCGCGTCCTGGCCACCCGGCCCGAGTTCCTCCTCGGCCGCTGGCTCCGCGATGCCCGCGCCATGGGAACCACCCCCGAGGAGAGCGACCTCTACGAACAGAATGCCCGCAATCTGCTCACCACCTGGGGCGACAAGAACTGCCGCATCGCCGACTATGCCTGCCGGCAGTGGGCGGGGATGATGAAGGGATTCTACAAACCGCGCTGGGAACACTTCTTCGAGGCCATCCGCTCGGCAGGCTATGCGATGGATGCCGAGGCCTACACCCGCTTCATCGAGGCGTCGAAGGAGTGGGAGTGGCAGTGGACATTCGGCCACGAAACGTACGCCACGGAACCCTCGGGCGACGAAATCGAGGCCTGCCGCTCCGTCTACGAACGCTACCGGCACGAAATGGAGCGCCCGGAATTCCTCGACAATCCGGATACGCCCCCGACCGGAAACCGCGAACTGATCTGAAAAGGCGCTGGAATTTCGTCCGAAAAAACGTATCTTCACACCGCTTTCCAGCAACCGAACCGCCGCCGCTCCGGGATCGGAAACCCCATCCGATCCCGGAACAACGGCTGAACGGAGAGCCTCTGAAATCGACAGACCTATCTTTTTTATGGAACCGAAAAAAATCATCCTGGCCTTCGACTCCTTCAAGGGGTCGCTGAGCTCGGAACAGACCGCACGGTGCGCCTCGTCGGCCATCGCGCGGGTTTTCCCCCGCTGCCAGATCGTCACGACGGTCGTGGCCGACGGCGGCGAAGGCACCACCGAGGCCATTCTCCGCGCCCTCGGCGGCCAACATCGAACGGTGCGCGTTCACGACCCGCTGATGCGCCCGATCGACGCTCCGTACGGCGTGGCCGAAAACGGCCGCACGGCCATCCTGGAGCTGGCCGCTGCCGCCGGACTCACCCTGCTGCAGCCCGCAGAGCGGAACCCCTGGCGAACCTCGACATTCGGCGTCGGCGAGATGATCGCCCACGCCCTGCAGGAGGGTTGCCGGCGCTTCCTGATCGGCATCGGCGGCAGCGCCACGAACGACGCCGGATGCGGAATGCTGCGCGCCCTCGGATTCCGCCTCCTCGATGCCGACGGCCGCGAGCTCGACGGCACCGGAGCCTCGCTCGAACGAATCGCCGCGATCGACGACCGCAACGTTCTGAAGGAGCTCCACGAGGCGGAGTTCACCGTGGCGTGCGACGTCGACAACCCGCTCTACGGCCCGCAGGGCGCCGCCCGCATCTTCGCCCGGCAGAAGGGGGCCGATCCGCAGATGATCGATCGTCTCGATGCCGGGCTGCGCAACTTCGCCGCCGTCGTCGAACGTCACACCGGGCACGACTTCGCCCAAACTCCCGGGGCCGGAGCCGCCGGCGGGGTCGGCGGAGCCCTGTGCTCCCTGCTCCACGCCAACCTCCGTCCCGGAATCGAGATGCTGCTCGACGCCATCGGATTCGACCGTCTGATCGCCGGCGCCGACCTCATCCTCACGGGCGAAGGGAAGATCGATCACCAGACCCTCCACGGAAAGGTCCCCTGCGGCGTACTGCAGGCCGGACGCCGGCAGCAGATTCCGGTCATCGCCCTGGGCGGTGCGGTCGAGAACGCCCGCGAACTGACCGACTGCGGTTTCGCCGCCCTCTTCCCGATCGTCGCGGGTCCCGTGTCGCTCGAAGAGGCCATGCGCCCGGATTGCGCCGCCCGGAATCTCGAAAATACGGTCGAGCAGCTCATGCGGCTCCTCAAATACGTCGCTCGATCATGAACAGCGCTCTGGCCGCCCTCCTGGGGCTGATCGTCGCCATCGTGCTGATCATCCGCCGCACGCCGCCCGTCTACGGACTCATGCTCGGTGCGCTGGTCGGCGGAATCGCCGCCGGCTATCCGCTCGTGAAGACCGTCGACCTGATGGTCTCCGGAATCGGTGAGATCATTCCCGCCGTGCTGCGGATCCTCTCGGCCGGCGTGCTCTCCGGCGTGCTCATCCGAACCGGCGCCGCCGCCTCCATCTCCCGAACCATCGTCCGCCGGCTCGGCGCCCGGCATGTCTTCCTCGCCCTGGCCCTCGCCACGATGTTCCTCACCGGAACCGGCGTCTTCATCGACGTGGCCGTCATCACCGTAGCCCCCGTCGCCCTGATGCTCGGCCGCCAGCTCGACATCCCGAAATTCCGACTCCTGCTGGCCATGATCGCCGGCGGAAAGTGCGGGAACATCCTCTCGCCGAACCCCAATACGATCATCGCCGCCGAAAACTTCGGGGCTCCGCTCCCCTCGGTCATGCTCGCCAACCTCATCCCGGCCCTCGTCGGACTGGTCGTGGCCGTCTACATCCTGCTGCCCCTCACCCCCGCTCACGGCGAACGACCACAAATTACCGCCGATGAGGCCGACATGCAGCATCTGCCCCCGTTTGCCGCCAGCATCGCCGGCCCGCTGACGGCCATCGTCCTGCTGATCCTCCGACCGCTGACCGGCGTGGTCATCGACCCCTTCATCGCCCTGCCCGCCGGCGGTCTGGTCGGGATCGCCGCCACCCGTCGCTGGCGCGAACTGATGCCCGGACTCGGCTACGGACTCGAAAAGATGGCCCCGGTCGCCGTGCTGCTCATCGGAACGGGAACCATCGCCGGAATCATCAAGGCCTCGGCCATCAAGGATGCGGTCCTCTCGCTGCTCGCCCAGTGCCACATCGGCGAATCGGCCATCGCCCCGCTCGCCGGTGCCCTGATGTCGGCCGCTACCGCATCAACCACCGCCGGTGCCACGATCGCCTCGGCATCCTTCGCCGACATCATCCTCGCGGCCGGGATCCCCGCGCTGTGGGGCGCCGCCATGGTCAATGCCGGAGCCACCGTGCTCGACCACCTGCCGCACGGCTCGTTCTTCCACGCCACGGGCGGAGCCGTCGACATGAAGATGAAGGAGCGCATGAAGCTGATCCCCTACGAAACGGCCGTCGGTACGGTGCTGGCCCTCGCCAGCCTCGCGTGCTACCTGATCGCCCGTTAGCGCCGAAAGGACAACGGTTCCGCGCTCTCCGGCAAGGCACGCTGACCGGCAAAAAAGATCCCCGGAAGAGTCGTTGACTCCTCCGGGGATTGTCTTTTCTGACGGCCGACGGTCCGATCTCTCCGGAACCGGCCCGGTCGATACCGGATCCAATGGCCCGAAAACGGCCTCCGACCGGTTCGCCGGAGCCGGGTCCGCTACGACCGGTCGCCCCACTCGACCGAGGCCCGCACGGCGGCCGTCGTGCCGTCGCCCGAGATCTCGAACAGCGCTCCGTCCGCACGATCCTCGCATCCGATCGTCAGCGTCTGCCCGAACCGGCACTCCCGCAGAAAGTGGATATCGAGGCGCATCGGCTCCTCGCGCGTCAGCATCTCGACGGGCAGCATGTCGAGCATCATCTCAATATAGCGCATCGTATTGACATGGCGGTTGAAGTCGATGTCGCTGTAGACAACGCGGTGCTCGCTCCGCCGCGTGGGGGTCACCGCCCGGATCTTGCGCGGCCGCTCCGTCGGGGGCTCCTCCGCAACCACCGCCTCGTCGTGTTCGCGCCCCACCCACGACAGGTCGACCGCCGTACGCGTCGTCAGGTCGATCATCGCCCACTGCGTCACCGCACGGCCGAATTCGTGCCCCGCGGCGTCGGTCAGCGTAAAGTTTCGCGTCGAGAGGACCCGTCCGTAATCGCTGATCCACGTGGCGATCGTGTAGTCCGTATACTGTTCGGGGCGCCGGTCGATCTCGATGGCCATGCGCGAAAGAACCCACGAATGGTTGTCGGCATTGAGCACATCGACCCCGAAACCCTTGCCGTAGGCATCCAGACCCGCCGTATTGAGAATGGCCGAGCCGAGCGACGCCAGCGTCGCCCGCAGCGTGAAATCCACCTCCTGGGGCTCGACCCGGAAGCGGTAAAGCGTCTTTACTCCCATATTCCGCACGTTTTTGTTCCTGCAAAGATAGCATTTTTCCACGAACCGCCGCGGGGGTCCGCCCCAAATCCCGTCGCCGGCCATCCCCGAAAACCGCTTCCGGCACAGCCCGGAATCGGCCCCCGCCGCCTCAGTCTGATCCCGATTCGGCAGCCAATACCCCCCGCCGAAGATCGGTTAGCTTGAAAAATTTATCGAAAAACGATAAATATTATTTGTTTTTCATAAATTAACGTGTATATTTGCATTCGGAATATCCAAACAAACCGCATCATGCAGAACAAAAAATCACTTCTTCAACGGCTGCTGTTCCTCTACATAGCCCTCTTCCTGGTCATCGCCGCCGGACTGGTCCACGGCCTGCTGGGCACCTTCGGCCGCGGCGTTGCCGACGGTATGGAGATGGGCGCCAAAATCGCCGAAAAACTCCAGCAGCACGACCCCCGAATGATCTATCTGCTCAGCAACGTCCCCATCCGCGAAAAGATCGACAACAGCTCCCCGATCCGCGTCGACAACACCGAAATCACCCCGATCGTCTCCCGCATGGATCTGCTCGTCGACAAACCCGCCTCGAACATCTCGCCGGTCGCCATCGCCTTCCGTTCGATCGGCGGCAGCCCCTGGATGTATGCCTTCACGATGCTGATCCCGCTCTTCCTGCTGGCCATCATCGTGCTGATGATCCTGATCATCCACTCGCTGCGGCGGTCGATCCGCGATGAACGCCCGCTCGACAAACGAAACGTCTGGTATCTGCGCTTGATCGGCCTGCTGACCATCCTCACGGAGGTGATCAGCAGCCTCATCGGATACGCCATGAACCTCCAGGCCGAACGCCTGCTCGCCGGCAGCAAATGGATGGTCGCCTCCTCGTTCGAACTCTCCTACTCCACGATCATCATGGGTATCCTGATCCTCTTCTCGGCCGAGGTCTTCGCCATCGGCCAGAACCTCAGCGAAGAGCAGAAACTGACCATTTAACCCCGCAGAAATGGCAATTATCATCAACATAGACGTCATGATGGCCAAACGAAAGATCTCGCTCGGAGAACTGGCCGAACGCGTCGACATCACCCCCGCAAACCTCTCGATCCTCAAGAACGGAAAGGCCCGCGCCATCCGCTTCTCGACCCTCGAGGCCATCTGCCGGGAACTCGACTGCCAGCCCGGCGACATCATCGAATACCGTCCCGACGCAACTCAACAGGAAAACCTTTAATTTCACAACCAATACCACAGCGTATGAAAAAAATCATCATGATGGCGTTGGGGGCCTTCGCGGCCTGCAGCGCCATGGCGCAGATGAATCAGCCGATTCCCGCCGATCCCGAACTCCGTACGGGCAAACTCGACAACGGGATGACCTATTACATCCGCCACAACGAAAAACCCAAGGGTCAGGCCGACTTCTACATCATCCACAACGTCGGCGCCATCCAGGAGAACGACGCCCAGCAGGGCCTCGCTCACTTCCTCGAGCACATGGCCTTCAACGGTACCAAGAACCTCCCCGGCAAGCAGATGATCGAGTATCTCGAGAAGGTCGGCGTCAAGTTCGGTGCCAACCTCAACGCCGCCACCAGCTGGGACCAGACCGTATACAACATCTCCGACGTGCCCACCTCGCGGCAGGGAATCATCGACTCGGCGCTGCTGATCCTCCACGACTGGTCGCACTTCATCGCCCTGGAGCCCCAGGAGATTGACTCCGAGCGCGGCGTCATCATGGAGGAGCTCCGCACCCGCGACGGCGCCATGTGGCGTTCGATGATGAAGATGCTCCAGGCCATCGGAAAGGACACCAAGTACGAACACCGCAACCTGATCGGCTATCTCGACGGCCTGAAGAGCTTCAAGCATCAGGAGCTCGTCGACTTCTACCACCAGTGGTATCGCCCGGACTATCAGGCCGTGGTCGTCGTCGGTGACATCGACGCCGAGGCGGTCGAGGCCCAGGTCAAGAAGCTCATGGCCGACATCCCCGCTCCGGCTGCCGATGCCGACAAGAAGGAGGTGATCGTCGTGCCCGACAACGAGCAGCCGATCGTCAGCATCTACACCGATCCCGAAATGCAGGGCACCAAGGCTCAGATCTTCATCAAGCGTGCGGCTTTCCCCGCCGAACTCTCCAATACGGTCGCCTGGGAGGTAGCCAATATCGCCGAAACCTTCATCTCGACGATGGAGAACGCCCGTCTGGAGGAGATCGCCGCTCAGCCCGATGCTCCGTTCCTCGGCGCCGGCATGGGCACGGGTGACGTCATCGGCGTCATCCCGACACTCAACGCCACGACCTTCGTCGCCATGACCCAGGACGGAAAACTCAACCGCGGTTTCGAAACCCTCTTCACCGAGATCGAGCGTGTACGCCGCCACGGCTTCACCCAGGGTGAGTTCGAACGCGCCCAGGAGAACATCATGCGCCAGATCGAGCGCACCTATGCCAACCGCAACGACCGCCAGAACGAGTCCTTCGTGCAGACCTATCTGAGCAACTTCCAGAAGAACACCCCCATGCCCGATGCCGAAACCGAATGGCAGCTCGACAGCATGCTGGTCAAGATGGTCAACGTCGACATGATCAACGCCTTCGTGCAGCAGACCGTCACGCCGACGAATCAGGTGATCGTCGTGACCGCCCCCGAAAAGGAGGGTCTCGCCTCGCCGACGGCCGAGGAGCTGCTCGCCATCCGCGACAAGGTGATGGCCAGCGAGGTGGCTCCCTATGAGGACAACGTCGTCAAGGAGCCGCTGATCCCGGAGGGTACCGTCCTGAAGGGTTCGAAGGTGAAGAAGACGGTGACCGACGAGCAGTTCGGAACCACCGAGTGGACCCTCGCCAACGGGACGAAGATCGTCGTGAAGCCCACCACCTTCAAGGCCGACGAGGTGCGCATGAGCGCCGTTGCGAAGGGCGGTCTGTCGGTCCTGCCCACCGAGGAGTATTACATGGGTGAGATGATGCCCGCCGTCAACTCGATGTCGGGTGTCGGCAAGTTCTCGGCCACGGAGCTCCGCAAGCAGCTCTCCGGAAAGAGCGCTTCGGTCCAGACCTCCGTCGAGGAGTATGCCAGCGCCATGAACGGCTACTGCTCGCCCAAGGATATCGAAACGATGCTCCAGCTGCTCTACCTCAACTTCACGCAGCCCCGCTTCGACCGCAACGACTATGACAACCTGATGACGATGCTCGCCTCGCAGCTGGCCAACGTCAAGAGCAACCCCGACTACCAGATGCAGGACATGGTCCTCGACGTCACCTACGGCCAGAATCCCCGTCGTCAGATGATCGACGAGAAGCTCCTCGCCGGCTTCGACTTCGACCGTCTGCCCGCCATCTACTCGGAGCTCTACCCCAATGCCAACAGCTTCGTCTTCACGTTCGTCGGCAACGTCGACCTCGAGGTGCTGAAGCCGCTGGTCGAGAAGTACATCGGCTCGATCCCCACCGCCAAGAAGCCCATGACGTGGGTTGACGACAAGGTGCGCCGCGTAAAGGGTGAGGTAACCAAGGACTTCACCACGCCGATGCAGCAGCCCAAGGTGTCGGTACACTTCGGATACTCGGGCCTGATGCCCTACGAGTTCAAGGACCGTATCACGCTGACGCTGCTCACGCAGGCTCTCTCGTCGCGCTATCTGGTATCGATCCGCGAGGAGAAGGGCGGCACCTACGGCGTACAGGTCTACGGCCGCACCGCCTACATCCCCGAGGAGAACTTCTACATGAACATCGAGTTCGATACCAACGAGGAGATGGCCGACGAACTCTGCGAGATCATCGTGGCCGAGATCCGCAAGATCGCCGACGAAGGCCCGCTGACCGAGGATATCGAGAAGACCCGCGAATACCTGCTCAAGGAGTGGAACAACTCGCTCGAGCAGAATGCCGGCTGGATGTCGTACATCCAGGCCAAGTACAGCTCGGGGCTGAACTACGTGGCCGACTACGAGAAGACGCTGCGCAGCGTGACGAATGCCGACGTGCAGGCGCTGGCCAAGAAGATCCTTGCGGATGACAACCTCGTCAAGGTGATCATGCGCCCGGCCAAGGCCGAGGAGACTCCCGCCGAATAAGCGTGCGAAAATCGTCGGAAACGGTCCTTCCGCGACCGCTTCCGAATGCCAAAGAGGCTGACACTTTCGGGTGTCAGCCTCTTTTCATTTGCCCCCTTCCTGCCCCGGCCTCTGCCGCAACCGGAAACATGGCCTTTCTGTCGGGTATCGAGACGGGTACAGGCCGGTTTGAGAACAGGTTCGGAGGGGGTCCGGAGGGGATCCAGGACGGATTCAAGGCAATTTCGGCCGCCTCCAAGGCGAATTCCAGAGCAGGCCCGGGAGTAGTTTCAGAGTAATCCCGAAGCCGTTCCCAAGCCGTTCCGGAGCAGCCCCAAATCCGCCCTAAACCACGCCAAGGCGGGTTCAGAAAGCGTTCAGAAAGTCCGGCCAGGATACTGTTCCAAAGAGTGTGTCTGGGGAATAAATAAAAAAGTCTACAGATCTTTTAGATTTGTAGAGGCAAACCAACAAAAACTAAAAAAGGAGTAGACTTATGGTGTTGACAAAGGAACAACTTTCCGAATTAATATGCAAACATTCGGAGCGGGAAAATGGCCTTCAGGATCTGTTGGAGATCTTGTTGGAGAGTATGATGGTCTCGGAGCGCCGGGAATATCTCCGGGAAAACTCCGCATCAGGGAATAAATGCAACGGCTGGCCGTACGCTGACGTTCCGGATACCCCGAGATCGCTACGGGAACTTTCATCCCCGGATTCTGGCGATCCTGCGCCATCAGGAAGATGAATGCGAACGCCTTGCCGGAACACTTTACACGAAAGGTCTTACGCAGGAACAGGTTGGCGAGGTATTCCAGGATATCTATGGCGAGCACTACAGCAAGGCGAGCATTTCGCGAATGCTGGACTACCTCCGAGAAGATGTCTCGCAATGGCTCACGCGCTCTTTGGAGGCTTATTACCCGATCGTCTTCATCGATTGCGTACACATGAAGATCCACCGCAAGCGGAGCGTAGAAA
>ENA-OPBO01002507-OPBO01002507.1-human-gut-metagenome-genome-assembly--contig:-NODE-2507-length-10711-cov-3.910942_pt1 | contig 10711 bp, 13 predicted proteins | sample MGYA00241071_ERZ501458 | MGnify/ENA primary metagenome ERZ501458 (study PRJEB25962, sample SAMEA2042509) | human gut metagenome | biome: human gut; feature: human-associated habitat; material: faeces...
ACAAATGAATGGGGTATTTATCCATTCCGTCAAGGGTCTGCTCCTGCAAAAGAATATGTAGCAGGTATGTGGACGGAAGAGAATCCTTACAATGCGAAGTTCCCTAGATTATATTTTGATAATTTTGGAGGTAATAAAAATACGCGTCCGAACAGTTATTTCTTGCAAGACGCTTCTTATTTCCGTTTGAAGAACTTGACAGTAGGATATACATTGCCTAAACAAATTACAGATAAAATTAAAATGTCAAGAGTTCGTGTTTATTTCTCTGGAGATAATTTAGTGACTTTTACGAAGTTTTATGGACTGGATCCGGAGCGAAATGCTGATGGGCGAGCAGCTCAATATCCGCAAAACCGGATTTGCTCATTTGGTTTGAATGTTGAATTTTAATACATAGAAAAATGAAAAGAATAAATATCTATTTGGTATCGGCCTTGTTGATGGGTACAACAGTGTCATGTAGTGACTTTTTGCAGAAAGATCCTCCTTCTTCTCCATCCCAATCTATCTTTTGGCAAAAGAAAAGTGATTTTGATTCAGCTTTGGCAGGTACTTTCTCAATGATGTATGAGTGGCCGGGGGAAATGTCGCAAATTATACCTTGTTTCGATAATTTGACAGATAATTCTATATGTCAGCATAACGAAGATACCTATGGTAGATCACAGACTATAGCATTGGGCGATTTGGATCCTAATACAACAGGATATGTTTCATATATGTATTCACATTGTTATACAGGAATAGCTCGGGCGCATTTGGTTATGGAAAACCTGGCTTTGTATGAAGGAAGTGATATGACGGAGGCTGATAAGAACTTTATCATGGCTCAATGTAAGGCTTTGAGAGGTTATTTTTATTCGTGGTTGTATTTGTGTTACAAAGAAGTTCCATTGGTGACAAGTTCGTTGACGATGGAGAATATGTATCAGCCCAAATCGACTCGTCCGGAAATATATGCACAAATCATGAAAGACTTTGACGAGGCTATTGCTGCATTACCTGATAAGCCTTATTCTGATTCTCAAATGAGTGGATATTTTTCTCCAGGAGCATTAAAGGCATTTAAGGCTCGTTTGATGTTGAATGATGCTTATGATGAAAATGGTAAAGCAATTCCAGAGAAGATGAAAGAAATTGTTCCTTTATTGGAAGAAATCCAAGGTTATTCTTTAGCGGATCGGATGCGTGACAATTTTATTTCAGAAAAACAATTGGCTTCTCCTGAAATTATGTTTTCTGTTCGTTATTTAGCTCCCAATATAACGCATAGTATGGATTTGTATTATGGTAGCTGGACAACTTGTGGTGTAACGCGTGACTTAGTGGATGAGTTTGAATGTACAGATGGTTTAAAATGGGGAGAGTCTCCATTAACTCAAGAAGTGGATGAAACTTTATTGAGTACAAACTCCATGGCTGATGATGCTTATAATGAACGTGAGAAATTATTTCAAAACAGAGATCCTCGTTTGCGTGAAACAGTAACCCACAGTGGCTATGCTACATTTCCTGATGAAGGGTATGAAGATAAAGGACGACTGAAATTAACAGATCAACAACAGACTGGTTTTGGTATGATGAAATATCTTCAACCAACAACTGTCATGCCTAGTTATTCAACCATTTCAGATGCAGATGTTATCATTTTGCGATATGCAGAAGTCTTGTTGATGATTGCAGAAGCTGAAAACGAAGCGAATGGACCTACTCAGAAAGTTTATGATGCAGTTAATGCTGTACGAACTCGGTCAGAAATGCCTCCTCTGCCAGATAATTTAAGTCAAGATGAAATGCGTGAACGTATCCGTCATGAATGGCGAGTAGAATTTGTATTTGAAGGACAACGTTATTTCCAATTGAAACGTTGGAAATTAATGGAAGAATTGGTAGATGGAGCTGTTGATCCGGCCTTACCTACTTATATAAAGGTATTCAAACCAGCTTTCTATTATTGGCCAATACCTCAAACAGAAATTGATAAAGCTGGAGGAGTTTTGGTTCAAGATCCCAATTATAAGTAAGTATTATTAATCAACTTTCACTACAATCTAATCCCGTTGGATTGTGGTGAAAGTTTATTTTTGTATAGACGTGATCAATGGAAGTGTGGATTATTTTATATAGAATTATTCAATAAGCAAGATATGAGGTACTTTTTGTTGATTGCCGTTGGTCTTATTTTTTGCCATAATATAATAGCCCAACCTGAAAAATGGGGATATTGGACAAAATGGGGTGATCAAGGAAATGGAACTTATCTAAATCCGATCATCCCTTCAGACTATAGTGATATTGATTGCATTCGTGTTGGGGATGACTATTATGCCATATCATCAACTATGCAATTTTCTCCAGGGATGACAATACTACATTCAAAGGACTTAGTAAATTGGAGAATTTGCGGAAATATAATTGCAGACTTAACAGAAATTTCTCCAGCATTAAATTGGGACCGCATGAATCGCTATGGTCGAGGTGTGTGGGCGGGAACTCTACGCTATCACAATCATCGTTTTTATTTATACTTTGGAACTCCAGACGAGGGCTATTTCATGACATCTGCCAGCCAACCAGAAGGACCTTGGGAACCACTTACTCCCCTTCTTTCAGAGGCAGGTTGGGATGATTGTACTGTTATGTGGGATGAAAATGGAGAAGCCTGTTTTGTTGGTACTCATTTTGCAGATGATTACAAAACGTATTTATTTAAGATGTCAGCAGATGGAAAATGGATAGACCGGGAATCAGCTTTACTTATTAACTCAGGGAATGGGCGAGAGGCTAATAAACTTATAAAAGTGAATGGATGGTATTATCTGATCTTTAGTGAACACAAATCTGGTATTGGGCGATATGTGATGGCTAAACGTGCAAAAAACATGTTTGGACCTTACCAAGAAGAAAAACAACTAGCGTTGCCCTCTCGTGAAGCAATGGAACCTAACCAGGGTGGTATTATTCAAGGAAAAGATGGAAATTGGTATTTTCTTACCCACCATGGAACAGGTGATTGGAGTGGAAGAATCGTTAGTCTTTTACCTGTAGTTTGGGAAAATGAATGGCCTATTATTGGTAAATCGAAACATGGTATTGGTTCGATGGTTTGGTCTGGGAAATTACCATCCAAAGATGGTGATAAGTTCAAGATCCAAAGGAGTGATAACTTTAACAGTTCTATACTTAACTCACAATGGCAGTGGAATTATCAACCTCGGTCAGGAATGTATTCTTTGACTGATCGCCCCGGCTGGATGAGACTAAAAGCATTCCGACCATTAAAGCCGAATCAATTATTAAAGGCAGGAAATACTTTAACACAACGTTGCTTCCGAAAAGAAAAAAACGAAGTAGTTGTTAAAATGGATATTTCCAAGATGGCAAACGGACAAAGAAGCGGTCTTTGCCATTTTTCATCGCAACATGGAGCTATAGGAGTATTTAAAGAAGGAGATATTTACTTTCTTGAATTTCGGGAAAATGATGAAGTTAAAAAAATCAGAAAAATTAGGACGCAATATATATGGTTCAAATCCAATTGGGGATTAGATGGTGTTTCCTATTTTTCCTATAGTTTGGACGGGAAGTCTTTTTCAACCCTTGGTGCCAGTTATCAAATGGTGTGGGGTTTTTACCGGGGAGATCGCATCGGAATTTATTGTTTTAATTCTTGTAAAGATACGCTATAAGCTTCCGGAAAGCAGGCATTTCAGGAGTACCATGCAATCCACAACTACTGTTTTCCCGGAACCGTTCTGTCCGTAGATTCCCAGGATACTACCAGTCTTTCCCTGGGAGAACTCCAGCCTGCCATATCCAACGTTTTTAATATTCTTTATTTCCATCGCTACCAGACGAATGATATGATGCATTACAATGTACCCCCTTTGCTTTTTCTTTTATTATATGTTAGGATTCCCGTTAAGTCAATTCTTATTCTGTTTTCGTTAATATTTTTAACATTTTTATTTTTATTATTCATTCACTAAGAAAAATAGCATCCTTAACCGATAAAGTCAAAGATGCTATCTCTGTTTCACTTGTAAATCTTCACCTCATCCGGACAAATATCCTGGCGGTATCCTTTAAATACCGGCTGGCGGAGTGCCTGCCTGGTATTCGGCATATATTCTACGGTACATACATGATCCGGCATTACCCAGACAGCATCCTGGTTTCCTGTAGGAAGCAGCTGGAAGGGATTTTGCCCGGTTGCTGTTAGCGCCGATACTGCCTCTGAAGTAACACCAGACGTCACATGGCCTTTATATACCAGAAGCCCATTCCTATATTTTGCCAGGATCAGGCTGTAGGTGTGCTTTCCCTTCCTGATATATCCAGCGACAATGAAATCTTCATCCGCCATCCGCTTGCACTTGATCCAGTCCCGGCTCCGTTTTCCCATCAGATATGCACTGTCTTTTCGCTTTGCCACGATGCCTTCCAGTTCTCTTTGTTCTGCAGCCTGATACAATGCGATCCCCTGTCTTTCGATATAGCGGGACACTGCAATCCGGTCATTCTCTGTAACAAGCCTCTGCAGGACATCCTTCCGCTGCATCAGCGGCTCCCATAAAAGTTTCCTGTCATCAGCATAGATACAGTCAAATGCTACAAAAGAGGCAGGAAACCGGGCAGCTTCCAGTTCAATCTTAAACCGATCTGTCAATAACGTTCTTTTCTGCAGCGCATAAAAATCCGGAACGCCCTTTTTCAGCACCACGATTTCCCCGTCCAGGATACACTTCCCGGATACATTCCGGTATATCTCAGATAGCTCCGGAAACCGGGAAGTCATCTGCATATTCCGTTTGTTCCTAAAATCCACTCCTGTATTGTCCATGTAGGCCAGACACCGGAATCCATCCATTTTCAGCTCATAGATCCACTCCGGATTATCAAATGCCTCTTCCTGCCGGCCAATCAGCATAGGGCTGGCACTCCTGGTAGCAAACAGATCCATCAGGCACTCCCGATCTGGTGCTGACCACCAGAAAGCTCCAGGCTTTTCTGCAGCGCTTCCATCAGATCGATCACATTGGACGGGCCGCTGGTATCCACTGCGACGATTTCCTGGCCCTGTATCTTTTTGTGAATCGCCTCCCGCAGTCTTGCCTGGTACTCGTCCTGAAATGCCGCCGGTTCAAAAGGTTTTGTCATGTTTTCAATCAGCATTTTCGCCATATTCAGTTCATTCTCTTCCAGCTTCATTTTCGGCACGTTCTTCGGTACAGCTGCGATCTCATCCTGATAGAACAGTGTTTTTACAATAATCCCGTCTTTTGTCGGATACAGAACCAGCAGCTTTTCGTTGGTTCCCATGACGGTTTTTGCTATGGCCACTTTCCGCTGTGACAGAAGCGCCTGCCGCAGAAGCTCGTATGCTTTTTCCGCTCCGGTCTCCGGCACTGCATAATAATCTTTCTCGTAATAGATCATATTGACCTCTGACATCCGGGCAAATTGGATGATGTGGATAGTCTTATCCTTTTTCGTCTTGATCTTCTCCAGTTCCTCATTGGTCATGACCACATATTTCCCTTTTTCGTACTCATAACCTTTGATAATATCATCGCTGGCCACTTCTTTGTTACAGTGCCTGCAGTATTTCTTGTATTGGATCCGCTCCTTGCTGTCCTTGCACAGCTGATTAAAATGGATATCATTGTCTATCGTCGTTTTATAAAGCCCCACCGGGATCAGCACCAATCCCATAGAGATGCTACCCTTATGTGCAACTGCCATATCATCACCTCGTTTTTGGGAATAGTATCTGTAAATGAAGGGAAAATATGCAAAAAGAACAGCCGCCTGCTCAGTAGAGAATCAGGAGACTGTTCAATATATCTCTAAAAATTAGGATTGAACAAAATCGCTGCGCGATGGCCTGCCAAGGCTGTGGCATAGCGATTTTGTTCAATTCCAATTTGTCTCTTCATTCCTTCGCCGCTTCCTTCTTTGCTTCCTCCAGCGGGAAATTCGGTATCTCTTCCAGCAGCTTCAGCCCGATCTGCTGTTTCAAATCCTCATCCACAACCTTTTTCACGCTTCCATCCGGCTGTTCGATTTCTACTGTCGCCAGTTCCTCAATATAATCCGCATAATATGCCAGCACCTTCTCCAGCGCCCATTTCTCCCCGGCGACTGCCGCTTCTATTATATGCAGATCCATCGTACATTCCTGTTCCTGCATCACATCCCGCTCCCTTCCCTTAGAATACTTTCATCATACCATATGCGGTCCGGATAGCATAGTGGCAGCCTGCCTGATTTTCCATGGAATTTCCCGTCAATCCCGCACTGGCGCATAGACCGCCTCCACCTCCATCCCGTCTTCCGTCTGATCCAGCCGTACATAATAATCCCTGATGTAGTAGCTGGCATGCTGCTCCTGCAGGGAATACAGCTTCAGCATCTGAAAATCCACCAGACAAAGATCCCTGGGCTTTGGTTCCTCCCCTTCCGGTCCGTAGGTTTCCATGACAGCGAGCAGCTTATCCAGGCAGTCCTGGCAGAGAATGGTTTTTGCCTTCTCCACATCCAGGATGCTATCTTCCCCATAACTGACTTTCACCGTGGAAATCCCACGGGAGGGTGTCTGTGTGCTGGAAAAGAAATCTCCGCCTTCCCCGGTGCCTGTCATGGCAGTCCTGGTGCCACTGGTATCTGCTCCGTCCTCCTCATGAGGCAGGATGCCGAAATCCAGCACATACCACTGGTTTACACTGATAATCCCCAGATCATCAAACTGCCGGAAATATCCCATCAGGCTTTCCTTTGCTGTACCACACAGATAACAGCCCTCCGAATCCGACAATTCCGACTGGACTGCTGGCAATTCTTTATACTCCATAGAAGTGAACTCCTCCTGTTGCAGCATATCTGCCGTATCTTTCATTTTCCCAAAAGCTGTGGAAAAAAGAAGCAGGGCAGCCAGGATGCCCGCTCCCCATACCAGTTCTTTTCTCATCCGGTAATACTTTTCCTTCTGCATCGTCCTTCCTCCCACTTTATTTATGTCTGTAGCAAGCATTATTTGTGTCTGTTATGAGCATAAATAGTGTGTGGTTCAGGCACTATTTATGTCTTACCATAAAGGCAAACATGGAAAGGGGGTGTAAAGAACGTGGAACAATCTGAAATCAGGCGGATCGGCAGGATCCTGAAGGAACGACGGCTCCAGCTCGGATACACCCAGGAATATGCTGCAGAAAAAGCAGGCATTTCCTATTCATACTATACCAAGATTGAACGTGGACAACAACTTCCATCTCTGGAAGTTGCCATGGTCCTTTCCAAAACCTTCAGCCTGTCCATGGATCGCTGGCTTTTATGCCAGGCGCATGATTACAGGATGTCACCGGCTGCCTTAAACCTCATCCAATATGCCAGCTCCCTGGATAACAAAACCATCGAAACGATCCAAGAGCTGCTCTCCAAAGCCGCCCTGGTAGAGAAACAGAACTGACCGCAGGGCCTAAGCCCCTGCGGTTTTGCAATGAATACATTGCAATTATACTCGGAATATCCAGTAGAATCAAGGAAACTGCAATGAATACATTGCAAATTCACGAGATCGGTTTCGGCATACTCCCGGAAACACGAAAAAGGAGGCTTCTGTCATGGAACAAAAACTGAAACAGGATATTCAGATTGGCGAAACCATCCGCTCCCTCCGTATGGAGCGGAAACTGACGCAGGACCAGGTGGTTTCCAAACTGCAGCTTATGGATCTCGACATCACCCGGAGCATCTACTCTCAGATCGAAGGCGGTACCTACAGCATCCGCATCTCGGTCCTTGCTGGTCTGTCCCAGATCTTTCAGGTGGACTATAACACCTTCTTTCGGGATGTCCATCTCCCAGGTTCAGAATAATTCTTCTCCCCAAATCTTCCCGCTTTCTCTTCGTTCTGACCGTGGCACATATTCTTCCCGGTTTCGCACGAAACTGGCACGGTTTTGCGATTGTGCCGTAAATTTCCCCGTGTTACAATAGGTACTGTCAAAATTATATGCAGCGAAAACGCAGCGCATCCAAAGGCGGCAGCCTCCCGCCCGGATTGGCTGCGTTTTTTCGTGCAGGGAAAGGAGGTTTCCCTTCAACAACTTCATATGGCTTTGCAGAAGCAGTCCGCATTGACCGGGCTGCTTTTGCTTTTTGAGGCAGGAAATTATAAGCACGGGCGGGAAAAGCAATCCCGTCCGTTTTTTCAAGATCAATGAAGGAGGTCATACATGAAACAGTTACCTGCAAACTCTTCACCGGAGAAAAAGCGGACGGTCTGCTACGGGAAATACCTCTACGCAGCCTTCCTGCTCTTTACGCTTGTTGCAACGAATGTCCAGCCGGTGCTTGCTTCCAATATGTGGGACAAGGCCAATGAGATCATGAAGGATGTTTATAACCAGATCGTCCTCATATCCACCATTGCCGCCGTAGTGACCGCATCCGTGGCGCTGCTTTTGATGAATTTCTCGAAATCCGGCAAGACCGTGGATGAGAGCCGTGCCTGGCTGAAGCGGATCATCATTACCTGGGCGATTCTGAACGGCCTTGGTTTTATTATGGCATACATTACCCCGTTCTTTGCCGGAGGCACATACAGCGGATAAGCCCGGAAAGGAGGAAACCACATGGGAATACTGGACGGAATCGTGGAATGGATCGCAGAACAGGTCATGAACATCCTGGATCTGATCACCACTTCAGTCCTGGGCGCCCTCGGCTGCTCCATGGACACGTTCCTGCGCTATTTTCCTGCAGCTGAAACCATGTACGATGTGTTTCTGGCACTGGCTCTTGGCCTCATCCTCTTAAACTGGGTGTGGCAGCTTTTCAAGAACTACTTCATGGGTGCCGGAATCGAAGCGGAGGATCCCCTAAAACTTTCCATCCGTTCTTTTATTTTTATCTTCCTGGCCTTTTATGCGGAAGACATCGTGAACCTGCTCCTTGGCATCGCCGGGACGCCTTATGACTGGATCTTAACGGAGGAGCTTCCCTCCCTGGATTTTGCCAGCTTCAATTCAGTCATCACCGTCATCCTGGGTGTATGCGCCAATGGAGCCGTGGCGATTATCGCCCTGATTTTAGTTTTGATTTTGGCGTGGAATTACATCAAGCTGCTTTTTGAAGCTGCGGAACGTTACATACTGCTTGGAGTTCTGGTCTACACCGCACCTGTTGCGTTTTCCACGGGTGCTTCCCAGGCTACCGGAAATGTTTTTAAGAGCTGGTGCCGTATGCTCGGCGGACAGTTCTTTTTGCTTTTAATGAACGCCTGGTGTTTGCGGCTGTTTACTTCCATGGTCGGAACATTCCTTGCAAACCCTTTATCACTCTAGGAAGGAGGAGATTATGAAACATAAGAAAACACTGCTCTGCAGCCTGCTATTGATTTCTTGCCTGATTCTTGTAACTTCCATGCCGGTCTTTGCCGCTGAACTTACAGAAGCAGAGGTACAGCAAGCTGTGGATGCACAGGGAAAAGAAACGGTCACCGGTAATGTCTTTATCTGGTTTCTGTGTGCCATTGCTTTTTTGAAGGTTTCTCAAAAGATTGACAGCTTTATGGCAAGTCTGGGAGTCAATGTTGGAAATACTGGTGGAAATATGATGGCTGAACTTTTAATCGCCGGAAGAGGTCTTGCAAGTTCCTTTCGAGGGCATGGAGGTGGAAGCCATAGTAGTTCCCATTCTTCCTCTCCCGGAAGTGCTGCAGTACAAAGTTCTTTCCTTTCCGGAGGATTAGCCGGAGCCGTTGGAAGGCAGACAGAGCGTTCTGCGGTAAATGCAGCCACCGGATATACCGAAGGACCAAGTATCGGAAATGCACTCTATCAGTCTTCCCTTGAAAAGGGCGGGGATTTTGCCAATAACGTTATCAGCAATATTGCTCAAGGAAACTATGGTCAAGTTGGCTCGATCAAAGGTGATGGAGCTGTTTCTGCATTTCAATCCTACATGGGAATTCAAAATGAAGATAAAACGGATCATTCCTATACCAATGTTGAGATTGGCGGCGGCAGGATAACAGGCGTTGAGTCCGGTTCCAATGGAAACAGCCGGGAATTTGCTATGTACCATGCCGATCAATATACGGCTCCTACCCAGGGAACCTATGAAACTGTTCAATCTGTAGACGGAGCTACCTGGTACAAACAGTATGCTGAAAATACGGTATCCAAAATTCCTTATGATGCTGGCGATGGAAAGATAGCCTACAACGAATCCATTGTCCAAAAGCTTCCTCCTACTCCTCCAAGAAAGGATCGGATTTAGTGATGGATACAGAACGCTCTGGACTTGACGAAGCAATGGATGTAGGCTCCAGTACCATTTCTCACCTAAAGTCCTTAAAAACAGCAGCCACTTTCTCCAAAGCAGGATATGGTGCAGCCCTTGGCGGGCCTTTTTCAGCAGCGATTGGAGCAGTCATAGCCAACCGGAATCAGTTCGCTAAAATTCTCCTTGTTATTCTCGCCATACTGCTGCTTCCGGTTTTATTTATTGTGATGCTCCCTGGTCTGATCTTTGGAAGTCTGACCGACCAAAGCGATGTGCTAAACAGCAACTCTATGATCAGTGAAAACATCCGTGCTTCCCGTGATGCCATCGTTGAAGTGTTAGAAGAAAGCCATGAAGACATTCTGGCAGAGATCCATGCAGCAATTTCCCGTCTTCCACAGGGAGATACTGCATCCAT
>ENA-OPBO01002512-OPBO01002512.1-human-gut-metagenome-genome-assembly--contig:-NODE-2512-length-10701-cov-1.801616_pt1 | contig 10701 bp, 6 predicted proteins | sample MGYA00241071_ERZ501458 | MGnify/ENA primary metagenome ERZ501458 (study PRJEB25962, sample SAMEA2042509) | human gut metagenome | biome: human gut; feature: human-associated habitat; material: faeces...
TACCCGAAATGCCTGACTTCCTGCCACTCTGGAAGTTCCCACACTGACCATCAGTGTCTGCCCCTCCTGCATTGCTTTTGACAGTTCTTCATAAAAAGCATAAATATTGGTACAGCCTTCTTCTACCGTCTCATAATGTTTCGCTGTCACCACCGGATATTTCTGTTTCCATACCTGACACTGACGTATCCAGTCTCTGCCTTTAAACAACGGATTTGTTTCATCTGCTCCCCGAAGTTTTGCCGCACAGATAAGCTTGCGTATCAGATCTCCTGCATCACCACAGACTGGAAGACTGACATGGAGACTTGGTTTTTTCAGTTCATTTTCATCAATATCATTCAGGATCGTATAACTGCCCCTTGCCCAGTCCTGATACTGAAAACCGGTCTGTGCAAATCCCTGGCGATTCCCGATAGAAAGAAGCACATCGCTGTTCTGAAGTGCAAAATTTCCCGGACGTGTCCCGGTTCCTCCGCTTCTTCCGGCAAAATACGGATGTTCAGACTCCATGGCATCCACACTGCTCATTCCGGTAATCACCGGAACTCCCAGAATATTTACAAGTTTTTGAAAATCATCCATTGCACCTGCAAGACGTACTCCATTTCCCGGAAACAGAACCGGGCGACGGCTTTTTTCTATCTTGTCCAGAATCTGCTGAATGATATCCTGTGAAATTTCTGCCGGTTTTTCTTTCGGATTCTCCTGTGGATCATATCCTCTCAATTTTTCTGTGTCAATGACTGCCCCCTGCACATCCAGAGGAATATCAAGCCACACCGGTCCCGGTCGTCCGTTCACCGCCATATAGAGGGCTTTTTCCAGATGATACCGGATATCTTCCGGATGAATGATCATCTGTGCATATTTTGTAATTGAGGTCACAACCGGTACAATATTACATTCCTGCACTCCCATGCTTCGAAGTTTCAGCCCGGACGCTGCAACCGTAGTTGCATATCTTGCCTGTCCTGAAAAAACCAGCATAGGAATCGAATCCATCCAACCGCCGAGCACACCGGTAATGGCATTCGTTGCACCAGGACCGGTCGTCACACAGACTGCTGCCATCCGATTATCCATACGTGCATAAGCCTCTGCAGCCATGGCACATGCCTGTTCATGATGCTGATAAGTACAGTGCAGTTTCGGATGATGTCCAAAAGCATCATTCATATGCATGGCACCACCGCCTGTTACGGTAAACACATCACGGATTCCCCACTCTGCTATATAATCCGCTATATAATCCGATACTTTCTGTTTCATTATGCCTGCTTCCTTCCATTCCATAAATTTACCGGATGCCTGAATCGGGATCTGGTCCACATAGGTGATCCGAAGCTCTGCGTCTTCACCCAGGTAATGTCGGTATGCTGCGAGAAGTTCTGCTTCGTCCAGTCTGGAACGGTCCGCATTCACCAGCAGTTCATAGTCTTTTTCTCCCCACTGGATGCATTTTGCCTGGTAAACAGTTCCTTCGAACTTCAGCAGTGTATTCATAAAAACGTGGATTGATAGCGGCTCACCTTTTGTGTTATACATAAGAGAACCACGACGTCCGTAAATCTCTGTATATTTTGCATGCACCCGGCCGTTCTTGTCATAATATACACGCATTTTCCCTGTGTCACCGGTATCATAACGAACCATTGGAAATGTTTTATTATAATAATCTGTCACAACGATTCTTCCCAGTTCTCCCGGCTCCGCCGGTTCATCGGAATCCAGTTTCAGAATCTCCGGATAAAAATTATACAGGTCAACCGTATATTCCGGATCCTCATCAAGCTGGATCGCAATAAAGCCATTTTCATTATTTCCATAGGACCGTACCGGAGAAAATCCGAACAGCTCTTTTGTCAGATCATAAGTTTCCTGCGGAAGTGCTTCTCCCATAGAAAATACCATTTCAACAGACCAGCGGCTGATATCTCTTCCTGTTTTTCTAATATACTGAGTCAACGCCGTCAGTGCACTGGAATACGTAACCAGAACCTGAATCTTCTTCTTTTCAATATCACGGCAGATTTTATCCAGTGACTCATCTCCCATATTGGAAATATCCACCATGATCAGATTATTTTTAAAAGATTTCCACTTACTGATCGTATTTTTTCCTTTTATCCACGCACGAAATTCTCCACGTTTCATTCCCATACGAAAGCCATTCAGTTCCATGCAGGAGATAAAGTTCATATTTACACGGCTCATTTTATCTCCGTCACAGAGTACTGTAAACGGAGTTCCTGTAGAACCACTGGTACTGAGCCTGTAGAGATTTCCCTGTTCTCTGACACAATCCACCAGCACCTCATCATAATGTTCGATAAAGTCACCTTTTGTCATGACCGGAAAATCTTCCAGTTTCGTCCATTCCGGATGTTCTTTGTAATAAGGAGAGTGCTGTTTTACATAAGAAAGAAGTGTCTGTACTCTTCTTTCCATATAGTCTTCTGTTACACCCTCAACAATTTCATGTTTATTGACTTCTTTTAATTTTTTCAATCTGCCGCCCTTTGCAGCGTCAAGAAGATTAAATACCTCTCTTCTTAAAACTTCACCTGTCTGCATTTCTGTCTCCTTTATCCTTTCCTGCTTTCACAATACCCAGAATCACTACTGCTGCAACACGGAGACTATTGGCTCCAAGTGAAGCAACAGCAAATCCCATCATTCCATATGTGCGTGCCGCAAGTACTGATGACACGAGCAAAATACAAAAATGTGCAAGCTGAATCCACAACTGCCACCGTTCATCTGTAAACGTCAGAACGAGTATAAACAAAAATGCAGAAAACAGCCCAAGAATCTGCGCAAGATTCACAACCGTTACGATCCCTTTTACTGACTCATAAAGATTTCTGTAAAACAGCCACACAAAAAGTGGTGTTCCGATCTGACAGGCCACAAAAAAAACAAGACTTACACCGCCTCCGGCAAGAACAGCCTTTCCAAACTGTGAACGCGTCAGTCGTTCTTTTCTTTTTGTAAGATAAGAGATCACGATCGTATTAATTGGCGCGATCAGAAGTACCAGCGTCTTTCCGATCAGCGAAACAACATAATACTGTGTGACCTGTTCATTACCGAGGATCTGTTTGATCACAAGGCGATCCATATTCATTGTCGTATTGGTAATAAGATACGATAACGTAAGAAAAAAGCCTCGACCGAGTGCCGTCGTAAAAAATTCGCTTCTTCTGAAAAACTGATGAAAAATATTTCCGGTAACACCGACAAAAGCCAGTGCCGCGGCTTCACCGATCAGATAGATCCACACCCATTGTCCGGTCAGGCGATATATACCAAATCCGGCAAGATATCCGATTCCGATCAAAAAATAGTAAATAAAATATCTCCGGTAGTTCAGATTCAGACGATATTCCACATCACCATAATAGCGGAATACAGTCAGCATAAACATCAGGAAAACGCTAGCTGTCATCAACGGACTTTCCAGGCTTTTGCCGGACATAAACAGTGCAACAATACTTCCGATCAGTCCAAAGCCAAGCAGGAGCCAGTCATAGTCCCCATTGGTCACATCAAAATCCCGTCTTACTACAAGACGGCTGTTATTTAGAGCCTGCCCGATAGACGGACATATGATCGCAACAAGTCCTGTAATGTACAAAAGACCGCCAAGCTGTTCTGCTCCCATCATTCTGTTAAGAAGCGGAGTGATCACAATCTGGAGCACTGCATTCATAAAAAGCAGACCACCCATCGTATACAGGGTATTTACCGCAATACCTTTTTTCTGTTCTCTGCCTTCCAAACTGTTTCCTCCTGCCATTTACCCACAGAATCCTTTATGCTGCTGATATTTTTCACATCGGTTTTCTATGTATTTTCTTTTTCCGGAAGCAAGCACCGGAATCTCATCAACGATTTCCACTTTAATGCGGGCTTCCTCTCCCAGATACGGTCGAATACGACGCAGGATTTCCTCCCGATCCATTGCTTCCGGATCACCATTCAGCCAGATCGTATAATCTCTGACATCTTCCTGAATAAATCGATACTGCTTTACTCCCTGAATGTCCCACAGATTATTGGTAATAATATACGGCGTGACCGCTTTGCCTTCACAGTCATAGATCAGGTCGCTCCGTCGTCCGTAAAGTTCTGAAAGATAAAGTTTAAAACGACCGTTTTTTTCTTTCCGGACCGCAACTGCCGTGTCTCCATTGTCATAACGCAGGATCGGAAATGCATAGTTAAAAAGATCTGTGATCACGATTCTTCCCAGTTCTCCAGGTTCTGCCGGTTCATCAGAATCCATCTTCAGGATCTCATAATAATAGGTTTCTGTATCAATATGATACCCTTCATCTTCCCTGTTCTGAAGGCCCATGATTCCGTTTTCTTCATTGGAATACCATGCCCGCACCGGACAGTTGAACTGTTTTTCCAGAGTTCTTCTTACCGGTTCCGGCATTGTCTCCGAAATCGGAATAATTGCTTTCACTACACATCTGCTGCAGTCTCTTCCTGTTTTTCTGATATATTCACTCAGTTCTCCAAGGGCAGAAGAATATCCTACCAGACATTTGACTTTTTTCTTCTCGATCACATGAAACATTTCTTCCAGAGCTTTTTCATCCATTCTGGAACTGTCCATCATGATCAGATTTTCCTGCAGAAGCTGAAATTTGCTTTTGCGTACATTATTTACCCATACCCGGATAAATGCTTCCTTCATTCCAATATAATATCCGGCTGCCGCTCCGAGAAAAATCCCGCCCGCTGTATTGTGACGGATCTTGTCACGGTTCTGGATCATTCTGAGTGGAGTTCCTGTCGATCCACTGGTACACATTACCCGGTTATCTGGTGCATCTTTATATGTGGAAGATACAAAACGGTCATACTGCTGTCGGAAGGTATCTTTATTTACCACCGGAAGATCCTCAAGAGAACAGGTTTCCGGATAATCTTTATAAAAATCAGTAGTCTTAACTGCATGCGCGATCAGATTCTGGATTCTCTTCTCTGTCTCCTCAACAGAGCTGCCTTCTTTCCAGGCATAACGAATCTGGTCATAATATTCTCTGGTCTTTCCACCTTTCATTTTGTCCAGCATCCAGAACCCCATCCAGCGAAGTCTTTCATCTAAAATCATTATTTTCCATCCTGCTTTCTGCTGTAAATCAGTTTAATGCATCCTTGATCGCATCTGCCATCGCCTGCAGCATTTCATCTGTCATTCCCGGATATACACCAATCCAGAAGGTATCTTTCATAATACGGTCCGTATTTTCCAGACTTCCCGCAATACGATATCCTTTTCCGGAAGCACGCATCTGATCAAAGCATGGATGTTTTGTCAGATTACCGGCAAACAGCATACGTGTCTGTACACCTCTGGATTCAATCTCCTGTACCAGTTTGTTTCTGTCTACGCCTTCCTTGCATGTGATCAGGAATCCAAACCAGCTCGGTTTTGAATTTGCACATGCCTCCGGAAGGATCAGTTTATCCTCTGTACCTTTCAGTGCTTCTTTCAGATAATTAAAGTTGTGGATTCTTCTTTCCACAAAAGACGGGAATTTTCTGAGCTGCGCACATCCGACAGCAGCCTGCATATCTGTTGCCTTGAGGTTATATCCAAAATGAGAGTATACATATTTGTGATCATACCCAACCGGAAGTTCTCCATACTGACGGTCAAAACGATGTCCGCAGAGATTATCCTGTCCCGGTGCACAAATACAGTCTCTTCCCCAGTCTCTGAACGAACGTGCGATTCTGTTCAGGAGCGGATCATCTGTATAAACAGCGCCGCCTTCTCCCATTGTCATATGATGCGGTGGATAAAAACTGGAAGTTCCGATATCTCCGATCGTTCCGGTCAGTTTCTCTTCCCCGTTGATCGTATAAACAGATCCAAGTGCATCACAGTTATCTTCGATCAGCCACAGATTATGATGATCACAGAATTCTCTGACTGCTTTCAGGTCAAATGGATTTCCAAGTGTATGCGCAAGCATGACCGCTTTTGTCTTTGGAGACCATGCAGCTTCCAGAAGAGATGGATCAATATTGTACTGTGGAATCGTTACATCAACAAATACCGGTACCGCACCGTACTGGATCATCGGAGAAACTGTAGTCGGAAAACCGGCCGCAACTGTGATCACTTCATCCCCCGGAAGAATCTGCCGTTCTTTCAGAAGCGGAGATGTCAGTGTCATAAATGCGAGCAGATTTGCAGAGGAACCGGAATTTACCAGGGAACAGTAACGAACACCGAGATATTTTGCAAATGCATGTTCAAATTCATCTGTATAACGTCCTGCGGTCAACCAGAATTCAAGGGAACTATCCACAAGATTTACCATTTCTTCTGCATCATAAACTCTGGACGCATACGGGATACGGTCACCTTTCTGATATGGTTTCTTTTTGTTATGGTATTTTTCACAATAATTTCTTGTCATTTCCAGAATCTGTTCTCTGGCCTGCTGTTCTGTCATTTCTTCAAACATAATAGTCTCCTTCTGTATTTTATTTTTTTATATAGTACAGAAACTTTTCCCCATAAAAAGGAATCGTCTCTTTTAGTTCATAATGATCCATGAACCACCGATATGTTTCCGGATCATTCCGTTTCCAGATATTCATGGATGATTTTCCGGTAAATGCCCCTGGCACTTCCGCATGTTCCAGCTGGTCTTTCAGCTCTTTCAAACTGTCCGGGCGAACGAGCATATCACTGAAATCCATTGTAAAACATTCTGTCCGCCGATGAAGCATGCTGCAGATTTCGGGAACATTGATACCAAATGACGGTGTATTCTCAGGAACAACTGCTGCGATCTGCTCTGCGAAATCCTCAAATTCCTGCACATTATGATAATTTTCTTTAATCTTGCTGTTCTGTGCAAACTGAAGAACCGTTCCGGTAGCCATTGCAAGAACCGCAATCGTACAGATCAGCCCTACACCACTGACGGTCACATGTCTGAGCGAAAAGCTGTCAAAGCTTTTCCATTCTTCATTTTTGATAAATTTGATTCCCTTCTGCCCCCAGTATGCAGCCATGATCACAGCCGGCATGGTAATGCAGTCCAGATTGTGATATGCAGGGCGGTTAATATAATACACCAGACATCCCAGTGATCCGACACTCAGAAGAAACAAAAATTCTTTCTGCCAGCAATGTCTCTTTTTTCCACTGAACCAGCCGGTCATTCCCAGAGCCGTTCCGGTCAGAAACAGTGTGATCACTGCCATATATGCATTGGGTTCTGTAGGCATATCCAGATGAAGAACTCCCGTCATATAACTGCCTGACAGCAATGGGATCAGAAAGTCCTCAAACGAATTTGCCGGACTGTGTTTCAGGATATTATAGAGATTTACTGTTCCATACGCTCCAAACACCGCCCCAGCCATTCCGGCAAACTGTGCAAAGCTTAACCACAATAGTCTACGGATCTTTATTTTTCCCACAGACAGAAAACGTGAAATAAGCATCCCTGCCCACGCCACAGTAAGAATCAGTCCGGTCTCTGTATTCCAGAGGATTGCCAGCAGACAGATCAGATACCCACCCATTGCTGTCCAGAAATTGCACAGCTCTTTTTTGAGGATCCATGCTCCATACAGAAACAGCAGCATCGGAAAAATTACCCGATGCGGCCAAACCTGCCAGTAAAAGCCACCTCGCATACCAAGTACAGGAAATGTAACTGCCAAAGCACCAAGTACCCTCAACACACGGCTTTTGACCAGCAGTTCCAGGATAAGAAATGCACAGATATGTGCAAAGGCTCCAATTCCGGCAACCATGGCAACAAAAGCTTTGAAATCACCATGAACAAGTTCCATTGGAATCTTAAAGAAAAGTCCGTAATGTCCATAAATACTCGTAACATTATGCGTATATGGCATTCCCTGATAAATATTGTAGACAGAATTGAAATATGCGTGCCCATGGTAAGCATCGCTCAGTTCTCCTCTTCCAAAAATATTCGGTGTGTACATACTATAAAAAACGAGGAGCACCAACGCTGCATATACCAGCCGGATAATCCACTCACCGTCTTTTTCCGGAAAGCAGACATTTTGACATGCCCAGAAAAAGATTGCAAGTTCTGCCAAAAACAAAAATGCTGCGATCACTGCCGGCTGTGTGTGCCATCCGTATTTCGCCGCCACAGATCCAAGCTGTTCCGTCTCTCCTGAGATACAAAGCAGCCAGAACGGAATCTGTATAAACAGCATCAGCCAAAATGCTGTTTTTCTGGCTTTGACATTCTCCGGAAAAGTTTTCCCCGCAACTTCATGCCTGTGTGCGATTCCCATTCCAGCTGCAAAGAGCAGACAAAACAGGATCAGAGACATTCCATATACAAGCATGTTACTGTTTCCCAGACTGTTGATTTTTTCTGCCAGTCCCGGAATCATAAAACAGCTCATAAAAAAGCATGCCGATAAAACCCACGCTGCAAAAGCGCAGATAACCTCTCTATTCTTTTTCATATTTTCTTTTACGGCTTTTTCGTCGTAAGCAGCAGCTTCCCGTTCCACAAAAGTAATGGCACCGGTCGGGCAGGTTGGCAGACAGTCGCCAAGTCCGTCGCAGTAGTCGTCGCGCAGCAATTTTGCTTTTCCGTTTACCATACCGATGGCACCTTCGTGGCAGGCATTGGCACAGGCACCGCATCCGTTCCATTTATCTTCATCAATCTGAATAATTCTTCGTATCATAGTTTATCCTTCCTTTCGGGTAATTGTTGTTTCTGGTTGTATTATAGAAAAGGCTGTGCTAAAATTATGTTGTTATAACAACAAAAAATATATTTTTGAAATTGAGGAGCGAAAATGCAAAAACCACAAATACCGATTTTTATGGAAATAACGGACGCAGAATGGGATGAGATGGTACGTCTTTTGTGTCTGCGCGAGAAGAAATTCAAAAAAAATACGATTATTTTTCATCAGGGCGACATCACAGAAGAAATGGGAATTGTTATAAAAGGAAACGTAAATATAGAAAATGTGGACATTTCAGGTAATGTAAGTTTATTAGGAAATGCAGAAGCAGGGGATGTATTTGCAGAGACGTATGCACTCTGTGGTGAGGCGATGGCGGTAGATGCAGTGGCTACGAGCGAGACGGTTATTTTGTTTCTTCGTATGAAACAGCTTATGCATGAAAAAAATGCAGGATATTCGTGGTACGGTAAAATGCAGGCTAACATAATTCGTATGCTCAGCAAGAAAAATCTGGTGTTGTCAAATCGTATTTTCTGTACAACTCCGAAAAAAATCAGGGATCGTGTGTATACCTATCTTTCAATGCAGAGGGTGAGAAGCGGCTGCCGGAAATTTAAGATTCCGTTTAACAGGCAGCAGATGGCGGATTACCTGAATTTAGACCGGAGTGCACTGTCAAAGGAGTTAGGACTTATGCAGGAAGAAGGAATCCTTTCTTTCTATAAAAATGAATTTGAACTTTTGGAGGCGGAGGAATACGATGTTAAAAGATAAAGATATCAGGGAACCGCTATTTGACTTTTTGGAGGAACAGTACGGGAAAACTCGGATTATAGAGGAAAAAACGATGGGAAAATCCAGGGCGGACGTTGTGATGGTTTTGGAAGAAGAACTGGTAGGAATTGAAATCAAAAGCGATGCAGACACCTACGCAAGACTTTCACGCCAGGTTAAGGATTATGACCGTTTTTTTGATCGGAATTATGTCGTTGCCGGTTCGAAGCATGCTCATCACGTGGGGGAACATGTACCTGAGTGGTGGGGCATTATTACCGTGGAGGAAGTAGATGGAGCATGCGATTTTTATGTGCTCCGCAAAGCTGAAAAAAATCCCAAGCAGAAAATGCTTCATAAAATAAAATTGTTGTGGCGTCCGGAACTGGCACATATTCAAGAAGTGAATCATTTGCCGGCATACAAGCAGAAAAGCAAAGATTTTGTCCGCAAAAAAATCATGGAAAAAGTACCGGAAGACCTGCTGCATAAACAAATTAGTGATGAATTGTTTGAGCGGGATTACACGACGATTCAACAGCAGATTGATGAATTTAAAAAGAGGTGACAAACGATGAAAATGACGACACTTTGTTATATTAAAAAGGATGGGAAATATCTGATGCTTCATCGGACAAAAAAGGAAAAAGATATTAATAAGGACAAATGGATTGGTGTTGGAGGGCATGCCGAGGAAGGCGAAGGACCGGAGGAATGTTTGGTAAGGGAAGTAAAGGAGGAGACAGGGCTTTTACTTACTTCTTACCGGTTTCGCGGAATTGTAACTTTTGTCAGTGACCAGTGTGAGCCGGAACTGATGTGCCTTTTTAGTGCAGACAAATTTGAGGGAGAAGTAATAGAATGTGATGAGGGGGATTTGTTCTGGGTTGAAAAAGAAAAAGTACCCTCACTTCCAACCTGGGAGGGGGATGCCATTTTCCTAAAATTGTTTTTGGAAGATGAACCGCGGTTTTTTAGTCTTCGTCTTGTTTATGAAGGAGAAAAATTAGTGGAAAAGAATTTAAGATTGTATGAATCATAACAAAAAGTGGCTGCTTGATACAGCCACTTTTTACAAGCGTATGTCAATGTTTGCACCAACATTTGGGTTCACTGACATTTCCATCATTTTCGCCAATGCGTCTCCCTGCATTTCCTGCGAGTCTAAAGTTTTTGAAAGCATCGAGACACCGA
>ENA-OPBO01002514-OPBO01002514.1-human-gut-metagenome-genome-assembly--contig:-NODE-2514-length-10690-cov-7.205548_pt1 | contig 10690 bp, 10 predicted proteins | sample MGYA00241071_ERZ501458 | MGnify/ENA primary metagenome ERZ501458 (study PRJEB25962, sample SAMEA2042509) | human gut metagenome | biome: human gut; feature: human-associated habitat; material: faeces...
CGGGGGCTACGCCCCTGCGACCCCATTTTTATCAACGATAGAGGTTTTTCGACAGACTGAAGAACGCACGATTTCTCGTGCGCTCTGAACCTATTGAATTTTATCCAATCTGCAAATTACGGTTATTCTTCCGAAACCACCGTTTTGATATGAAGTTCCTCAAGCTGCTTGTCATCAACTGCCGACGGGCACTGCGACATAAGCTCGCTTGCGTCCTTTACCTTCGGGAAAGCGACTACATCTCTCAGGCTGTCTGCACCGCAAAGGAGCATCGAAAGCCTGTCAAGACCTATACCAAGACCGCCGTGCGGAGGTGCGGCATACTTGTATGCGTCAACAAGGAAGCCGAACTTTTCTTCAATCTCCTTATCGGTAAGACCGAGAAGTCTGAACATTCTCTCCTGAAGCTCGGGGTCAGTGATACGGATAGAACCACTGCAAAGCTCAATGCCATTGAGTACAAGGTCATAAGCCTTAGCTCTTACCTTGCCCTTGTCGGTATCAAGATACTCAAGGCACTCCTCCATAGGCATCGTGAACGGATGGTGCATAGCAAGCCAGCTTTCCGACTCATCGTCCCACTCGAAGAACGGGAACTCGGTAATCCATAAGAAGTTGTATCCGCTGTCGGGTACTATGCCTATCTGCTTGCCGACCTTAAGACGCAGAGCACCGAGTACAGGGAGCGTAACCTTGTTCTTGTCCGCAACGATAAGCACTACGTCTCCCTTTTCACAGCCGAGGTGCGAAAGTATAGCGTCAAGTTCGCCTTCTTTGAGGAACTTTGCAAACGAACAGTTCGGAGCGTCATCGTGCCAGCGGATATATGCAAGACCCTTTGCGCCGATGCCCTTTGAGAACTCGGTCAGCTTGTCGATTTCCTTTCTTGTAAGAACACCTGCTGCATTCTTTGCAACAATTGCTCTTACACTGCCGCCTGCGGCAATAGCCGAAGAAAATACCGAAAACTCTGTATCCTTTACAATATCGGACAGATCCTGTATCTCCATACCGAAGCGTGTATCGGGCTTATCCGAGCCGTAACGTGACATAGCGTCGTTATATGTCAGTCTGGGGAGCGGAGTTGTAATATCAACATCAAGCACATCCTTCATCAGCTTTTTGATGAAGCCCTCTGTAAGCTCAAGTATCTCGTCAACATCCATAAATGACATTTCAAGGTCTATCTGCGTAAATTCGGGCTGTCTGTCAGCACGAAGGTCCTCATCTCTGAAGCATCTCGCAAGCTGAATATAGCGGTCAAAGCCCGAAATCATAAGTAACTGCTTGTATATCTGGGGCGACTGCGGAAGCGCATAGAACTTGCCCTCGTGAACTCTTGACGGTACAAGATAATCTCTTGCTCCCTCAGGAGTTGATTTCATCATCATAGGTGTTTCTATTTCAAGGAATCCGTTGTCATAGAAATATTCACGGGCTGTCTTTGCGATCCTGTGACGCATTATAAGGTTATCCTGCAGCTTCTTTCTGCGAAGATCGAGGTATCTGTACTTAAGACGAAGCTCCTCGTTTGTCTTTGTATCGTTAACTATCTCAAACGGCGTTGTCTGAGCCATTGAAAGTATACGAAGGTCGGTAACGAGAATTTCAACGTTGCCTGTCTTTATATCGTTGTTCTTGCTCTCTCTTTCACGCAGAAGTCCCTGTGCCATAAGCACATATTCGCTCTTTATCTGCTTTGCTTTTTCAAATACGGCAGGCTCTGTTGTATCATCGAATACAAGCTGAACAATGCCTGTGCGGTCACGCAGATCAACGAACATAAGGCTGCCCTTATCTCTTACTCTCTGTACAAATCCCGCAACGGTAACGGTACTGCCGATACCCTCGACCTCGCCGCAATAATGTGTGCGCTTAAGACCTTTCATTGTGTCTAACATAAAATCTATACCTTTCCTACGGTTCTACCCGTTTATTTCCAACCGACAGACATAAGCGTCTGACGATAAACCTTTACAATTATAGCATTTTTCTGTCGGCTTTTCAAGTAGTGAGGCGAAAAAAAGCAACCGCAGAAAACTGCGGTCATTATATATTTCTGCTTTTTACTTTGCTTCAGACCGTCTTTTTTAATCCCCCGAATCAACAGAGTTTGCGCTGATTTTGTCCGATATTGCTTTCTCTGCCTTCTCAGGCTCTTCCGACGCTATAAGAAAGCACAGATTTCCCTTTTGGAATACCACCGTCCTGCTTACGATTTTTTCCTGCTCAGGATATGTTCCGAACTGCTTTATAAGGCTGTCTTTCCTGCTTTGCAGTGCGGCTTTCACGCCGTCTGTGTCATCTGCACGCACAGCAATTATCTCCGACAGCTCAACGCTTATCGCCTGCTGATATACACAGTAATCTGTGATGCCGTATTTGCTGAAATCCATTATCGTATCAAGCAGCGTGCTGTCCGTTGCTTTTACCATTTCGGGAAAATCGCCGCTGTTAAGCGCTGTGAGTACAAGACCCTCGCAGGAAATATCATCGTCAGCCACCTTAGTTACCGTCCATTTTGTAGACGAACGGGAGGAGCTGTCCTCCTGCTGTACAGAGGACGAAACATCATCGGCACAGCCGCAGAGCATTGCGGCAATGATTACGGCTATTAATACAGCGAGTGATTTTCTCATTTGCTTTTTATCCTCTCAAGATTTGCCGAAAGCGCATCGGGGAGCTTGTGCTTATCCTTGTCGTACCACGGCAGATCCTCACGCATTATGACATCGGGATGAGCCATAACACGCTTCATAAAGTCCTCTGTCATATATTTTTCGTTTATCACAGTATAGCCGTCTTTGTCGAAAACAGGCTTGTACCCTTCCCTCTTGTAGACAAACTCGCCCCACCACGGGAGCCACCACAGCCACATGGCGTTGTCCTTTTTCATCTCATCGGGATCGGGGATATAACCGCATTCGGACAAGGTTATCATCTTGCCGTGTGCAAGCTCGCTCATATATTCAAATCTCTGCTTCTGGGAAGAATGATCGTATTCCTTTACCGAATAAATATCATCTCCGCAGATGTCAAACGTGTCCGGGCTTACTTCCATACACTTGTCCTGACCGTTCCATACCCATATAAGATTGGTCAGCTTGTGATAATTTTCCATACGGTCAAAAATCATATACCACAGCTTTTTATACGCTTCACGGTGCTGTTCGTCGTGGTTTCCCCACCAGAACCAGTTGCCGTTTGCCTCGTGCAGAGGCCGCCACAGCACAGGTATATCAAGCTGTGCCATACGCTTAAGCTCGGCTGATACCATATCTATCTCACGGATAATAAATTCATATTCCGCAGTGCCTTCGGTTACACCCTTGCATAAATCGAAGCAGGTCTTGTGATCGTAGCTTGTCGTCTTGTAGTAGAACGATGAGCCTTTTGAATAATCGTTCATATCGTTCGGAGCGTACCAGTGCCAGCACATTGTGACAATGCCTCCGCACTGAGTAGCCCATTTTATCGCCCTGTCAACCTGGTCGTCTGTTTTCTTGCAGGAGCTTACCCCCATAAAGTCATATCCTCTCACGGCAGGGAGCTTTCCCGTCAGATGATAGTACACAAGATCCTCGACTTCTTCACTTTGCAGATACTGCTGACCTGCCAGATGCTTTTTGCCGTAAATGCTTTTAAGGTATTCAAAAAGCATTTTTGTGTTTTTGCTTGCCTGCTTTGAAACAAGCTCAGCGTTTAAATCTGTAGTATACGCCATAGTTCCTCACATTATATCTTTATTTGTTCTTCTGCTCCTGTAACGTTCTTACCGTCCTGAGAAGGAATTTTGTCGGAGCAAATCTTGAGCCTGCCGCAGCCGCCTTGGTGGTAACGCCGGGGATTATCAGCAGATCGCCGCATAAAAGACGCTCGATAGCATAGTCCGCAACATAAGCCTCGTTCTCGCTCGGTATTCCGAAGCTCTTTACGCCTGCAACGCTGTTGAATTCGGTATCTACAGGTCCGGGGCAAAGTGCGCTTATCACTACCCTGCTGCCTGTGCTTCTCAGTTCCTCGTAAATCGCTTTGGTAAGCTGTACGACATAGTTTTTTGTCGCATAGTATGTCGCAAGCAGAGGTCCTGCCATAAAGCCTGCAACAGACGCAGTGTTAAGGATATATCCGCTGTTTCTTGCGGCAAAATCACGCAGGAACAGCTTTGTCAGAATATGAACGGCCTTTATATTGACGTTTATCATCGAAAGCTCGTCTTTAAGATCTGTTTCAAGGAACGGACCGTACAGACCGAATCCCGCATTGTTAAAGAGAAAATCAATTTTATATTCCTTTACCCTGTCGTAAAGCTCGAAGCACTGTTCCTCTTTTGAAAGGTCGGCTGTAATTGTCTTGACCTTTATTTCGGGACAGTTGTATACGATTTCTTCCTTGAGTGCCAGCAGACGCTCTGTTCTTCTTGCGACAAGTATTAGATTCACACCTCTTGTAGCAAGGTTTTTCGCCATTTCTTTTCCGATTCCCGAGCTTGCGCCCGTAATAAGTGCGATCATGTCAGATTCCTTTCCCGGTCAGATAACCGTGTTCATCAAGATATTCTTCAAGTATATCAGCCGCCATACAGACGATTTTCGGACAAGGTCGTTTTTTATAATACTCATTCGTTCTTTCTGCGGGTATATATGTGCCTTCGGGCTTTGACAGTCCGAGAAGCTCCTTGCAGATTATACTGCCGTTTTCTTTTCTGAAGCGTGAAGCAAGCTCCTGTATTGCGGCATAGGTGGATTTCTTGCCCTGTGCGTCCGAAGGATCGCTGTAGCCTGCCACTATACCCAGTACGATGAACATTCCGCTTACAGCGCCGCATACCTCACGCATACGTCCCATACCGCCGCCGAAGCCCGATGCAAGCATAGCCGCCGTCTTATCGTCAAGCCCCGTTATATCCGAATAGCTGAGCAATACCGCCTGTGAGCAGTTATACCCTTCCATAAACAGTTGCTCGGCTCTTTTGCCATATTCGCCCATAGAAATACCTCTTTTCTGCTTTTGCTTTCACACAGTCCTTACGGCTCGGCTTATGGATAGTATATACTAAACCGCCGCCGATTTCAAGCCCTGAACGCAAAAAATCCGGCAGGATGTGCCGGATTCTTTTGCAGTCTTTATAAATCGTCAGATTTCTGCGTCATCGTCAGAAACGCTGTGCTTTACTCTATCTCTTTCTTCGGCTCTCTTGCCGTTGTTGAATCGGTCAACAGTGCCTACAAGATAGCCTGTTATACGGCGGATACGCTCAAATCTTGTGTTGTCGCCGTGATCGCTTCTTCCGCACTTGGGGCATACGTCACCGATTATACCCGTGTATCCGCAGCAGGGATCTCTGTCTACGGGGTGGTTTATCGAGCCGTAGCCGATACCCGATTCCTTCATGCATCTGATAATCTGCTCAAATGCCTCAAGGTTCTGAAGCGGGTCGCCGTCAAGCTCTACATAGCTGATATGACCTGCGTTTGTGAGTGCGTGATAAGGCGCTTCCAGCTTGATTTTTCTGAATGCGTTGATGGGGAAGTAAACAGGTATATGGAATGAGTTCGTGTAGTATTCTCTGTCTGTTACGCCCTCGATTTTGCCGAACTTCTTGCGGTCGATCTTTACAAATCTTCCCGAAAGACCTTCTGCGGGTGTTGCGAGGAGCGAGAAGTTAAGACCGGTCTTCTTGCTTTCTTCGTCCATTCTTGCTCTCATTCTGCCTATAATACGCAGACCAAGCTCCTGAGCCTCCTTGCTTTCGCCGTGATGAACGCCGATAAGCGCCTTAAGGCATTCAGCAAGACCTATAAAGCCTACAGAAAGCGTACCGTGTTTTAATACCTCTCCGATAGTATCGTTGGGATTGAGCTTTTCTGAGTCAATCCATATTCCCTGTCCCATAAGGAACGGATAGTTCTTTACTTTCTTTTGCGACTGTATCTTGAATCTGTAGAGAAGCTGATCTACGACAAGATTCATTCTGTCCTCAAGCATCTCAAAGAACTTTACAATATCTCCGCCTGCAAGTATGCCGAGTCTGGGCAGATTTATAGATGTGAACGAAAGGTTTCCTCGTCCTGTTACTATTTCTCTTGTGGGATCGTAAACATTGCCTATTACACGGGTACGGCATCCCATATATGCGATTTCCGTATTATAGTCGCCGGGCTTGTAATACTGAAGGTTGTAGGGAGCATCGATAAACGAGAAGTTCGGGAACAGTCTTTTTGCCGATACTCTGCAAGCCAGCTTGAACAGATCGTAGTTAGGATCGCCCTCGTTATAGTTAAGACCGTCCTTTACCTTGAAGATATGTATCGGGAAGATGGGTGTTTCGCCGTTGCCAAGACCTGCCTCGGTAGCAAGCAGAACGTTCTTTATTACCATTCTGCCTTCGGGAGAGGTGTCTGTACCGTAGTTAATTGATGAGAACGGTATCTGTGCGCCTGCACGGCTGTTCATTGTGTTGAGGTTGTGTACAAGTGCCTCCATAGCCTGATATGTGGCTCTGTCGGTTTCTACTTCAGCCTGCTTCAGTGCAAATTTCTGTATCTTTTCGATTATTTCATCGCTGATATCGGGGCAAATCTCCCTGAGGCATTCACGCTCTGCGTCCTGATAGCCGTTATCGTTAGCGAGAACAGGACAAAGCTGCTTTTCTTCTTCGAGCTTCTTTGTATATGCCTTTACATCGGCTTCTGCTGTTGCAAGGTCATCAATGCCGCCTATAAGCTCAAGTCCTCTTACGATATTCTGAGCATAGCGGTGCTTATATGTCTTTCTTACGCCGTCAGCCATAGAATAGTCAAAGTTGGGGATAGACTGTCCGCCGTGCTGATCGTTCTGGTTTGACTGGATAGCAATGCAGGCAAGCGCAGAATAGCTGCTGATTTCGTTAGGCTCTCTGAGGAAGCCGTGACCTGTCGAGAAGCCGTTCTTGAACAGCTTGATAAGGTCAATCTGACAGCAGGTTGTGGTAAGCGTTAAAAAGTCAAGGTCGTGGATATGAATATCGCCGTCCCTGTGCGCCTTTGAATGTTCGGGAGCAAGAACATACATCTCGTTGAACTGCTTTGCACCCTCAGAGCCGTATTTGAGCATTGTGCCCATTGCGGTATCTCCGTCAATGTTGGCGTTTTCACGCTTAATATCGCAATCTCTTGCAGCCTTGAATGTAAGATCCTCATAGATCTTCATAAGGCTGGTGTTCATTTCTCTTACCCTTGTTCTGTCGGCTCTGTAAAGGATATATGCCTTGGCGGTCTTTGCGTGGCCGCTTTCAACAAGCACCTTTTCTACAGCGTCCTGAACTTCTTCTACGGTGGGAAGCTCCCCTGTCTTATTTACGTTTGCCTCAAGATAATCGCAAACCTTTTCAGCCATTTCACCGGCTTCCTGATAATCGTTGCCACCGACAGCTCTCGCCGCCTTATATATAGCATCGGCTATCTTTTCAATGTTGAACGGTACTGTACGTCCGTCTCTCTTTTGAATTTTAGTCAGCATTAATTTCTCCCTCTCGTTTAAGCTTTAATCGTAAAACCACAATATGTAGTGGTGAGCGAAATACATTTAATATTATATAGTGTTATCTCCGATTTGTCAATATGTCTTTTAGGAATAAGTAACTAAAAATCCGGGTTCATTTTTATACAATTTGTCTATTGACGATTGACGGATGCGGATATAACGTAAAGATAAAAATACCGCCGTAGAAATTTACGGCGGTGCGGTATTTGTTTATAGCTGTGAATCTCCGTTTCATTGCCGGATTATAACAATCCGATATAGAAATTCAGTAGAATAAGCCCAAGAACCACATTGAAGCCGATGCCAACGCATATATAAGGTATCCGCATACGGTTTGTACGCAGAAAACCCGACGCTATGCCTATCCACACGCACGATGCCATCACTGCAAGAAGAAGTATCACCGCAGCGATATTCTTAGGCAGTTCGCACCCCAAAAACGCAGTACAGACAAAGCAGGACACGCAGTTGGCAAGCGGCAGTATCCCAAGCGGAACGGTCGCTATGACCCAGCGGATTCTGTCGGCTCTGGCGAATGAGAACACTATAGCCCCAAGTATAAACGTTATAACAAGACACTCTATAGCCATACGGTTCTCCTTTCGTTTTACTGATTTACTTAGCCATTGCCTTGAAATCTTCGATAGCCTTTGCGTTGTCGGCACAGATGATAAGCGCTACAAAATTGCCGTTTACAACAACGTTATTATCATCGAACATATAAACATAGTTTGCGGCAAGCGGATACTGCTCGCAAGTGCTTTTTTGACCGGCAACTCTTTCTTCAAGCATCTTCTTAACAGCAGGAATGTCATCAGAACTTGACATTTCAAATACAGCGATTTCATCAGGAGAACCTCCCGAACCGCAAATGAATGCGCTATAGCTAACTATCTTATCACTATCAACATCATAAAATGACGAACGACGGTCTGCACCTATTTCAGCCATACCGGGAAACTTGACATCTTGCTTTATCTTAGCTGTGATTTCGGCGGCTGTACCGGTCGCCGTACTGCTGTCAGAAGCCTCGGAAACGCTCTCGGAAACAGAGCCTGCATCGGATGTGACGGAGCTTTCCGAAGCCGATGACTGAGCGGGTTTTTCGGAGCATCCGCATATTGAAACTGCGACCATAGCGCAGACAATTCCTGCCATAATTCTCTTTGTGATACTGCTTTTCATTGTTCATAATTCCTTTCTTTTATGCACATTTATATTAAGAATGTTTCTCAAGGAAACTTAGCATAACCTGATACGTTGAACCCATAAAGTGAATTCCGTCCATCTCGTGATATTCATCGTAATAATATCCGTCGGGAGCGGTCAGCACAGAATGAAAGTCGAGAAATTTCGCCTTTGTGCCTTTAATTACGCTTTTTAATGCGGCATTATACTCATTTATCGCAGATGTTGTGAGTGCGTTATCATAGTCAGATTCGGCATAATATGTTATCGGCGGGATAGACAGAACATATACCTTCGCTTTTGTGATTTGTGAAATATGTTGTACAAGTTCGCCCATACAATTTGCAAGGTAATTGCCGTCGGAATAGCCTACGCTGTTCGTGCCGAGCATAATATATATCTTTTTGGGATTATTTGCTTTTATTTTACTGTTTATGGTTACACCGTCTATTTCGCTTTCCAATGCGGTTGAGGGGGCAAGCCCGAGCTTTGCGTAGACAAGGGACTCGTCAAGATAACCGTAAAGGTAAAGACCGGTAGTAATGCTGTCGCCTATGAACAGCGCATCGTCAAAAAATGAGGTATCAAAGTCTGTCGATGCTGTCGGTTTGGCTTGTGGAGCGGTTTCAGAGGTCTTTGGCGAATCGGTCGGAGCAGGCTTTGGCTCTGTTGCTACAGCTGTAGTTTCAGGCAGTGTCGTTTCGGTCGTTGTAGCGGCTGTAGTAGCCGATGTAGTTACGATTTTAACGGTTGTCGCTACAGTTGATGATTTGGTGTCGGTTAACGATGTTTTTGCAGGGGTTGTTGCGTCATTTTTTGACAACGAACTATCATGCGACACTGTTACGTCCGAACAGCTGCAAAGAACTATTGAAAATATACAGATTAACGATATTGCTATTGTTTTACAATCAGCTATATGTTTCATTCTTAATATGTTGCCCCTTTGATATTTACGAAGAATGCTTCTGCAGGTAGCTGAGCATTACCTCGTAGGTTTTTCCCATAAAGTGAATTCCGTCCATTTCTGCATAATCGGCATTGAAATATCCGTCCTTGTCTGAAAGGATGCTATTAAGGTCGATGAATGTTGCCGAAGTGCCTGAAATTGCAGATTTGAGTTTTGTATTATAATCGGTGATGTCCTTAAGGGTAAGTGCATTCTCGTCCGACTTCTCTGCTTCTGCTGTTACGGGCGGAATGGATACAACGTATATCTTAGCCTTTGTAAGGGAAGAAATCTTTTCCACAAGCTCCTTCATATTGCCTGCAAGCGTTTTGTTATCGGCGTATCCGACGCTGTTTGTGCCGAGCATCACGAATATCTTTTTGGGCTTGAATGAAGCAATCTTATCCGAAAGCGTCACTCCGTCGATGTCAGCGTCAAGCGCCGTAGAGGGTGCAAGACCCTGCTGAGCGAATACGTTTTGCTGATCGAGGAAGCCGTAAAGGCTAAGGCCTGTGGAGATACTGTCGCCTATGAACAGCGATGAGGAGAAATAGTCCTTATCAAAGTCAAGTGTCGGCTCATTATCCGATGTGGCAACGGATGAGTTGCTGTCGGGCTTTTTCGTACTGCCTGCTGTAGTAGCGGGGGCGGAAGTTTCGGGCGGTGCGGATGTCACCGCTGTGAACGGCGGTTCGGATGAAGTATTATCCTCGCCGTTTATAATATTATAGGTAAAGAAACACACTGTGCAGATGATAAGAACCAGTAAAAGATTCAGAAATATCATAGACGGTGTTATTCCGAATTTATTTTTTCCTTTTTTCTGTGCCAAAACACACACCTCACAATCATACTTTATTATTATACAGCATTTTAAGGAAATAATCAATAGATAAAAATAAAAAAATCGATGCGGTTTAAGCATCGATTTCAGCTTGTAGAAAAAGTATGTTTTTCAAAAAAAGTGCTAGTCTTCAATCCCTATCCCCAAACCCCTTCCCCTCGGGAAGGGGCTGAGTGTGGGGCTGC
>ENA-OPBO01002517-OPBO01002517.1-human-gut-metagenome-genome-assembly--contig:-NODE-2517-length-10680-cov-4.289224_pt1 | contig 10680 bp, 8 predicted proteins | sample MGYA00241071_ERZ501458 | MGnify/ENA primary metagenome ERZ501458 (study PRJEB25962, sample SAMEA2042509) | human gut metagenome | biome: human gut; feature: human-associated habitat; material: faeces...
CACCGACGAGCGTCGCCGTCAGATCATCTCCGAGGCCGTCCGTATCGTCGACCACCGCGTTCCCGTTCTGGTCGGCATCATCGACACCGAGACCGAGCGCATGATCGAGCACGGTAAGGTCGCTCAGGAGCTGGGCGCCGATGCCGATGTGACGGACACAGGCATTGACTGCAACAGCTGGGTGGCCCGTCCCTGGACCCACGAGGAGAAATATCACCCCACCAACTGGGTGACGGACCGGTGCCTGGATTTCCTCCGGCGCAGGGACCCGGACCAGCCCTTCTTCCTGATGGCCTCCTACCTGCGGCCCCATCCGCCTCTGGACGCGCCTCAGCATTACTTCGACCTCTATAAAGACAAGGATCTGCGCAAACCTTTCGTTGGCTCCTGGGAGACCGACCAATTCCTCAAGCGTGACGGCCGTATCTTTGACTCCAAGACAGGCCCCATTGACCCGGAACTGATCCGGCAGGCCCAGATCGGCTACTACGCCTGTATCACCCATCTGGATCACCAGATCGGAAGACTTATCATGGCCCTCATTGAGCAGGAGGTCTACGACGACACCGTCATCCTCTTCACTGCCGATCACGGGGAGGAGCTGTGCGATCACCATATGTTCCGCAAGTCCCGGCCTTACGAGGGGAGCTGCCGGGTTCCCTTCTTCCTCACCGCCGGCCTTGATATCACCCCCGCCTCCACCTGCCACAGCGTAGTGGAGCTGCGGGATGTAATGCCTACCTTACTGTCCCTGGCAGGCGCGCCTATCCCGGATACGGTAGACGGATACGACCTTCTGCCCCTGGCCCGGGATCCGGAGGGAACCGTGCGGCCCTGGCTCCACGGAGAGCACTCCTACGGGGAGTTCTCCAACCACTGGATCGTCACCGGGACTGACAAGTACATCTGGTTCCCGGTTACCGGACTGGAACAGTACTTTGACCTGGCAAGCGACCCCCACGAACTGACCGACCGCATCGGCGATCCGGAAGTCCGGGAACGCGTCGCTTATCTGCGTTCCTGCCTGATCCAGAGCCTTACCGGCAGACCGGAAGGCTTCACCGACGGCGAGAAGCTGATCCCCGGCCGTCCTTACCCGGAGACCATGGACCATCTCCGCCAGGCAGACTGATATAATTTACAGACAAAGGAGTTTTTATGAGTCACAGACAATATTCCGTGCAGGGAAACCAGATCGAGAAACTGAATGCCCGCCTTCTGTCCATCTCCTTCTCCAAAGATGAGATGGACTGGAAGTGTTCCACTCCCACCCCTTTACAGAACTCTTCTATGTAGTCAGCGGAGAGGGGAACTTTCTCTTCCGCGGGGAGACCTATCATATAAAGACAGGAGACCTGATCATCGTCCCCCCCTATATGGAACACACCGAGCAGTCTTCTTCGGATCTTCAGTACTATGCCATCGGCGTGGAAGGGATCTCCTTTCAGAAAAAGGGGGAGCCGGCCTGTGTACAGATCTACTGCAATTTCCAGAGCAAGTCCGTCGTGGCCAATCTGCTCTCCCTTATGTTCTTTGAGATGAGCAATCCTTCCTACGGCTCGGACAAGATCTGCCAGGATCTCCTGGAGATCCTGCTTCTCTGGATCATCCGGGACCAGCACGTGATCCCGGTGGCCTTCTCCGCCACCTATATGACTAAGGAGTGCGCCCAGATCAAGGACTACCTGGACAGCAACTACGCGGACCACATCACCCTGGACACACTGACGGAACTGACCCACATGAATAAATACTACATGGCCCATTCCTTCTCCAAACACACCGGTCAGTCTCCCATCCAGTATCTCAACAACCGGCGCATGGAAGCGGCCTGCACCCTTCTGAAGGACACGGATTATTCCATCTCCTCCATCTCTTCTACGGTAGGCTTTTCTTCCCAGTCCTATTTTACCCAGGCGTTCCGGAAGAAGTATGGGATGACCCCCATCCGCTACCGGCAGGTCCACGCCGCGGAAAATGAATCCGACCTCTCTTCTGAGGCTGCCCCTTAAGTCTTCTGGCTGCGGGCAGCCAGATATTCCAGTCTGCTGATACTGTAGGCAAAAAAATCCTGATAAGCCTCACAGTAATAGTTCGTAAGATTCCCCTTCTCCTCATAGCAATCTCTCCGGCAGCCGCCGCGGCACAAGGGATACCAGCGACACTCCGGACATCTTGCGTCCCGCTGGTCCGGACGGGCGAAGAATCCCCCGGCTCCCTGGCCGGCAGCCGCCTGCTCCAAAAACCTCTCAAAATCCGCCTCCGGATCCCGGATATTCCCCATCAGACAAGAATCCATGGCGTAAAAGTCGCAAGGATACACAGACCCGTCGCTCTCGATCACATTCTGCATGCTGCAGCGCCCGTACATGTTGCAGGCCTCCGGCTGGGCCCCGGTGAGCATGCCCACATAATTCTCAAACTGCCGGATATAGACCGGCTGGCCTTCCATCCGGTCCTGGAACCACAGGTCAAAAAGCTCCTTCAGCGCTTCCCCGTACATCCGGGGCGTCAGGGACCAGTCTTCCTGTCCCCGCTCCTCCCCCGCAGGATCCAGACATGGAATGTACTGCTGGTGCAGCAGGCCTTTGCGTCCAAAAAACCGATAGATGGCTCCAATGCGGGGCGCCGTCTGGGCATTCAGCACGCACAGCACATGGAAGGGGATCTTGTATTCCTCCAGTTTCAGGGCACATTGGAAAACCTGGGAGAATGTTCCTTCTTCCTTATGGTCCACCCGGTTCTCATCGTGGGTTTTTCTCACCCCGTCCATCGAAAGGCCTACCAGGAAATCTTTCTCCTTCAGGAAGGCAAACCATTCCTCGTCCAATTCCGTCCCGTTGGTCTGAATGGTATAAGCCACCTTCTGCTCCGGTCTCTTTTGTTCCTCCACCAGATGTGTAAACCGCTTATAAAAAGACAGACCTGCCAGTGTCGGCTCCCCCCCCTGGAAGCCGAACACACAGGTCTGTGCTGCTGCAAGCGTTTTCCCCACGATCGCGCTCATCGTCTCTTCGCTCATTTTCCCATGATCCGCGACGGCACGTTTGGCCGCCTCGTCTTTATAGAAACAGTATCTGCAATTCAGGTTGCAGGCAGAAGAAACCGGCTTGATCAAAAGCTGCAGCTCTATCATATCTCGTACCAGTAGATTCCGTTGGCCTCCAGATCCAGGTCGAAGCTGGTGCCGTCGCCACGGTATACCGTAGTACTCTGCGGTTCATAGGTATTATTTACCACGCAGTATTTTCCGTTCTTCACGTAAGCGTGCACCTCTACATTGTAGTTGGTGCTGAACCACTTGTTCAGTTCCGCCTCATCGTGGGACGCCCACAGGATGGAACGGTACAGCAGTCTGCTGTTCTCAAAGCTGTAGGGAAGACCGCTGATATAGACGGTACGTCCTTCGCCGAACTCATTGACCGCAAGCTGCACTTCCTTGTCGATCTGCTTTAAGATGGTAGTCCCTTCGTAAGCGTAAATGTTTTTCTTGCCCTCGCCGAAGTCGATCTCTCCCTGGCAGTCCTCAGTGATGAAGTGGTCATGCTCTTCCCAGTTATATTTATCCACATTCAGAGTAAATCCGTTCTCCTCTTCCACGCCCATCACGGTAGCCAGCTGGAAGAAGTGCCCCTGATGATGGTGGGCCGCCGGCTCTCCTACGCCGATGAAACCGCCGCCGTTGTAGATAAACTTCTTCACTGCGGTAATAATGGTCTCGTCCGTCCAGTTCTCCCCGCCGGAGTAAGCCGTGTCCGCGTCTCCCACGTTGAGGATCACATCGATATCATCCAGGACATTTGGATCCTTGCGGATATCGTCAAAGCTGATCCACTTCACGTCAAAGGGCGCGCCGCTTAAGGCCTCGATAATGCCGGCGTAAGAATAGTTCTGCTTATGGTAAATGGCATGGTGCACCATGTGATTGCCCCAGGCTCTCATCTTGCCCCAGCTGTTCAGCACAGCCACCTTCTTAACACAGTACGGAGTGGTTCCCTTGATGTTCTCATACAGCGTGCGGAATTCCTGGCATACGCTCTCCACATAGTCGATGAATTCCGGGAACTGCATCGCCAGCTTCAGGTATCCGCCATATCCGATCCGGTCGATGGGCTTTCTGAGAATGGCTCTTCTTGCCGTCACCCAGTTCATCTTTGCCTCTTTCACCGGATCGCCGCCCTCATGGAACACATCCGGGAAGAAGTAAGGCAGAAGCCGTCCCTCTGTGTACTTCACTCCCTCAATATCGCTGATAAGACGTAAAGTAGCTCCATTGCCCACGCTTCCTACCACTGCGTCCAGGCCTACCTTCTTGAATTCATCCAGGAAAGGCTCCATGCCGATCCAGTGGTCTCCCAGGAACATCATGGCTTCCTTGCCGCACTCATGGGTGATGTCCACCATCTCTTTGGCCAGTTTCGTCACTTCTCTTCTCTGGAAATCCTGGAAATCCCGGAATTCTTTGGAAGGGATCCGATAGGTATTGTTCATGTAGCCCTGGTCGATGATATATTCCGGGCGGAACTTATATCCAACTTCCTTTTCAAACTGCTCCAGGATATAGGGGCTCACGGATGCGGAATATCCGTACCAGTCCACGTATTTCTCCCGGGCCAGCTCATCGAAGATCAGCGTAAACTGATGGAAAAAGGTGGTGTAACGGATCACGTCCACATGGGGATTGTCCGCGATGAATTTCCGCAGACGCTCCATGGAATACTTATGGGTCTTGGGCTGGCGCACATCAAAGGTGATCTGCTTCTCAAAGTTGGTCCAGCCGTTGGTCACCGCGTTGTACATATGCACCGGATCCCACATGATATAAGCCAGGAAGCTGACCGTATAGTCGTGGAACGCTTTTGCCCCGTGGATAGTCACATTGCCGGTCTCTCCGTCGTAAGTCCACTGGGATGCCGGGACAACCTCTCCTGTGGTGCGGTCGATCACTTCCCACCATCTTGTGATGTCATCCCGGTCATTTACCTTTAACATGTCGGGATACAAATGATCCATCAGATGAACGGACAGCTCCTCATCCACAGCGGTATAAAAAGGTGTCATAATATACATCTGCTGTATCTCATCCGGATTGGCTTTGGCCCACTCATTATCCTTTCTGGTTGTATAATAAGTGGAGTAGACTTTTGCGTCTACATGTTTGAGTTCCTCCGGATAGTCAGTACCGTCGCAGTCGCGGATGGCGTCCGCGCCCCAGCGTTCTACCAGTTCCAGAGTCTCCGGCACCACATCTACGTCTGTTGGAATTGTAACTCTGCCTTTAGTCTGTGATTTCACATTGTTCTCCTTTCAATCTTACATTCCGTCGTTACTTATATCTGCGATTGTAAATGAATAACAGGACCAGTAATCCCGCCAGCCCGGCAAGCTCCATGCAAAGGCCGGTGGCGCTGATATTCTTCTGTCCAACAAAGATCAGGGCGAGACAAACGAAAAATACAATGATCATGATCACATTTCTTACAACATTACTCATTCTCTTCTCCTCCTAACCTTTCAGTCCGCCAAGCGTCATACCCTTGGTCAGCTGTTTCTGTACGCATACATACAGGATCAGAACAGGAATCATAACGATCACAAGACCTGCATACATGATACCGTAGTTGGTAGCTGTCCTCTCCACTGCCATCAGGTTCTTCAGTCCAACAGCCAGCGTACTGTTCTCGTCCATCAGGGTAAATGCGATGATGTACTCATTCCAGAAGGACAGGAACTGGAACAGGATGACGGTGATGATACTGGGTTTTGCCATGGGGATCATGATCTTCACCATGGTCTTAAAGTATCCGCATCCGTCTATGTAGGCCGCCTCTTCATATCCCTTGGGCAGTGTCTTAAAGTATCCGCTCAGCAGGTAGATCGAGAACGATAAGGAGCTGGACGCATAAACCAGGGACAGGACAAACCTGTTATCCAGGAAAAACTCCACTCCCAGCATCCGGTTCGCGCCGGAGAGCATCAGGAAGATCGGTACTACGATATAGTTAACATTTACAAACAAACCTGCCATAAAGGCAATATTTAATATTTTCTTTCCCTTAAAATCAAACCGGGACAGCGCATAGGCCGCCGGAAGGGCGATCGCCAGAAGAAGGACCAGGGACAGCGCTGTTACGATGACAGAGTTCAGGAAGAATTTTCCCATCTCTGCATCCACAAACGCAGTCACATAGTTCTGCCACTGAAGCTGTTCAGGCAGCGCCCAGGGATTGGTTCCCTTTCCGATAAACTCAGCATTCCGCTTGAAGCTGGCCATAAATACCCATGCTACAGGAATGATGATGGAGATCGTCATAACGATCAGCGCGGCATATACGATGACTTTGAACAAAGCTTTCGTTGCCGGATTCTGCTTTTTCATACCTTGGGCCCTCCTTTCTAAAATTCCAGAACTTCTCTGTCTGTGATCTTATTGACAACTGCAGCAAGTACAAACGAGAAAAGGAATACCACTACGCCAATGGCCATACCATAACCATATACGCCTGCGCCATATGCCTGTTTGTACATATAGTTCAGGAATACTTCCGAATGGCCGTTGGGACCGCCGTCAGACATGATCTGAACGAACTGGAAGCTCAAGTTGATCGTACTGATGATGTAGAAAGTAAGGGTAGTCCGGATATTGCTCCAGATCAGCGGAAGCGTTACCTGGAAGAACATCTGGATCTCGGTGGAGCCGTCCAGGGCTGCCGCCTCGTAAAGATCCTCCGGGATCGCCGCCATACTGGCCATATACATAACCATGTAATAACCGATGGCCTGCCATACCAGCGCAAAGATGATGGAATACAGTACGATCTTCTGATCTCCCATCCACTGGTGTGCCAGAGAGTCCAGCCCGATGGCTCTTAAAAAGGTATTAAGAAGTCCGGTGCTGGGATTGTAGATCGCGCCGAAAATACCGGCGATAACTACGATACTTAAAATATTCGGAATATAAAAGATAACGCGGAAGAAGTTTTTCCCTTTAAACTTGCCGCGGTGTAAGATCGCGCCGAATAAAATTGCAAAAAAGATAGTGAACAGTGTTACAAGTACAATGATCGCGATCGTATTCTGCATAGCCTGCAGGAAATTTACATCTCCTATCAGGGATTTAAAATTGTTGAAGCCAACAAATTCCTTTTTGTTGGTGATACCACCCATCCGGTACAGCGACATTCTGAATACGTTGAACGTCGGAATAAAAATAAAGAGTGTTACAAGAATGGCAGCCGGCGCTATACAGCAGAACACGAACCGCCCCTGCGCCTTCTTTTGATTCATACCATTTCTCCTTTCCTTTGAAAAACGGTGAGCAGATCACTCACCGTTTTCCCACACAAATGCTTTCGCAGTTTTTATGTTTCTTATTCCATTGCGTCTGCGCACTGTGACCAAACATCAACAAGCTGCTCCTGCCACTCGTCAACGCTCATATCGCCTGTGCTGACAGAATCGATTGCTCCGTATACGGAACCTTTCATATCCAGACCTTCGATCGGAGCTGTGGTTGCCCATGTCCCTGTTACAGCAACAACATCGTCGCCCGTCTGGAAGCTTGTCTTAATAACGCCTTCCGGAAGTTTTTCTGCAGCGCCCTGTACCGGTACTACGATCGGTGCATCGGACTCTTCTCCGGTCTCAGCGTTTGTTGTCTTGTTTGCAAGGCAAAGGTCAACAACAGTGTCGGAGTACATGAACTTGATAAATTCTTTTGCAAGGTCAATGTTCGGTGCATCCGCCGGAATCCACATCTGCTCTGTAAAGGTGTAAACAGACTGAGACTCGTCAGCGCTCCACTTCGGAACTCCCATTACGCCCCACTCATAGTCGCTCGGTGTGGAGTTAGCCATCTCGCCAACTACCCAGCTTCCGTTCGGCATAAAGAGTGCATCGCCGTCGATAACTGCCTGCTGGTTAACCTTGAATCCGCCGTCAGTATTGGCATTGGATACGGTGTCTGCCCACAGGTTGTCAGAAGATACCAGTGTTGCGATGGTGTCAAGAACTTTCTTTCCTTCGTCAGAAGTCCAGGTGTTCTCATCATAGGTCAGAGCGTTGTTGTAGAAGTCTGTTCCGCCTGCCTGAGCCAGCATTGCATACATGGTTGCATCAAAGTATCCCGGCTGAGGATAGGTAAACAGGGCTCTTCCGTCTGCCTTAGCCTGCTTGCCAAGTTCGAAGAACTCATCCCATGTGGTCGGTACTTCGTATTCTTTTCCTTCACCAACCAGTGTCGCATTGTACCAGAAACCGGTCTGTGTATAGAAGATAGGAGCCAGGTAGATCTTGCCGTCTCCATACGGCTGAGCTGCGGTACCATCCAGGATACCTTCTACCATCTTGCCCTTCAGCTCATCATCGAAAACATCTGAAATGTCAGCTACTGCTTTCTCTTTCAGCATGGTCTCTGTGAATCCGCTCTCCTGACCCAGGTTGTAGTAAACAACGTCCGGAACATCTCCGTTCTGGATCTCTTTTGTCAGAACCTGATCAAGCTCGGAAGAAAGCTCCAGTTCTACTTCGCAATCATACTCTTCCTCGAAAGCTGCTGTGATCTTCTCCCAGATCTCAGCTCCGTTTCCTCCTTCGAACGCCGCAACCTTCAGGGTTTTGCCGTCGCCGCTTCCGCCCTCATCACTTCCGCTGTCACCGCTTCCGCCGCATCCTGCAAGCAGAACTACGGTCATCGCAGATACCAGAACGGCTGATAAAAGCTTTTTGACTGATTTCTTTTTCATAACGTTACCTCACCTTCTTTAAAAAATTTGGTTAATCAGATTACTTGTATTATAACTTTTCGCAACCGCTCTTTCTATCCTTCTTTTGCTTCTTTTTTTAATTTTCTTGCTTTTTTTGTGCATTCTATTTACAAGAATAAATTTTTTCGTCATTCTTCCCAATACTTTGCACAAAGGGCAGCATCCCTCCTCCGGTCTTTACTCCCCGTACCGGATCCGGTCGGTCAGGCTCATCCTGCGGAAATTCCGGGACACGGCGCAGGTCAGGATCATCTGCAGCGCCGCCACCGCCACGGCCAGGACCGCCGCCTGGATCCCCGGATAGTGATACACAGTGATGTTCATCATATTTTCTGCTTTGGCATACAGGAAGATACCGTATCCGGCCAGGCTTCCCATCCCCAGCGCCACCAAAAGGGTCCCCGCCGTGTAGAAAAGCCCTTCCAGCTGCAGCATCCGCACCAGCTGCTTTTCCGACATGCCGATGGCCTGGATGATCCCCAGTTCCCGTCTCCGGGTGTAGATGCTGTTGACCATGGTGTTGATCAGGTTCATCACGCCCACCGCGCCCAGGATCAGCAGGAAGGCGTAACCAAGCACAGTCATGACTGTGACCGCCGTCTCCCAGGTCTCCACATGCTTTTCAAAGCTGTCGGTAGTCAGATAGACGCTCGTCTTTGCCAGATTCTCCAGCTTCGTATAGGCTTCCTGCCGTCCGGTCTGATCGATCCCTTCTTCCAGCCAGATCACGCAGATGTCGCTTACGTCTGCCCCTGTGATCTTCGTCAGCACAGAGTCCGGCAGCAGAAAGTTGCTCCCGGATACGGCCGAAGGATACTCTCCGACGGCGGCGATCTCGAAGGTGCGCTCCACCGTCCCCTCCGGGGTCTCCAATTCCATCCGCACCGCGTCGCCCAGCTTCAGTTCCGGGAACCAGCGCAGCATATGGTCAGAGACCAGGATCTTCTCTCCCTCTTCCAGTTCTTCCCAGGTAACCGCCCCTTCGATCTGGCAGTTCTCCACGATCTCCCGGTAAGATTCATCCAGGCCCTGGATGCTGGCGGAGGCGATCTCCCGCTCCGGGTCCAGATCCGCCAGCGTTCCGGTAAGATAGGTCTTCACTTTGACTTCCTCCACTCCGTCTACGGCCCGGATCTGCTCCAGCAGTTCCCCGTTCAGCGGGTTGTTCTGCATCAGATTCACCCAGGCCCGGTCCGGGTTCATTTTATCCCCCTCCCAGCTGTCCACGGCGATCTCATAATCCCCCTCAAACTCCTGCTTTGCGATCTCCTCCGGATCGGCACAGCTAAGGACGGTGGCCACTGCCATGAAGAGGATTCCCACTGCGCCCAGTGTCACGATGGTCAGGACAGATCTTTTTTTATTCCGGGACAGGTTGGAGCGGGTCAGTTTTACAAGACTCATCTCTGCAAATCCCTTCCGCTCCTTTTTCTTCTCCCGGATCTCTCCCTGATACCGCATGGCTTCCACCGGGGAGATCTTCGCCGCCATCCGCATGGGCTTTACCAGGGACAGATACACCGTAACCAGCACGGTCAGGATGGTCAGGATGTAAACCCACCCATAGGGATGCGAGACTGCTCTCTGCTCCAGCCGTTCCATGCAGAAATCCAGCCCATCCGTTTCCAGACGCTCGATCTCCAGCCTGAATTTTCCCTCCGCCCGGGCCTTGTCCTTTTTGGAAAGTTTATCGACCACCTGCTTGATGTTCATCTCCCCGTCGGGAGTTTCGCGCAGGCAAAAACGGGCGTCCGACAATTCGGCCCGGCTGAAAACGAGCCCTCCCCCGAACAGGCCGAGGCTCTTGATCCGGGCATCCAGACGGCCGGCATAAAGCAACGTATCCCGTTGGAAATCCTCGACATAGAATCCGTCGAGCGAAACGCGGTAAAAGCAAGACAATCCCTTTGCACAA
>ENA-OPBO01002519-OPBO01002519.1-human-gut-metagenome-genome-assembly--contig:-NODE-2519-length-10668-cov-2.797607_pt1 | contig 10668 bp, 9 predicted proteins | sample MGYA00241071_ERZ501458 | MGnify/ENA primary metagenome ERZ501458 (study PRJEB25962, sample SAMEA2042509) | human gut metagenome | biome: human gut; feature: human-associated habitat; material: faeces...
GGCTTCCGCACGGGCTGCAAGCTGGCCGTGGTGGATGAAAACGGCAAGGTGCTCGCCACGGGCGTGGGCCATTTCACCCTGCCGGGGCAGGAGGCCGCCAAGGCGCGCGCCCGCAGGGATATCATCGACCTGTGCCGGCGCTTCGGGGTCACGGCCATCGCCATCGGCAACGGCACCGCCTCGCGCGAGGCCGAGCAGTTCATCGCCTCGCTTCTGCCCGAGCTGCCAAAGGGCGCGGCCTATATGATCGTCAGCGAGGCGGGCGCGTCCGTGTACTCTGCCAGCAAGCTGGCGGCGGAGGAGTTCCCGCAGTTCGACGTGTCGCTTCGCAGCGCGGTCAGCATCGCCCGCCGCATGCAGGACCCCCTGGCCGAGCTGGTCAAGATCGACCCCAAGGCCATCGGCGTGGGGCAGTATCAGCATGATTTGAAGGAAAGCCAGCTGGAGGAGGCGCTGGACGGCGTGGTGGAGGGCTGCGTCAACAGCGTGGGCGTGGAGGTGAGCACCGCCTCGGCGCCGCTGCTGTCCCATGTGGCGGGCATCGGTCCGGCGCTGGCCAAAAACATCGTGGCCTACCGTGAGGAAAACGGCATCCAGAGCCGCGCCCAGCTCAAAAAGGTGCCCAAGCTGGGGCCCAGGGCGTTTGAACAGTGCGCCGGCTTCCTGCGCGTGCGCGACAGCAAAAACGCGCTGGACGCCACCGCCGTGCACCCCGAAAGCTACGACGCGGCCAAGGCCCTGCTGGCGACGCTGGGCTACCGCCTGGAGGACATCCGCTCCGGCGGCCTTGCCGGCCTGTCCGCCCGCGTGGAGGAGCGGGGCCTTTCCGCGCTGGCGCAGGAGCTGGGTGTGGGCGAGCCGACGCTGCGCGATATCGTGCGCGAGCTGCAAAAGCCCGGCCGCGACCCCCGCGACGACCTGCCCAGCCCCATCCTGCGCACCGACGTGCTTGATATGAAGGACCTCGCCCCCGGCATGGAGCTCAGGGGCACCGTGCGCAACGTGATCGACTTCGGGGCCTTTGTGGATATCGGGGTGCATCAGGACGGGCTGGTGCATATCAGCCGCATGAGCAACCGCTTCATTCGCCACCCTTCCGAGGTGGTCAAGGTGGGCGATGTGATCACCGTCTGGGTGGTGGATGTGGACCTCAAAAAGCAGCGCATCGGGCTGAGCATGCTGCCGCCCGCCCAAAAATGATGTATTTCGGCTGCATTTTATGGCCGCTCCCCTTGACAGAGGGGGAAAGCGGTGTACAATAAAGGAGAATTTGGCGCGGCTTTCCGCGCCGGAGGAATAGAGGCGCGGCCGACATCAGTACCGCGCGGGAGCCCTTCACCGGGCTGTGACCGCGCGCGAAAGGGGAGGCCGCCGAAGTGCCGGACCCGGTGAAGGGTCTGTGTGCTGGGCGTCGGGAAAACATCCCGCCGACTGTCACGGCTTGTGCCGTGGAGCGCTATTCGCACGTTTCCATATCATGTGGATCAAAGCGGCAATGGCGCATACCATTCGCCGCTTTTTTCATTACCAACAAGGAGGAACAAGCATCATGAAAAAGGTTTTTGCGGTCATTCTGTCGGCCCTTATGCTGCTGTCCTGCGCCTCTGCCATGGCGGAAGGCACCTTCCGCGTGGGCATGGAGTGCAACTATGCGCCCTATAACTGGACGCAGGCCGAACCCAGCGAGTTCACCGTGCCCATCGAGGGCGGCGGCGGATACGCCGACGGCTACGACGTGCAGATTGCCAAGCTCATCGCCGAGGGCCTGGGCAAGGAGCTCGTCATCGTCAAAACCGAATGGGACGGCCTGCCCATGGGCGTGATGAGCGGTGCGTTTGACGCCATCATCGCCGGCATGAGCCCCACCGAGGAGCGCAAGGCCACCCTCGATTTCAGCGATCCCTACCGCACCAACAAGCTGGTGGTGGTTGTCAAGAAGGACAGCCCCTACGCCTCTGCCACCAGCCTGGAGGAGCTGAGCGGCGCGACCATCACCGGCCAGCTCAACACCTTCCACTATACCGTGATTGACCAGATCCCCGGCGTGAACAAGGCCATGGCCATGGAGACCTTCCCGGCCATGATCGTGGCGGTGCAGAGCGGCGCGGTGGACGGCTACGTGGCCGAGGAGGACGGCGCGCAGGCCGATACCGCCGCCAACCCGGACCTGACCTATATCAAGTTTGACGAGGGCAAGGCCTTTGAGGCCTCCGAGGCCGATACCTCCATCGCCGTCGGCCTGGCCAAGGGCAGCGACCTGCTGGGCCCCATCAACGAGATTCTGGCGGGCATCGACGATGCCACCCGCGATGAGCTCATGGCCGGCGCCAAGGAGCGCCAGCCCCTCAATCAGTAAACCGCATGGGGGGAACGTGCCGCAGCCGGTGCGTTCCCTTTCCATGTGGATTCCCCATGTTCCAATACCAAAGGAGTTGCCCGCATGTCATCACGACCAAACACCTTTTTCGGCTGGGTCGGCTTTATTCTGGACGAATACGGCACACTGTTTTTAAGCGGCGTGGGCGTAACGCTGCTGGTGGCCATCACCGGCACGGTGATCGGTTTCGTCATCGGACTGCTGGTGGCCATTCTGCGCACCATCCCCGTCGCCCCGCGTGACCCGTGGTTCAAGCGTGTGCCCCTCAAGGTGCTTTCCGCGCTGCTCAACGTGTATATCGAGGTATTTCGCGGGACGCCCATGATCGTGCAGGCCATGGTCATCTACTACGGCAGCATGCAGATGGGCCTGCGCATGCCCGTGCTGGTGGCGGCGGTGCTCATCGTGTCGGTCAATACCGGCGCGTACATGGCCGAAATCGTGCGCGGCGGCATCATCAGCGTGAACAAGGGTCAGAAGGAGGCCGCCTGCGCCATCGGCATGACGCACTGGCAGAGCATGGTGCACGTGGTGCTGCCGCAGGCCGTGCGCAACATCATGCCCTCCATCGGCAATGAGTTCGTGGTCAATATCAAGGATTCCAGCGTGCTCAACGTGATTTCCGTCAACGAATTGTTCTTCATGAGCAAGTCCGCCGCGGGCACGTACCTGCGCTACTTTGAGGTGTTCTTCATCACCGCCTGCATCTACCTGGTGCTGACCTTCACGGTGACGCGCCTGCTTCGCCTGCTGGAGCGCAGGATGGACGGCAAGACCAATTACATCATCTACGGCTCCCAGAGCGATTCCAAGGCGTCCATCGTGGTGCCCAAAGAAGGAGGCGTGCCCAATGACTGATTCGCCCATCCTCAGCGTAAGCCACCTCAAAAAGAGCTTCGGCGAGCACGAGGTGCTGCGCGACATTTCCTTTGATGTGCAGCAGGGAGACGTGGTCAGCATCATCGGCGCCAGCGGCAGCGGCAAGAGTACGCTTCTGCGCTGTATCAACTTTCTGGAGCAGCCCACCGCCGGCACCATCCTCTTTCAGGGCAAAAACGCCGAAACCCAGTGGAGCCGCGCCCAGTACCACGCCAAGGTGGGCATGGTGTTTCAGAGCTTCAATCTGTTTGGCAACATGAGCGTGCTGAAAAACTGCGTGGTGGGGCAGGTCAAGGTGCTGGGCCGCGCCCGCCGCGAGGCCGAGGAAAAGGCCCTGATGTATCTGGAAAAGGTGGGCATGGCCCCCTACCGCGACGCGCGCCCGGCCCAGCTTTCCGGCGGGCAGCAGCAGCGCGTGGCCATCGCCCGCGCCCTGGCCATGGACCCGGAGGTGCTGCTCTTTGACGAGCCCACCAGCGCGCTTGACCCCGAAATGGTGGGCGAGGTGCTGGGCGTGATGCGCGATCTGGCGGCGTCGGGCCTGACCATGCTGGTGGTCACGCACGAGATGGCCTTCGCCCGCGACGTCAGCCACCGCGTCATCTTCATGGATGCGGGCGTGATTGCCGAGGACGGCGCGCCGCAGGAGATCTTCGTCAACCCCCGCCAGGCCCGTACAAGGGAGTTTCTCAGCCGTATTTTGCAGAAGTGATCCGTCTGCCGCCGGAAAGGTGTGTTTCCCTTCCGGCGGTTTTTTGTCTCGCTTTTCCAACCCCTCCGCGGACCACGCATCTGGCGGCCAGACGGATGCGGCAGGCAAGAAAACGGACCGCCTGAACGGCGGTCCCAAACCGGCTTTCGCATATAACAACGGCGCTGCCCTCACGGATGAGACGGGGCAGCGCCGGCCGTTTTCAGGAACGGCCTTCATTGAATGGCCGAGGTGAAACGGTCATAGAAGGAATAAACGTAGGAAGCCGCAACGTACATATAGCTGAAGACGTACGCGCCAAAAGAGCCTTCGTCCACCATATAGACCTCCTGCGTATAGTACACATAGCCGTCCTCTTCGTTATACAGCCAGCGGCCTCTGGAAAGGTTGAGATTGAATTCGTTGATCTGCTCATAGACCTTCAGGGGATCGGCATCCTCAGGCACGCTGCACAGGCGGCTGACCACCCGCGCCGCGCCGTCAAGGCACTGGCAATAGATGTCGATCGTATCTGAATCGGTGTGGCCATTGGCATCGTAGGAAATCATGATTTCGTCGTCAAATCCGTCGCCGTCGGCATCGGTTGCCGTATAGTCGTCCCATCCGACGGTGGGCAGGTAGGCCTTGAGGGACGTAGCGGTGGCAAGCTCGCCGGCTTCCGCGGCCAGGGCGCAGTTCACCGCCGACAGCGCCAGCATTGCGCAGCACAGCATGCAAAACAGTTTCTTCATGGCGTCATGTCCTCCTTCACAGGCCGCTTACTTTTTCAGCGCGGCAAGCTCGCTGTAATGCTGATCCACCACCAGGGCGGTGATGTAGGCATAGCGCTCTACCATCTCACCGAAATCCGCATTCTCGAGATAGGGAATCTCCACGCTGGAATAGATGTAGTTGTCTGTCGTATCGTATATGAAGCGGATAAAGGAGACGGAGTCGTTGAGGCTTTCGAGGGCCTGATAGAGCGAGAGCATGTCCGAGGTGTCGATGTCGCCGATGGAGGGCCCCAGAACGGCCGCGCTGCTCTCCATGACATGGATCGTAACGACAATCGAGTCCAGCTGCGTGGAGGTCGCCGGAGTATAGCCGATGCGAAAGACGTCACCGGAATTGGAACTGTCCAGCTGCGAGTACTTCAGGCCCGCTGCGTCAAACGCGGCCGTCACTTCACTGCTGCCCGGCGAGAGAAATCCGTCGGCAAGCGCGCCGGCGCAGGACCAGAACGCACAAACAAGAACCAGGAACAGGCTGATTTTTCGTTTCAAGGAGAAGCACTTCCTTTCGTTGATTGACAATAGTATAGCAGAAAAATTTTGACAATTTCAAGAACCAGGGAGGCTTTCTTACGTTTTTTTCCTGCTTTGCCTTTCCGGAACGCTCCCTGAGAATTGTCATGGCAAAAGCATCAAAGAAAACACCCCTTCCCACTTGCGCCTGTATCAAAACAATGGTATACTGTCCAATGGTGCCCTTTGACAAATATGGCTATGCCACGATGGCATCTCGTGCATGCCTCAGGAGGAAAACGCATGGAACATACGGTGGAAAAACTGTCCGGCAACAAAGTCAAGATATCGTTCAAGGCGCCCGCCGCCGATTTTGAAGAGGCCGTCGAGAAGGCCTACCTGAAAATGCGCGGTCAGATCAGCGTGCCAGGCTTCCGTAAGGGCAAGGCCCCGCGCAAGCTGATCGAGCGGATGTACGGTGCCGGCGTTTTCTATGAGGATGCGCTGGAAATCCTCTTCCCCGAGGCGTACATGGCCGCCGTGAAGGAAAACGACCTCAAGCCCGTGGGCCGTCCCGAGCTGGACGTGCAGGAGATGGAGGCCGGCAAGGACCTTGCCTTCTCCTGCGAGGTGTTTGTGTTCCCCGACGTCAAGCTGGGCCAGTACAAGGGCGTGGAAGTGGCCCGCCGCGTGCACAAGGTGACCGCCGACGAGGTGGACGCCCGCATCGAGCAGGAGCGCAAGCGCGTGGCCCGCAGCGTGGACGTGACCGACCGTCCTCTGGAAAACGGCGACAAGGCCGAGCTGGACTATGCCGGCACGGTGGATGGCGTGGCGTTTGCCGGCGGCACCGCCGAGCATCAGACGCTGGTCATTGGCTCTGGCAACTTCATCCCCGGCTTCGAGGAGCAGATGGTGGGCATGACCATCGGCGAGGAGCGCGACCTGCACGTCACCTTCCCCGAGCAGTATCACGCCGAGGATCTCAAGGGCAAGGACGCGGTGTTCCATGTGAAGCTGCACGCCATCACCCGCGAGGAGCTGCCCGATGTGGATGACGAGTTCGCCGCCGAGGTGAGCGACTTCGACACCCTGGCCGAGTACCGCGCCGACCTGGAGAAGAAGATGCAGGAGGCCGCCGACGCCCAGGCTGAGGAAGCCGCCCGTCAGACGCTGGTGGACAGCGTGGTTCGCGCCGCCGAGTGCGACGTGCCCGCCCCCATGGTGGAGGAAAAGCTGGACGACATGATGCAGCAGATGGGCTGGCGCATGCAGCAGCAGGGTTTCAGCATGGAGCAGTACCTCAAGCTGATCGGCCAGACCGAGCAGCAGATGCGCGATATGTACCGCTCCGAGGCCCTCAACAACGTCAAGACCGAGCTGGTGATCGACGAGATCATCAAGGCCGAAAACATCGAGGCAACCGATGAGGATGTGAACAAGCTGCTGGAGAGCTACACCACCGCCATGAACCAGACGGTGGAGCAGCTGCGCGAGAGCTTCAGCGAAGAGCAGCTGGACTTCTTCAAGCACCGTGCCAGCATGAACAAGGCCCTCGATCTTCTCTGGGACAACGCCAAGGTGACCGATGAGGACGCCGACGCCAAGCCCGAAGCCAAAGCCGGGGACGGCGAGGCCGCCGCCCCCGCGGAAGCCTGACGAATAATGCGCGCATCGTATGCATATGCTTTGAAGGTATAGCTTGCGATGCGCGCGCTTTTCAAAACAAAAGCGCACGAAGGAGTGAACGATATGAGCCTGATCCCCATGGTAATCGAACAGACCAACCGCGGCGAACGCTCGTTTGATATCTACTCCCGCCTGCTGAAAGACCGTATCGTTTTTCTGGGCGGCGAAATTGACGACGATGTGGCCAACCTCGTGGTGGCACAGCTGCTGTTTTTGGAAATGGAAAACCCCGATTCGGATATTTCCCTCTACATCAACAGCCCCGGCGGCAGCGTGACCGCCGGCATGGCGATCTATGATACCATGAACTACATCAAGTGCGATGTACGCACGGTGTGCATCGGCATGGCGGCCAGCATGGGCGCGTTTTTGCTCATGGCCGGTCAGAAGGGCAAGCGCCTGGCGCTGCCCAACAGTGAAATCATGATTCATCAGCCCTTGGGCGGGGCCAGCGGCCAGGCCACCGATGTGGCCATCCGCGCCGAATGGCTGGTCAAAACCAAGGAAAAGATGACACGTCTCATGTCCGAAATGACCGGCCAGCCCATCGAGCGCGTGAAGCAGGACGTGGAGCGCGACTATTTCATGAGCGCCGAGGAAGGCCTGAAATACGGCATCATCGACGAAATCTACCGTCCGCGCAACGCCAAGTAATTTCCCCGATTTCAGCAATGAGGTGACAGCATGCCGGGTGACGATTTCAACCCCCGCATCCCCAAGCTCAAGCGCTGCAGCTTCTGCGGCAAGACCAGCGAGCAGGTGCGCCGCATGGTGGCCGGCCCCAACGTGCAGATTTGCAGCGAATGCATCCTGCTGTGCCAGGAAATCATCAGCGATGATTTCAATGCGGGCGTCTCCATCAGCAGCGCCGAAATCCCGCGCCCCCGCGAAATCAAGGAGGTGCTGGACCAGTATGTCATCGGTCAGGAGGATGCCAAGCGCGCCCTGAGCGTGGCGGTCTACAACCACTACAAGCGCATTGACGCCGCGCCTGCCACCGGCGATGTGGAATTGCAGAAAAGCAATATTCTCATGGTCGGTCCCACCGGTTGCGGCAAAACCTTTCTGGCGCAGACGCTGGCAAAGCTTCTGCGCGTACCCTTCGCCATCGCCGATGCCACCAGTCTCACCGAGGCGGGCTATGTGGGCGAGGATGTGGAAAACATCCTCCTGCGTCTGATTCAGAATGCGGATTACGATATCCCGCTGGCGCAGCGCGGCATCATCTATATCGACGAGATCGACAAGATCGCCCGCAAGAGCGAGAACCCCTCGATTACCCGCGACGTGAGCGGCGAGGGCGTGCAGCAGACGCTGTTGAAGATTCTGGAAGGGACCATTGCCAGCGTGCCGCCCCAGGGCGGGCGCAAGCATCCGCATCAGGAGTTCATCCAGATTGATACCACCAACATCCTCTTCATCTGCGGCGGCGCGTTCGACGGGCTGGCGCCCATCATTGAAAACCGCATCGGCAAAAAGGCGCTGGGCTTCGGCAGCGAACTCAAGAGCAAGCAGGAAGAAAATATCAACGCCACGCTCAAGCAGCTTCGCCCGGAGGACCTGATCAAGTACGGCCTGATTCCCGAATTTGTGGGCCGCCTGCCCATCGTGGTCACGCTGGATCAGCTGGATGAAGAGCAGCTGGTCCGCATCCTCACCGAGCCGAAAAACGCGCTGGTGCGCCAGTACAGCTATCTGATGAATCTGGACGGCGTGGAGCTCAAGTTTGAGCCGGCTGCGCTTGCGCACATCGCCAAACAGGCCATCGAGCGCAAGAGCGGCGCCCGCGGCCTGCGAGCCATCGTGGAAGGGCTTTTGATGGACGCCATGTTCGATCTGCCCTCCCGCGAGGACGTGAAGCAGTGCATCATTACCGAAAAATGCGCGCTGGGCAAGGAAAAGCCCAAACTGGTGCTGGCAGACGGAACACAGCCCAAAAAGCTGCGCCGTCCCGCGGCCGAAAAAAAGCCGCCCAAGCCCGCGCCCAATGAGAGCAGCGTATCCTGAAAAGCATACCAAAAAGGGGTCGCCGCAGTTAGGCAACGTCCCATAAGGAAGTAAAAAGAATTTTGGTAGGAACCGGCGTGTCAAGTCACGCCGGTTCCGATTCGTTTAAGGACTCCCTTCCAATCTTCAAAGGAATGCGGATTTGCCCCACATAGGTGAAATACAGGTCGATTCGCACCTGCTTCCTTCCGTTCTCCCTTACCGGGCTGTGCACCACGATCCTGCTCACAAGCTCATTGAGGATGGCGGCGTCGAGTTCTGGAATATCCAGGTACTTGTCCACCAGCTTCAGAAACTCGTTCACATCGGAAACCTGCCCGGCCTGTGCCTCAATTTCCCGTTCCAATACGGCGGCAAGCTGCTCAATTTCCGCCTGTTCCTTCTCATATTGGCGGGATAATTTTAAGTACCGGCTGTCAGACAGCTTTCCCAGCACATTATCCTCATAGATATGCTGGATAATCCGGTCCAAATCCTCCATCCGTTTTTTCGCCCCGGAGAGGGCTTTCTGCTTTTCTGCCAGTTCTGCCTTGCGGCTTTCCTCGTCCTGCGCCAGCATTTCCAGTTTGAAATCCTTCCGAAACATACGGACATAACTCAATGTCTGCCGTATGGTTTCCAGCACAATTCGGTAAAGTACCTGTTCCCGGATATAGTGGATTTTGCAGGAGCCGGTGTTGCTCTTGTAGTTGGAGCAGACGAAATGGTTCTGGCTGTCGTCCTTGTAGCTCTTGCAGGTGCAGAAGTACAGCTTGGCTCCGCAGTCGGCGCAGTAGAGAAGACCGGAGAACATGCTGGTTCTTCCTGTCTTTGTCGGCCTGCGTTTGTTCTTCCGCAGTTCCTGTACCCGTTCCCACTGTCCCTTCTCAATGATGGCGGGCTGGGTGTCCTCAAAAAACCGCTGGTTCTCAACCGGGTTTTCCATCCGCTTTTTGAATTTCAGGGACTTGGTATAAGTCTTGAAGTTTACGGTACAGCCCGTGTACTCCCGCCGCTCCAAAATTCTAAGCACGGCGTTGGTATTCCAACGGTATAGGTTCTCCGGCATGACCCAGCCCTTTTGCCTGGCGTGATAGGCGGTGACGGTCAGCACCCTGTCGGCTGTGAGGGTTTTTGCAATCTGCAAGGGGCCTTTTCCGGCAATGCAGAGGTTGAAGATACGCTGCACCACCTTTGCCGCTTCTTCGTCTACAATCCATTTCTTTTTGTCCTGCGGGTCTTTTATGTACCCATAAGGCGGATTGCTGGCGATATGCTCCCCGGCTTCGCCCCGCATCTTAACCACTGCCCGGATTTTCTTGCTGGTATCCTTGGCGTAGTAGTCGTTGAATACATTTTTGAACACCGCAAAATCATTTTCCCCTTTGGCGCTGTCCACATTGTCGTTGATGGCAATAAAGCGGACGTCATAGGCAGGAAAGATGAAATCCTGCAATCGCCCCATGTAGGAATACTCTCTGCCCAGCCGGGACAGGTCTTTGACAATTACAGCGGATACGCTGTAATCCTCCACATATCGCATCATCTCCTGGAACCCCGGCCTTTGAAAGCTGGTTCCTGAGAAGCCATCGTCCACGAAGAACCGGGTGTTCCGAAATCCATGATCGGCGGCGTATTTGCTCAGCAGGGCTTTCTGGAAAGCGATTTGTCAAGGGTATTTTCGCCAAAGTTATCTTCGGAGCAAACCAAAAAACAAAAGGGCTTGTTATTTACAGCAATAACAAGCCCTCAGCCTGTCAAAAAAGGTCGCATTATGCGGCCTTTTTTGCTATACTAAGGAC
>ENA-OPBO01002524-OPBO01002524.1-human-gut-metagenome-genome-assembly--contig:-NODE-2524-length-10643-cov-6.010578_pt1 | contig 10643 bp, 11 predicted proteins | sample MGYA00241071_ERZ501458 | MGnify/ENA primary metagenome ERZ501458 (study PRJEB25962, sample SAMEA2042509) | human gut metagenome | biome: human gut; feature: human-associated habitat; material: faeces...
AACATTATCAGCAACAACAGCGTTTGGAAAGACAGTGTTTGCCATCGGAATGCTTGCAAAGAGAAAAGTGAACACCTTAATTCTTGTTCATAATAAGGCATTGCTGGAACAATGGAAAGAAAGGTTGGAAACTTTCCTCAAGATAGATGAGACCATCGAAGAGCCAGCAGCCAAACGAGGAAGGAAAAAGAATTCTTCGGTCATTGGTTGTTTATATGCAGGCAAGAACACGTTGCATGGCATCATTGATATAGCTTTGATACAATCTTGTTTGAGCGATGGTGAAGCGAAGCCTTTTATCAAGGATTACGGTATGGTGATAGTAGATGAATGTCATCATGTATCCTCTGTCAGCTTTGAGCAAGTGCTTCGACAAGTAACAGCTACATACGTATATGGTTTGACAGCAACTCCTATCAGAAAGGATGGGCATCAACCTATTATTTTCATGCAATGCGGAAAGATAAGATTCACAGCTGATGCCAAGAGCCAAATGGAAAATCAAACATTTAAACGTTTATTGATTCCAAGGTTTACATCATTCCGAAACATTTCGTCAGATAACAAGACTTATGTTCAGGTTACACAAGACTTGTCCGAAGATAAGGTTAGGAATGAGTTCATCGTAGAAGATGTAAAAATTGCCATTCAAAAAGGTCATACCCCATTGGTATTAACCACTCGCACAGCTCATGTCAAGGCGTTAGCACAAATGCTTATTCCATTTGCAGACCATGTCATTCAACTCATTGGAGCTGATTCTGCTAAAGAAAAGCGTCTTGCATTACAAAATCTACAGTCAATGCCCACATCAGAATCACTTGTGATTGTGGCTACAGGAAAGTATGTAGGAGAAGGATTTGATTATCCTCGCCTTGATACATTGTTCCTTACTATGCCTATAGCTTGGAAAGGAAACGTGGAGCAATATGCTGGGCGTTTGCATAGGGAATACGCAGGAAAGAACGAAGTGCGTATTTATGATTATGTGGATGTTCATGTCCCACTTTGTGACTCTATGTATCGTAAACGGCTAAAAGGGTATTTAAGAGCAGGATACGGAAAGTATGTGACATCATCCACACTTGACAAAAATCCCCAAGAGCTGATATACGAACGAAACAATTACGAAGCGACTTTTCGGAATGATTTAGCAAAAGCCCAGTGCTCTGTCATCATCGCAGTCCCAAAAGTAAAGTTCAAATACAAGCCAGTTATCATGTCAACACTTGCAAACATTATTCATAATGGTGTTACTGTGGCTGTACATATCAAAGAGGAAGGGGTTAATGAGATAGGACTTAAAAATACAGGAATGGATGTGGTGTGCAACAAGGAACAAACTCTGCAATGCGCTATCATTGACAAATCTATTGTCTGGTATGGAAACATAAACTTCTTTGGTTACAATTCGGAAACAAACAATGTTATGCGAATCGCTGACCACAAAATAGCCAACGAAATGATAGAAATACTATACTCAGACACTGGAAATGATGTAAATGGAGGTTAAATACGTTAAATCTTCACCTTTTCGTATCTAATCAGAATCCATACTGCCACTTTTCTACCGTTTAGAGCGTATAATACTGATAATCAACTAATAATAGATACCTCGATTGTAAATTGAAGACCCCATTATGTTCCATCGTCGGTAGAGAGGATGAGCCTACAATTCGAAACAATCAGCATCTATGGAATAATTACTTTCAGAAAGTTTCTTTCCACAAATTGCCAGGAGGGCATGTACTTATTACAAAATATCATGCAGAATTAGCTAAGTTGATAATGAATTATATAGAATTACATGTATAAACCCGTTGGCGGAATTAATTTAGTGCATACTTAATTCTGCCAATGGGCTTGTTGTTGATGAAGTTTACGTATTGCAGAATGGTAAGTGCACTAATTTTGCCGATGATTCTGGCAAACAAACCATTCGTTATTTTCGCATAGTTTCTGATGGCCAAGAACTGGTCTGTAAGTTGTGAGAATATTGTCTCAATCCTCTTTCTTGCCTTTGCAAACGGAATGAATGTCGGCTTCCAGTCCTTCTGGTTGAGCCGATACGGACACTCCAGTCTTATGTGTGCGGTTTCGAACAAGTCAAGCTGTACATCAGCTCCAATATACCCTTTGTCGCCATAGATGCTACAGTCGTGATAAGCATGTTTCACATCCTTCATATAATGGAGATCAGCCGCACTTGCCTTTGAGAGATCATAGGAATGGATAACTCCACATAACCAACAGAGAGCGTGTAACTTATAACCAAAATAATACGTGTTCTGCGAAGCGCAGAAACCGAAGTCTGGAGCTTGCGAGAAATCACCGGTACGTCCCATCTTGCATCGTTTCCCTCTTGCAACCCTACAGACCTCTATTGGCTTGGAGTCAACAAAGAATTGTTCCTCTCCACCATCCATTTCCATGGCAACCCTTTTGCGCAGTTCCTCACACAAGCCTGCAGTTTTCTTCCTGCGGTCATTGAACTGTCTCCTTGATATGAGATTGGGAATGCAGTCCTTGTACTCTTGCAATTTATAGTCGAACAACCACTTCTCACTATCAATGCTCTCTGTCTCTGCTGTCAGGGACAGTGCCACTACTTCCAAGTCAGAAAACTTAGGAACAGGACCACGGCGTGGAACATTACCCGATTCATTGACGAGATTTTCAGAGAATTGCTTGCATATCTCAAGTATTTTGACGAATTTTGTATAAAGGTTGTACATACGATGGTTTGAACTTAATGTTTTGATTGTCGCTAAGTTACTAAAAATCAACGATATGTGCAACTTTTTACTCATCTTTATCAACTTAAATTAATTCCGCCAACGGGTGTATAAATATGCTTGTATTGCCCTTTTCCGATATAGCAGTAGAAATTGTGGAAGATAGTCCTTTTGCAACTTCAGATAACCTCTTTAATGAGGAAAAAATATTCATTAAAAGAGAATGGTCTGAAATACGGCTTAAAACTTATATTTTGGGACGTTGTGCCGCACATCGTGCCTTGCAGACTTTACAAAAGGAAATAGTTCCCATTTTAAAAGGAAGAGATGGTGAACCAATATGGCCATTCGACATAGTTGGTTCTATATCTCATAAAGATGCAATAGCAGTTGCTGCTGTTGGAAAGAAAAAAAGGTATAAGGGTATTGGAATAGATATTGAAGATCAAACGGCAATATTATCAAAAAAGGAATATTCTCTTTTTTGTACGCCCAAAGAGATAGCGTGTATAGATAAGAAAGAATTTTCTCCTATTGACATTTTTTCACGTAAAGAAGCTATTCTAAAGGCATACTATACAGCATATAATAAATTATGCAATTGGATTGATATTGACACGACAAATGTATCTAAAGCCTCCAATGTAACTATAATATGCATGTTAAAAAAAAATTTTATTATAAACCTATGTTGTGTAGAAAAGTAAAAACAATTTTAGTCATTATGGGAATATGTTGTTTCCCTATGATATCTTGGGCACAAGTTTTTCTTTCTGGTCGAATCGTAGATAAAAAGACAAATGAACCTGTTGTGGGAGCTTCTGTATATATACGAAAAAATCAGGTTGGAGATAATGCAAATGATAATGGGTTATACAGAATAAAATTACCTCAAAACGGAACGTATCTTGTAGAGGTTTCTTTTATCGGATACAAAACAATAAAACAGTCTGTTACTGTAAATAGAAATACAACTAAAAATTTCTTTTTGGAAGAAAGTACAGAAGTGTTGAATGAGGTCGTGGTAAAAGCATCCTCACAGCAGGCCGAAATAAATCATATACGTAAAAGTCCTATGGCTGTAACGGTTGTCGATGGAGCAAAGTTAAGAGGTCGTTCAAGTGGAATTGAAGAAGTACTTACTCGTACTTCTGGAATCAAAGTTAGAAAATCCGGAGGTTTGGGTAGTTCTTCTAAAATGTCCATACATGGTCTGGAAGGAAAAAGAGTAGCTATTTATATAGATGGTTTTCCTTTAAATAGCCCCGATGGTTCATTTGATATAAACGACATACCTATTGATGCCATTAAATATATTGAGATATATAAAGGAATAGTTCCTGCTGAATATGGCAGTGATGGTCTGGGAGGAGCGATTAATGTTGTTACAAGAGAGGACGAGTGTGACTTGGTAGGCTTTACTCAGGAGTTTGCTTCATTTGGTACTTCCAAAACGTTAGTCAGTGTAAAAAAAATGTTTGAAAAACCAGGGATTCAAATTGGAGGAGGATTTTTTCATAATAAATCGGATAATGATTATAAAATGACTTATCCTGTTTTTGAAACAAATTTACCTTCAAGTGCCTACCAAGAAGTAATAAGAAATAATGATTATTATAGGTCCACAATGTATAATGTAGGTTTTACATTTACAAAACTCTGGTTTGATAAGATTGAATTAGAATGTGCTTTTTATAACAATAAAAAAGGAATTCAAGCCTTAGATTTTGATTCACGTTTTTCTCATACACATGGAACAAACATTATGCCTACTTTAACTTTAGAGAAGAAGGATTTCTTATTTAAAAACCTTGAATTCAAGTCAGGCCTAGTAACTCCAATCATTCATACGCATTTGGTTGATACCGCAAGAACAAAACGGCAATGGGATGGAACCATAACAAATACAATGGGAGAAACTGATGATAATTTATTAAACTATTCAGATGACAAACAATTTGAAATCAGACATAAATTGAATTTAAAATACAAGTTAAAGCAACATACCTTTAATCTTAACAATCAATTCACATATTCAAGGTATAGACCTAAGGATGATTATACAGCAGAATATGTTGGTTTTGACCCTAGTGCTTTTCCCAGTAATATGAGGGGAAATACTTTGGGGTTAACACATGAGTATTCTTCACGTAATAACAAACTTCAAAACTCTTTAATGTTTAGTCTATACTATTTAAATTCTAGAATATATAGAACAAGTGATAAAATAGTAGATGAATCTGAAAGTGTTAAGAAAGAACCGGGAAAAACAAAAATAAAAAAAATAGTCTACATATCCTGTAACCCACAAACACTAGCAAGGGATATAAAAAGATTCCAAGAAAAGGGATATAACTTAGAAAAAATCAAGGGATGTGATATGTTTTCAGAGACTATGCACGTGGAGACGGTAGCACTTTTGTCCAAACTTGATGTCGATAAGCATATAAATATTGAAATTGAGCTGGATGAGCTTGATTTGACAAGTGCTGAAAGTAAGGCAACATATGCTCAAATCAAAGAATATGTTTGGAATAACTTTGAATTAAAAGTTTCGACATTATATATTGCACAGATAAAAAAGAAATGTGGAATAGAATTACGAGAACATTACAACAAGTCTAAAAAGGAGAAACAAATTATTCCACAGTGTACACCTGAAAAAGAAGAAGCCATCATGGATGCTTTGAGACACTTCAAAATGATTTAATAGAAAAGAATGACAGCATATGACTTTTTGAATTTATTACATTCCTACTTGGTATTGGAACGGCGTTGTTGTATATCATTATGGTGTTCTGCTTATTTTGGGCGTTAGCTTCTTTTATTCAAGAGAAGTCGTAGGTATTTATGGCTTTGTTAATGGTTTCCTATTTAGTCCTTACGGGCTTCCGATGGTAGGAGTAACTGTGATAGCGTTTATTGAATTGATAAATGATAAAATTAAAGCGGTTTGGATAAATTAGTATTTGTCAAGGAGGGAATATGGATTTTAGTAGGATGATTCCTGAATTATCAGTTTTTGATATTAATCTGACTAAGAAATTTTATAGTGAATTAGGATTTAAAATTGAATATGAACGTGTTGAAGATAAATTCGTTTTCATGTCTTTTCAAGAAAGTCAGTTTATGTTCGAACAAATTCATGATGATGGTTGGAATATAGGTGAGCTAGTATATCCTTTAGGAAGAGGAATAAATTTTTCGATAGCTGTCGATGATATTGAAGAACTTTATCAATTAGTGAATAATTTGAATATAGAATTATACAAAGAAATAACTAGAAACATATATAAAGTTAATGGAATAGAAGAAACACAAATAGAGTTTTTAATACAAGATCCAAACGGGTATTTGTTAAGATTTACAAAATAACAAATACCAATTTGGCGATAAATAATAATTTGAATATAGTGAAGAGGTGTGTCGAATGACAATTTTAAAGATAATATTAATAACAGTCGGAGTTGCATTTACAACATTTGGATATGAGATTTATTTCCGAAAGAAATATAATTTAATCAATGGCTTTGAAGCGGATTATAAAGCCGGTAGAAAAACAGAATTATATGCCAAGAGAGTTGGATTGATAGAATTTATTATTGGTATCATTTTAGCGTTAATTGGAATTTGTGTGATAATAGTTAAGTAGACTACTCTCAGTTTGACTAATCAACAATTTAATAAAAACTAACACAGAAACAGTAAATCAAAAAAGTTTTACTGTTTTTTCTTTGCTCAAAAATAAAAAGAGAGGAAACGAAAAAATGAAAAATATAGAAGAAAAAATCTTAATGGCAGATGAAGAAATCAAGCAGTTACAAAATAAAAGAAAAAAACTCATCAGTCAACAGAAACAGGAAGAAAGAAAAAGAGAGATAAAAGGATATATGAAAAAGGAGCAGTTTTTGAAAGTATCTTTACAGAAAGCAAGATCTTAAATATATCTCAATGGAAATCGTAACTTGCCACTATGAAGAAAGAGAAAATAACCTTTACAATCAAATATTAGGGATATGAGAAGAAGTTGAACAAGCAGAAAAAGTTAAGACTTGCATAGAGCTGTTACAGGAACAATAAAAACGACTATCACAGGTAAAACAGAACGAGTTAGATCAATAAAAAACAAAAGTGAAATATTTATAACTTAAGCATTGACATCAAGTTTTTTGTGTGATATATTTATAACATCAAGTTAGAAATATATCACTTGAAATTATACGTAAGGAGAATTTGACATGAAAAACAAAGTATCTATACGAGAAGTTGTTGCAACAAAAATTATTATTGCAATTTTAATTGCGGGATATTATTGGTTGTGGAGCAGAAGCGACTATCAGCCTGAATACCAACAGTTTTCAAGCTATTGGGGTTTTATTCTATTTTTGATGCTGATAGTGCATTATTTTAGAGTAAAAAAGTATAAGAAAGAATACTTTGATGAATTTGCGGAAAAAAATCTACACAGATGTGATTCAATATGCTTAAAAATTATTTGCGTGTTAATGGTTATTATAGCGTATTTAGGAGGGATTTTAGGTCATGTAAACGGAATTTCAACAGCGTTGATGGGATGGCTAATTATTGGAACAGTAATTACAATTACAATACTTCGTACGATTATGTTTATAATTATGGATTCTAAAGGGGTATAATTGTGGCACTAATAACAAAAGTTAAGGAATATAGAGAAAAGAAAAAATATAAACAATCTGAACTTGCGGAAATGGTAAATGCCAGAAGAGAAACTATTGTACATCTTGAAAATGGAAAATATAATCCGTCATTAAAATTAGCTATGGATATTGCAAAAGTGTTTGATGTTAGCGTAGAAGATTTATTTGAATTTACAGATGATTGAGGCACACAATTTAATTTAGGAAATATAATATGCAATTCACAGGATTGCAATGGGACGATATAGATTTTGATACGGTCGAAGATTTAGATAAATATGACAGGAAAAAATATCTTGCTCCTATTTCTGTTATAAACTTAAAAAAGACTCCTGGAAAGACAACCTCAAATGATTCTGAGATAGATAAGTTTGCAAAAGATGATAGAGAATTTATAAAAAATCAAGTTGAAATATATAGACCTGACCTTATAATTTTTGGAGGAACAGGAGATATATTCATTAAAAACATTCTTAATTTAGATACTAGTTCATGGACGTATGTTTCTGACTATTTAAGTTATTTAATTTATAATGATACTATTATAGTTAAGACATACCACCCTGCCTGCAGAAAAAGTAAAAAAGATTTATTTGAAAATATAGTTTCAACAATTAGAGATATATTGAATAATAAATAGCAGAGATTTTAGTAATTTTTTAAAGGAGAATACAAACATTCATTTTAAATTTAATAATTAAGTCGAGAACAATCCAAAGACGGGGAGAGTATATCTTCATCGTCTTTTTTAATACAAGAAAGGAGATTAGTATGAAAAAACTAGAACAAATAAGACAAGAATCAAAAGAAATAAAAGATAAAATTGACGATACAGAAGAGAGATTAAGGCAACTAAAAAATCAAGAAAAGAAGATATTAAAACAAGACATAGTGAAAATAAGAAAAGAAAGAACTCATAGGCTCATAACAAGAGGAGCAATCTTAGAAAGCCTTATAGAAAATGCAGAAGAACTAACAGATGAAGAAATAAAAATCCTACTAGAAGAAGCAACAAAGACAAAAGAATTTAAAGAAACACTAAAAATAATCAGAGAAAATTAAGTAAAATAAAATAATCAAATCTCCCTTAGATTTTCTAAGGGCGCAATTATACACCCTAAAGGGTGCTTGCGTGCCTTTAGAGCCAAACCCTTGCAGGGAGCAAAACCATTCGCTTTTTAAAAGTCAAGGGTAAATAAACTCGCTAAGGCTCGCCCTTGACTTTTAAAATTTGAAATGAACAAAATAATTAAGCCGACATACTGAAACAACAAAAATTAATTCAGTAGTCGGCTTTTTTAATTCTATCATTTCAAAACGCTCGTTCACAAAGTGGATATAAAAATCTATTAAGCCTCCACCTAAAACAACAAAAAAAGAAAGGAAGTGATAAAAATGGCAGACAGTTTTCATTTTTCAGTAAACATAATATCAAGAGGAAAAGGAAAAAGTGCAGTAGCAAGTGCAGCATATATAAGTGGAGAAAAAATAAAAAATGAATGGGACGGAGTAACCCATGACTACACCAAAAAACAAGGAGTAATTAGCAAAGAAATATTTTTACCAGATCACGCACCAGAAGAATATAAAGACCGAAAAACCTTGTGGAACTCGGTAGAACTATTTGAGAAAAACTCTAATGCCCAACTTGCAAGAAACTTCATCATATCCCTACCAAAAGAGTTAAGCATAGAAGAAAATAAAAAGATGATAGAAGAATATGTTCAAAACAATTTTGTAAAAGAGGGAATGATAGTAGACCTAGCAATTCATGATGAAAGTAGAGAGGGAAATCAAAACATTCATGCTCATATAATGACCATAGTAAGACCAATAAATGAAGATGGAACATGGGGGCAAAAAAGTAAAAAAGAATATATTCTAGATGAAAAAGGAGAAAAAGTATTAAACAAAAATGGAAAACCAAAGACAAGAAAAGTAGAACTAACAACCTGGAATGATAAGGGCAATGTAGAAAAATGGAGAGAAAATTTTTCAGACCTTTGCAATGAATATCTAGCAAAAAATAATATAGAAAAAAGAGTAGACCATAGGAGTTTTAAAAGACAAGGCATAAAACAAATACCAACAATACATCTAGGAGCAAGTGCTAGTGCAATGGAAAGAAAAGGAATAAGAACAGAAAAAGGAGATATAAATCGTGAAATAAAAAAACAGAATGAACTATTAAAAAATATAGGCAATGAAATAAAGAAAATAACATCCTGGCTAGCAGGCTTCAAATATAAGCTAAAAGAATCATATAGGGAATATAAAGACCAAAGTAAAAAGCAAATAGAAAATGAATCAGGACTCTTTAACCTCTATGAATATTTAAGCTTCTATCAAGAAATGCAAGAAAATAATAGAGCTGAATTATCATTTTATGGGAAAAGAAACAAAGCAATCTATGATCTAAAAAGATATGCAAGTGGAATAAATTATCTAAGAGAAAATAAAATAAAAACCATATCAGACTTACAAGGGCATATAAGCGCCCTAAGAAGTAAAAACTCTGAAATATATAAGACCATAAAAGAAAATAGTCAAAAGATAGAAGACCTTAACAAATGTTTAGCCTATGCAAAGACTGTAAGAAAAACAAAAGCAACCTACCAAGAATATGAAAGCAAGAAAATATTCAAAGAAAGCTTCTACAAGAATAATCAAAAGGAAATAGACCAATATATAAGGGCAAGAACCTTAATTGAAAAAATTAGTGGAAAGAAAAATTTAAGAGAAAAAGAATGGTTAGGAGAAATTAAAAACTTAGAAGATGAAATCAGTAAATTAAATACAGAGTCAGAAAAAATAAGGGAAAGATACAAGGAAATAAATCATATTAAATATGCAGTAGAAGTAGTCAATGAAGAATATGGTATCGACTTATCAATAGAAATTGACAAGGCAATCAAGAGAGGAGAAAAAGAAAGTATCATAAAAAAGATAAAAGAGTATAAGCAAGATAGTGATAACTTTAATAAAAAAAGACAAATGACCAAAGACTATTACAAAAATCAAGAAAGATAAGACCTGGTAAAAATATCTTATCCAAGCTATAATATGACCAAGAAAATAAAGGCAGATCTAGGAGGTAATAGAGATGAATAAAAGGCAAGAGCTAATAGATGAACTCATAAAAGCAGATCAAGATGGAACATATAAAACATATAAAAGCACAGAAGAAATAAAAGCAATGAACAATGAAGAAATACAGATTATATATTCCAAC
>ENA-OPBO01002525-OPBO01002525.1-human-gut-metagenome-genome-assembly--contig:-NODE-2525-length-10641-cov-3.040903_pt1 | contig 10641 bp, 7 predicted proteins | sample MGYA00241071_ERZ501458 | MGnify/ENA primary metagenome ERZ501458 (study PRJEB25962, sample SAMEA2042509) | human gut metagenome | biome: human gut; feature: human-associated habitat; material: faeces...
GGTAGCTGCCGGATACCAAAGAAAAGAACAGTCCAATGGTAGCTACTCATAAAACAGTATCAACAACAAACTGAAACAGGGTAGCTGTCATACAGGGTGCAAGACAAACGGGCATATCGTCATAACGGCGATATGCCCGTTTTGTCACGCAATAGAACGCCATTTTCGGGGTAGGTAATGGTTTAATATTACCTACCCCGTTTCTGCGCCTGCAAAGCTGCATGAACACAGGCTTTTTTGACTTCTATTGCGTAACATAGACCCATGATATTTTGAGGGCGGAAGCACTTGCTGCTTTCGCCCTCTTGTTTTCCATACAGCAAGAACACAAGTCGCTGTCAAGGTCGGGCGAAGCCTGTTCATTTCAACCTTGCACAGCAGCTTGTGTGTTGCTATTGTGCCGTCAAATATTACGCACCTTAAAATCATTCCACTTTGTTGCAACATACAGTTCTGCGCTGCTACCGATTGCTTTGAAATGTGCTTTGCCGCAACGGATTTTCAAATCCTCGCGTCCACGTAAATCAAGTTCATTCGTCTTGCCTTTGGTTTCCAAAATGAAATACAGTTTTTTACTGCCATCAATTTCTACATAAACCGCCCAATCGGGGTTATATGTGCCTATTGGCGTATCAACCTTGAAGCGGCTCGGCAGTTTGAAGAACATTTTTACATCGGGGTCATTGTCCAATGCAAGGGCAAACGGCTTTTCGACTGTCGTGCTATCATAAACAATGTAATCATAAACACTATGGTCTACTGCAACGGCGTTTCGGTCAAGGTTAGCGATTAGCTCTGCGCTATCGAAAATCTCCTGCGCATAGTATTCTTCACCATACAGCTTTTTGTAGCTGATACCATCTATTGCAAGAGTGCGGCGCACATCCAAAATAATCTGCGTTGCGTTTTCAATAAACATCTGCGGATTATTCAGAAAGTCCTGCAAGCGCCCGCTTTGCTTCAATATTTCCGCAACGGTAGCACGTTTAGTTAGTGTTTGCCCGCCTATAATAGCAAGAATATTTGGCAACGATGAGTAGCTGTCCTCAAGAGCAGCCGTTTTAATACCGCGTTCAATATAGGTTACGCCTGGATTATCTATCTGAATATCGGCGGTCTGCGTAATGATACGTGCTTTCGGTATCGCCTCCATGTTCCTTAATCCATCAACGCTACGGCGCACAAGCTCGTCCTCTTTTATCTTTACGCGATAGGTAGTCTTTTGCTTTATCTTGTCCCATAATTCCAAAAACTCCGGCGATGCGGTAACTTCCTTTTTGAGTTTTACCGTAACGTCCCTTGAAGCATCGCGGATAGGCGGCCTTGTATCGGCTCGGCGTATTGCAGCAACAATCTGTGCTCTTGCGTTTTCTAACTGCGGCGGCAATTCAAGCGTTCCGTCCTGCAAGGCTGCTTTCATGCTGTCCTTTATCTTGCCGGATTTTGACACATATCCCCTTTCCTCAAAATGAGTTAAGAGCGTTTGTGCGTTATCGTAAGAAATTGTGCTTTGCATGACAACCGTTTTTTGCGCTGTAAGCTCTGTTATCGCGGCAGGGGTAATGCCACCATCGCGGGCAATAAGTTCAACCGCTTTTGTTTTTGCCGCCTCAAGCTCCTGCGGCAATTCCGCAACTTCCGGTGTGGGTGCTTCGGTCTTAATGAATCCCTCACTCGCAAGATGGGAAATAAGCATTGTCGCCTGCTGTTCGGTAAGCGGCGTTTCTTCTGTTCGGATTTCTTCAAATACCATACCGCTAAACAAACCAAGCTGCAAAACGCCGAACTTAACGCCCGTATCGTCCTCAATCTCTTTTTGCAATGTATCGGCAAACTCCGCAAAACTCTCATTTGCCATAACGTGCAGCAGGTTTATGTTTCTGTCCTCAATACGCTCTCCGTCTTGATTGACGCAAAGACGCAAGCCGCGCCCCACCTTTTGCCTTGCGGTCAACGTGCTTTTCTGCTCAATGAGCGTACAAACTTGAAAGACGTTTGGATTGTCCCAACCCTCTTTTAATGCGGAATGAGAGAAGATAAAACGCAACGGACAATCAAAAGACAATAACCACTCCTTGTCCTTCATAATCGTATTATAGGTGTTGTAGTCGTCCAACGTGTCGCCCCTAGTGTTTTTGTAATTCCCCTTTTTGTCTTGTGAAAAGTATCCATCGTGAACACGCGCCACATCGGCGGGAAAACACCCGTGCAACTCTGCGTACTTTGGTAAGTTCATAAGCTCGGCATAAACTTCCTCGAACATCTGCGCGTATATTCCTTTGTTCCCATCCTCAGTGCGGTATTTCTTTACTTCGTCAATAAAAAACAAAGATAATACCTTTATCCCTTTTTCTGTATAGCGCAGTTCTTTATCTAAATGTGCCTCAATCGTCCGGCGTATCCGCGCCCGAAAACCATTCTCGTTGGAAACAGATAAAAGCCGGATATAGGGGCGGTTATAGCCTCCCGCAATTTGATTAGAGGAAACGCATATCTGCTTGACAAGCCCCATTTGGTAGGCGTCAACAGGAGTCAAACGGTAAAGCAGATTGACCCGCTCTCTATGCGTTGCGGAATAGCGGAATACGCACAAAGGATTGAGCGAAGCGATGGCGTCCTTTGCCTTTTGCGTATTGTCTACGCTCTGTGGCTCATCAATAATAACAATGGGGTTTGTGTCTTGTATGAAGCGGATAGCAGCGTCGCCGTTCAGCCTGTCCTGCTGCTGATTTATCACGTTTTCGGCTTTTCTGAAAGCGTCTATGTTGATAATCATAATTTCGATATTCGTGCTTGTGGCGAACTGCCTCACATCGGACAACTTTGCGCTGTTGTAAATAAAATAGCGGCAAGGGGCGTTATCGTAAATCGCCGAAAAATGCTCCTGCGTTACCTGCAAGGATTTATATACGCCCTCGCGAATAGCAACGCTCGGAACAACAATGATAAACTTTGTAAATCCATAAAGACGGTTAAGCTCATAGATTGTTTTTGTATAGACATAGGTTTTGCCCGTTCCCGTTTCCATTTCAACGGAAAACTGCCGCCCCTGCAACTCTGCGGTCTGCGGCAAATTATGCCTGCGCTGCACCGCCTGCATGTTTTCAATTATTCTCTCGTCGCCGATATATAGCGCATTTGCAACACCCATATCTTGAAACAGGCGCATTTGACTGCCGCTTTTCTCCATGCTGAATGTTGACGTTTCCTTTTGCTGTCCATCAAAGAGGGCGCAAACGGCGGCTACTGCGGCGGTTTGAAAATCTTGTTGCTTAAACTTAAGTTTCATTTTTGCATCCCCCTTTCTGCCTATTGAGGTTATCAATAATAACCGTTTCTACCTCATAGGATTTTTCGTGATTATCATATTCGGCCCGAAAATGGCAACGTGGGCATTGAAAAACATCTTCATATTGGTCGTGGTTCATTGGAGTATCACATTGGGGGCAATGTGCGTGCAGATTAGCCACATGCCATTGTTTATGATAGCTGCTCCATTCCCAATTCCAAGACCATTTCCATAAGCGAAAACGGTCTTGCGTATAGTTAGTAAAGGCCGGTTTTACTTGTTCTTTTGGTTCGCTGATTTTTGCAACAGCATACAAAACAAAAAACAGAACAGCAATTCCTAACAGCACCCACCATACTTTCAAATCAAGAGTCAGAAATGTAATAATCCAACTCCATAACATTGAAAAAAACTTCCCTATCGTTGTAAATACTTGCTTCCCCTTTATTAGGTCATATCCAACCGTAAGAATAAACCCGAGTAAAGTTGTTGAAATGCCAATTGTCCAAGGAGATTTCAGAAACTTTTTCATTTCAAATGCCTCACACCGTTTTTAACTCAATATTCTTATTTTCAAGCAGATAAAACGCATTTGACATAGCGGAGTTATCCGCAAGGGCGTTTTCCGCAATAACAATTTTCTGTGGGATAAGGGCCGCCATCTGCTCGATATGCTCTGCGGCAATCCCCGGTTGCAAGCAAATGAGCATTTTGCCGCCCGCTACGCTATAAACAATCAAGCCGCTAACATCAAGTACGGTAACATCACAGGTCAATTCATAGCCCATTTTAAGCATAATTTCATAGACCAAATCCTCATCGCTTCGGTCTGCTTTTAGCCCATCGATATGTCCTGCTATGCGGTCAAGCAACGTGTCAACATCGCCGTCCTCAATCGGTGTATCGTCCCATAGCTTCATATTGGAGCTTTCCAATTTGAAAACCTTAAAGCCAATATCTATATTTGCCGCCATAACAGCTTGAAGTTGTTCAAGATTGATAGGCGTATCATATAGTCCCGTATCTTTGCCTGTGATTATTTCTGGGTTCATGATATATTCACTATCGCCCGATGTGTCATCTTTTCGTCTAACAGCCATGGTATATGGCTTTCCGTCTTTCATTAGTTTTCTATATCCATAGCCGGATTCTCGTATAAACTCTTGAAGCTTCTTCCCGGCGCGGCGTATGCGCTCTTTGCCGATCTCACAGATATTTTTATACCCGGCTTTTGCCGCTTCACTTTTTTTATCGCATACTTCGGGTAACTGCACCATAATAAAGCGGCGGTTGCCGCCGTCCTCGGCGTTAAGCTGCATCACCGCATGGGCGGTGGTTGCAGAGCCGGAGAAAAAGTCGAGAATTATATCGCCATCATCTTTTGCAGTAACGTACTCTACGAGGTTTTTGATATCGTCAATGCTTTTCGGATTTTCAAAAACTCGTCTATTTTCAAAAATAGCGTTAAAAGTTTGCGAAGCTGTTTGTGCATAGCTAAAATGTACGCTTCGCATAACCTCTGTGTCCGATTCAAAAAGGTTGGTTCTTATACGCGGGGTGGGAGTTTCATCTTGACCGAACACAACCCGTCCACGCTCAATTTCTTCTTTCATTCTATTGGGATTAGGATAAATCCAACCTCTCGAAGGGATTTTGCATGGCTTATGGGTAATGGGGTGTAAAACTTCATAGCGTGGTCCACCCCCACCGGGCCAACTAATATTTCCATCATCACGATAAGGACCTTTTTCGTCAACCTTTGTAAAACGCGATAATGACTTGCGGGGGTCGTCTTTACCCCAAGAACCGTAGAGGGCTTTTAATCCCTCGTTAACTTTGCTCCAATCATCATTAAACAACTCTCGTAACCGTTCAAACTCTGCCTTAACTTCTTCAACGCCCTCCTTTGTCATCCTTAAAATTGTGCCACGCTCATTCATTGTTGCCGCACTTTTGAAATAGACAAGCATATATTCATGTCCAACTGAAAAATACTTTGCGTCATTCTTCCTGTTTTTATCATATACAAGGCAAGCTACAAAGTTTTTTTCTCCGAAAACCTCATTGCAGAGCTTTTTCAGATTATCCAATTCAACGTCATCTATGGAAATGAAAATTACGCCATCGTCCCGCAAAAGATTAGCGGCAAGCCGCAAGCGAGGGTACATCATATTCAACCAATTTGTATGATAGCGTCCCATTGTTTCGGGGTTGCTCTTTGTAGTCTGTTCGGTTACTTCCTTATACCGCGCTAATGGGTCAGCAAAATCATCCTCATACACAAAGTCATTTCCCGTATTATAAGGCGGGTCTATGTATATCATTTTGACCTTGCGGAAATAGGATTTTTGCAGGAGCTTCAACACTTCAAGATTATCGCCCTCTATATAGAGGTTTTGCGTCGTGTCAAAATTGACGCTCTCGGCAGGGCAGGGGCGCAAAGTCGCCGTACTCCGTTTCTGCGCCAAACGTAAGCAGTCGCTTTTGCCTTTCCATTTGAACTCGTATTTTTCAAAATCGTCGGCGATGTATTCTCCGCAAAGAGAAAGCAGTTTGTCTATATCCAAACGTCCCTCGGTGAAGCACTCCGGGAAAACCGCTTGCAGCTTGTCCCGCTGTGCCTGCTCTATATCCATTGAAAGACCGTCTAATTTATCAGTCATTGGGCTTGTCCTCCTTGTTTATGCCTATCATACGCATAATTGCTAATAATGGGTTTTTCATTTCTGCCGCAATATCATCTTTGCCTTTTTTCGCTTTTAGGTATTCCATAGCTTGTTTTATCTTGTTGTCAGTATTCTCGTTAATGCCCATGACCGCTTCAATATTCGGTATCATCCAAAACATTTGTGCTGCGGGGACAAAATCCTTTAACGCCGTATTCTTTTTTGTATGATTAGCATTTTCAGCTTCGGCTTTTTTCTTTTTTTCAGGGTCTTTGATAGCAGCTAAATCTTTTATATCCTCATCTGCCACCACGACGTATGGTATTCCGAAAGCCGTTGCGACTTTTGCGAAGGTCAGCAGATTGCCTTTTCCGCCGCACTCGACAACTGATATTCCATATCTATCAATATCAACATCCATTTTTCTTCCAGCATAAGGAAATGCAAACTTTTCAGTTGCTCCCTCAACAAAAATGACACCTTTCGCAAAGAACATCTCGTTTCGTTGATTGTCAAAGTAGTTTTCAAGTTTTAAGGCTTCTTTTTCGGTTTTTACTATCTGTTCCCGTTCGCATAGCTTCGCAGTAGTACCGTCTGCATTGTTCCTGCGAATTAAACAGACGTTTTCCGGCTCGTACAGCCGAATAAATGTAGGAGAGTGCGTTGTAATAAACACTTGGTTTTGTCCGCTTAACCGCGAAAGTATAGTGCTGAAATAACGCTGTTTTTGAGGGTGCAAATATACTTCCGGCTCCTCAATAGCAAAAATGGCTCCCTCTTTTTTGATTTCTTCATAAGTTCGGAATATAGCTATCACGATTGCGCTTTGCAGTCCAGCACCCACCATATCAGCCGTTGTGCTTATTCCCATTTGGTCTACATATAGTTGCAAGTTCTTAAAGACATTCATTGAGTCGTAGGTATCAAAACGGATTGCAATATCGCCCTCCGCAGAATCAATGCCCATCTGCTCTAATGAGTTAGTGCGTATTTTGCTTTCAATTTCAATAAATTGCTCTGTTTGCAGGAAACTGTATGCCTCCTTGATTTTTAACTCAAAGGCTTGTTTCCGCGTCATTTTCTTTTTGCCCGCTGATGTTTCCACATTAACAGTCGTTTTGTCAGACGACAGGCTTGTATTTATATCATTGAAAAGGCGACGCAAAATAGACCATCTGTTGCTTGGGTCTTGCTTGTTGTAATCGCGCATAACATCAACATAGATAAAAGGTACTCTTTCGCGGAGTTCTTTTGACACTTTCAATTGATAATATTGTCCTGTATATCGCTCGCCCTCTTTATACGGGGTGGCAGGGTATTGACAAGGTCTACCTTTTTTATCTATGCAAACAAAATCAACTACAAGTGTTCCTGCTGGCTTCGACTTAACCCGACGTTTATATGCCTTTCCTCTTAATTCAAATCCCGCAATCTCGCACTTGCAATTATTGCGCCATTCGTCAATGGTGCTATCAAAATAAATCTGTATTACAATATCGTTTTCGGTATTATAGTCGTTAAAATCTTCTTCCGTAAATGTACGGTCGGTCGGCCATGTTTCACCTAAAACAAGATTGATTGCTTTAAGAATATTGCTTTTTCCTGCATTATTTTCACCTATCAAAGCGCAGTAGTTATTTGGAGAAAAATCAAGCTGTTTTATACTGCGGTAGTTTTCAATATGAACTCTTGCTATTTTCATTGCTGCCCTTCCTTATCCCTGCGCTTATATCCAACCCACTTGCCCGTTGTAATTCTCTCATCTTTTGGTTTCTCCGTATCGGCGGGCATGACCCATGCTGTTCCTATTTTATATGCACCCTCAATTCTGCCACCGCGGCACATTTCCGAAACGCGACGGGGAGTAACGCCCCATAATCCGCTTGCCTGCTTGGTAGTCATAATCTCCATGTAGCCCTCCCCCACTCAAAAGCATTTTATAGACAAATTGTAGCACATTTGCGGAAGTATATCAATCCGCGAATGTGCTTTTTCATCGCAAGTTATAGCACACGTACTTCAGAAAATGTTTTTATAATCTTTGGCATTTTCAGATTTCCGCCGTAGTAGGAAATGAAAAAGTTTTTTTAAATTTCGCTCAAAACTTTGGCAAAATCGCTCTGTGCGGTGTTGTAGGTAGTGAAAGGGTGTTTAGAGGGTTTGGGAAACTTCCCAACAAGCCATTTTCAACCGACGCGCCGTAAGAGCAGGAGGGCGAAAATACGGAAGTGGGTACCCACTTCCAATGCTTGCTGCGAAACTTTATCTTTGGAAAGGACGGGAAAGGAATGGAACGGAAATGGAAGATAGTAAACGGGCATATCGTAGTAAAAAATCCCCTTGCTTATGAGATACCAAAACGTGAAGTAGTCATAAAATCGGGCAGGACGCTTTACCGTTTTACGGGCAGCTATGACGGGCAACGGGCATTATCAAGTAAGGTTTTGCGCCTTATGGAACGGGATAATTTGCAGTCGCCTATTGATAAAAAAGACGGGAGCCGATAAAATGAGAGTATGCAATCCTGTATTGGCAGACTGCCCACCGATAAAGGAGGAACATTCTATGTCAAGGCAGTCTGACAACAAAATTACCGCCCTCTACTGTCGTTTAAGTCGTGACGACGAACTAACGGGCGACAGCAACAGTATTGTAAATCAAAAGGCGATTTTAAGTAAATACGCAAAGAAAAACGGCTTCAAAAATCCCTTGTTTTTCGTGGACGACGGGTACTCCGGGGCAAACTTCGATAGACCTTCTTGGAGCGAACTTGTTGAGAAAATTGAAAACGGAGAAGTGGCGACCTTGATAGTCAAGGATATGTCCCGTCTTGGGCGCGACTATCTGCGCGTGGGGCTTTATACAGACGTTCGGTTCCCTGAAAAGGGCGTGCGGTTTATCGCCATCAGCAACGGCGTTGACAGCGCAAACCAACAGGAGAACGACTTTACCCCTTTTTTGAATATCATCAACGAGTGGTATTGCCGCGATACAAGCAAGAAGATACGCGCTGTGATGAAGTCCAAAGGAGAAGCGGGGGAACACCTTTGTACCAATCCTCCCTATGGCTACATGAAAGACCCCGACAACAAAAAGCGTTGGCTTGTAGATGAAACCGCCGCCGGAGTAGTCAAGCGGATATTTGCTCTTTGTCTTGACGGTTACGGGCCGTCGCAGATTGCCCGTATTCTAAAAGAGGACAAGGTGCTAACACCGACAGTCCATTTCTTGCAGACAGGCAGAGCGACAAGGAATACGCCGCCGGACAATCTGTATAGTTGGACGGGCGATACCATAGCTGATATTTTAGAGCGTCCTGAGTATCAAGGGCATACGGTGAACTTCAAGACCTACAAACAGTCTTACAAGAGCAAAAAGACCTGTTACAATCCCATCGAAAAACAGCTTGTGTTTGAGAATACCCATGAAGCAATCATAGACGTTGACACATGGGAACGGGTGCAGGAATTACGGAAGAACAAACGCCGCCCAACGAGAACAGGCAAGACCAATCTATTCTCTGGAATTGTCCGTTGCGCCGATTGCGGAGAAAAGCTGTACTACTGCACAAGCAAGAACTTTGAAGCGCGGCAAGACCACTTTGTTTGTTCCACTTCAAGACTGAAAGGGAAAGAGGTTTGCCCTACTCACTTTATCCGCGCCGTTGTGTTGGAACAGGGTATACTCGCTCATATGCGGCTTGTGATTGCCTGTGCGTCTACCCATGAGGAACGCTTTAGGGCGGCTATGGGTGCAAAGCAGAAAGCCGAAGCGAAAAAAGAACTCGCGGCGAAACGGCGGCAACTGACGCAAGCGGAGCAGCGCATTGAAGAACTTGACCGATTATTTAAGCGTATTTACGAAGATAACGCCAACGGGAAATTATCCGACAGTAGATTTCAAATGCTCTCTGACGATTACGAGCGGGAGCAGGAAGAACTGCGGGGAAAGCTGTTGCAACTGAATGAAGAAATAATAGAGCAGGAAGAACAGGCGGAAAACATTGACAGGTTTATCGGCAAGGTACGGAAGTATCTTGATTTGAACGAGCTGACGCCCGCTGTCTTGAATGACATGGTAAAAGCGGTGTATGTTCACGCTCCCGACAAGTCAAGCGGGCATAGGGAACAGCAGATTGATATATCCTATGACCTTGTGGGAATACTCCCCGCGTCCTTGCTCGCTGACCTGCAAAACGGAGAAACGGCATAGCCGAAGCTACGCCGTTTCCCGAAAACAATCTTATGCTGTTTTATGCGTGCCGCCCTAAAGGGGGTTCACTTGTATCACAAGCAGGGCCATTTGCCACCAAAAGTTGGATAATCGTCAATAGAAAATAATATGCGGTTGTGATGTATGCTGGAAACAAGGGAAACTATCCTCAATACCATCATGCGGATAGGCCAAAAAGCTGCTGGGCAGGGAAAATAAGCCGTATACCTTCCCACAAATTTAAGGGATAGAAGGGATAGAGATATGGACAATCATACTTGGAACGCATTGGACATTGTTATAGGTTGCTTTTTCCCATTCATAATAGGGGCGGCAATACGATATGCATCACGAAAGTGGAATAGGCCATTGCTGGTAACAGGTTGCCTGATATTTGTTTTGATTGGGATAAGGGTTGTGCTTGATATAACCAGGCGCGCATCGCTTTGGACATTTAAAATTGAAGCTATTGTG
>ENA-OPBO01002526-OPBO01002526.1-human-gut-metagenome-genome-assembly--contig:-NODE-2526-length-10637-cov-9.203081_pt1 | contig 10637 bp, 6 predicted proteins | sample MGYA00241071_ERZ501458 | MGnify/ENA primary metagenome ERZ501458 (study PRJEB25962, sample SAMEA2042509) | human gut metagenome | biome: human gut; feature: human-associated habitat; material: faeces...
TCCAACAGATCGCGAATCCCCTGCATGAGAACCAGAATTCCGATCAGCCAGCAAAAACCTCCCATTGCGAAAGCGAAGGTCCTCTCTCCGGAACCGGGACACATCATAGCGTAGAAGACCAAGATGTAGGCCGGGATCTGTAAAAGGACAAAATAAAGGATCAGCTCGAGCGGCTTTTTTTGCGGAGAATGGCCCCGCCAATGCAGCAGATACGCCACAGTCAGTATGACCGCCCCGGCAAATACGGTATGAAAAAGCAGGGGAGCTTCCTGTTCCATCAACATAGTGGGACCCTCCTTATGTCATAAATTTGCAAATGCTTTTATTTTGCAGCCGCATCTGCTTGATTCGCTCCATTGACGATCATTAAACTCCTTATGCCTATCATGCAGCTGTTTTGGAACTACGAAGCAATGAAAAATTGTGTGCCCCATTGAAATAACTCTCTTTGATAATATATGCATTTTATACCAAAAACAGCAAAATGTCAATAAAACATTGTCCAATATTGCCATATCAAATAGGTGCAACACAGGTGCAACAAAAGTGCAACAGTTTGCTCTATTTTTTGCTCAAAACCTGTCAGAAAGTCGTTTCAAACTTGTTTCGGACTTGATAAAAGGTTGTTTCTGAAAAATTACATATTTGTTGGAAAAGCGGCGAAAACACGCGAATATAGCAGAAAATCCAGTCTAAAATGTGCATAGAAAACGACCGGAAATCTTTCGATTTCCGGTCATTTCTGCCATGTGTTGACAAAAAAGATGTAGGCACAAATCATTGTCTCGCAGCGCTTTTGTAATTTCAAGTGCGTGAAATCAGTTAGCGGTTTTGGAAACGCTTTACCTCTGCAATTCCAGGCCTTTGTAATAAATCAAAAAATTCGTTAATCGCGTTGTGTCTTTGCATAGGGCACTTCATGCCAGTTCGTTTTTTGCAAAATGTAAATGTAACAGACGCCTTTGCACGTGATAGCGCCACAAAAAATGTACATCTATCCTCATCTGGTTGATTTCTAAAATTCCAAAAAGCGGAATCCTCTAATCCAATAAAATATACAGCATTGTATTCTAATCCCTTACTTTTATGAATTGTCATGATAGGAACGGAATGATCTCCGCGAAAGTTTTCAATCGCTAAGTTCCATACTCCGTGTGCGGCTACATATTCCTCAAAAAAGAGACTTTCAAATTGGTTGATTACATTCATAAAGTAAGTACCTTGTTTATACGCCGGGAATTTCGCCTTTATATTTCCAATGCCAAAAAAATCAATAATACTATTCAAAGTACTGTGCCATTGCTCTGTATCAAGCTTTTGCTGAATATTCTTCTTAACAACGTTCACTACAGCAGACAGTTTCCTCTGCATTTCATCAAAAGTATCATTTTCCCGCATCCCGCTAATTCCCCAAAGCTCAACCAGTAACTCTTCTATAAAAGTCCATTCATTTGGGTGTTTTCTGCTGTCAGCGCATATCATGAATTTGATAAACAAATCTACTATTGGTTCTTTGATAAGATCCTGATAGCCAGTTTCAATGCGCGCCCGTACACCGTGTTTCTCCAACTCCTCAATAATCGCCGAAGCGTAGTCCTGCGGCTTTTGCTTGCAGAGAATACAAATATCGTGTGGTTCTACACCATTTGAGATTTTCAATAGTATATCCTTCGATACAGCAGCAGCCTCCAGTTGTTCATTGTCTGCAATAAAAAGTGCAATGTTCCCATCATCCTCGGCCCAGTTGCCAGAAGCACATACTTCTGTTGCCTTTTCTTTTAAAGATTCATACATTGCCTTTTGCAATGCAACTAATCTGGGTGCAGAACGATGATTCATTATCAAGCGTATACATTTCGGATTCAGTTCTCTATAAAAGTCATTAAATATCGTTTTTACTGCCCCGGCCCATACCATGATTCTCTGCTTGTTATCTCCCACAGATGTTACCTTGGTACCAGAATTCCAAAAACACTCCTTTACAAACGCATACTGAATTGCCGTTGTGTCCTGAAATTCATCAAGGAACACAAATGAATACGTCATCTGTAAGGCTTGCTTAATATACGGGTTCGTTTCAATAATATACATGGCAAGCATCATGATCATCTTAAATGTCAAAGTCGCTTTATTTCCGTTGAATCCCTTTAACAATAGTGGCCACACTTTATGCCCTAATCCATCTCCTGTTAAAGGAAGACTAATTCGTGACAGAATATCATCATATTCAGTTTTCAGCCTAGACTGCGTGAAGCCATTAGGGTTTTTGAATCCCGCACAATGAAACGCTGCATCAATTATATCGGGATCATTCACCAGATAATCGGTGGCCGGGCGAAGTTCATCAGGCAGTGCATATAGAAAGTGGTCAAGAATATTTTTGGCAAATGCATCGTATGTCATTGATACAAATCTACCTTTTATATCTGTGCCACATCGCTTTTCCACGCGTTCTTTCAAATTCTGTGCAGCATCCGTCTTGAAACTGATAGCAAGTATCTTTTGAGGCTCTCTGCACTGATTTGTCTGAAATAGAAATGCTGCTTTTTGCGCCAACAATTCCGTTTTTCCTGCGCCTGGCCCCGCAACAACCAGTACATGTCTGTCACTGCAGCGAACGGCTGTATCCGCAGCTTCCTCTAACGAGATCCCGTCGCAAGGCAACCATTTATCAGGATGCACAATTTTCATTCTTATCACCTTTTAGAATGTGATCAGCAGTTTCAATTAAACGTTGCAAAACCGGCGGTACATTTTCTTTTAACTCCTCGTCACTTAATTGAGATAGTGCTGCAATATGTGTAGACGGTTTTCCTCTGTTCAAGAAGAAATATGTGTACCATACCATGAGTTTTTGCTGTTCGGGCGAGTAGGTATGTCCATCACCGCCTTCTTCTTTTAGTGTGTTTTTTATGTCTTTTAAGATTCGAGTTTCATACTCCGAGTGTATTTCACCATCATTTTCAATTTTTGTAATACGTTCTTTCTTTCCACTCTGGGCAATATCAATACAAGGTCCTTCTCTCGTATCCAAAGTTGCCTTATACGTATCTCCCATCTGTTCCAGCATCATAAAATCGATATCCAACGGTGCGGAAAAGAAAACATTATATTTTTCAAGCCATGCTATCCAAGTCTGCATTGCTGTTATAGCAGATACATTCCAGCCCGCCATTCCTTCGAACTCGGCATCAGTTAGAATCCCGCTATCAGTGGTGTTGAGTAGTACATTTCTGTCGTATCCATTTGCAATGAGCTGCTTAAGCACATATTGGATACGTCCCCAACCACCACCATCTCGTTCCCGATCCAAATCGAGCAATGTAATATATGGGATTTCCAAGTCATTCAGCAATCTCCAGAAGTGGTTGACATGCCGACCTCCAAGTGGAACTATCGATATTCCACTAACATCTGTGTTCCCATGTATGGCTTCCCAATACTTCGGCAGGATAATTTCTTCACTATCTCCTTCTCCTAAAATAACAAGCTTTGCAAAGTACAGTTCAGGATAGGCTCTCACCGCTTCCTTGATATATTTATATTGATCCTGCATACGTTCTTCATCCGGCAGAGTAATGCATCTTACTTTTGATGCCAGCAACTCCCTGTCTAATCTAAAGTATCTGAGATTCTCTGGATCAATCCGCTTAACAATCGCAGGAGAATGGGATGTCATAATTGCTTGCGCATTGTTTTTGCCTGCAATATCTTTCAAATTCCCCACCAATTTCCCCAGCAGATGTGGAGCGATGTGATTTTCAGGCTCTTCAATGGCTACAATCGTCAAAATGGGTGGTTTTCTATTGAAAGAGGTATGTTCTGGATCTATCTCTATTTCTCTCACCATTTGACCTTCAACATCCAATATGCTGTCAACCAAAGATATATAAAACAAAGATCGCAGACCATCTCCCATCTGGTCTATCGTATACTCTTTTCCCGTTTCTGTCGGTTCAAAAACAACCTCTGTTTTTCTGATAGATGTTTCAATATCAGCGCTGTTGAATCTTAAGCTGGCTGTCGAATATCGCTCATCAGAATCATAGGTTTTCCACTGCTTTCCCAGCGACGTGCCAAACATGGAAACGCCTTTTTCTTCTTCAAATTGTTCATTTAATTCCTTAATTTTGGCTTTAACGTTTCCTTTTGTCTCCTCACTCCAGTTGATGCTGCTCATGATCTGATACATCATCGTACCAGATGCATTTTTCAGCTGCTTAGAAGGATCTCTGACTGCTGGGACATAAATCACTCGAATCTTGTCCAGATCCCGTCGAGACGCATTTGTTCGATTGCCCTCTTCAATTTCAGCAAACTCCGGACAAGTAATATAACTTATCTTGCTATCAATCGAGCCGTCAATAGTATTGCTTTTTTCCCATGTGGCCTCAAGACGGATCCGTAGATACGGCAGCCTACCTGGATTATCAACAACAAAGTGTTGAAAAAAGATAGGTATAGCATATTCTCCACCATTGCTTCCTGACTGCAATTCTTCAAATTCAAATACTGCTTCTATATAAAGACTTTGCTGTTCCATTTCATCTGGAAGTATATCTTTGGGCAGATGAAAATCACTTCTGTGTAGAATACGATCATTACTGTTTTCAGAAAACATACAATTAAGGGCTGACAGTGCAGCAGTTTTCCCCGCACTGTTATTTCCAATAAATGTCGTTAGTTGATCAATTAAGATGACCTGCTCTTCTGAGCCAAAGCACCTATAATTCCACAATTTCAGTTTAGATAGCTTCATTCTTATCTACCCACCTTAGTAAATCATTCCCTAGGATATACCACGAGCATATTTTCAATCATCGAGTTTCTTAATCGAAAAATCTTATGTATATGATCGTCTACTTTATTTGAGTATACCCCCATTCTTTCTGTTTGTCCATATTATACAAAATCATTTAAAATGTACCAACTTGTATTTATTGACATGTTCTCTGACCACTATTTAATTCGTAAGATAAGCTGATTAAAACTAATTCGCACCACAAGTGATTATAGAATTATTCTTAATTCACTTTTCATGCTATCCTTGATTGGTAAAGGAGGGCATCACCATGAAATATTCAAATGAAGAAAAGCTATCCATCATCTCACGCTATCAGCAGGGCGAAAGCATCGCCACACTCTCCGATGAACTCAATATCCCTCGTAGCACCCTGTACCGCTGGCTCAACTCCTTTCCGACAGACAGTGCGGGCAAGCCATTGAAATTTTCCTATCAAGAATACGCATTACTCCAACGAAAAGTAGAAAAGCTGCAAAATGTCATTATGATTCTGAAAGCCGTTGATTGTCTGGCGTCTGCTCCGTTAAAAGATCGTCTGTACGCTTTGGAGCCGTTTTACGGGAAATATGAAGTTCACACAATATGCGAAGCACTGGATGTTGACCGCGGTACATTTTACAACCATATGTTACGCAGCAAGCGTGGAAACGCCTGGTTTGATAAACGCCGTCAAGAATACTGCCAGCTCATCCGTGATGTGTTTGACGAATATAGACAGGTGTTGGGTGCAGAGAAAATTCGGACAATTCTCGTTCAGCGTGGGCATCAGGTCAGTGCGGAATATGTTTCACGGCTCATGCATGAGATGGGCTTAAGCAGTGTTCGGACAACGGCGAAGCAGGAATATCTGAAACTGCGTGAGCCAGAACGAAAGAAGAACATTCTGCGGCAGCAATTCAATGCTCAACAACCGAATCAGAGATGGGTCAGCGATGTTACTTGTTTTAAACTGGGAGAGCACTATTTTTATATTTGCGTAATTATCGACCTTTTCTCGCGCAAAGTAATCGCACATAAAATTTCAAAAAGGAACAGTACGCAACTTATCACCGCAACATTCAAAATGGCGTATGAGGAACGCCATCCATCGTCTGGTCTTATTTTTCATAGCGACCGAGGCGCACAATATACCTCTCATCGTTTTCAACAGATCCTGCATGAACACAATACGGAGCAATCTTTTTCGCAACCCGGCAAGCCGTATGACAATGCGGTCGCAGAATCATTTTTCGCTTCGCTGAAAAAAGAAGAGCTCTACCGAAAGGACCATCCTTCCGATAGAGCATTTCAAGCCAGCATTGCTTCCTATATTGAGTTTTATAATAACAAACGACCTCATCGTACATTGAAAAATCTGACGCCATACCAGATGGAAGAGAACTTCTGTGCAACTGTTAAATGAGACATCCGTGTTCGAATCGCCTGATTTTTTCGTTTTCTACTACACTTTTAGACAGTTTGCATTTTCATGTCTCATATTTGATTCAGCGTGACAACTCATGAAACTCCTGCCATACCAAGGCTTTTAGAGTATAAAACAACCCTACCCAATCTACAAGTCTCATCGACTTGTTCGAATTGGGTAGGGTCATTCATTTTGGTGCGGACTACTGGACTCGAACCAGTGACCTCATGCGTGTGAAGCATGCGCTCTAACCAGCTGAGCTAAGCCCGCAAATGGTGACCCGTACGGGATTCGAACCCATGTTACAGCCGTGAAAGGGCCGTGTCTTAACCACTTGACCAACGGGCCATATAACGCACGGGATGCTCTCGCATCCCGTGCTCTTTGGTAGCGGCACCTGGATTCGAACCGGGGACACTTCGGGTATGAACCGAATGCTCTGGCCAACTGAGCTATGCCGCCATATTCTGCCCGACAGGACAAGGGACAGTATAACAGGGAGAAGGTCCGTTTGTCAATAGCTTTCTCGTAAAAAATCAAAAAATGCGGCAGGACGCGCCTTATATTTTCTCTTTACCTTTCCGCGCATCTTTGCTATAATATTAGATTGAATTAGTATCCGCGGCACTTTTGCCGTACAGATCGGAGGTCACTGCATGAAATACGAACGCTGGCTCATCCCGGAAACGGATGACGCCGCGGTCGAAGCGCTGATGGACGCAGGCTATCCCTATCTGGTATCGACCGTACTGGCCTCGCGCGGCGTCGTCACGCCCGAGCAGGCCGCCGCGCATCTCGACCGCGAACGCTCGCTGGTCTACTCCCCCTTCCTCATGCGCGACATGGACAAGGCCGTGGCGCGCATCGACCGCGCGCTTACCGGCGGCGAGACCATCGCCGTGTTCGGCGATTACGACGTGGACGGCATCACCTCCACCTGCCTTCTGACCGATTATCTCCGCTCCCGCGGCGCGGCGGTGCTCATGCACATTCCCCGCCGCATTGAGGAGGGCTACGGCCTCGGCTGCGATGCGATCCGCGCGCTTGCCGAGCAGGGCGTCACGCTCATCGTCACCGTGGACTGCGGCATCACCGGCGTGGAGGAGACCACCTTTGCCGCCACGCTCGGCGTCGATCTCGTCATCACCGACCACCACGAATGTAAGGACGAGCTGCCCGCCGCCTGCGCCGTGGTCGACCCCCACCGCCCGGACTGCGGCTTTCCGTTCAAGCATCTTGCTGGCGTCGGCGTCGCGCTCGAGCTGGTCCTCGCCCTCGGCGGCGCCGAGCGCGAAAACGCGCTCTTCTCCCGCTACTGCACCCTTGCCGCCATCGGCACCATTGCCGACGTCATGCGCATGGAGGGCGAGAACCGCACCATCGTCCAATGCGGTCTTGAGGGCATCGACCGCAGCGACTTCACGGGCCTTCACGCGCTGCTGCGCGAGGCCGGCCTGACCGGACGTCCGGTCTCCTCCGTGCAGATCGGCTTTGTCCTCGCTCCCCGCATCAACGCCGCCGGGCGCATGGGCCGCGCGGAGCTGGCCGCCGAGCTCCTGCTCACGCAGGACCCCGCCAAGGCCGAGCGGCTCCCGCGAGCTGTGCGACCTCAACCGCGAGCGCCAGAGCGTCGAGCAGGATATCTTCCGCTGCGCCATCGAGCAGATGGACACCCTCGCCCCCACCGAGCGCAACGCGCTCGTGCTCTCGAGCGAGGAATGGCATCAGGGCGTGGTCGGCATCGTCGCCTCGCGTCTTTCCGAAAAATTCTCCTGTCCCAGCTTCATGATCCACCTCGCCGGCGGCATGGGCAAGGGCTCCTGCCGCAGCTATGGCGGCTTCAACCTCTTTGCCGCGCTCGAGGCGTGCAGCGACCTGCTCGTCGGCTTCGGCGGGCACGAGCTCGCCGCGGGCTTCACCATCAAGGAGGAGAATATCCCCGCCTTCCGCAAGCGCATCAATCAATACGTCCGCACCCACTGCGGCGACTCGGCCCCCGTCTCCTCGCTGGAGATCGACGCCGCCCTCACCCGCCCGAGCCTCATCACGCTTCAGGAGGTCGAGGAGCTTTCCCGTCTCGAGCCCTACGGCGCGGGCAACAACCGCCCCGTTTTCTGCCTGCGCGGCGCGCGGCTGGAGTCCATGCAGAGCGTAGGACAGAATAAGCATCTCAAGCTCCGGCTCCAGAAGGGCCACACGAGCTTCGACGGCATCTTCTTCTCCGTCACCCCCGCGGAATGCGGCCTGACCGTCGGCGAGCGCGTGGACGCCGCCTTCTACCTTCAGATCAATGAATTCAGCGCCTGGCCTTCTCACTCTGCTGGCGCAGGGGCTCCACCTGCAGCTCCAGCTCGTCGATCTGCGCAGCGCGCACGACCCCGGCGCCCGCGAGGCCGAGCAGCTTGAGCTGTGCCGCACGCTGATCCGCGGCGGCGGCGTGAGCGCGAAGGAGGCCGCGAAGCTCCTGCCCTCGCGCGAGCAGTTCGTGCGCGTCTGGCGTGCGCTCGAGCGCGAGGTGGACGGCACGCTCACCTCTCCGGAGCTGCCCTTCCTGCGGCGGCTCTCCGCCGAGGCCCTTGGCGCGGAGAGCTTTCCGCGCACGGTCATGTGCCTCGCGGTTTTTGCCGAGCGCGGGCTCGTGACCGTCGAGCGCCACGACAAATACATCACGCTCCGTCTCACCGGCGGCAAGCGTGTGGATCTTGATGCCAGCCCCTATCTCTGCGCCCTGCGCGAGGGACTGGACGGAACGAAAGGAGGCAGCAGCGCATGAGCGACGTAAAAACGATCGAGCAGGCTCCCATTGAGCAGACCCCCCAGCCCATCCCCGAGGTGGTGCAGAAGCAATACGATCATCTGGTCGAGACCATCCGCGCCTACAACCCCGGCGCAGACTTCGCCCAGATCGACGCCGCCTTCCGCTACGCCGCCGCGCACCACGGTACCCAGAAGCGCAAGGACGGCTCGCCCTTCGTCACCCACCCCATCGCCGTTGCGCAGATCGTAGCCGAGGAGCTGCATCTCGACAGCGAATCCATCATCGCCGCCCTCCTGCACGACTGCATCGAGGACACCGACGCGACCTACGACGACATCGCCAAGCGCTTCTCCCCCACCGTCGCCGATCTGGTCGAGGGCGTCTCCAAGCTCACGCGCGTCCATTACACGAGCAAGGAAGAGGAGCAGATGGAAAATCTGCGCAAGATGCTCATGGCCATGGCCAAGGACATCCGCGTCATCCTCATCAAGATCGCCGACCGCACGCACAATATGCGCACGATGGAGTATCAGTCCACCGACAAGCAGCGTCAGAAGTCGCTCGAGACGATGGAGATCTACGCCCCCATCGCCCACCGGCTCGGTATGCAGCGCATGAAGTGGGAGCTGGAGGACCTTTCCCTCAAATACCTCGACCCCACCGCCTTCAACGAGATCACCCACTCCCTCGAGGAGAAGTCCAAGGAATACGGCTCGTTCATGGAGCGCATCCAGAAGCAGATCGAGGGCAAGCTCACCGAGGACCATATTCCCTTCCGCCGCGTCTACGGCCGCATGAAGCACCCCTACAGCATCTACCGCAAGATGTATGCCCAGAGCAAGACCATGGACGAGGTGTTCGACCTCTTCGCCTTCCGCGTCATCGTCGATACCGTCGCGGACTGCTACAACGTTCTCGGCGTCATCCACGACCTCTACCGCCCCGTGCTCGGCCGCTTCAAGGACTATATCGGCACGCCCAAGCCCAACGGCTATCAGTCGCTCCACACCACGGTCATGGGCCCCGACGGCGTGATGTTCGAGGTGCAGATCCGCACGCAGGAGATGCACGACATCGCCGAATACGGCATCGCCGCCCATTGGAAGTACAAGCAGGGCATCTCCGGCAGCGCCAACGAGCAGAACTACGAATGGGTCCGCCGTCTCCTCGAAAATCAGGAGAATACGGACGCCGAGGAATTTATCCACACCCTCAAGGTCGATATGTTCGCCGACGAGGTGTTCGTCTTCACCCCGCGCGGCGACGTGACGAACCTCCCCACCGGCGCGACGCCCATCGACTTCGCCTACTCCGTCCACTCCGCCGTCGGCAACTCCATGGTCGGCGCCAAGGTCAACGGGCGCATCGTCCCGCTCGACTACCAGCTCAAAAACGGCGACGTGGTCGAGATCCTCACGAGCAAATCCGCCCATGGCCCCAGCCGCGACTGGCTTCAGATCGCCAAGTCCAACGAGGCGCGCGGCAAGATCCGCCAGTGGTTCAAGAAGGAAAAGCGCGAGGAGAACATCGTCAACGGCCGCGCTGCCTTTGAATCCGAGCTCAAGCATTACGGCATCTCCGTCGCCGCTGTCACCGGGGACGAGCTGCGCCCCACGCTGCTCAAAAAGACCGGCTTCGGCAACCTCGACGATATGTATGCCGCCATCGGC
>ENA-OPBO01002538-OPBO01002538.1-human-gut-metagenome-genome-assembly--contig:-NODE-2538-length-10589-cov-2.771312_pt1 | contig 10589 bp, 10 predicted proteins | sample MGYA00241071_ERZ501458 | MGnify/ENA primary metagenome ERZ501458 (study PRJEB25962, sample SAMEA2042509) | human gut metagenome | biome: human gut; feature: human-associated habitat; material: faeces...
TCCGCAATCAAGGTGGAACCGCGGTATTCTGTTTGCCGTCCTTGAACTTTTGTTCAGGGCGGTTTTTTTGTTTTCGGCAGCAGAGCTTAAAAACGGCCTGCACGGCAGCAGTGAACATAACGCCGCTGATTTTGCTTATAATATCAACGTATAAAGGAGATTTAAAATGATCAACATCACTTTCCCTGACGGTTCCGTCCGCCGGTTTGAAGACGGCGTGAATGCATATGCCGTTGCAGAGAGCATAAGCCCGCGCCTTCGCAAGGCAACGCTTGCGGCAGAGCTTAACGGCGAGCTTTATGATGCGGCACTGCCCATTCACGGCGACTGCACACTGAAGCTGCTCACCTTTGCCGACGACGGCGGCAAATGGACCTATCGCCACACCGGTTCGCACATCCTTGCACAGGCCGTGAAACGCCTTTGGCCGGAAGTCAAGCTTGCAATCGGGCCTGCGATCGATAACGGCTTCTATTACGACTTTGACACGGATATTCCTTTCAGCCCCGAAGATTTTCCGAAGATTGAAAAGGAAATTGCAAAGATAGTTTCCGAAAACCTGCCGCTTGAGCGTTTCGAACTCCCCCGCGAGGAGGCTATTCGCTTCATGCAGGAAAAGGATGAGCCCTACAAGGTGGAACTCATTCGCGACCTGCCCGAAGACGCCGTGATCAGCTTCTATCGTCAGGGCGATTTTGTGGATCTCTGCGCAGGTCCGCACCTTGAATCCACGGGCAAGTGCAAAAATATCAAGCTCATGAGCGTTGCGGGCGCATACTGGCGCGGCAGCGAAAAAAACAAGATGCTCAAGCGCATCTATGCAACTGCTTTTGAAAAAAAGGCGGATCTGGATGAATATATCCACATGCTGGAGGAAGCCAAAAAGCGTGACCACCGCAAGCTCGGCAAGGAACTCGGCTTGTTTGCAATGATGGACGAAGGCCCCGGCTTCCCGTTCTTCCTGCCCAAGGGCATGGTGCTCAAAAACAAGCTCATTGACTATTGGCGCGAAGTACATAAGCGTTACGGCTATGTTGAAATTTCAACGCCCATAATGCTTAACCGCAGCCTTTGGGAGCGTTCCGGCCACTGGGATCATTACAAAAACAACATGTACACCACCGTTATTGATGATGTGGACTTTGCGGTAAAGCCCATGAACTGCCCCGGCGGTATGCTCGTTTATCAAACGGAGATGCGTTCGTATCGCGATCTGCCCCTGCGCATGGGTGAACTCGGTCTTGTTCACCGCCATGAGCTTTCAGGTGCGCTGCACGGCCTCTTCCGCGTTCGCTGCTTCACTCAGGATGATGCCCATATCTTCATGACTTGGGATCAAATGAAGGACGAAATCAAAAACGTCGTCCGCCTGTTCGACGAGGTTTATTCCACTTTCGGCCTTAAATATTCCATCGAGCTTTCCACAATGCCCGAAGACCATATCGGCGACGTAAAGGATTGGGATTTCGCAACCGAAACCCTCAAGGCGGCAATCACCGAACTCGGCAAGGAATACGTCATTAACGAGGGTGACGGCGCGTTCTACGGCCCGAAACTCGACTTCCACCTTGCGGACTGTCTCGGCAGAACATGGCAGTGCGGCACGATTCAGCTCGACATGCAGCTTCCCGAAAGGTTTGAACTTGAATACACCGGCGCGGACGGCGCAAAGCATCGCCCCGTCATGATTCATCGCGTTGTTTTCGGCTCTATCGAAAGGTTCATCGGCGTTATCACCGAGCACTTCGCCGGCGCATTCCCCACATGGCTTGCACCCGTTCAGGTCAAAGTCATGGCAATGACCGACCGCACCCGCGATGCCGTGTGCGATATCGCCGCAAAACTCGAAGCGCAGGGTCTTCGCGTTGAAACCGATCTGCGCAACGAAAAAATCGGCTTCAAAATCCGTGAAGCTCAAATGCAGAAAATCCCCTACATGCTCATCGTCGGCGACAAAGAGGTCGAAAACGGCGTTGTTGCAGTTCGCGCAAGAAAGGGCGGCGATCTCGGCACAATGACCCTCGACGCTTTCGAACAGAAAATCAATGAAGAGGTCGCTTCAAAAACCCTCGATTGATATTATTAACATCGATATCTGATATTAACATCAATATCGATGTATACCGATGTTCGTAACCCGTTCGGCAAAACTCTGAACTCAACATCCCGCATTCCCGCAGTCTTAACGGCACACCCTAAAACGCTTAGCTCGGAAGGGTGTGCCGTTTTGTGTCCAAGGTTTAGTTTTTTTATGTAGATATTTGGCGTAATATGTGGTATAATGCTGTTGCGGATAAAAATATCTGCTGAGAACGATTTGAATTAGCTACCTGAATGCGCACGTGGCTTTGATTGGAGTATGTTCTGATGAGCGGAAAAGTATTGACTATGTATTTAATGGACGGAGATCCTATCGGAAGAATTAAATGCAAAATTGCGAATTGGACGGGAATTGTTTATAAAATTCCGAGGATTTCCATTGATAATTGTGATGATATACAAGAATTGACTCAAAGCGGTGTTTATCTTTTGTTCGGCACCGATAAAGATGAGAATACCGTTGTGTATATCGGGCAGGCAGGGAACAGAAAAAATGGCAGAGGATTGCTTCAACGCATTTGTGAACCGCACAATTCCATTGATTATTGGAGCGAAGTGATAATATTGACCACCGGAGATGGTTCATTTGGTCCGACGGAAATCAGTTATCTTGAAAATCGTTTGTTCAATATGGCTCGTAAAGCGGGACGCTACGATGTAAAAAATAGTAATGACCCGAATCCGGGAAACGTTACCGAAGAGAAAGAATGTGAGCTTGAAGAATTCATCAATTATGCAAGGATCGCTGTCGGCGCAATAGGACACAGAGTTTTTGAACCGATTGCACTGCCGGCGGAAAGCAGAAACAGTGAGCCGATCCTTCACATGGAATATAAGGGAGCAATTGCAAAAGGACAGTGCACAAGCGAGGGATTTGTGATTTTTAAGGGCAGTTCGGTGAATCCTGAGACGACGAAAAAATGCCCATCTCATGTTACGAAAAACAGAAAAAAATATGCAGACATGATAAATGAGGAAAACAAACTTACAGCAGATGTTTTTTTTGACAGTCCGTCCGCTGCTGCCGGGTTTGTCGGCGGAACATCGTTGAACGGAAAGATTAAATGGATAGATGATGCCGGAAGAGCACTCAAAGAAATTATGTGAGCATAAAGCAAACGACCTGTCCGTCGGCAAGCGGGCAGGTCGTTTTTGTTTGTTTAAGTCGGAATCAATGCAAATTCACACGATTCATATGTCGGTTATCAGCGGGCAATGAAGAACATTGCGGCGAACAGTATGCCGATGATCCAGGTGCTGAGGCTGATATCTTTGATCTTGCCGGTGAAGAGCTTGATGAAGATGTAGGAGATAAGGCCGAACGCAATACCATAGGAGATATTGTAGGTGAACGGCATGATCGCCATGGTCATGAACGCGGGAACTGCCGCAGAAGAATCGCTCCAGTCGATTTCCTTGACGCCGCCGATCATAAGAATGCCCACGAAGATGAGCGAAGCGGCGGTTGCACAGCTCGGAATGAGCGCGGCAATGGGCGCAAGGAACATTGCGATGAAGAACATTGCAGCCGTGAAGACGGAGGAAAGGCCGGTCTTGCCGCCTTCTGCGATGCCGGCGGAGGATTCAACAAAGGTGGTAACCGTTGAAGTGCCGCAGACTGCACCGAAACATGTTGCTGCCGCATCGGCCAACATGGCTTTGTTCATGTTGGGAACATTGCCGTCCTTATCGAGCAGATTGCCGGCGGAACATGCACCGTACAGAGTTCCGAGAGTGTCGAACATGTCAACCATGCAGAATGCGAGCATGGAAGCGATGAACGTTGCCGCAAAGCTGCCGACGCCGTTGGCAGCGATGTATTCGGAGAAGTTGAAGCCTTCGGTGAAAACTTTGCCGAAAGAAATGTTGAAGAAATCACGGAAGGGCTGGATGATGTTGAGAGAGAGCTTGCTCTGAACATTGCTTGCATAGAATCCGTCGATCGTCAGAAGGCCGAGTGCATAAGAAAGCACTGCGCCGCCGATGATACCCCAGAAGACTGCGCCCTTGATCTTTTTCTTTGACATTGCGCCGATTGCGATGAGAGCCGCAATGGTGATGAGCAGGGGCATTATCTCTGCCCATGTAGTGTGGCCGAAGATAATGTTGAACGAGTGCAGGTCAACGAGTGTGGAATCGCTGTTAACAACGATTCCGGAATTCTGAAGCCCGAGGAATGCAATGAAAAGACCGATGCCCGGTGCAATTGCAGCCTTGACAGCTTTCGGTATTGCGTCAAAGATAAGCCTGCGGAGGCCTGTGACCGTGAGCAGAAGAAACACGATGCCGTCCACAAGAACCATAACGAGCGCATTTGCATAGGTAAAGCCCATGCCGATGCAAACCGAGTAAACAAAGAATGCATTCAGACCCATGCCGGATGCCTGTGCAAGCGGCAGGTTGGAAAGCAGGCCGATGAGCAGCGTTCCGAACACTGCGGAGATTGCGGTTGCGATATAAACGGCGTTATAATAACTTGCGCCGAGTGCGTCGCCTCCGAGCGTGGAGAACATTCCTGCGTTGACCATCAGAATGTACGCCATCGCCATAAAGGTCGTGATGCCCGCAACCAATTCGGTGCGAACTGTGGTGTTGTTTTGTTTGAGCTTAAACATGTTTCCTCCTCGAACTCAAAACTTTGCAGCCTTTTCAACGCCGAAAGTCAGCCGCATACGATTGCGGACATTCAGCCATTGAATCGCCGCATTTTATTATATCAAAAGCTTTTGGGTTAATCAATATCGGTTTTGAAAAAGAAGGGAAAGTGATTTTGCGGTTGTTCATGCCGAACACTTGTGGTATACTGTTGACAGAAGCTTTCAAAAGCCGGCGAATGCGGCGAAAGCAGCACAAAACCAAACATTCCGGAAGGATTGAATATTATGAAAAAAATAAAACGAATTACAGCGGCGGTTCTTGCGGCAATGCTGCTTGCATTAAGCCTTTTTTCCGCATATGCGGAACCGCAGACACAGACGGAGATCTATTCCGAAAATTCGGCGGGCGAAACGGTTGTGCGGATACAGATCCGCCTGCGCGAGCTGGGCTATCTTTGGTTTAAGCCGACCGGGGTTTACAGGGCAATGACAGTAAAAGCGGTTGAGGAATTCCAAACCCGCTGTGTTGCCTACGGTGAAAGGCTTGGCGTTGACGGAAGAATGGGGGAGCAGTCCATGCTTGAACTGTTTGCGCCGAGTGCGCCGAAATTTCGCATTCCGGATTCGGTTCATCTGCCGCGCGGGCCGATTGCGGATACATTAAAAGTTAAAGGCGAGGTTCAAAGCTGGAACGCCGTAAAACAGAAATTGAATGTCAACGAGGAGTATACGGTTATTGACTGCAACACGGGCAAGGAATTCAAGCTCGTGTTCACAGGCGGGGAAAACCATGCCGAGGCGGAGTTGGCTTCCGAATCGGAACTTGAAGCTTTCAACTATATCTGCGGAAGCGAGTATAACTTTCTTAAACGTCCCGTTGTTGTGATGTTCGGAGAAACGGCAGTCGCTGCCTCAATTCAATGCTATCCGCACGGCAGCGATTCCGTGGCGGATAACGGCATGGAAGGGCATGTATGCCTGTTCTTTGAAGGCAGTCTGTCCCATGTGGGCAGCTTGCCCGATGTTGAACATAATGCAAATGTTTTTGCGGCGGCGGGCAGAGGATAAGAGCAAACGCTCATTGTTGTCGTTTTTTAAAACGGTATTTAACTCGGCATTAGGGCATTTCGGACGGGATGCTTTATGTGCCGAGTTTTTGATTTCGTGCATAGAAAAAGATGTATTGCTGAACGATTCCGGAAAGTTTGCCGATGCTGCGTGCGGCGGCCTGAATTTCTGATTTTGCAGGCGCAGGGCGGTCGGTCGGGGTGCCGGAGGTCGAAGAATCGGAAAAATACAGTTCGGTCATTGCACGCTCAATCCATACATCAACGGGGAAAGCATCCGCGTGTCCGAGGGAAAACAAAAGAATGCAGTCCGCAACCTTCGGGCCGACACCCGGAAACGTCAAAAGTTCCTTTCGTGCTTCGGCTGTCGGAAGCGACCGCAGCTTTTCAAGATCATAACCGTCGGCAATGCGTTTGGCGGATTTGATTATATACGGAGCGCGGTAACCTGCACCGATTTGCTTCAATTCATCTTCGGAAAGTGCTGCAATGCGTTCCGGCGTCGGAAAAGCGAAAACTTCACTGTTTTTACCAAAATCGCAATCGGCGGCTGCGCAATCGGAAAAGTACCGCACCGGCAGCTTTTCTCCCGCAAGGGAACAGAGCCTGTCAATAATACCCGATATACGCTTGATATTGTTGTTTGCAGATATTATGAACGAGATCAGCGCTTCAAACGGTTCCTGGTTAAAAACGCGAATGCCCGACGAACCGGGAAGGCATACCCGAAGCCTTTCGTCGGCTGCAAGCGTGGCTTCAACGGCGGAATAATCGCGTTTAAGGTCAAAATAATCGATAAAAAGCTGTGCTTCGCCCTTTGCGCACGGAGTGACAATAAGCGAATCGTCGGATTGCATAACAAGCACGGCGCGCCCGCGAATAACGCCGGTGAACGCAAGGGAAGCTTCGGCATCGGGCAGACCGCATTCGTCAAACAAACCCGCCTGCACGTGCACGGGGTTTTTGACCCAACGGAACGCCTGCCCGCAGGTGCAGCATTTTTCAAGATCAAACGGTTTCACGCCGCTGATAACAAGCATGTTTTTGAAATATTTGAACTCCATATGCCGATTATACGGCAGAACGCGCGGAAAGGGAAGTGTTTTGGCGAAAATATACAGCTGTGGCGGCAAAAAATGCTTGACAATGCACGCTGAATATGATAACATTACTCATTGAGCCGCTCCGAAACGGTTCAAAGTGATGCGAAGGCATTCACCGGAAGGGCGAGACTGGTAAGAGGAGGAACTATTATAATGTACGCAATCATCGTAACCGGCGGTAAGCAGTACAAGGTTGAGGTTGGCAGCGAGATCATGGTCGAAAAGCTCGATGAGCAGATCGGTGCAAACGTCAATTTCGACGTACTGATGATGGCTGACGGCGAAAACGTTCAGATCGGCACCCCCGTTGTTAAGGGCGTTTCTGCAAAGGCAGAGGTTCTCGAACACGGCAAGGGCAAAAAGGTCGTTGTTTTCAAGTATAAGCCCAAAAAGGATTATCGCAAGAAACAGGGTCATCGTCAGCCCTACACCAAGGTCAAGATCCTTTCCATCGGCTGAGAGGTAATTGCATGACCGAGATAACCGTTTTTTTGAAGGGCGGCAAACCGATAGGCTTTGATGCACACGGACATACGGGTTATGCCGAATGCGGAGAAGATATTGTTTGTGCAGCGGTTTCGGCAATCACGCAGACCGCCGCAATGGGCGTTTCGGAACTTGTCCGCTGCCCGGCCGCACTGGAGATTAAAGACGGAGGGCTCTATCTGATGCTTGAAAAAACCGTTAAAGGTTCAAAATTGCAGCAGGCAGAGCTTATACTTGGAACGATGCTTTTGGGACTTCGTTCCGTTGAACAAGATTATAGTGATTATCTTAAACTGACAGAGAGGGAGGTTTAACTATGTTCAGGATCAATTTGCAGCTTTTCGCACATAAGAAGGGCGTCGGCAGCTCCCGTAACGGTCGTGAAAGTGAATCCAAGCGTTTGGGACCCAAGCGTGCGGACGGTCAGTTCGTTCTTGCGGGCAACATCCTCGTAAGGCAGCGCGGCACACATTTCCATCCCGGCAATAACGTCGGCATCGGTAAGGACGATACGCTGTTTGCAAAGGTTGACGGCATTCTTCGCTTTGAAACCAAGCACGGCGGCCGCAAGTGCGTCAGCGTTTATCCCGAGGAAATCGCAGGCTGAGCTTTTCACCGAGCGAATTCTTGACAGCTCCGCAGATTCGGGCGGAGTGTAAACAAAATAACATAAAACAAAAAGCCGCGGTTTAACGACTGCGGCTTTTGTGCATGAATATGCATGAAGAAATGCACCGCTTCAAAAGTGCTGATTTGTAACAGCTTGTGCGGGCGGGATCAATGCTTGCTCATCATGCTGCGCCAGATATGCTTCGTGTCGCGCTTTGCACGCTTTGGAATGTCGGGATAAACCGCTGAAACGGCAGCAACCGCCGCTGCCATGCCGAGCGCAATTCCGGAGACAAAACCGATAGCTTTCATTTTGCGTACCTCCTGCTTTTTTTGAACAGCCGAAAAGCCGAAGCTGTTGCCTTATTAGTTTGTTCACGGGATGCGAAGCTCATGCGCAGAAGAGGCTGCGGCAAATTTTTCAATTTATTCACTGCGAAAGGTTGCTATTTTTTTTTAATTGAATTATACTTGAAGTGCGGCAGTGCGCCGTGAGCGGTAAAACGATACTGAAATGACTACATTAAATCGGAGGCAGAAAATGAACGATAATTCAAAGGCACATGTAAACGATGTTATCAAAACGATGCTTGAACGCAGCAGCATTCGCGCCTACACGGACGAAAAACTCACCCAAGAGCAGATTTCTCTGCTTCGGGATGCCGCGCTCAGTGCACCGACGGCAATGAACGCGCAGGATCAGCGGTTTGTGTTCGTTACGAATGCGGAAATCATTGCAGAGCTTGAAGCGGGCGTTGTGGAGGCGGCGTGCGCCGGCGGCGATGCTGCTTTTGCCGAAAGAATCAAACAGCGCGGCGGCAAAATTATGTACGATGCACCTCTTTTTGTAGGTATTTTTGCTCATCCGGCAAAATTTTCCGGGGTTGATGCGGGTATAGCGGTGCAGAATATTGCGCTTGCCGCAAAAAGCATCGGCTTGGATTCCGTCATACTCGGGCTGCCGAGGCTCGCTTTTGAAGGCCCGAATGCGGCAAAATACAAAAAACTGCTCGGTATAGAAGTGGAACGCGAATTCATGATCGGAATTTCCGTCGGTCATGCTGCAATGAGCAAAACCCCGCATGAGTGGGATTGCAGTCATATTATTGATATCAGGTAAACACGTGCAGGCGGAACGGGAAAGTTTCAATATTTATCCTGTTTTGTCCTGCTTTATCCCTGCCGTGCGCACAACGCCGAAAACGGCAAACGGGGCAATAAAAAAGTTTGGAGGCAGCTTCGGACGGTTTACTCCGAAACGGAAGAAATAAACGGGCACGAAGCGGTTTGAATATGAGTAGAATACAGGTGAATGTCGGCGGAGTCCGCATTGGCGGCGGTGCACCGATTTCGATTCAGTCCATGACAAACACGGATACGCGCAATGCTGAAGCAACGGTGAAACAGATTCTGGAGCTTGAGAATGCAGGGTGCGAAATCGTCCGTTCTTCGGTCTATGATGAACGCTGCGTTGAAGTATTGCCGCAAATAATATCAAAAATACATATTCCGCTCGTTGCGGATATCCATTTTGATTACAGACTTGCCATAGGTGCAATCAAGGCGGGTGTTGCCAAAGTCCGCATCAATCCGGGAAACATCGGCTCGGAAGCGGGCGTGCGGAAGCTTGCGGAATGCGCCTCGGCATACGGAGTTCCGATACGTATCGGAGTGAACGGCGGTTCACTTGAAAAAGAACTTTTGCAAAAATACGGAGTATGCGCGGAAGCAATGGTTGAAAGCGCACAGCGTCACGCGGAACTGCTTGAAAACTGCGGCTTCAGCGATATTGTTGTTTCGCTTAAAGCGTCGGATCCGGTAACGACTGTACGCGCCTATCGCCTGGCATCGCAAATTATGCCGTATCCGCTCCATATCGGTGTTACGGAGGCGGGCATGGGCGAGACCGCATTGCTGAAATCCGCAATCGGAATCGGCAGCCTGCTTATTGACGGCATCGGTGATACGGTGCGCGTTTCGATGACCGGAGGAGTTTTGCAGGAGGTTGAGGCAGCAAAGAAGATCCTTCGCGCTGTCGGCCTGCGTAAGGATGGGGCGGATGTTGTGAGCTGCCCGACTTGCGGGCGCACCCGCGTTAACCTTGAAGAAATAGTCAAAAAGGTTCGCGCTGCGCTGCCCGAAGATACGGGCAATGCAATGAAAATCGCCGTTATGGGCTGCGCTGTCAACGGCCCGGGCGAAGCGCGGGAGGCCGACGTCGGCATCGCCGGCGGAGACGGCTGCGGCATTCTGTTCGTCAAGGGAAGACAGCTCAAAAAGCTCCCCTACGACGAGCTTCTGCCCGCCCTGCTTGCGTACATCGGAACGCTGTAAAAAATCAAAGCGGCATTCCCTGAGCCGGGAATGCCGCTTTTCGTATCACGGTTTTTGACAGACGGCTATCAGGAATTCCGTCGTGACGCGAAGCGAGGGCACAGCGGCAAGCTTTTGCTGGTCCTCCGCGCCGGTCTTGTAATAATAGGGCGTCATGAGAAACAGCGCCTGCACATCCTCGTTTGACGAAAGCGTGATGGTCTTTCGGAGCGTCTGCGTCCGCAGCAGGCGGAAGCCCTCGACCGCAGGCTCGGCGGGCGGATTTTCGTATGGCCGGTCATAGACGGCGGCCT
>ENA-OPBO01002546-OPBO01002546.1-human-gut-metagenome-genome-assembly--contig:-NODE-2546-length-10541-cov-3.691303_pt1 | contig 10541 bp, 9 predicted proteins | sample MGYA00241071_ERZ501458 | MGnify/ENA primary metagenome ERZ501458 (study PRJEB25962, sample SAMEA2042509) | human gut metagenome | biome: human gut; feature: human-associated habitat; material: faeces...
CGTCATCGGCTCCGAGGGCGAGGGCCTGGGCCGTCTCGTGCGCGAGCGCTGCGATTTTCTCGTCAGCATCCCCCTGCGCGGGCAGGTGAGCTCCCTGAACGCCTCCGCCGCCGCGGCGGTGCTGCTCTACGAGATCCTCAGGCAGAAAAGCGCGGGAAAATAATACTGAACAGCAAAAATGCCCGCCCCGGATTGGGGCGGGCGTTTTGCTGTTTATTCCTTTATGTCCCCACGCATCTTGAGGTCGGCCACCATTTCCTTATACATCTTCTCGTCTATTTTGTACTTTGCGCGGTAGATGAAGTAGCCGACGATTATCATTATTAGCGGGATGACGAGCATGGAAACCTTCAGCGTCATCTTGCCCGCGGCGTCTATGGCTTCTGCGGCGGTGTCGCCGGTCTTGATGCCGCAGAGGACGAGCGTTATGCTGATTATGCCAGTCGAGAGCGCGCCGCCTATCTTGTTGATGAGCGGCTGGATGGAGAAGGTGATGCTGTCGTTGCGCTTGCCGAGCTTCCACTGGCCGTATTCAATGGTGTCCGCCAGGAACATCAGCATAAGCAGCTGGATGAACGCCTGACCCACGAACACAATGACGCCCGCCGCCGCGATGAGATACAGGCTTGCCTCCGCGAAGAAGAACACTACGTAGCCCGCCGTCAGCAGCGCCGTTGCAAAGGTATAGAGTGCCCGGCGGCTGTGCCTTTTCGAGAAGGCCGGGAACACCGCCAGCGCCGCAAGCTGCGAGACTCCCACCACCGCCGCCAGGATGGCGTACATGTCCTTGTTTCCAAACACGTACTGCATATAGTACATGGCAAAGCCCGTCGTCGTGCAGTAGCCCACCATGAACAGGGCCATGGACAGCGTTGTCCACATGAGCTGGTCGTTTTTGAAGAGGACGGAGAACATCTGCCTGAGGCTGGTGCCCTCCTCCTGTTTGAAGCGGCCCTTGTCCTCCTTCACCCCTAAGAGCGTGAAGCACTGGAAGCCCAGCATGGCTACCGTCACGGCCACGGCCACGATGAACCAGCCGCGCGGCGTGTTGCCCAGCGCGCTCGTCACCGGCTCCCAGGCCACCATGATGGCGAACATGCCGACGTTCGCGCAGATGCGCGCGAAGGCGCCCATATTCTCGCGGGTCTTCTGCTCCATAGAGAGCGAGGGCAGCATGGACCAGTAGGCGATGTCGTTCACGCCGTAGGTGATGTCCCAGAGTATGTATGCCAGGCCGAATATGACGACGAACCAGTAGTTGGTCAGCCCGAAATCTGCAAACAGGATGAGGAAGAACACGCTGCTCGTCACCGCGCCTATGAGCATGGGCGGCTTGTACTTGCCCCAGGGACTACGGATGTTGTCTATGACGAGGCCGGTTATGGGGTCGTTCAGCGCGTCAAGTATCCTCAGCACCGTAAGGACCAGGCTGGCCGCCGCAAAGACGCCGACAGGCAGGCTCAGGACATTGGATAGATAATAGAGCAGCGCGTTGGACTCAAAGGCGTAGAACATATCCCGGCCCACGGTGCCGAGGCCGAAGAAATATTTATTCCGCTTTTCCAGCTTTGTCACACAAACTACCCCTCTCAGGCATATATCTCGACTATGCGTCGGATTATCTCCACGCACTTGTCCATGCCCTCGACCGTGATGTGCTCATACGGGCCGTGGAAGGCGTAGCCGCCGGTGCCGAGGTTCGGGCAGGGCAGGCCCTCCCAGGAGAGCTGCGCGCCGTCCGTGCCGCCGCGGATGGGAACGCGCAGGGGCGTGACTCCCGCGGCCTCCGTGGCCTTCACGGCGTTGTCCACGAGGTGGATGTAGTCCGGGCGTATCTTCTCCGCCATGTTGCGGTACTGCTCCCGGAAGGAAACGCTCACAGTCCCAGCGCCGTAGCGCTCGTTCAAAGTCTTGGCGATGTGCTCCATCATCTCGCGGCGCAGCTGCATCTTGGCCGCGTCGTGGTCGCGCAGGATGTAGCGAAGCTCCGCGCGCTCCGCTGTGCCCGCGATGGCCGTCAGGTGGAAAAAGCCCTCGTAACCCTCGGTATACCTCGGCGTCTCGCAGCTGGGCAGGGCGGCGTTATACTCCGTCGCCACCTGCGCGGCATTCACCATGACGTCCTTGGCGCTGCCCGGATGGACGTTCACGCCGGTTATATGCACCACAGCGGCCCCGGCGTTGAAGTTCTCGAACACGACCTCGCCCTCCGGTCCACCGTCAAGCGTATATGCAAAGTCCGCGCCCAGCTTCGGGATATCGAAATGCGCCGTGCCGCAGCCGACCTCCTCGTCCGGCGTGAAGCACACGGCGATGCGCCCGTGCGGGATATCGCACTTTTGCAGCTCCTCCACGAGCGTCATTATCTCCGCGATCCCCGCTTTATCGTCAGCGCCGAGCAGGGTGTCCCCGCTCGCCGTGATGAGCGTCCGGCCCTTGAGCGACGGCAGGTGCGGGAAACTCTTCACGCTGAGCATCCTGCCCGCGCCGAGTTCTAGGTCGCCGCCGTCGTAGTTCTCGATGAGGCGGGGCTTCACGTTTTCCCCGGAAAAGTCCGGCGAGGTGTCCATGTGCGCTATAAGGCCCAGGCAGGGCGCGCCCTCGTGTCCCGGCGTCGCGGGCAGGTGGCCGTAGACATAGCAGGTGTCCGTCACCTCAGCATCCGCCACACCGAGCTCAAGCAGCTCTTCCACGAGCAGCCGCGCGAGGTCGAACTGTCTCGGCGTCGAGGGCGAGACGCCTATGCCCTCCTCGCTGGCCGTGCTCACCTTGGCGTATTTTATCAGTCTCTCGTATGCTCTCATTTTGCTTTTCCCACCCTTGTTATAAGATATATTTCAGAGCCGAAATCCCCCGGCAGGCGCAGTTTTTTATCGTAGCCCGTGCCGGAAAACAGGTTTTGCAGCCTTATGCCATCCAGCAGCGCCGCGCCGGAGGCGGTATAGCGCTCCGTCTCCTGCCTCAGCCCCGCGAGGGCATCCGCCGCGCGCAGCACCGGGCCGCCGGGCCGGAGCTTTACCGGCAGAGCGTGCTTTATGAGCGCGCCGAAATCCGCGATCCGCAAAAGCGGCGGCCGGCTCTCTACCTCGTAGAGCGCCCCGGGATCGAGCCCCGCCGCAGGCAGCTTCTCAAAGGGCGGCGCCGCGTGTACCAGCCTCCGGAAATGCCCCGTCACTGCCTCTGACCCGTCCCGCGCCACGCATGAGAAAGCCTCTCGGCCGTCAAGAAGTTCAAAGCGGTACAGCCTGCCGTATTGCAGCGTCATGCGGTGCTTCTTGTAAAATGCTATTTGGCGACGCGCCTCTTTCAGCTCCACCGGCGTGAGCTCGCGCAGATCCAGCTCGTAGCCCAGGCAGCCGAAGCAGGAGACTGCAAAGCGCGTATCAAGCGGCGTGCGCCGCAGCGTCTGAGCGTGCGGAGAGGCCGAGACGTGCGCGCCCATCGTGGACAGCGGGTAGAGGTACGACAGCCCCTTCTGTATGTCCAGCCGCTCGATGGGGTCCGTGTCGTCCGAGGCCCATATCTGCGGCGAGAAGCAGAGCATGCCCAAATCGAAGCGGTTCCCGCCCGAAGAGCAGCTCTCGAACAGGATCTCGGGCCGTTTATCGAAGATGCGGTGCAGCACCTCATACAGGCCGAGGATATATCGGTGCGCAAAGGCGCCGCCCACGCCCGCCATCTGACGGTTCATGTCCCACTTGACATAGCTTATCTCTGCCGAGTCCAGCACCCCGGCGACGGACTCGACGATGTAGTCCCGCACCTCCGGCCGCGTGAGGTCGAGCAGCAGCTCGTTGCGGCCGTAGACCGGCTCGCGGCACGGCTCCGTTATGGCCCAGTCCGGGTGCGCGGCGAACAGGCGGCTCTTGGGGCTGACCGCCTCGGGCTCTACCCAGATGCCGAAGCCGAGGCCGAGCTTTTTCATGTCCCGCGCCAGGCCGGAGACGCCTTCGGGCAGCTTTTTTCTGTCCGGCTCGTAGTCCCCGAGGCCGCCGGTGTCGTCGTCCCGGCCGATGAACCAGCCGTCGTCCATGACGAAGAGCTCCGCGCCCATGGCCTTGGCCCTGCGCGCCACGGATAGCAGCCGCCGCGCGTCGAAATCGAACATGAAGCCCTCCCAGGCGTTCACGAGGACGGGCCTGCCCCGCCCGGCCCAGGGGCCGCGGACGATATGGCGGTTTACAAAGTCGTGCATGGCCCGGCTCATGCCGCCGAGGCCCTCCGCGGAAAAGCACATGACGGCCTCCGGCGTCTCAAAGCTCTCGCCCTGCTCAAGCCGCCAGTCGAACCTGTCCGGGCTTATGCCGCACATGACGCGGGCTGATCCGCGCTCGTCTGCGGAGACACAGCTCATGTGGCTGCCACTGTAGACCAAGTTGAAGCCCCAGACGCGGCCGTGTTCCTCATTGGCCTCGCGCTCGCTGAGGATGAAGCCGGGGTTCGCCCGGCTGGACGAAAAGCCCGTGCGGCTCTCGTTCACCAGCGTGCCCTCGACCGCGCGCTCGCAGCGGTGCGCCTCGCGTATCCAGCCGCCGGTGAAGGTCGTCATTTTGAGCTCCCGCTCCGCGAGGTCCAGGCTGAGGCTCATGAGCTTGCGTATGCTCAGCCCAGCGCCGGTACAGACGAGCTCCGCCCGGCGTGTGATGACGTCCTCCGCCGGGTAGGTTGTGTAGTAGAGCCTCAGCTCCGCGCCCGCGGCCTCGTCCCGGAGCAGCACGGCGAGGGTCATGTCCCCGCCATATGCCGTGGGCAGGCCGCATTTCGTCTGCGTCGCTCCGGGCGTGATCGTGTGGCCGGCGTACTCGAAGTCCGCCGTCCAGCTCCCGGCGTCCGTCACCAGCTCTATGGGCGAGGGGCGGTAGTCCCCCCTGCCCGCGCCCGACCACTCCATGGGCAGCACGTCGAGGCAGTAGGCCGCCCCTCCGCCGGGATAGAGCACCGAGTCGCCGTAGGGCATCGCCCGCTTGAGCGAGAGCGCCTCCGCGTCAGCGTCCCGCACCGGCGCGCCGTAGTGCAGGTGTTCGAGCTGGCCCTGGGGCGTCACTCTGAACATATACGAGCTGTGCTCCGTCCGGAGGTGAAACAGCCCCTTATCGTACGTTATAGACCTGCTGCGCGACATATTCATCGTACATCTCCTGCGTAACTCCGCCGTTTTCTATCAGCTTTGCATAGAACTCCCCGCTTCGTTTTATCCGCCTCTCCTGTGTGGCGTAGTCCACGTGCACGAGGCCGAAACGGGCCGTATTGCCCTCTATCCACTCGAAATTGTCGCAGAAGCACCAGTGATAATACCGCTCCACCGGCGCGCCGCAGTCCGCTGCGGCCCTGAGGTGCTCGTAGAGATAGCGGCAGCGGAAGCTGTCTTCCAGGTCACAGGTGCCGTTTTCAGTTATGTAAACCGGAGCGCCGTATTCCTTCCACATCGCAACGCACAGCTCCGCGAGGCCCTCGGGGTAGATCTCCCAGCCGAGGTCATTGCGCGGGGAGTTTGCGCGCACTCCGTCCGCAAGGCCGGAGCAGGTGGAGCGGGTGTAATAGTTTATGGCGATGTAATCATAATATCTGCCGTGGCCGCGGCCCTGGAAGGGCGGCGCGGCCCTCCCCGTCATCATTGCGCGGGTCATGGCGGTCTGGAAGAGGTAGGCCGAGGACCTTGCCGCCGCGGCGTGCGCTGGGTTTTTGGGGTTTTCCGGCGCGAAGACGCGCAGGTGGTTCGCGAAGCTGACACGCGCATCCGGCACAAGCCGATGTATGAGCTTGTATGCCTCGATATGGCATGGCACGAGCGCGTCCATGACCATGAGCGCCGCGGGTATGGACTTCACGCCCGGCGGCCAGTCGCCCGACATATAGCCGTTCACGGCGTAGACGTTGGGCTCGTTGAGGGTTATCCAGCAGTCCACATACGGCGCGAGCCGCGGGACGATATATTCCACGTATTCAAGGAAGGCGAGCCTCGCCCCGCGCGCAAGGAAACCGCCTGAGCGTTCAAACCAGAGCGGGTTCGAGAAATGCCAGAGCGTGACCATGGGCTTTATGCCGCGCTCGCTGAGGAATTTGAGCTCTTCAATGTAATGCTGCACGGCGCTCTCGTCGAAAACCCCGCGCTCGGGCTCTATCCGGCTCCACTCCAGGCCGAGCCGGCAGCATTGCAGGCCCATACCGGCCATGAGCTCCGCGTCCTCCTGCCAGCGCTCCCAGTGCATGGTGGCTACCGAGGGGTCCGAGCCATCCTTTATATTTCCACGCCGGTACCAGTCGTACCAGTTGTTGTTTTTGTCCCCGCCCTCGACCTGCGTCGCCGCGCTGGACGCGCCCAGCAGCATCCCGCCGAGCGAAAAAGTGTCTGCCATAGTGCACCTCCTGTCCAGTTTATAATAGCACATTCTTTGGCAATGCAAAAGACAAATAATAAGAACGCCGGGCACTCCCGACGTTCTCCAGTTTCATGCGAGGCACAGTAAAAGCAGTGCTGCTATCGCCGCAATGACCAGCGCGCCCTCGCAGGTGAGGAATATGTACCTTAAGCGCACTTCCTTCGGGTCGTACTCCCGGTCAAGCGTGTCGGCTTCAAGACGCCTTGACGTTCTCAGCGTGCACAGCGCAGCGTATATCAGGCAGCAGAGCAGCAACGGCAGCAGTATCAGGAGCGGCAGCACCCTCCGCTCGTATTCCACCAGCTCTGTCAGCCCGGTCTGACAAATTCTCAGAAGCCAGAATACGTCTATCGCTATCAGTACCGTCAAAACTACGGCTGATATGAAGAGCTGCTTCGACGCGAGAGCGCCGAAGCTCTCCTTGTCCGTGTACATCTCCACCGCCGCCTGGTCCGCCGTCCGAGCGAGACAGTATTCGCCGCTGTGACCGACGTGCAGGGTGGTGTTATACAAGAGCTCCCAACCGAAGTCCTCGTACTTTAGCCGCTCGCGCTCAAAGCTCTCGTCCATGCCCGCTTCCACCGCGCAGTAGCGGTAGCGCGTCTCCCTCGGCTCTCCCCGTTCGAGCACCGCAAACTGCCCATTGAACTGCACGAGCCTCAGCCCGCGGCGCTCCATCTCCTCGCACCAGCCCTCGACGCGGTCAAATTCCTGCCTGAAGTATGGGCAAAGCACCGTTTTCCGCACAGGTATCCCCCCTTCTCTCCGCATCCGCCACGCATTGCCGCAGCCGCGTGAGCTCCTCCGCGTAACGCTGTTCTCCCTCGCCGGTTATCGCGTAGGTACGCCTCCGGCCCTCCGTATCCGTCTCTGTGATAAGCCCCGCGTCGAGGAAGCTGCCTAGTATAGTGTACAGCGTTCCCGGCCCGATCCGCACCCGGCCTGACGTGTGCCGCTCTATCCACGCCGTCACCTCCACGCCGCACTTCTCCCCCTCCATCAGCGCCATCAGTATATAAAACATGGCCTCCGTAAGCGCTCCTAGCGCCTTTCTGGGCATATCGACCGCCACCTATCGTTATTCGATATCGTATATCGATATTATATGGCCTTTGTTTCCCTGTGTCAACAGCTTATTGACAGTCTGCAAGCTCAAATGTATCATTATTTTAATAATTTGCGAGTTTGAGGAGGCCTTGCAGATGAACTGGGCGGCTTTTTGTTCCTATGTGCTGCTCACGGCTATTACGCCGGGGCCGAACAACATTATGTCTATGTCCAATGCGGCAAAATACGGCTTCAAGCGTTCCTTCCCCTTCAACGTTGGCGTGCTGCTGGGCTTTTTGGTGGTCATGGGCCTGTGCGCTGCGTTCTCCTCGCTGCTCTACGAGTTCATCCCCTCCGTGAAGCCCTATATGCTCTGCCTGGGCGCGGCTTACATACTCTGGCTGGCCTGGAGCATCTGGCGCGACAAGCCCCATGCGGAGAAGAAGAGCATCTTCGCCCGCACGAACACCGTCGTCGCGGGCGCGGTGCTCCAGCTCGTGAACGTCAAGGTCATCCTCTACGGGATAACCTCCCTGAGCTCCTTCGTCCTGCCGCACTACGACTCCATCCCAGTTCTGGCGCTCTTCTGCTTCATACTCTCCGTCACGGGTTTTCTCTGCACGCTGCTCTGGGCGCTGTTCGGGGCAGTATTTGAGAAGTTTTTCAAGAAGTATTCCAAAATCGTCAACGCCGTCATGGCCCTGCTGCTGGTCTACTGCGCGGTGACGATGGTGCTGGATATCTGGGCCTGAGTGCCCGGATGAAAAAACAGGCCGCTGCTGCGGCCTGTTTTTTCATATTCATTTACTCCGCCGGGTAGGCCGCGCGGTCAAAGACCAGGACGGCGCGCTCCAGCGACAGCGCCGCGGCGGCTGGGAAATCCTCAGCCCGGGTTTCGGGGTCGAGCAGGCGGCGCGAGGTCTCGCGCTTGTGCTCACCGAAGATCGTGAGCCAGACCTCCCGAGCCCCCAGCAGCTCCGGCACGCCAAGGGTGATGCCGTACTCCGGCGCGTGGCCGCCGTCGGAGAAATATTTCTCCGAAACGCGGACTGTCTCCGCGTCGAGCTTCACGCGGCGCGCGGCCATATTCAGGCCGGCATGGGGCTCGTTGAGCGCCAGGTGGCCGTTCATGCCCACGCCAAGCAACACGAAGTCGAGGCCCCCAGCCCGACGGACAAAGCTGCTCATCCGCTCGCACTCCCGCTCCGGCTCCGAGGTCATGGCGTCGAAAAGGCAAATCTGGTCCTCGCTAACTCCCAGCGGGCCGAACAAACTCCTGCGCAGGAAATTTGCGCAGGAGCCCTCGTTCTCCGGCGGGACTCCAAGCCACTCATCCATGCCCACAAAGCGCGCCTTTGAAAAGTCCGCTTCTCCCTCCTTAGAGGCAGCCACGAGCGCCGAAAACACCGGGAGCGAGGAATGTCCGGCGGCAAGGCAGAGCATGGCGTCTGGCTTTTCGCTCACGAGCTGGCAAATCCGCCGCGCGACGCAGGCCCCGCCTTCCTCCTGGGTATCAAAAATGAAGAATTTCACGCCTCACCTCATGAGCTCGATGGGGTACTTCACCTTTGCGCTGAACGGGAGCGCGATCTTGCGGCCCTCCTTGGCGCTGGCATAGGCGGCGTAGACCATCTCCAACACGGCGCGGCCGTCCTCGCCAGTGACGAGGGGCTTTTCTCCCGTGCGGACACAGTGGATGAAGTGCGCGAGCTCCTGGGGATAGCCCTGGTTGAAGGCCTCCTCAAAGACGGTGAAGGTCCAGCCCTGGGTGCTGCCCGCCTTCTCCATGGCGTAGTCGTAGCCCTCGGTGCTGTAGGTGAGCGCGCTGTTGCCGCGGAAGAGGTCGGCATAGGACACGCCCTTGTCGCCGTAGACCTCGATGCGGTCGTCCATGCCGCCGTGCTTGGCCCAGCTGTCCTCGGCCACGGCGGTGACGCCGTTCTCGAACTCGACTATGGTGACGGTGTTGTCCTCGCAGGTGGTTATGTCGTTGTGGAAGACCGTCTTCATGTCGGAGTAGACGCTCTTCACCTTGGCGTTGCCGGTCATCCAGCGGAACCAGGCCAGGGCGTGTCAGCCCATGTCCATCATGACGCCGCCGCCGGCGCACTCCTCCTTGTAGAACCAGGCACTGTGCGGGCCGCTGTGCTTCTCGGCCTGCTTGAGCATATAGACCTTGCCCACAGCACCGCGCTCGACGAGGTCGCGCACGCGCTCGTACTTCGGGGCAAAGCAGAGCTCCTCGGCGTACATGAGGTTGACGCCGTGGGCCTTGCACTCGGCAATCATCTCGTCCGCCTGCTCCAGCGTCATGGCCAGGGGCTTCTCGACGATGACGTGCTTACCGCTGCGGGCAGCCTTGAGGCAGGCCTCATAGTGGGTATAGTTGGGCATACAGACGTCCACGACCTCCGCGCCGCTCTCGGCCAGGAGCTTGTCCACGTCGTCATACACCCCAGGGATACCGAACTCCGCCGCGACGGCCTCGGCCTTCTCGCGGCTGCGGGCGTAGATGGCCACTACCTCGGCCTCGTGTACGAAGCGCTTGTAGCTCTCAAGATGGATGTGGGCGATGAAACCCGCGCCGAGTATGGCGACCTTTGTCTTTTCCATGCTGTATCCTCCTTAATAATTTGGCTTATTAACTAACCCCCGATGCCTACATCGAGGCCCAGGCTCTCGCCCAGCGCCTTCCAGGGCAGGAGGTCTTCCTTCGTGAGCATGGCCGCGTCGAGCGCATACTCGCGCCCGAGTTTGGCGTATTTGCCGCGGCCCAGGGTGTGATACGGCAGCAGGTCAACCCGACGTACGCCGTGCGAGAGGGCGAAGCGGAAGATGCCCTCCATCTCCGCCTCCGTATGGTTGAAGCCGGGTATGACCGGCACGCGGGCGATGACCTCCGTGCGTGCCGCGGCAAAGGCCAGGTTCGCGCCCACTTCCGCGATGTCAGCGCCCGTGACGGCACGGAGCTTTTCCTCCTCCGCGTGCTTCACGTCGAAGAGGAAAAGCCGCGTATGCGGAGCCACGAGTGCGAAATTCTCCGCCGGCGCCGCGCCGCAGGTCTCTATAGCTGTATGTACGCCCTGCGCCGCAAGAGAGGCGAGCAGCGGCGCG
>ENA-OPBO01002552-OPBO01002552.1-human-gut-metagenome-genome-assembly--contig:-NODE-2552-length-10533-cov-4.115289_pt1 | contig 10533 bp, 10 predicted proteins | sample MGYA00241071_ERZ501458 | MGnify/ENA primary metagenome ERZ501458 (study PRJEB25962, sample SAMEA2042509) | human gut metagenome | biome: human gut; feature: human-associated habitat; material: faeces...
TGCGATTATCAAAGATTTCAAAGAACGATGTTTAATTTAAAGTGCCCACTAGTGATAATTATTATATTGTTATGAGAAATTGTTGTTTGTAACGTAGCAAAATTCTATAAGTCACAATAACTTTTACATAGTTGCTATATAAGGAGTTTAAACTGTTGTTTAGGGGAAATATCCTAAATAGCGTTTATCTAGTATTTTAATTTAAAATGATAAGTATATCAGTTATTGAATTCATGAATTTTATGTTCGATAAAACCAACTTTTTATCTACTTCCAGGCCTTTGCCAATCATTCCACTCAATCTTTCCTGACGGTTGGCTATAGCGGTGGTCTATTCTTGTAGTACCTCCTGTTTCATCTGCGATCTTGATACATGGACTTGCTGTATATACTGTACTGCAAATTGTTTTACTAAATTCCCATTCCACCAGCTTTATACTTGGTTTAGTGTATTCTTTCTTTTTCATATCCATTTTATTCTCTTTTTAAAGTCAAATATTCGATGCAAAAGTAAGGATTCATAATGAAAATCAGAAAGTTGGAGGGAAGGAATGAGTGTCAAATGGTCATGTTGATGTGTCAGAAAGTCAAAGGAGGGGCACCACGGGAGACACGGAGTAGCACAGTTGAAAGAAAGAGGCATTTGTGACATTGTGTGATACAACAAAGAGGTAGGGGTGAAAGCTTATTTCGACTTTTTTGGCTAGAAGATTTTGGTAGATTAGGATAGATAATGTGAAGAGGATGTGTCAAAACTTAGTTATGGTATCTTACTCCCCTCCTTCTGGAAGGAGGGGTGCCCAACGGGCGGGGTGGTGGGTTTTACATCGCTCTGTATATCAATGTTTTATGATTTCGCCTACCACCTCCCCCCTTCGGGTACTCCTCCTTCCAGAAGGAGGAGAATTTCAGATACCTTTGTTTTTACACACTTTTGTTGGGGTGAGGCCTCCTACCTCTTCTTCCCATACAGCTTATCGATCAGATCCGTACGGCCGATGCGTCGAAGCTCGTTGAGGATGTTTTTACGTTCTTCGGGTTTGTACCAGAAGAAGAACAGGCGCTGAGCCAGTTTCTCGCGTTGGGTACGGGCACTGAACACGGGTTCGAGGGTATAGGGATGGTAGCCCGTATACCATGTTTCGGTGGAGACCGTCATGGGGGTGGGCGTGAAGTCCTGCACCTGTTCCAGCTGGAAGTTCAGGCGACGGGTGATGACGGCAAGCTCGGCCATATCTTCTTCTTTGCAGCCGGGGTGGCTGGAGATGAAGTAGGGAATGAGCTGCTGGCGCAATCCTTCCTGACGGTTGATGGCATCGAACTGCTTCTTGAAGGTTTCGAACTGGCTGAACGACGGTTTCCGCATGATGCGGAGCACACGGTCGGACGTATGTTCGGGTGCCACTTTCAGTCGGCCGCTGACATGGCGGGCAATAAGCTCGTGAGTATACTGACGGGTGCTGCGGTTGATTTCCGGGTCTTTGCTTTCGTGCAACAGCAGGTCGTAGCGTACGCCACTGCCGATGAACGACTTCTTGATGCCCGGCAGGGCGTCGACAGCATGGTAAATGTCGAGCAGCGGGCGGTGGTCGGTGTTCAGGTTGGGGCACACCTGCGGATGGATGCACGACGGACGTTTGCACTTGTGGCAGAGCTCGGGATTGTTGCCATGCATGCGGTACATGTTGGCACTGGGACCACCCAGGTCGCTGAGGTAACCTTTGAAGTCGGGCAGTTGCATGATGGCCTTGACTTCGCGCAGGATGCTTTCCTTGGAGCGGCTGACGATGAACTTGCCCTGATGGGCAGAGATGGTGCAGAAAGCGCAGCCTCCGAAACAGCCCCGATGGATGTTGACCGAAAACTTGATCATGTCGTAGGCGGGGATGCGTTTTCCCTTGTACTTGGGATGTGGCAGCCGGGTATAGGGCAGGTCGAACGAGTGGTCGAGTTCGGCTTCGGTAAGCGGCGGATAGGGCGGATTGACGACGACCGTCTGACGGCCTACTACCTGCAGGATACGCGAAGCGGCGTACTTGTTACTCTCTTCCTCGATGTGACGGAAGTTGGCCGCCTGTTTCTTCTTATCTTTCAGGCATTCTTCGTGAGAGAAGAGAAGAATGTCGTCTTCGTGCGAGACGGGATGGGCGTCAAGGTAAGCCATCTGGGGAATGTCGGCAAGGCATTGCCGGAAGTGCGGACCGACGGTACATGGTTCGGTACCGGCTGCGGACAGCCGGCGGACAAGCTCGACAACAGGCTTTTCGCCCATGCCGTAGATAAGGGCATCGGCACCGCTGTCTACCAGAATGCTGGGCAGCACTTTGTCTTGCCAGTAGTCGTAGTGCGTGAGCCGGCGCATACTGGCTTCGATGCCTCCGAGTACGACGGGAACATCGGGATAGAGTTTTTTCAGAATTTGGGTGTATACGATCGAGGGATATTCCGGTCGCATATCGGGACGTCCGTCCGGGGTGTAAGCGTCATCGCTACGTAAGCGTTTGTTAGCTGTATATTTGTTCACCATGGAGTCCATGCAACCTGCACTGATGCCGAAAAAGAGTCGGGGACGTCCCAGCTTGCGAAAGTCACGCAAGTCGTCACGCCAGTTGGGTTGGGGCACAATGGCTACACGCAGGCCTTCGGCTTCAAGGATACGACCGATAACGGCGGCTCCGAATGAAGGATGGTCCACATAAGCATCGCCGCTAAAGAGGATAACATCCAGTTCGTCCCAGCCGCGAAGCTCTACTTCTTTCTTGGTAGTGGGTAACCAATCGGTAAGTCGATATTCTTTCATGGGGACAAAGATACGGATAATTTCGCTATACGAGGGCACGGATAAAGCAGAAGATGAACCAACCGCATACGGCTACCTTCAGTACGGTGCCCAACAGGAACCCTGCAAATGCTCCGAATCCTGCTTTCAGCGCGTATTTCGTTTCTTTTCCACCCAATAATTCGCCTACAACTGCGCCCACAAACGGGCCGATAAATACGCCCCAGGGGGCGAATAGAAAAATGCCGGCAAAGGTACCGATGATGCAACCCCATTTACCCCATGGGGTACCTCCGAGTCTTTTTACACCGAACATCGGAATGAAATAGTCGAGTATTTGTATCAGTACCACAATGAACAACCAGAAGAATAGTTGTGGAATGGTAAAAGAAACCTTATCGGTGAAATGCAGAAATACCAGTGCCAGATAGGAGACAGGAGGCCCGGGAAGCATAGGGACGATACATCCGGCTAATCCGACAAGCAGGCAGATACTACCCAGAATAATCAGGAATATATCCATGCGTTCAACCTATTCTTTTGATAATGGCAATAAATTCTTCATTGGTCATTCCGAAGTCTTGTTCGCGATAGTTCACAAAGTCTTCCAGATACTCTCCGGCTATTGTGTCCAGGATTTCCTTACCATTGAGTCCTTCTTCATCGAGCATGAAGCGAATCATACCCTGATAGGCATGAATCGTCTTCAAGCGTTGTTCCGCTCCGGCCACTCCCATCATCTGGCAATGATGTTCGTTGCGGGCTATAAGATAAACGGTAGCGTAGAACTTTTCTGCGCTACCGAATGTACTTTTGATTTTTTTGATTGCCGTTACCGGCCATTTTTTAATTTGATTTTGTATTTCGCTCATAAAATAGTAAACTGTAAAGTCATCCGTTCTCCATCATATATTTCACGGAATCCGATACCTTGTTCTGATAAATATTCCTTAAGATCCTGGAATGCAGCCACCTGATCCGTTACAATCTCCATCTTGTCACCGGGATTGGCATTACACATCGCTTTTATGGCCGGAATCAACGGGCTATAGTTCGTCATTCCACAGGTATCGACGGTAATCATGCCTCCTCCTCTTCTTCTGCTTCCTGCTTTGACAACCAGGTGAGATAGAGCTTGATGAGTTGCTGCAACCCGAATGCTTTCATATTGTTGTGATAAATCACATCTATACAAAGGTCGAGCAGGTCTTTACTGTCTTCTTCCTGACTTGCGATCAGAGAACGTATATTGAGTTTCAGCTTTTCCAGAACAGCTTCATCTACAATTCCATTGCTGTCTATCAGATGCTGGAATAAAGAGTATTTTTCAATGGTTACCAAATTCTCTTCAGATATTTCCATGCTGCGTGTGCCACTTGGATTTGCCTGTATTGTGTACATAGTGTTTTTATTTTAATAGTTATTACTAGGAGCAAAGATAGAATTTAAAATGAAGAATGGAGTAAGTGGCAGGGATTTTTTTTTGATGAATATATATTTCCAATGGTTTCTCTCCTTATCTCTGTTTTTTAGTTTTCTCCCGAATAGCTTTTAAATGGTCGTTTATGTCCGGTTTGTATTTGTCTTTATTTTCCCTCCGGATGCAGGTGCGCATCGTGGAGGGAGTTCTATGACAATTTATTTGTCACTTGTTAAGGCCACGGCTGAACGATGACCTCAATGGTTTGTCTTCCTAATGGAGGCTGGCCCGGATTGAGCGGATTGTACCATTTCATATCCACTTGATATCTTCCTGCTGCAACTCCTTTTATACGCAGGATAATCATAGTTCCAAAGATATATGATTCTTCCTGTTCTATACCTACCGGTGGATTATCACATTCCCATACCATTGCCCCGATCATGGGATATGGAGTTTCGGAAGTTTCACCGACATGAAGAAATATCTGACTCGGCAACGGAGGCGGTGGAATATGGGGAGGTGGAATATCTTGCTCAATTCCTCCCGACCTTGAAATCGGATCGTTCGCCGAAGGGCTGTATGCATAGGCTACACCTCTGCAAAGTAGCATGGCTACTACTAAAAAAAACATTTTTGCTTTCATAATTATATAAAATTGGTTCATGTAGTACGCTACAAATGATTATCCGGGCACAAATAATCAGATTAGAAGACTCTATTATGAAATTAGAAAAATATTATGGAACGAAAACAGCCGGATTAGAGGGGCAACCGAATAAGAAGAAGAATAAGAGGATGGCAGACATTGTGGCAGTTAATGTTAAATATGTCTTGTTTGGATAGCAGACATTATGTCAGTATAAGCTTTAAGAGTGTCAGGTATGACCGTAGAGCCGAGGGGGTGTCTGCCGAAAGTGATGTTCAAAATGTATCGGTGAGTGAAAGAAAACACAAGGTGTTTTTCCCTATGGATGTTTTGCTTGGAAGAGTTATCCATGTAGTCTTTTGTCTGCAAGAAACAAGTTTCTTGCAGACAAAAGACTGACATCACCCATCAGGTTTCGGCAAAGTGGATTGGGATATTTATTTTTCTCCGAAGAATTTTAGTATTGCCGCCATTACTATGGCACGGTCTGTTTCGCTTTCGATGCTTTCGAATGGAAATCCCATTGCGAATACCCGGTAATTTCCTTTATAAGCGATTCCGGCACTGTATTGTCCGGGTTGATAGACAAATACCGGAAACGCGGAGTCTACGGGAACGATACAATCAGGAGCTGTTACTGCATAAGCCTTCTCGTTGGGCAAACGGGGGATTTGCAGGGTGCGTCCCAATCCGGTGATCTGTCCCGAACGGGTATCTTTGAGTGAACCTTGGAAGCCGTATTTCAGAATTTTTTCCGTAAACTCCCGGTTACCCTGTGAATTACTCATGTCGCTGCCAATGTAAGACCCGCTGACGAGAAGGTTTCCTCCTGACTGACAGTAAGCGGTTAATATCCGTTGCATGGGTGAAGAGAATGTCTTATAATACGTTTTGCGTGCCGGGTTGCTTAAAATATCATCTTTCTCCAGTCCCAGGATAAAATCCACAATGGGATAATGTTCCGGTTGTATACGCCCGTTTTCGACAGCTTCATCGCTGCATGATACGAAACTGTAGTTTCCGGCAGCTTGGATTGCCTTGCCGTGTACAAAAGGATAGTCGAAAGTGTTTCCGGCAATTTTCATTCCTTCCAGTTCGTTTCCGCTATAGCCCAGACTTCCTTTTCCTTCTTTTCCCGCCTGAGAGCGATCAAAGCCGGTCTGTGCCCCGCAAAGTGAAATATTGTATTGATAAGCGACACCGGGGTCTTGTTCCAGGTCAAATCCGGCTTCGTCCGGTGTGTCGATTACTGCCGGTCCGCTCAATCGGTTAAAACCATTGATGATCAGCACTCGTGCATGTTCTTGTTTGGCTTTATAGGCAGATAAGATTTCGGATGGAAAACTTTCGCCTCCGTGGTTGACAGCTGTAACCTTAAATGAATAGACCAATCCGGGTTCTATTTTCAGGGTGTACGAAGGTTTATTCACACGTACTCCATTGTCGAAACCACCGTATCCGATACGAGTGTATACCATGTATTCGCGGGGACGGGCGGTAGGCTCCAACGGATCGTTTTCACCCTGCCATGAGAGTTCCAGGGTGTTTCTTTTTTTGCCAAACTCGATGGCGAAGTTGCTGACGGGGAGTGGTTGCACTACATACTCCTTGTTGTGCTGACTGCTGATGAACTGTAATACGGCTTTGTAAATGGCACGTCCTACGGTAAATTTGAAATTCGGGTCGTGACCGAGTTTCATATCTGCGAAATTTTGGTGTGAAAGCAATTCGACGATAGTGGATGGAGTGGCAGGCAGGCGTGTTTCGCTATAATTGCGATCCCACATACTACGGCGTGTCCACTGTATATTGAATTTGGCACGAATGTCTTTTTGTATTTGGGTGAGCAGGAGATCTGCCAGGTCACGTGAAGCATACCGGCTGTTTCCCGAGTTAAGCAGTCCGTTATTGAAATCGGTGGTATAGATACTGAGTGATCCCACTATATCGTTCGTTTTACTGTATCCGGCATCACTATGCAGCGCCACGTTCATTTCAAAGGGGACACCCAGTCCTTTTTGTCCGGGATTGAATATAGAACCACCGGACAGGTAATTGATGGTGTTGGAGCGTGCATTGATGTCGTCAGCATAGTCATTTGTTCCTTGTTTGCCTCCGTAGACATCATAGGGCATACCTGCCCATTGGGCAGAATAACGGGCTCCCTCCAGATAACGGGGTAGTCCGCTTACTGTGCCGCGGGATATATTTCCCATTCCTCCGCCGAAACGAACGGCATCGGCACAGATAACCCCGTTTTCGCTGCTCTCATTGCTTAGTACCACCATGCCATAATCATTGCTGCCTTTGTCAAACTCAAAGGTTCCGAGATATACCCATGTACCACCGCCGATCCTCTGGTTGACTTTAAATTCTGTAACACCACCTTTGTGAAATACCAGATATTTGGCGTCACTGACGCTGTTTGGAAGTGTCTGATAGGATACATATACTGCGTAACTCCCTGTTTCGGGGATTGTAGGAATCCATTCGGCAAATGCCTTATTCTTTTTCTTTTCAGTCCGGGTGAAGCGTGCGCTACCTGTCAGGAAAGGGTTTTCTCCATCTTCATATACAGGTTTTCTTTGTGCGAATCCGTAACCGTCGGTTTTCTCCCAACGGGCTTTGCGGCTTTTCATCTCCAGATAGATGGAACCGTTTCGTGTATCGTTGTCCACAATCACCTCATTTTTTTGAGTATCCCGCTCCCGGGGGGTATAGACATTAGCTCCGGCGTTTTCGAGCATAGGGATGACATAAGGCAGAATGAAAGATTGCGTGAACAGGTCCTCGGTAGTGCAGAACAAACGTGGACGTTGCCATCCCCATTCGCCTTTATCGTTCTTGTAATATTTGCCATGGCTTTGCCACAAGGAGATGTGCCGGTTCTGCAATCCTTTGGTTATTTCGTAAGGGCGGGAGGTGTTTATCACCCAAGGTGCTCCTTTATATTCTGCGTTTGAAAGCCGCGATTTATCTTTTTTCTTCTTCTCGCGAAAGAAATTGGGAATCAACTCCTCGATAGGTTGGTTGTTGGCATAAATTGTAGTTCGGAAAAAACGTACCGGGCCGGGCAGCAATTCTTCTATCTGATGATAGATTTCGTCTACTGTTTCCGGTACAAACGGCTGATAAGCAAAACTTTCGGAAGCATAGATAGATAGTTTCCTGCCTTCGAAGTCTATGTCTACGCTTTTTAACTTACAGCTTCCGGTATTGGCAGATGCCGGGGTGTAAGTCTCAAAGTAATTACTGAGCCGCTCTTTCACGCTTTTTTCTATTTCTTGTGCAAACAAGATTCCTGTCGCAGCAAAGAGCAGCAGGAGAAATATACATAGTTTTTTCATATGCTCGGTTGAATGATTATCGGGTGCAAAAGTAGAAGAAATAAATGAAAAACCGGCAATTGCCGATAAGTCATTGGCTGAGGAAGTTGCTAACTGTCCATTTATTCGGTATACAGCATTCTCAATCTGTGGGTATCTACTCCCAATTGATTTTTCAGGTAGTTATCCATACCTTGATAGTCAGTGTCAATGGTTTGGAAAGCAGCTTCCAGATATTCTTTCCGTACTGTGGTGAGAGGGGCAAATCCGGGATGAGCTTGTACGATTGCATCATATTTCCCTTTTATATATTCGGCAGACAGCATGTAATCTTCCATTATCACTTCCCTGTCGACACCCAATGCTCCCAGTAGTAAGGCTGCGGCAATTCCGGTACGGTCTTTTCCTGCTGAGCAGTGAAATAAAAGAGGAGTATTCCGTTCTTCCGAAACAATCCGGAAGAATTCCCGATAAGTATCCTGAGCATTTTGGATGATATAAACGTATGCCTGTTCGAGTATTCCCGGTATATTGTTCAGGTTGAAGTGTGCCATGTCGGTCATGTCGCCTGCTTCGATAGATAAGGGAATATATTGTGTAACTGTTGAGGGAATTTTGTCTGCCGCTGCTTTTTTTTCCTGCATGCTCCTGAAGTCGATGTCGGTTCGGATGTGCAAGGAGGTAAGATAGTCCAGATCGGATTCTGTCAGTTTGTCAAGATCGCCCGAACGGATGAATGTTCTCCATTTTACATGTTTATGGTCTGATGTCGGATAACCTCCCAGATCACGAATATTATAAGCTCCCTCTATAGGAAGAAGACGGAAGAATTTTTCTTGTTTCATATATAATTTGTATCTTTTCTGTTTAAACAAAAGAAGAGTGAAGAGTTCCAAACTCCTCACTCTTCTTTATTTTTATTTCACTAATTGGCTTTGGTTATAGTGGGATGTATTCTACGAATGCTTCCATTGCTTCGTAAGAAGCCAGTCCCAAGCTGTCGTAAAGAGCGGCAGTACCTCGGTTACGATCCTCGCTACGCTGCCAGAACAAGCGTTCGTCGTTGCCCAGGAATGGAGCACTTTCCATCTGTGACTGATGCTTCAGGATAGAGTTACGTTTTGCACGTAATTCTTCAGGACTGATAGGTACAGCCATTTCGATGTTTTCAATTTCCCATTCGGCCCATGCGCCACGATACATCCAGATACGGCAGTCTTTCAACCATTCGGCTCCTTCTTCCTTTTCAAGGTCTACGGCAGCAAATACGGCATCTGTACATACACGGTGTGTTCCGTGCGGGTCGGCAAGGTCACCGGCTACAAAGATCTGATGAGGCTTCACTTCACGGAGCAGGTTGCGGACAATTTCTACGTCGGCTTCACTGATCGGATTCTTCTGGATTTTACCGGTTTCGTAGAAGGGGAGGTCCAGGAAGTGACAACGTTCCAGCGGAATGTTGTTGTAAGTACAAGCTGTGCGCGCTTCGCCACGGCGGATCAGACCTTTGATGGTCAGGATATCGCGTGTATCCATATCGCCGTCTTTTTTGTCTTTCAGGAATTTACGGATTTCGGCATACTTTTCACTGATCACCTGATCTTCACTGTTTATAAAGATTTGGTTGAATCCGTTGATGAAATGCATGAAGCGAACTACTTCTTCATCGCCTACGGCAATGTTTCCTGAAGTTTGGTAAGCTACATGGACTTCATGTTTCTGTTCTACCAGACGGCGGATCGTACCACCCATAGAGATCACATCGTCATCGGGATGCGGAGAAAATACGACTACTCGTTTCGGATATGGTTTTGCACGTTCCGGACGATATGTGTCGTCTGCTTTCGGTTTACCACCCGGCCATCCGGTAATGGTGTGCTGCAGGTCGTTGAATATCTTGATATTTACGTTATAAGCAGATCCGAAGAGGGCAAGCAGCTCGCTCAAGCCATTTTCGTTGTAATCTTTATTAGTCAGTTTCAGGATTGGTTTGCCGGTCAATTGGCACAGCCACACGATTGCGCTACGGATCAGTTTGTCATTCCATTCGCAGGAAGTGACCAGCCATGGACGTTGAATGCGTGTCAGGTTGGAAGCTGCTGACAGGTCGATAGCTACATGTGCATTGTTGTGGGTCTGTAAGTAAGATGCCGGAATGGTATCTGTTACGTTACCTTCTACACACTCTTTCACCATGTGGGCTTTTTCTTCACCCCATGCCAACAAATAGATTTTCTTAGCAGCAAGAATTGTGGCTACACCCATCGTAATAGAACTGATAGGAGTGTTGTCGATGGTGCCGAATATCTTGGATGCTTCGTTGCGTGAACCGCTATCCAGCAAAATCAGTCGGGTGGTG
>ENA-OPBO01002555-OPBO01002555.1-human-gut-metagenome-genome-assembly--contig:-NODE-2555-length-10519-cov-3.868024_pt1 | contig 10519 bp, 9 predicted proteins | sample MGYA00241071_ERZ501458 | MGnify/ENA primary metagenome ERZ501458 (study PRJEB25962, sample SAMEA2042509) | human gut metagenome | biome: human gut; feature: human-associated habitat; material: faeces...
GAGAGCATCTGCCTTACAAGCAGGAGGTCACAGGTTCGAGCCCTGTATCCTCCATATTTTTTTACCCAAAAACGTTAGATGATGATTTATCTAGCGTTTTTATTTTGAAGTTGAGAGTGGTTTGAATGAATAAGAAGCAAGTTACGATGGTTACCATCGCGTTGATGCTGGGCAATGTGATGTCTGGACTAGATGGTACGATTATTAACACGGCGATTCCAGCGATTGTTGCATCCCTGCACGGAATCCAATTCATGGGTTGGATTGTCGCTATCTTTTTGCTGGGGATGTCCATTTCCATTCCCATCTGGACCAAGGTAGGGGAAAAGATCACCAATAAACGTGCTTTTGAAATCTCACTGGCACTGTTTGTTATCGGTTCTGCCTTGCAAGGTATGGCACCAAATATCATCTTCTTCCTATGTTCTAGATTTATCATGGGTGTTGGTGCCGGTGGTATGGGGTCACTACCTTATATCATCGCTGGTTACGTTTTTAAAAACATTAAGACTAGAACTAAGGTCCTGGGCTATTTAACCGCTAGTTGGAACGGTGCCGCTATTTTAGGGCCACTTATTGGTGGTTGGCTGATCGATGCTTTTTCATGGCACTGGGTCTTCTACATCAATATCCCAATTGGCTTGATTGCATTTTTAATCTGCTTGATCTACTACAAGCCAGTTACGCCAAAGCAAACGCCAGTCTTCGATATTCCAGGCGCAAGTTTATTGGTAATCGGATTGCTTCCATTCTTGATGGGCGTGCAATTAGTCGGTTTGACCGCTAGCTGGATTGTCATTAGTTTGATCATTGTCAGCTTGGTCTTTATCGTATTGTTTTTTATCCGTGAAAATCATGCGCAAAATCCAATTATTCCGGTGTCTTTGTTCAAGAATAAAGATCTAGATGGTGACTTTCTTTTATTTGCCTTCACTTGGGGCGCATTTATCGCCGTTAACACTTATTTGCCAATGTGGGCACAGGCGCTTCTCGGTTTATCAGCACTTCTTGGTGGGATGACCTTGATTCCAAACTCAATTGTGGAAATCATTGCTTCACAAAGCGTGGTTGCAATTCAAGATCACTTGACCACCTTTAAGCTGGTCTTCATCGGTATTTTTGCAATGCTTATTTCTTCGGCAGGCATGTTCTTTGCGGACTTGCACATGCCGATCCAACTTTTGGCTGCTATCGGTGCTTTTTCAGGTATCGGAGTTGGTTTTATCTTCGTTGCCTTGCAATTGAAGGTGCAAATCGACGCTGGACTTAAGAACATGGCCACGGCTACCTCAACTTCATATTTGATTAGAATTTTGGCGCAGACTGTGATGGCCGCTGTGTATGGCGTAATCATGAACTTGAATTTGGCTAGTGGTGTAAGCAGTCATCCAGGCATTACGATTACGATGATGAACAAGTTGAGTGATGCTAAGAGTGCGAAATTGTTGCCACAAAATTTAGTACCAACGATGAGAAACATTTTACATTCAGGTATTAAGGAGATTATGTTGGTATCAGTGATTTTGCTGGTCATTGCACTTGTTTTGAACTTTTACTTCAACTTTGGCAAAAAACAGAAGAAACTGCAATAGTAAATGAAAAAGCTAATTCCGATTGGGATTAGCTTTTTTAGTATAAAAGGGATCACTAAAGCATAATGTGCTTTTCTGAATAGGCCGTCAGTTCTGCTAATGGCGTTACATAATCCTGCTTTACCCACCAGACCAGCAGCATGTAAATACTGCCAGACTGATAAGCGATAGCATAATCTGGCAAGTTTAAATCCGGGTGATAAACGGTGAAGAGCTTCCTTAAATAGCGCGTTTGTAAGTTAAGCAAACTGCCTTCGAATCCCGCATCAAGCAAGGTTTTCATAGTACTTGGATTCTCTTTGAAAAAATTAAGTAAACGGTCAACTGCTCAGTCAGCGACTTTAATTTATGCTTGTTAATGTCATCGATAAATTTTTGATACTGATTAGCCAAAAATTGTGCTAATACTGAATCTTTATTTTCATAATTGCGGTAAAAAGAAGTCCGCGAAACATCTGCCTTACGTGTAATCTCAGCAATGGAGATCTCTGCGTAAGGCTTTTTTGTAGCAATGAAAAAAGAGATTGTTCAATCTGCTGCTGAGTACGTACGCTTTTCATATTCATAGAAATTCATCCCTCTATAAGTAAATATTGACAAGTGAAAACGCTTACACTATTATTATAATTGTAAATGGTTACAAGTGTAAGGATTATTTGAAAGAGGTGTTGATCTATGCATTATAGCAATGGTAATTATGAAGCTTTCGTAAACGCAAGTAAGCCAAAAGACGTTGATCAAAAATCAGCATATATCGTCGGTTCAGGTTTGGCCGCACTTGCTAGTGCTGTATTTTTAATCCGTGACGGTCACATGAAGGGTGAGAGAATTCATATCTTTGAAGAATTAGGTCTGCCTGGTGGCTCAATGGACGGTATTTATAATAAACAAAAAGAAAGTTACATCATCCGTGGTGGTCGTGAAATGGAGCCACACTTTGAATGTTTGTGGGACCTATTTAGATCAATTCCATCACCAGAAAACAAAGACGAATCTGTCCTTGATGAATTTTACCGCTTGAACAGAAGAGATCCAAGTTACGCTAAGACTCGTGTCATCGTTAACCGCGGCGAAGCTCTCCCAACAGATGGCCAATTGCTCCTTACTCCAAAGGCTGTCAAAGAAATCGTTGATCTTTGCTTAACTCCAGAAAAAGATTTGCAAAACAAGAAGATTAACGAAGTCTTTACCAAAGAATTCTTCCAATCCAACTTCTGGCTTTACTGGTCAACTATGTTTGCCTTTGAACCGTGGGCAAGTGCAATGGAAATGCGTCGTTACTTAATGCGTTTCGTTCAACACGTTGCTACTCTTAAGAACTTGTCATCACTACGCTTTACCAAGTATAACCAATACGAATCATTGATTTTGCCAATGGTTAAATACTTGAAAGACCGTGGTGTTCAATTCCACTACAACACTGTTGTTGACAACATCTTTGTTAACCGTTCAAACGGTGAAAAGGTTGCTAAACAAATTATTTTAACCGAAAATGGTGAAAAGAAGAATATTGATTTAACTGAAAACGACCTTGTCTTTGTTACTAACGGTTCAATTACTGAAAGTACTACTTATGGTGACAACCTCCACCCAGCTCCAGAAGAGCATGAATTAGGTGCGAGCTGGCAATTATGGAAGAATTTAGCTGCTCAAGATGAAGACTTTGGTCATCCAGAGGTCTTCTGCAAGGATATTCCAAAGGCTAACTGGAGAATGTCAGCTACGATTACCTTTAAGAATAATGATATCGTGCCATTTATTGAAGCAGTTAATAAGAAGGATCCACATAGTGGCTCAATTGTTACTAGTGGTCCAACTACGATTAAGGATTCTAACTGGTTATTAGGTTACTCAATTAGTCGTCAACCACACTTTAAGGCACAAAAGCCAAATGAATTGATTGTTTGGCTTTATGGTTTGTTCTCAGACACTAAGGGTAATTATGTAGAAAAGACCATGCCTGACTGTAATGGCATTGAATTGTGTGAAGAATGGCTTTACCACATGGGTGTTCCTGAAGAAAGAATTCCTGAAATGGCTGCAGCTGCAACTACTATTCCAGCACACATGCCATATATTACTTCATATTTTATGCCAAGAGCATTAGGCGACAGACCGAAGGTAGTTCCAGATCATTCAAAGAATTTAGCCTTCATTGGTAACTTTGCTGAGACTCCAAGAGACACTGTCTTCACCACTGAATACTCTGTCAGAACTGCCATGGAAGCTGTTTATACCTTGCTTGATATTGATCGTGGTGTGCCAGAAGTATTCGCATCCGCATTCGATGTCAGAATGCTCATGAACGCAATGTACTACTTGAACGATCAAAAGAAGCTCAAAGATCTTGATTTGCCAATGCCTGAGAAGTTGGCAATTAAGGGGATGCTCAAGAAGGTTAAAGGCACCTACGTAGAAGAATTGCTTAAGAAGTACAAGTTGATTTAAATGAAAATTATATAACATAGATAAAAAGAACAGGTCGAATGATCTGTTCTTTTTGCTTGTTATCGTATTTTTTTGATAAAATATGTGTGTAAAAATATTATATTTTTTAGTTTAATAGAAAAGAAGGATACTATTTTAGATTCTAAGCCCGCCCGATGGGGCACAAAAGCATATCGTGACGCTAAGCAGTTGTACATGAAGGCATTCCCTGAATGGGAAAGATTCTCAATGTTTTCACTATTAGCAATGTCACTTCACCGTAATGTAAAGTTTCACGCAATTTATGATGATGGCAAGTTCTGCGGCATTACCTATTATGCTGAAAATGACAACACCGTCTACCTGACTTATTTAGCAGTCAGTGAAAAGTTGCGCGGACAAGGATATGGTTCCAAGATTTTGACTATGCTGGAAGATAACTTCCCAGATAAGCAAATCGTGATCGATATTGAACCGGTAACTAAGAAGGTAAAAAATTACAAGCAACGTGTTAGTCGGCTGAAGTTCTACGAGAGAAATGGTTTCCATAGAACAGATCAGAAGTTGAAGGATCCAGATGGAGAATTTGAAGCTTTGACGACTGGTGAAAGATTAGATAAAAATAGTTTCATTAAAATTTTACGTCAAATGAGCTTTGGCTTTTATCAAGCTAGGGTCGAGAAATAAAAAGGAAAGCACTGCTGTCGTTTATGCAAGCAGTGCTTTCTTGTTAGGTTTATATAGTTCTGCCAAAATTAATTTATGAGGTGAAAGAGATGGAATTTAGTGATCAAATTAAGCAGCTAAGAAAGGAAAATAATCTGTCGCAGGTGCAGTATGCAAAAAATTGCACGTTACAAGACAGGCGGTGTCCAACTGGAAAAATAACCGCAATTTGCTCGACTTAGAAATGTTGATCGAGATCAATCGTGTCTTTCACATCTCACTAGATCAGTTAATTTTAGGAGACGATAATATGAACAAGATGACACAAAAATTGATTAAAGATACTGATGAAAACCGCAAAGCTAAGTACAATATGATTACGACCTTGATTGGTGGATTCTTGGCTTTGTTTGTTTCTTTATTAAGGCTAATTCGGTAGAATACGTTGATAAGCAAGGCTTTTTACACGAAAACTTCTATTTGATTCTGGTCGGCTATTTATTTCTCTTTGCGGGAATTATTGCTCTTATTGCCGGGGGAATAGTTTACTTGAGAAATAAACATAAGCATTAAAAAAGAGCTCCGTAAGGAGCTTCTTTTTTGTCTTTAACCCAAAATGTGGAAGTATGATAAGATGATACCAAGGATCAAGACGAACCAGATCATCTTAGTTGATGTAACGCCTTTTTTACCAAGTAACCAGTAGACGAGTGCTACAAGCAGTACTGGTACTAAGGATGGCAATAAAGCAGCAAACTTTGAATAGGTTTACACAAAATTGAATAAAAAAGACGGTCGAAAGATCGTCTTTTTTATTAACCATATATTTGCTTGATCTGATCAAATGCTACCTGAAAATCATGTTTTAAATCGGTCATATTGAAAAAATCCAGATAGGAAATAAGCTTAGCGACTGAAGTATTGCTATGATCTTGAATATATTCCAGCAAGCATCTCATAAACTTCTTCCTGATATTGGTTAGTGAATATATGTCTTTTATGTCCAATTCATCAAGGTTAGTCAGCAGTCGGGATGCACGTACAGAGTCAATTTTTATCAGCGCAAAATCCGCATTAAGCACCATGTTAAGCGCAAATCCATACCATTCTTTAGCACTGATATTGTGGACTTGAATAAAATTTATCAGGTTAAATGCAATTTGATAAAGATTCTTAGGGCTAAAAAGAAGTACAGTGTTGCCAAAATAGAAAATATCTTCATATTGCCATATATTTTTGTCTTCAATTATTTGATGGAAATGTTCTGTTAACTTTTCTTTTAAGGTGTCTGATGCCAGATCTGTAGCAGAGAGGTCTTGATAGTAGTTGCATGCTATTGCAGCTTGAAACAAATTTTTCTTTGAGGGATGCTCATTATATTTATTGAGTGCATCAGTGGCATATTCTTTTAAAATTGGTACTTGATTAGCGTTGTATGCGACGGCAATTGGGTTAAGCAATTCGTCTAAGTTCTTAGAAGCGCTTTTTCTAATGAATTCTGCAAGTTGGATGTGATTGTATGTCAGAAGATTGATAACTTGGTTCCATGATAAGTTGTCTGCACCATTTTCCCAACGTGCAAGGCTAGATTTAGAAGTGATATTTCCACATGCATTGATTAAATTAATATGTTTGCTCTTGCGCATTTTACGAAATTGACGTCCGTATGTCGGATCTATGATTTGCTTCATTTTAATGAGCCCCAGTTTGATTTTTTACTCAAATATATCTTAACTTGATTAAGTTTGTCTGTAGATTTCCTAGAATTGGGAATAATTTAAGAGATAATCATATTTTTTCTTTCCCCAGGAAATAGATGCTAAAATGATTAAAAAGTTATCTTACAGAGGAAAACATCATGGAAAAATTCGTCACATTAAACAATGGAGTAAAAATGCCACGCCTTGGCTTCGGCGTCTATCAAATCGATGATCTCGCACAAACGCAACAAGTCGTCGAAGATGGTCTAGAAATCGGCTATCGTCTGGTTGATACAGCACAAATTTACGGTAATGAACAGGCAGTCGGGGATGCAATCAAGCGTAGCAACGTCCCACGTGAAGACATCTTCGTTACTTCAAAAATCTGGGTCAATGATTACGGCTACGACAACACGCTCAAGGCCTTCGATGATTCAATGAAGAAACTGCAACTCGATTACATCGATCTTTATCTGATCCACAAGCCATACAACGATTATTACGGCACCTGGCGCGCACTTGAACGCTTATACAAAGAAGGTCGCATTCGTGCGATCGGTGTTAGCAGCTTTTGGAATGAACGCCTTGCCGATCTGATTACTTTTAATGATGTGAAACCAGCCGTGAACCAGATTGAAACTAACGTCTGGAACCAAGAGTGGAAGTCACAAAAGTACATGGAAAAAGAGGGCGTGCAGCCTGAAGCCTGGGCACCATTTGCGGAAGGAGCCAACCATATCTTTACCAATCCAGTTCTAGAAGAAATTGCTGCAAAGCATCATAAAACTACTGCTCAAGTAATGCTGAGATGGTTCTTGCAAAGAAACTATGTAGTGATTCCAAAGTCAGTTCATAAGAAGAGATTGGCAGAAAACTTCGATGTTTTCGATTTTGAATTAGATGCTGAAGATATGAAGAAGATCAAGACCTTGGATCAAGGTCACAGTATTTTAGAGGATGAAATGGATCCAGAAATTGTTGAGAGTTTTAGATAAAAGACTATAAAAAACAGGAGTCCAAATTTAGGACTCCTGTTTTTGGCTATTCAGTTAAATTCTACATTTATTGGTAAATCTTACCGTCTTGTTTTTGCTTATTCTTTTCTTCAAGTGCCTTTTCACTAGCAGCCTTCTTAGGTAATAACCAGTTCAAAAGCATCCCGATAATAGTGGAAAGAGCAACTGAAGTTAATTGGAAGTTACCCAATTGGAGGTAAGCACCACCAATACCGATAACCAAGATAACTGAAGCAATCAACATGTTACGCTTTTCGCCAAAGTCGATTTGGTCATCAACCAAAATTTTCAAACCGTTTGAAGCGATAGTACCAAAGAGCAAGAATGAAATACCACCGATAACTGGCATTGGAATTGATTCAATCAAGGCAGCAAGCTTACCAACAAAACTGAAGATGATGGCACAAACTGCGGCACCAGCAAGGACCCAAACTGAGTGAACCTTAGTCATGGCTAACACACCGATATTTTCACCGTAAGAAGTGGTAGGAGGACCACCGATGAAACCGGCAATAATTGTGGAAATACCGTCACCCATCATGGTTCTGTGAAGACCAGGGTTCTTGAAGAAGTTACGCTTAGTCAATGAGTTAAGCACCATAATGTGGCCCATGTGTTCAGTCATCGTAACGAAGGCAATTGGTGCCATCGCAAGGATGGCTGCTGGGTACCATTTGAAGTGGTAGCTGATGCCCATTACGTCAAGGGCTGGCACTGAGAACCAGGCAGCTTTTTCAACGCCTGAGAAGTCAACGATGCCCAAGAAACAAGAGAGAACATAGCCACAAATGATTCCAAGCATGATGGAAACCAAACTAGTGAAGCCCTTGAAGCACATTTGGAAGATCAAAGTCATTACCAAAGTGAAGATGGCAACACCGAAGTAAGTTAAGTCATACTTTTGGTGGTTCATCATGGCGTCGTTTGCGGCAGTAGTAGCAAGTGACAAACCAATAACGATAATGATTGGTCCAACCACGATTGGTGGCAAAACCTTGTTAACCCAACCAGAACCAACCTTGGCAATGATCAAAGCCACGATTACGTAAACTAAACCAGAAGCAATCGCACCTTGAGCAACTGCAGGATAGCCGTCAGTCTTCATCAATGCTTGCATAGTCGCAACGAAGGCAAAACTTGAACCTAAGTATGCTGGGATCTTAAAGTGGGTCAAGATCATGTGGACTAAAGTACCGACACCTGATGAAAGCAGGGCGATACTTGGGTTGATTCCGATTAAGATTGGAACCAAAACGGTAGAACCGAACATGGCAAACATATGCTGCAAGGAGAGCAGGATACCTTGACCAAGTTCAGGCTTTTCGTAGACGTCTAAAATCGCGTCCGGGTTTCTAAACTTTTCTTTTTCACTCATTCAAATACTCCTATCAAATACTCCTATTTGTTCATGATATCAATGCCGTCTTTATCATCGACTTCGGTCATTGATACTTTAACTTCCTCATCCATTGCGGTAGGGATGTTCTTACCGATAAAGTCAGGGCGAATTGGCAATTCACGGTGACCACGGTCGATTAAAACGGCCAAGTTGATCTTAGCTGGGCGACCTTGATCCATGATTGCGTCAAGGGCAGCTCTAATTGTTCTACCGGTGAACAAAACGTCATCAACTACAACAACGTTCTTGTCAGTGACATCAAAGTCGAGTTGTTGACCATGAATCATCTTTTCCTTTTCGCTTTCTGGCAGGTCATCACGATATTGAGAAACATCGATTGCTCCAACGGGAACATCAACGTCTTCAAGATTCTTAAGGTTCTTAGCAATTCTTTGAGCTAAGTAAAAGCCTCTAGTTTTAATACCGATTAAAACTAAATTTTCCGTACCTTTGTTGCGTTCGATAATTTCGTAGGTCATTCGCATTAAGGCACGTTTCATACTAATTGCATCAACAATTTCTTTTGCCATATATTTTTCCTTTCTCGGATGACCAAAAGAAAAAGACCACCAAGGACACTGAGTCCAAGACGGTCTTTCTGTTTCTGCTAGCACAAAAAAGACTAGCTCACGCAGATTTCCTTCTTAGCCTCACAGGACTAACTTTAAAGGTCATCACTATGCTTTTCTTATATTAAACTAGCAAAAACGGATATTGTCAAGCAGATTCTAAAGAATGTTCTTTTCGATGTAATTCAAAACTCCTTCGTCGTCGTTAGTGTCAGTTACGTGGTTGGCCACTTCAAGAACTGCTGGAATGGTGTTCTTCATTGCAACGCCATCGCCGACTTCACGCAGCATTTCCAAATCGTTGCCGCCATCACCGAAGGCACACATTTCGCTTAACTTAATACCCAAAATATCGCCGAGTTCCTTTAAGCCGTTGGCCTTGTGGATACCTGGTTGAATAATATCGATGTCGCCGTGACCGCTGCTTGTAACGGCGCTATATTGGTTCAAATTATCTTTGAATAGTTGAACGAAATAGTCAGTTTTTTCATCAGGACATTCGATAGCAAACTTCAAAATCTTATCGTGAATATCACTGAAGCTCTTAACTTTTTCTAGGTGGTGGTAGTAGTGGCTAGAAGTTTTGAAGTATCGTTCTGGCAAAATGTCTAAGCCGTAAGCTGCTTATTCACCACAGACCAAGAAGTTAAGGTTAGGCAATTGATCAAACAAGAATTTTTCGATTGCCTTAACTGCTTCAGTAGGGTAAGAGTGTACCGCATAAACTTTTTCTGGATTACGGATGAGTGCGCCATTTTCAGCGACATAGTCGATATCATCGTAATCGGTGAAGAAATCCTCGAGTTGATAATATTGGTTGCCGCTAGCTACGACGAAGTGAATGCCTTTTTCATCGAGCTTAGAATGAATTTCCTTGAATCTAGCTTCGTTGTATTTGCTTTGTGAATTTAAAAAGTTCCGTCCATGTCGACAGCGATTAATTTGATCATAAAAATTGCTCCCTTTGAAATGATATTTTTATTTCATCATGAAATCGCTTACCATTTTGACAATTATGGAAGATATCCTGCATACTATTTTTAGTTGAAAGTTTTTAAGTAAAAGTGTGAGATTGAATGAATAAAAAGCAAATTTCAATGGTAACTTGGTCCTTGCTTTTAGCAAATATTATGTCAGGACTGGACGCTAC
>ENA-OPBO01002556-OPBO01002556.1-human-gut-metagenome-genome-assembly--contig:-NODE-2556-length-10517-cov-3.320589_pt1 | contig 10517 bp, 8 predicted proteins | sample MGYA00241071_ERZ501458 | MGnify/ENA primary metagenome ERZ501458 (study PRJEB25962, sample SAMEA2042509) | human gut metagenome | biome: human gut; feature: human-associated habitat; material: faeces...
CTGCTCCGGAGCCCTCTTCCCCCGAAGGGCAGCGCCGCCCGCCGCCATAAGAAATGAAGCCTCCTTTCAAAAGAAAGGAGGCTCTTTCCTTTCTTGTGCGTTTCCTCCATACCGCCCGGCCGCCCGAGTGGAAAACCATGTGCTTTGTGACAAGAATTGCAATTTCATCTAAATTCGATTGCAAAACCTTGCCCGACCGCATATAATAAAATTATCAAATTAAAATTGGGATAAGGCGCCAGCAAGGGCCGCCAGGCTGTGGGGCGGGCGGTTTTGTCCGTTCCCTTTTGTTGGTAACGTGTCTGGCTTTTGAATGAAAGGAAGGATGCAGAAAGTGTCAGAATGCAATTTCAAGAAGGTCTTGGTTGCAAACCGCGGCGAGATCGCCATCCGCATCTTCCGCGCCTGCTACGACCTCGACATCCGCACCCTCGCCATCTACTCCAAAGAGGATATGATGAACCTCTTCCGTACCAAGGCCGACGAGGCCTACCTCATCGGCGAACACCTCAGCCCCCTGGGCGCCTACCTCGCCATCGACGAGATAATCGCCCTCGCCAAAAAGCGCGGCGTGGACGCCATCCACCCCGGCTACGGCTTCCTCTCCGAAAACGCCGCCTTCGCCCGCGCCTGCGAGGAGGCCGGCATCAAGTTCATCGGCCCGCCCAGCTCCGTCCTCGCCAAAATGGGCGACAAGCTGGAGGCCAAGAAGATCGCCGTAGCCTGCGGCGTCCCCGTCATCCCAGGCACCCGCGAGCCCCTGCGCGACGCGGATGAGGCCCTCGCCAAGGCAAAGGAGTTCGGCTTCCCCGTCATCCTCAAAGCCGCCGCAGGCGGCGGCGGGCGCGGCATGAGGCTCTGCGAAAAGCCCGAGGACGTCGCCCCCGCCTTCGAGCTCGTCTCCAACGAGGCCCGCAAGGCCTTCGGCGACGACAGCATCTTTATGGAGAAATACCTCGTCGAGCCCAAGCACATCGAGGTCCAGATACTCGCCGACGAGCACGGCTGCGTCCGCCACCTCGGCGAGCGCGACTGCTCCCTCCAGCGGCGCTACCAGAAGGTTGTCGAGTTCGCCCCGGCCTGGAGCGTCGCCCCCGAGGTGCGCGAGAGGCTCCACGCCGACGCCGTCAAAATAGCCGAGGCCGTGCATTACGTGAACGCCGGCACCGTCGAGTTCCTCGTGGACAAGTCCGGCAACCACTACTTCATCGAGATGAACCCGCGCATCCAGGTCGAGCACACCGTCACCGAGATGGTCACGGGCATCGACATCGTGCGCGCCCAGATACTCATCGCCGGCGGCGCGCCGCTCTCGCACCCGGAGATAGGGCTCGCGGAGCAGTCCGACCTGCGTGTGGACGGCTACTCCATCCAGTGCCGCGTCACCACCGAGGACCCCAAGAACAACTTTGCCCCGGATAACGGCAAGATCGTCTCCTACCGCTCGGGCGGCGGCTTCGGCGTCCGGCTCGACGGCGGCAACGCCGCGGCGGGCGCGGAGATAAGCCCCTACTACGATTCACTCCTCGTCAAGGTCACGAGCTGGGACCGTACCTTCGAGGCCGTCTGCCGCAAGGCGCGCCGCGCCATCAACGAGGAGCACGTCCGCGGCGTCAAGACCAACATCTCCTTCGTCACGAACATCCTGAACCACCCCACCTTCATAAACGGCAAGTGCCACACCAAGTTCATCGACGAGACGCCGGAGCTCTTCGACATCACGGACTCCCGCGACAGGGCCACGCGCGTCCTGCGCTACATCGCGAACCTCCAGGTCCAGAACCCGGACGCGGAGCGCCGCGAGTACCCCGCCCCGCGCTACCCCATGCCCGCGCGCGAGGTCACGCCGCAGATGGGCCTCAAGCACCTGCTCGACACCGAGGGGCCGGAGGCCGTCTCCAAGTGGGTGCTCACGCAGAAGAAGCTGCTCGTCACCGACACCACGATGCGCGACGCGCACCAGAGCCTGCTCTCCACCCGCATGCGCACCCGCGACATGGTCAAGGGTGCCGAGGGTACGGCGGATTTCCTCGCCGACTGCTTCTCCCTCGAAATGTGGGGCGGCGCCACCTTCGACACCGCCTACCGCTTCCTCTACGAGTCCCCCTGGGAGCGCCTCGTCATGCTGCGCGAGAAGATACCGAACATCCCCTTCCAGATGCTCCTGCGCGGGAGCAACCTCGTCGGCTACGCCAGCTACCCGGACAACCTCGTCCACGCCTTCATCGAGGAGAGCGCCAAGGCCGGCATAGACGTCTTCCGCGTCTTCGACTCCCTCAACTGGATACCCAGCATGGAGACCGCCATGGAGGCCGTGCTCAAAACCGGCAAGCTCCTTGAGGCCACCGTCTGCTACACCGGCGACATCCTCGACCCCAGGCGCGACAAGTACACGCTCAAATACTACGTCGATTTCGCCAGGGAGCTGGAGCGCCGCGGTGCGCACACGCTCTGCATCAAGGACATGTCCGGCCTCCTGAAGCCCTACGGCGCGAAGAAGCTGGTCTCCACGCTCAAGCAGGAGATCGGCATCCCCATCCACCTGCACACCCACAACACGACGGACAACCAGATTGCCTCGTACCTCCTCGCCGCCGAGGCGGGCGCGGACATCGTGGACTGCGCCATAGGCCCGCTCTCCAGCCTCACCAGCCAGCCGAGCATCAACTCCCTCGTCGAGGCCCTGCGCGGCACGGAGCGCGACACCGGCATAGACCCCGAGGGCCTGCAGAAGCTCTCCGACTACTGGAGCGACATCCGCGAGCGCTACTCCGGCTTCGACAAGGGCCTGCGCACGCCCGTCACCGACATATACAAGTATGAGATACCCGGCGGCCAGTACACGAACCTGCAGCCCCAGGTCGAGGCCCTGGGCCTCGGCCACCGCTTCGAGGACGTCAAGGAGATGTACCGCACGGTGAACGACATGCTGGGCGACATCATAAAGGTCACGCCCAGCTCCAAGATGGTGGGCGACCTTGCCATCTTCATGGTGCAGAACGAGCTCACGCCCGAGAACATCGTGAAGCGCGGCGAGAGCCTGGCCTTCCCGGACAGCGTCGTGAGCTACTTCAAGGGCATGATGGGCCAGCCGCCCTGCGGCTTCCCGGAGGAGCTCCAGCGCGTGGTCCTCAAGGGCGAGCAGCCCATAAACTGCCGCCCGGGCGAGCTGCTGCCGCCCGTGGACTGGGATGTCGTGCGCACCGAGGTGCAGAAATACACCCCCGACCCCAGCCGCCGCGGCCTCATCTCCTACGCCATGTACCCGAAGGTCCTGGAGGACTACTTCACCCACCGCAAGGAGTACGGCTACATCATGCGCATGGGCAGCCACGTCTTCTTCAACGGCATGGCCGTAGGTGAGACGACCACGATAAACATCGAGGACGGCAAGACCCTCGTCATCAAGTACCTCGGCCTGGGCGACAGGAACGAGGACGGCACGCGCAACGTCCAGTTCGAGCTCAACGGCTCCCGCCGCGAGGTCGCCGTGCCGGACCCGCAGGCGCCGGACACCTCCCGCAAGGTCCGCATGGCCGACCCCGAGGACAAGAGCCAGATAGGCGCCTCCATCCCCGGCATGGTCTCCAAGCTCAGCGTCAAGCCCGGCGAGGAGGTCAAGGCCAACCAGGTCGTCGCCATCATCGAGGCCATGAAGATGGAGACTTCCGTCGTCGCGCTCACGGACGGCCGCGTGGGCGAGATCTTCATAGAGCCGGGCCGCAGCGTGAAGGCGGGCGAGCTGCTCATGACCATCGTATGAGACTGTATTTTTCCGGCCACGACTGCCGCTATGCGGCGGAGCAGACCCTGCTCATGCTTTTCCCCGGCGAAAAGCCGGAATACCCGGAGGGTCCCCCCTCCGGCGACCGCTGCGAGCTCACGGTCAAGCGGGGCGGACGGTACACCGTCTGCTCCGCCCTGCTCGTGCGCGGCGGTCTGAGCTTTCATGCCCGCGCTCAGGTGGAAAATTCCCGCCTCACGGGCGAGTTTGAAACGGTCGGGTACACGAACCGCATCGTGAAGCTCGCCTTTTACCGCGCTGCGCTCGCCTCCGGACTGCCGAAACCCGAGTGGGGCAGTCTCTCCGGCGTGCGCCCGGCCAAGCTCATGGACGCCTACCTGCGCGAGGGGCTCTCGCCCCGGGCGGCCAAGGGCCGCTTCATGCGGGAGTACTTCGTCTCCGGCTCGCGCGCACAGCTCTGCCTCGACGCCGCCCTCGCGGCGCAGGAGGCGGCGCGGAGCCTGGACGAGAGGGACGTCTGCCTCTACGTGGGCATACCCTTCTGCCCGACGCGCTGCGCCTATTGCAGCTTTGTCAGCCAGTCGGTGGAACGGAGCTTCGCCCTGGTGCCGCCCTATGTGGACGCGCTGGTGGAGGAAATCCGGTCCGGCGGACAGATGGTGCGGGAGACGGGACTGCGGGTGCGCTCGTTCTACATGGGCGGCGGGACCCCCACCACTCTCTCCGCCCAGCAGATGGACCGGGTACTGACGGCTTTTGAGGAGTCCTTCGACCGTGACCGGTGCCAGGAGATCACTGTGGAGGCGGGCCGCCCGGACACCATCACGGCGGAAAAGCTGGCGGTGCTCAAGGACCATGGGGTCACCCGGGTCTCGGTCAATCCCCAGACCATGGAGGACCATGTTCTTCGGGCCATCGGCCGCCGCCACACCGCCGCAGATATTGAGGCGGCGATGGAGCTGGTGGCGGGATATGGATTCCCCCACGTGAATATGGATTTGATTGCGGGGCTCCCGGCGGATACGCCGGAGGGGTTCCGCCGGTCTCTGGACCGGTGCCTGGCCTTTGGAACCGACAACGTCACGGTCCACACCCTGGCGCTGAAAAAGGGCAGCCGCATTTTGCTGGAGGGCCTGCCCATCCCCGGCCCGGAGGCGGTGGCCGAGATGCTGGACTACGCAGCCCCGGCGCTGCGGAAAGCCGGGTACAGTCCCTACTACCTCTACCGGCAAAAGTACATGTCCGGCAGCTTTGAGAATACCGGCTGGTGCCGCCCCGGCGCGGAATGCTGGTACAACGTGCAGATCATGTCGGAGCTTTGCTCTATTTTGTCCTTTGGCGCCGGAGGGTCCACCAAGATGGTGGAGCCGGGAACCAATCACATCGAGCGGGTGTTCAATCTGAAATACCCCAAGGAGTATACCGAGCGGCCGGAGAAGGCGGCAGCCAACCAGGCGGCCTTCGCGGCGTTTTATGAGTCGTTGAAAGGAGCACAGTGACATGCCTTATTCCCTCAAGGAGATCAATGAAGCTATCCGTACCGATCCCAAGGGGTTTGCAGAGGAGTGCGACGCCGGCTTTGCCAAGAAGGTGGAAAACGCGGCCCGGCAGATCGCGGAGCACCGGCGGGAGTCCCATGTGATTCTGCTCTCCGGCCCCTCCGGTTCCGGCAAGACCACCACCGCCATGAAGATCGAGGAGGCCCTGGAGCGCATGGGCATCTCCACCCACACCATCTCCATGGACAACTATTTCAACACCATCGACCCGGAGACGGCCCCTCGGAACCGGGATGGCGCCATTGACTATGAGTCCCCCTTCTGTCTCGACATCGACCTGCTCAACCGGCATTTTTCCATGCTGGACCGGGGCGAGACCATCCATGTGCCCAAGTATGAGTTCTCCCGGCAGATGCGCTCCAACATCCTCTCCCAGCCGCTGAAACTGGGACCGGACGAGATGGCCATCTTCGAGGGAATCCACGCCCTCAACGACATCATCGTGGGGAAGAACCCCAAGGCGTTCAAGCTGTATATCGCCGCCCGGTCCAACTACACCAACGGTGAGGGTGAGATCGTGTTCCAGCACCCCTGGCTGCGGCTGTGCCGCCGCATCGTCCGGGACTACAAGTTCCGGGGCAGCGACGCCAGTTTTACGCTGAAGATGTGGCCGAACGTGGCCCGGGGCGAGAAGCTGTATATTTCTCCCTACAAGGAAAATGCGAACTTGATGTTCGATTCGTCCCTGGCCTGCGAGGTCTCCGCCCTCAAGCCCTTTGTGGTGCCTCTGCTGGAGGCGGTTTCCCAGGAGAAATACCCCATCGCCGGGGAGATGCTGCAGGCGCTGGCCCGGTTCGAGGTCCTGGATGAATCCTACATTGCCCCGGACTCCCTGGCCCGGGAGTTCATCGGCGGCAGTACCTATTCCTACTGAGTGAGCGTAAAACGGTGCGCCTGCAAGGCGCGGGGAGGTTTGAAAGATGAACGAACAGCTGCAGCAACTGCTCCAGTGCGTCGGAAAAACCGCCGGTGAATTCGCAGACACGGCCTCCGACGCGGCATATGGCGTCAAGGGCAAGGCCTGGGAACTGGCATCGGTGGCAAAACTCAACATCCGCGCGGCGGAAAACAAGGCGGACATCGACTATGCCCTCCGGGAAGTGGGAGAGATGATCTACGCCACCCACACCGGGACCCCTACGGACTCAGATGTGCTGCTGGAAAAGCTCCAGGAGATCGACCGGCTTCACGAGACGGCAGCGGCCATCCAGGCGGAGATCGGGCGGCTCAGGGGAGAAAAGGCGGAGGACCGGTGTCCCACCTGCGGCGCCCGGACCCAAGCGGGAGATTCTTTCTGCCGGGAATGCGGCGGAAAATTGGAAAAAGGAGATCAGTAAATGGACTATACCATGGAACAGTATCGGGAAAGCGCGGAGGCGCTGCGGCAGCGGCTGGACGGGTTCCGCCCCCGGGTGTTGCTGATCCTGGGCTCCGGCCTGGGCGCATTGGCGGACGCGGTGGAACATCCCATCTGCGTTCCCTATACCCAGGTGCCCCACATGAAGCGCTCCACCGCTCCGGATCACAAGGGGCAGTTCGTCTTCGGAAAACTGGCGGGCCAGAATGTGGCCGTGATGCAGGGCCGGCTCCACACCTATGAGGGCTGGTCGTTCCAGGATGTAAGCTACCCCGTGCGGGTGCTGCGTCTGCTGGGGGCGGAGGCCATGATCGTCACCAATGCCGCCGGCGCGGTGAACACCAGTTTCTCCGCCGGAGACATCATGCTCATCACGGACCACATCAAGCTCTTCGGCGTCAGCCCCCTGTGCGGTCCCAATTTGGAGGAATTCGGTCCCCGGTTCCCGGATATGAGCCATGTGTATACCCCGGCTTTGCAGGAGGTGGCCCGCCAGACCGCCAAGGCGCTGGAGATCCCCCTGCAGGAGGGCGTGTACATGTATTTCCCCGGCCCGCAGTTTGAAACGCCGGCGGAAGTGCGCCTGGCCCGGACGCTGGGCGCTGACGCGGTGGGTATGTCCACTGTGCCGGAGACCATTGTGGCGGCCCACTGCGGCATGCAGGTGCTGGGCTTTACGCTCTGCACCAACATGGGTGCCGGCGTACTGGAGACGCCCCTGAGCTCCGACGAGGTGCTGGAAGCTGCCGCTGAGGCGGGACCCCGCTTCAGCGCACTGGTCAAGGGCTGCCTGACCAGACTCTAACTCCATCGGGCCCGCAGCAGACCGGGCCGGCGCGCATTGTCTGATGCGTATTTTTTCAATAATTCGAGGTATTCTCTTCATGTCGAAACAAGAAAAGAAGTCATTCCTGGGCGGCGCCGCGATTTTGGCCGCCGCCGTGGCCATTGTGAAGATCATCGGAGCCGTTTACAAGATCCCCCTGGGCAACATCATCGGGGACGAGGGCAAGGCGCATTTTACGGTTGCCTACAATATTTACAATCTGCTTTTGACCATTTCCACCGCAGGATTGCCGCTGGCCATTTCCAAACTCACCAGCGAGGCCCACGCCCTGGGGCGGGAGAATGAAAAACGCAAGATTTTCCGCACGTCCATCTGGCTGTTCTTCGGCCTGGGTCTGGTGTTCTCCCTCATCATGTTCTTCGGCTCCGCTCAGCTGGCCGCCTTCATGAATGACTCCCTGGCCTTCTGGTCCATCCGGGCCCTGTCGCCTGCGGTATTCTGTGTGTGCCTGCTGGCCTGCATGCGGGGCTACACACAGGGTCAGGGGAATATGACCCCCACGGCCGTGAGCCAGATCCTGGAGGCTCTGTGCAAGCTGGGAATCGGATTGTCCCTGGCATGGTATTTCCTGCAGCTGGGCTACGGAGTGGAGATCAGCGCCGCCGGCGCCATCCTGGGCGTCACGGTGGGCACGATTTTGTCCATGGTGTTCCTGATCTTCTATCTGCTGCGCCACCGGGACCGGACGGAGTCTCTGGACGTTCCGGAGAGCAGCGGCACCCTGATGAAAAAGGTACTGCTCATCGGCGTGCCCATCACGCTGAGCAACTCCGCCATGAGCATCATCACCCTTATCGATTCCAAGATCGTTCTGGGACGGCTGGAGGCGATCTCCAGCCTGCTGGCGGAAAAACCAGCCGCGCTATACGGGCAGTATACCTTCGGCATGGATCTCATCAACCTGCCCCCCTCCTTTGTCTATCCCGTTACCATGAGTCTGATCCCCTTTGCGGCGGCAGCCATGGCCCGGAAGGACAGCGCCGGGGCCAACCGCATCATCTCCTCCGCCTTCCGGCTGATTGCCATTTTGGCAATCCCTGCAGGCGTAGGCCTCAGCGTTCTTTCCAAACCGATCCTGATGATGCTCTATCCCGCCCAGAAGGAGGCCGCAATGGCAGCGGGTCCACACCTGCAGGTGCTGGGAATCGCCTGCATCTTCATCTGCCTCATGACGCTCACCAATGCCATTTTGCAGTCCTATGGCCATGAACGTATCCCCATCTGCACGATGATTGCAGGCGGCGTTGTGAAGATCGTGATGAACTATGTTCTGGTGGGGAACCCGGATATCAACATCCACGGTGCGCCCATCTCCACCCTTTGCTGCTATCTGGTGATCTCCGGACTGAACCTCTTCTTTGTGTGGAAGTACTCTCCGGAAAAACCCAGATATCTCCAGCTTTTCACCAAGCCTGTGATCGCCTCCGTGGTGATGGGCGGAGCAGCCTGGGCGGTGTATGGCCTGGTGCTGCAGGCGCTCACCGGCGGTGAATACGCCTACGGCGCCAGCGCTCTGGCCACGCTGCTGGGTATCGGCGCAGGCGTTGTGGTGTACTTTATCCTGGTGATCGCACTGCGGATTCTGCGGGCGGAGGATATGAAGGGCATCCCCCATGGGCAGACCCTGGTCCGCCTGCTGCACCTGCGCTGAGACCGGGGACGGACACATTGGCGGCGGCGGAGTGCTCCGCTGCCGCCAGATTTTCCGAAGATCCGGTGGAAATCCTTGAAATTCAAGGGTTTTCCGTGAAATTATCTTGCAAAGGCAGAAGATGTATGGTAGATTTTCAATGTAAACCGCATTATAGTTACGAGGACTTTCTGGAAGTGATGCGCCTGCTGCGGGCACCGGGCGGCTGCCCCTGGGATCGAGAGCAGACCCATGGTTCCATCCGGCGGAACTTCCTGGAGGAGACCTACGAGGTCCTGGACGCCCTGGACCGGGACGATCCCCGGGACATGTGCGAGGAGCTGGGCGACGTGCTGATGCAGGTTGCCTTCCACGCCCAGATCGAGGCGGAGCGGGGCAACTTCACCATGGACGACGTGGTGGACGGCGTGACGAAAAAGCTGGTGTACCGTCATCCCCATGTGTTCGGCACCGTGGAGGCGGAGACCTCCGAGCAGGTGCTGGTGAACTGGGAGGCCCTCAAGCGCAAGGAAAAGGGGCAGGAGACCACCGCTGACGCCGTGGAGTCCGTGCCCCATACGCTGCCGGCTTTGTGGCGGGCGGAGAAGGTGCAGAAGAAGGCCGCCAAGGCGGGCTTTGACTGGCCCGATGTGACCGGCGCACTGGACAAGCTGGAAGAGGAGATCCGGGAACTGCGGGAGGCCGCGGCATCCGGCCGGGAGACCGACGCGCCCCACGGCGTGCAGGAGGAGCTGGGCGATGTGCTGTTTATGGCCGCCAAGGTGGCCCAGATGTCCGGCGTGGACCCGGAGGAGGCGCTGCATTGCGCCTGTGACAAATTCAACCGCCGTTTCCGCTATGTGGAGGAGCATGCGGAGGAGCCCCTTTCGGCGTGCGGCGGGGAGAAACTCACCGCCCTGTGGCGGGACGCCAAGAAAAACGAGGAGTCTTAATCGCGTTTTGCGTTAAGAATAAAGGGAAGAATACCCCAAGATTTCAAATAGGAGGATTTTATCCATGAACAAAGCTGAACTCATCAACTCTGTCGCCGCTACCGCCGAGGTCTCCAAGAAGGAAGCCGAGGCTGTCATCACCGCTACTCTGGACGCCATCACCGCCGCCCTGAAGGAAGGCGACAAGGTCCAGCTGGTGGGCTTTGGCTCCTTCGAGGTGAAAAAGCGCGCCGCCCGTATCGGCCGCAACCCCAAGACCAAGGAGTCCATTGAGATCCCCGCTTCTGTGGTGCCCGTGTTCAAGGCCGGAAAGGCGCTCAAGGACACGGTGGCGAAGTAAGCAGGACGCCCTTCGTCCGCAAGCGGCGGCAGGCCTGGCCTGCGGCTGCAAACCGTGAAAACAATCAGGGGACTGCCGGCACGAAA
>ENA-OPBO01002581-OPBO01002581.1-human-gut-metagenome-genome-assembly--contig:-NODE-2581-length-10424-cov-6.011091_pt1 | contig 10424 bp, 15 predicted proteins | sample MGYA00241071_ERZ501458 | MGnify/ENA primary metagenome ERZ501458 (study PRJEB25962, sample SAMEA2042509) | human gut metagenome | biome: human gut; feature: human-associated habitat; material: faeces...
ATCTATCAAACAGCCTAAACAAAAGTGTTCAAGTTATTATTGCAATTTACGAAAATAAAATATTAAATCCTAAAGAAACAATAGGAAATGAAATTAAAGTCATTAATGTTAAATAAATAAGTAAAGCAGCGGAATAATACTTATACAAAAGCATTAATGCTAAAGTAAAAATTATATTTTCGAAAATCACAATTAATAATTGAACTAAAAGATTAGCCCAATATATTGCCCATCGACTTCCACTTGCATAAAAGTATGCTTTAATGAAACCACTATTCCTAGTAGCAATAATTGACATGGTCACACCATTTAAAGCTGTAGAAACTATAATATACGCAATCATAGGCATACTAATTTTAATAAAATCATTTGCAGAAAAGATAGTTATTATTTTCGTACTAAATAATTGATAAATAGCTGGAAACAAAAGAGTAAAAATTAAACTAGCTTTATTATCAACTGCTAATTCTGTATAGAATTTTATAAATGCTTTTATTTTTAATAAAAATATCATATTAATACCAAAAAACTGAATATTAACTAAACAGTTAATATTCAGCTCCTCTCATAACTAGTTTCTTTCTTTAAGTCCTGCAGCGCCGGTTGAAATAGATACACAACAGCAACATGCTACAGAATGATGATGACTTTGCTCTAAAACAAGACTTCCATTATCTTGAGTGGTCATTTCAATTCCAAAACTAGTATCTGAATTTGTTTCTTTTCTATTTGTAAAGTTTGATTTATGACTTGAACTATATAAAACATTCAAAGAATTGTTCAGATTATTTGACTTGCTGATATCTCTCATATGTATCTTCCTTTCTTGTAAGACTTTTGTTTCTTTGATTAAATTTAGATTAATTATATTGCGTATAATTAAAAAATCAAGCATTTTTATCAAAAAATTTAATATTTAAAATTATGATTTGACATAAGATTACATATCCTAAAGTAATGAATACGGTCTCGTATTCATAAGTTGAAACTCTTGACTACAAAATATAAATCCCATAAAATCAGGGCATTAGCTGTATTCAAGACTTAGTATCATAGTCAGACTTTAATAAAGAAGGATTTAATCAAAATGATATATGGTTACGCCCGTGTTTCTACTGCTCAACAAGATTATGCAACGCAGATTGCAGACTTAAAGCGAGAAGGAGCAGTCAAAATTTACAAAGATAAATATACCGGTACAACTGCTAACCGTCCTGAATTTGATAAGTTAATGACCGAAATCAAAAATGGCGATACTTTAATCGTTACCAAATTAGATAGGTTAGCCAGAAATACGCAAGATGCTCTTACTATTGTTAAGAAAATGAATGCTGAGGGGATCATTCTACGCGTTTTAAATATCGGAACAATTGATAATTCACCAAGTGGGCGTTTAATCTTCACCGTCTTCAGTGCATTTGCGGAGTTTGAGCGAGATTTAATTGTTAGCAGAACTCAGGAAGGAAAAGCTTGGGCAAAAGCTAACAATCCTAATTTTCATGATGGTATGCCAAGGAAATACGATAAGGGACAAATAGATTTTGCCTGGAAACTTCATACTCAAAATCATATGAGTTACTCTGAAATCAGCAAGAAATTAGGTATCTCCAAAGCTACAATTTATCGACGGTTTAGGGAACTACGAAATGAATAAGATTAATTTATTATTCAGCTAATTCTAGTAATTGAAACTTAAAGTATCATTTTATCAATTATTCTTTATTACTTAGTACAACAACTCTAGGACACTTTTGAGCTAACTCAATATCGTGGGTTACGATAACTATCGTTTTTCCTTTATTATTTAATTTAACTAATAATTTAAAAATTTCATTTCTATTTTTAATATCTAATGATCCTGTTGGTTCGTCGGCTAATACAATTTTACTTGGCTTAATTATGGCACGAGCGACTGCAACTCTTTGTTGTTGACCACCAGATAATTCGAAAATTTTACTATTTAAATAATCTTGAAGTCCCACATCAGTCAGGGCTTTTTTTATTAGTTTAACTTTTTCTTCTTTCTTTTGGTGAACATATTTTAAAGCTAATAAAAGATTTGATAGTACAGATTGGTCTTCAATTAATGCAAAATTTTGAAAAAGATAACTAATATCATTTCTAATAATTTTCTGAGCCAGTGAACTATTAGGTTTTACATTTTTATAGCCCATACAAGTGTATTCACCACTATTAAAGGATTCAATTAAACCAATGATATTAAGTAATGTGCTTTTACCTGAGCCACTAGGACCGATAATTGCAATCATTTCTCCTTCTTTTACTTTTAAATTAAAATTTTGAAAAATTACTTTTTTACCATATTTTTTGGTAATATCTTTTAATTCAATCATTGCAGTCCACCCTTTAATAAAAATGACAATTTTTTACTTTCCAAAAAACCAGCAATTAAATAGAAAATCAACATATCTAATACGGTAATAAGCAGCATTACAGTAATAACTATGTAATTAGCTTTCAAAATAATTAAGGTAATAGTTTCAATTATTCCTAAGAATAATAAGAATAGAAATTCATATTTATAACAATCAATGCGCTTATAACCTAATAACCTTTTTACAGCTAATTCTTTTTGCTTATCTGATACAATACAAAAGATTAAAAATGTCGTAGTAAAAATATTTAAGATAATTACTAATACCAATACAATAGAAAATGCATGTAAACCATTCTGTATATCTTCTACACTTGCAGCAAGCAAAGAATTTAAAGTAGTAAATTTAGGATTCAAATTCTTTACTTTTGGATCTTGGTTTAAAGCCTTCAATAATTTTTTAGTGTTAATATTATTTTCTATTTTAATAGAGCTGTTTTTACCTGTGTTCATTAACATCATTATTTCTAGCTGTGTCATTTTTTTAGTTTTAATAATTTCAAAGATGGGATTATGAAAAACTTTTTTTACGCTTGGATTATAAGTAATAGGAGTTATTTTTTGAGAATAATATTTTATTTTAATAGGTATTGATTGTGGTTTAATTTTTTTCTGCTTTTGATCAGATAATTCATTGTATTTTATACACTGCAAAACATATTTTATCTTTTTATTATGCAACTTTATTGGAACGAGAAAATCAGCATCACCTTTATCTAATCCCGGATATTTTTCTTCTAGGAAATTATTATTAACCATCATTATGTCAATTTTCTCTTGTTCGAAATCACTAATTATTGAATTTTTCTGGGGTAAGACGTCTCTTACAGTGTAAGTATTACTATTAATATAATAAACGCCCTTATTTTTATTTAATCGTTTATACCACTGATATATGGTCTTTTCAGCTTCGCTTTCATTACTATTAACAGAAGAACTAATAGAATTAAGCGTTAAAATGCTTCCTTCTTTATTCCATTCAGCTTGGATATTCTTTTCTTTAAGTAAACTATTAAGACCAGTAGAAATTGTAAAAAGTAAAATTGTAGTAGTTCCGGCCATTAATATTTTTAGAAAATATGTAACAACTACACCTAAGTTAAAGTGATACCGTTCATGCAATAGATCAGCAATCGACATTTTCCTAATCAATAAGTAAGTAAAAGTATTAGAAAGATAAAATAGCACTAAAATTGCAAATTGCGTGAGCACACAGCTTAAAATAAATCCTTGTGGCTGATAAGGAAAAATAATAAAGGATAATACATCCAAAATTATGGAAGTTGTAAGAATAGTGATAGCCCCTAACTTGGTGAGTCCATTAAAGACAGTTATATTACTCCAACCATTTAATTTTTGGATACCAATAACATTAATCTGTGACATTGGCAAATAGACATTTACCAATATAAAAACTAAAACACAGACAATAGCAATCAAAATTAAACCATATAAGTTATTGTTGGCATATTCAACATAGAAATTTTTAGTGGGAGTCAGCAATTTGTTTGTAGATTGATTAAGATTAATGGACAAATCTTTTAAAAGTCTGGATTTATTGTGTTGCGATACTAAAACCGTATAGACCCCATCAATATTCTTTTTGCCATTTCGATAATATCTAGGTAGGGTTTCTAAGAGAACTTTACTCCTAGAAAAGAAAGTAGGTATTGTATCTAATTGATTCTTATCTTTTGTTTGATAACTAGCGTAAAAATTATTTTGATTATTAAACTTTACTTTTTTCAAACGAAATAATTTTGCAGGAAAGTTTTTGCTAGCTATGACAGATTTTTCAATAATTCCATTCTGACCAGTAGTAGTCAAAATAAATGAAGCATCATATTTATGAGACAAATGCTTAAATAGACTAATTTCCTCATTTGGTGTCATATCACTATTTTGAATATAGAAATTGAATGAATTAGTAGTTTGTCCCATTTTCATGACTTGTTCATAATCTTTTGATTGATAAAGATTTATGGTAACAAGGAAACTTAATATAGTTACAATAAAAAGACAAATCGAAGCCATTTTTTTCATAATTATTCTCCAAAAAAATAAGCATAGATCCATTGCTAGATACTATGCTTAATTAGAAGCGAATATTAAATTATTAATATACGTTCCACCAATATGATAAACCTGTAGGTGGTATTTTATGATATTCAGCATATGCTGTATATCCTCTAGCTCTGGTATCACGGTGTTCGTCACTGTTGTAGGCTACCGTTGCACTATGTTTACGTGTACCGTGATAGTATTTGGACCAGCCATAGTTCCAACTATAACCATAATTCCAATCACCTCCACCAACATTTTTAGCTAGTACAGCACTAGCAGGACCAACAGCTAACAATGAAGCAGAGACCATCGCAATAGTAAATGCTTTAGTAAAATTCTTCTTTTTCATAATAAGCCTCCACAAAATTTAAAAAGACCAATTATAAGCCAACGTAACAATAAACCTCTATCTATATTATAGCACGATTATTCAAAATCTTGTAAGCGCTTTCTAATTTATACTAGTAAAATTCTCTATATGAACTTAACCGTATTAATAATTCAGAGAATTATTGTTTTTTAAAATCAAAAAGCCACCGACTCTACAACTGCCGATGACTTTAATTACGCTTATTGCCGATAATTATTTATCGAGAAGATTATTTAATTCATGAAGAACTAAATGAAGTTCATGCAATAAAACGCAAAGTAGGAATATGGATACGTTATTCACATGACTTGCCTCTCTTTCCACCCATCTAATAGGGAAAATTAAGCATGGATAGTCATGCAATTTTTATTTTATCATGCTCGTGCTATAATTTAGTTAGGAATATGGATGCTTACATGACTTTAGTCGTGCAAAGCGTGGGCGGTCTTTATGACCGCTTTTTTTATTTCCAAGAGCACTATTTAAAACTAATTTTTTACTTAATGCTATAATTGTAATTGTAATAATTTATTTATATTTAATTTTGACACCTCTTTAGGTGGATATACTTCGACACATTTGTTGAAGGGTTTAGTATTTTTGAGGCTCACAGTTGAGCGATGTAAAATTACAACTGATGATGTATCTGACGGAACTAGCTAGGTTGTAATTGAATTGTTTAAAAGAAAAGCTCCGGTGCGTTAACAGCCTAACCCTGTTAACTGACTTTAATGTCAAGCATGTGTAGCGGTTAGGGCAGTAGTTTAATTGAGTATTATTAAGGTCGCACTTTTTTAATTTAAAGCGCGGCTTTTTTATACCCAAAAAGTAGGGTTCAAAATGTTTTCCATTGAAAGGTTTTGGAGCCAAAAGGAGAGGCCAAAAATGTAAAAGCGGTCCAAGATTTTTGTAAGTATATTGAAAGGAAAAGGCGTAAAAAATGCTGATATTAATCAGAGGTAGACCAGTTGTTTTAAAGGATAGTTTTATTAGTTGAAGGTTTAAGAATGTCATGTAGGAAACTTGCTCCTAGGTGGCATTTTTTTGTAAAAACGCAACGCAATTTACGGAAATATTATTTCTTTTTCTATAGCGGAATTTTTATATGGTACAGGATTGGCCTTTAACTCAGGAACATTATTGTCATATATTACTGAACTACAAGAACAAAATAAAATCCAACCTGATGCAAAACTAATGGGTAGACAAGTAATAGTTTTAAATTTAGCAACTTTGATCGGCGGAAATATTGGGACATATTTGTTTGGGATAACTAATACAGCTCCAATCTGGTTTGCTTTAATAGGCTTAGGCGTGTATCCAATATTTGTTATTAGTGTGATAAAGTATTTTTCTTTAGCAGATAATACGGCTGAACATGAAAATACTGAAACAATTATGCAAAAATGTCAGACCTTTTTTAATCTCTTCTCTAAAAGAAACTTTTGGATACTTCTTTTCTTAAATGCCGGTTATGATTGTGGTACTCAATTCATTTTAATTTATTGGTCCATTATCTATGTAGATAAGCTTCATTTCAATTTGTCATTGGTTTATACATTATTTATGTGTTCACTTTTATTGGGATCTGCAATATTTGATAGGATAGTTGGATTTTTAGACACTAAGCCATTGGTTATTTTAAATACTTGCTTAATGATTAGCCTATTCATTTTAAGTAGTTGTATCTCTAATAGATATATATTACTCGCATTATTTTTATTAATTGAATTGCTGATGGGAATGATGTCTGGGCAAATATCTGCTACAAGTAATACATCGATTTATGGTGAGAAGAACAAATCAATGATGTTATCAGCCGTATCCTTTGTAGCAGAAATTTTAGTAAGTATTTCATTGTTTGTCAGTGATTTGATCATAAAGTCAGCTGGAAATATAATCGTGATGTATATTGTTTCTGCATTTTATTTTGCAATTATTTTGTTTACGGTCCCTTTAATAAGGAAAAAGGAGTATTAAGTTATGAATAATATTAAAGTTAATTCATCACCCGATGCTACTTGGCAGAAGATGTGCCAAGCGGCCAAAAAGTACAGGGCTTCCATGAAATATCCGATCATATGGAAGCCGGTGGTGTAGCCGCTGCAGTATTGTCAGAATCGGGGAAGATTTATACCGGAGTGTGTGTTGACACAGCCTGTACTTTAGGCGTATGCGCTGAAAGAAATGCGCTTTTTAACATGATTACTAATGGTGAAACTAAAATTTTGCGTGTATTGGCAGTTATGTCTGATGGAAAAAATGGTGTACCGTGTGGTGCCTGTCGTGAATTTATGGTTCAGATGATGGAAAAAGATTATCAAAATGTTGAAGTGATGATGGATTATGAGAGCAATAAAGGTGAGTTAACCCCAGAATGGTGGTTATGATTTGGAGGGATAGAGATGAGTGAAAAACCATTTATTTTAGACTTTGACAGTAATGAGCATGCAGTGCTTGAACCTAATCACGATAAATTACCTTTTAAATTTCATGAAAAATTAGTGTATGCATTTGTACCCAAGGAAGATATCGATAACTTTTTAAAACAAGTTCCACATAAGATTTTAGGAAATTTTGATACTATGTCTTTTCAACCTAATATCTATGAAATTGAAATAAATGGTGAAAAACTAACCTTGTGTCAAGTACCACTTGGAGCTCCTGCTGCCACTCAATTATTGGATTGGCTAATTGCGTATGGGGTAAAAAAAGTATTGGCTTTTGGCAATGCGGGTGCATTAATCGATTTACCAGAGAATGAGATGTTTTTACCAGTCAGGGCTATTAGAGGAGAAGGGACTTCTTTTTACTACCAAGAGCCAGGACAATTCATTGATATGAAGTCTGATTACCTTAATGAGATCGAAAAAATAATTACAGACATGAAATTAGACTACGATGAAATAACTACTTGGACGACTGATGGTTTCTTTAGAGAAACTCCTGATAGAGTTAAGCAATTCCGTGAACTTGGTGCAACAACAGTTGAAATGGAATGTGCCGGAATGGCTGCTTGTGCGCTATTCAGAAAGATAGATTTTGCACAAATTCTATTCACTGCAGATACTCTTGCAGACATTGATAATTATGACGAACGTGATTGGGGCAGTGATTCTCACAGTGCTGGATTGAAGATTTGTTCACAGATTTTAAGTAGGGTGTAATTATGGAAGATAAAGATTTATTAATTGAATGGGCAAAGAGATTGCAGAGTTTAGCTCAAGCTGGATTAACTTATGGTAAAGATGATTTTGACTTAGACCGTTATCAAGAAATTCGAGACATTTCTGCAGAGATGATGGCTTATAAGTCAGATTTACCTTTGCAAAAAGTGAAGGATTTATTTTGCAATGAAATTGGTTATCAAACTCCTAAGCTTGGAACTAGAGCTGCTATTTTTAAGGATAATAAAATTTTATTAGTCCAAGAAAATGATGGTAGCTGGTCTCTTCCAGGTGGTTGGTGTGAAGTTAATATGTCTGTTAAAGAAAACTGTATTAAGGAAGCCAAAGAAGAGTCTGGACTCGATATTGAAGTTGAAAGAGTTATCGGAATCTATGATCAAAATAAGCATAGTGAAGCCATTTACCCATACAATGTCGTTCACATTTTCTTTCTTTGTAAACCGCTCGGTGGTGAATTCAAGAAAAATATTGAGACAACTACTCGTAAGTATTTCGCTTATGATCAATTACCAGAAAATTTGAGTACAGATAGAAATTCGCTTGATGAGATTGAGGCTTGTTTTAAGGCATATAAAGATCCTGGTTTTCAAGTTGAGTGTGATTAGAAAATACATTTAATGAAAAAGGTCGGTCATGGCATTAGGTGAGTTAACACCAGAATTGGTGACTATTTACTTGGTCAAATGGCTTCACAATTTAATGCAGATTACAGATATGAGAAAAATCCGAATAAAATTACTGATTATCAAGTTACCGTGATTGATTTTGATGAGAATTTCAGAAAAAGATCGACACAGTAGATTTAAGAAGGTACATAGTATATGTTCTCAAATACTATTTCAACAAAATCGTGGTTAGATTTCCCACAAATTACTAAGAAGTGTGATCTTGCAGAGGTAATAATACAATAAAGAAAATAATAGAATGATTCTAATTTACAATTGATTTTATGAAGGGGAATTCAATGAAAGCAGTTCAAGAAGTACTTAAAGTTATCGATGAAAAAGAGCTAATTGATAATTATTTAGCAACTTACCCTATTTCCATTGATGACTTTGATGAAAATATTACTGTTGGTGAGGTCAGGAAGTATTCAATAGATTGCTTACATCAATATCTCGCCCATTTAAAAGCAATGAAGATTAAATCTGATGATAATCAAGGAATTTTCTTTATCAGTCGAAAAATAGAAGATGAAACCGGCGATACTGTTACCAATCTGGTTTTCATAAATGATTTAAAAAAATATGGTGTCCAATCTGAAAGTTATGCTTTTGAATTTACTCCTCAACCTGAAATTATGGGATGGTTGATTGCTGATAATATACTTACTCAGAATCATTTGAATGATTTATTAGTGGAAATTTTATATGAATCGTCTTTTTTCGGCTTCAAACAAGAAGGATTAAAAAAAGAAATTGATGAACTAGCATCAAGCATAAAAGAAATTGACAACAATCTGGGTAAAGCATTATCATTTGATGAATTTCAAAAGGAGTTTGATTTTGATAAGCAAGATCCTAAGGAAGAAAAGCTGGAAGTAAAGGTGATTCAAGATAAAATTGAATACAGCGAATATTCGCGCAAAAAGGAATTAGCAGAAATAATCGAAGAATTAAGTCTTTAGTAACACAATTTAACAATTGGATTGTTGAATTCTTTCCATTCAATATTTTTATATAATTATTAAAAGGGAGTTGGATTCTATGACTTCTATAAAAGAGTTCGAAAAAGTAATGTATTCCTTGAACATTGATGAGATTGATAAAAAAATAAATCAAGCTAAAACGCCTGAGGATGCAGAATTCTGGGCCGATATTTTAGACAAAATTATGCAGCATAATCAAAAGAAGACTATTAACGAAAAATTTAAAATATGAGGAAACTATATTTATTTGCTGGAACAAACGGAGTAGGCAAATCAACTTTATATCTAGATGGTGTTGGTCCCTCTATTGAAAATTCTGTTCGTATAAATGCGGACGAAATTGCTAGAGAAAAAGGATGGGATTGGCGAGATCCGAAGACAAATGCTAAGGCTTTACTGTTAGAAACAAAGAAATTGCAGAAAGTATTAAAAACGGGCCAAGATATTAACTTAGAAACTACTTTAGCTGGTCATGAAAAAAATATTTTAAAACTGTTAGATCGTGTAAAAAAGAATAATTATCAAATAGTTTTATTATATGTTGGAGTTAGTAGTCCAGACATTGCTGTTGAAAGAGTAAAAGAAAGAGTCGCTAAAGGTGGACATGGTGTTCCGGAAGAGTTGATTAGAAAAAGATATTACGAATCTCTTAATAATCTAAATAGATTAATTAGTAAGTTTGATATTGTAAAAATTTATGATAATCGTAAATTGCAATAATAACTTGAACACTTTTGTTTAGGCTGTTTGATAGATGCG
>ENA-OPBO01002582-OPBO01002582.1-human-gut-metagenome-genome-assembly--contig:-NODE-2582-length-10416-cov-10.130296_pt1 | contig 10416 bp, 10 predicted proteins | sample MGYA00241071_ERZ501458 | MGnify/ENA primary metagenome ERZ501458 (study PRJEB25962, sample SAMEA2042509) | human gut metagenome | biome: human gut; feature: human-associated habitat; material: faeces...
CAAAAAAATGAAAATCTGAAAGGAGAAATTTATTGATGGCTATGAACAAAATTGAACGTATCGACAAGGAGATTGCAAAGACCCGCGAGAAAATCACCGAGTACCAGAATAAATTAAGGGGGCTTGAAGCGCAGAAAACCGAAGCGGAAAACCTGCAAATCGTACAGCTTGTGCGCTCCATGCGCCTTTCCCCGCATGAGCTTTCCGCTATGCTTTCCGGGGGCGGTATTCCGGGCATGGAAGCCGCGCCGGGCTACCCCGCAGAACCCGCAGACCACGACACCGAAGAAATGGAGGACACCGAGAATGAATAAGAAAATCCTTAGAACACTGACCGCACTTTGCGCCGCCCTTGTACTTATGGGCGGCTTTTCCGTCACCGCTTTTGCACAGACCCCGGAGGGAGAGGACGACACCAACGACAGCGGCGTTGTCTACGAGGAACCCCAAAAGGAAGAACCCCTTACCCCGGACGGGAACGCGACCCTTGTAGACGATTTCGGCGGCAACAAGCAGCTTATCACCGTAACGACCAAAAACGGCAATTACTTTTATATCCTCATTGACCGGGACGACGAGGGCGAGAACACCGTACATTTCCTTAATCAAGTGGACGAAGCCGACCTCTTAGCACTTATGGAGGACGGAAGCACCGAAGCAGCCCCGCCCGCCGTTTGCAGTTGCACCGAAAAATGCGAAGCCGGAAAGGTAAATGTGAGCTGCCCCGTCTGCAAGGACAACATGACCGCTTGCAGCGGCAAGGAAGCAGAGCCGGAAACCGAGGAACCGCCGGAGCTGCCCAAAGAGAAAGGCAATGCGGGCGGGCTTGTGCTTTTCCTTGTCGTGGCACTTCTTGGCGGCGGGGGCGTGTTCTATTATTTTAAGTTTATGAAGCCGAAGCAAAACGTCAAGGGCGGCACCGACCTTGAAGATTTCGATTTTGACGATTACGACGAGGACGAGGGGGACGGGCTTTCTGATGAAGAACAGGAGGACGAGGAAGCATGACCCTGTTTACCGACAATCCCTTTGAAAAGATGATGATACAGAAACCGAACGGGCGGCGTGATAATGCTCCGCCTGTTCCTTATCCCCCGGCTTGCGCTTCCTGCCCTTACAAGGGACAGTCCCCTTGTGTTGGGTATTGCATTAGAAAGATTGAAGCAAAACGACAGCCGGAACGATAAAAAGATGTACTTTCGATATGGAATATGATATAATTGTTCCAACCATAGGAAATGATAGAGTTAAACAAATTTTTAGAGTAAGCAAAGGAGATAAAAATATGTTACCCATTTCTGATATTCTTATTCGCTCAATAAGTGGATATGTGTTTATAGTTCCAGTTTTTATATTGTATTTCTTATACCTTAAAAAATCAGGAAGAAAGCAAAGCCTTCTCCATATTACTGCTGTATTTTTATTCTATTATTATCTTTTCGGGATTTTGACCGTAACAGGTATTGGTTATACAAGCACAATATCATTTCGTCCGAGGATTTCTCTGATTCCGTTTCTCGGTATGATAAGTGGACCAATAGATACCATACTGAATGTTGTTTTATTTGTTCCTTTTGGATTTTTTCTGCCGTTGCTGTATAAGAAATATCATCACATAAAGACTGTTGTATTAACTGGTTTTCTGTTCTCTTTATCTGTTGAAATTGTTCAGATGTTTGGTTGGGGTTCAACAGATATAAATGACCTTATTACAAATACAGTTGGAGTCTGTTTAGGATATTTGGTTTATTATTTGCTATCAAAAGTCTTGCCTAATAATTTAAGAAAACAATTTCAATCTGAGAATGTCAATGATATGGTCGAAGTGCCTTTGTTTGCAATTTACACATTTATAATCATGGTTACAGTTCAACCTTGGGTAATCCATAGTTTACTCAATATTGGATAAATTTTAGTTTTGTCAAATCATTTTACTATTTCATATCGCACAATTTTATACAATCACTTGTAGGAGCAATCGAAAAATCGGTTGCTCTTTTCTTTTACCCGAAAGGAGGATTTTTATTTGATTTTAGTTATCGCAGAAAAGCCCAGTGTGGCGCAGACAATCGCTGCCGTACTTGGGGCAAAGGAAAAGAAAGACGGATTTCTCACAGGAAGCGGCTATATCGTTTCTTGGTGTGTGGGACATTTGGTAGGGCTTGCGGAAGCTGCCGCTTACGGGGAGCAGTATAAAAAGTGGAGCTATGACAGCTTACCGATTTTGCCGCAGGAATGGAAATACACCGTTTCCGCTGACAAGGAAAAGCAATTCAAAACCTTAAAGGAGCTTATGCACCGGGCAGACGTTTCCGAAGTCGTCAATGCCTGCGACGCAGGGCGCGAGGGAGAACTCATTTTCCGTTTTGTCTATGAAATGGCAGGCTGCAAGAAACCTATGCGCCGCCTTTGGATTTCTTCTATGGAGGACAGCGCAATCAAAGAGGGCTTTTCCTGTCTGAAGAACGGCAGGGATTATGACCCTCTCTTTGCTTCCGCATTATGCAGGGCAAAAGCAGACTGGCTAATCGGTATCAATGCCACCCGCCTTTTTTCTGTCCTTTACAATCATACCTTGAACGTGGGGCGCGTACAGACCCCGACCTTAAAAATGCTTGTTGACCGGGACGCAGCGATTACCACTTTCAAGAAAGAAAAATACTACCATGTACGCCTTGCATTATCCGGCGCGGAAGCTGCAAGTGAACGAATTTCAAATAAGGCAGAAGCCGACGCATTAAAAACGACTTGCGAAGCGTCGCGGGCAGTATGTACTTCCCTTGTGAAAGAGAAAAAGACCGCAGCTCCGCCGAAGCTCTTTGACCTTACTTCTTTACAGAGGGAAGCAAACCGCCTGTTCGGATATACGGCAAAACAGACCCTTGACCTTGCACAAGCCTTGTATGAAAAGCGTTTGCTTACTTATCCGAGAACAGACAGCGCATTTCTGACCGACGACATGGGCGACACAGCGGCGGGCATTATCAAGCTGCTTTGTGGGAAGTTTTCCTTTATGGCGGGAAAAGACTTCACGCCGGAACTTGGAAAGGTGCTGAACAGTAAAAAGGTATCAGACCACCATGCCATTATCCCAACTATGGAGCTTGCAAAGACCGACCTTGCCGCGCTGCCGGAAAGCGAAAGGAATATCCTTACCCTTTCCGGGGCGCGTCTACTTATGGCGACCGCCGCACCGCATACCTTTGAAGCGGTTACGGCAGTCTTTGAATGTGCCGGACAGTCCTTTACCGCAAGGGGAAAAACGGTGCTGTCCGACGGGTGGAAAGAGATTGACCGAAGATACAGGGCAGCCTTAAAGAACAAGCCCGAAACGGACGACGCAGACAGCGACACAGAAAAGACCCTGCCGCCGTTTACCGAGGGACAAACCTTTGACAATCCGGCTGCAACGGTAACGGAGCATGACACAACACCGCCAAAGCCCCACAACGAAGCGTCGCTCCTTTCTGCTATGGAACGCGCCGGAAGTGAGGACACCGACCCGGACGCAGAACGCAAAGGGCTTGGAACTCCCGCCACCCGCGCCGCTGTCATTGAAAAACTGGTAAAGGGCGGCTTTGTGGAACGAAAAGGCAAGCAGCTACTTCCCACAAAAGACGGTATCAACCTTGTGTGCGTCCTGCCGGACACCTTGACAAGCCCGCAGCTTACCGCAGAATGGGAAAACAATCTGACGCAGATTGCAAAAGGCAAGGCAGACCCCGCCGCATTTATGGAGGGTATCGAGAATATGGCGCGGGAACTGGTAAAGACCTATCCGTTTCTTTCTGATGATAAAGCGCAGATGTTCAAGCCGGAACGGGAAGCGTTGGGAAGCTGCCCCCGCTGCGGTTCTCCTGTCTATGAGGGAAAGAAAAACTACTATTGCAGCAACAAAGAATGTATCTTTACCATGTGGAAAAATGACCGTTTCTTTGAAGAACGAAAAGTAACCTTTACCCCGAAGATTGCCGCTGCACTCTTAAAATCCGGCAAGGTAAATGTGAAAAAGCTCTATTCCCCAAAGACAGGCAAAACCTACAACGGAACTATCGTATTGGCTGATACGGGCGGGAGATATGTCAACTACCGCATTGAACTGCCGAAGAAAAAATAACTGAATAGCAAGCATAGGAAAAGAGTACCCTTTTCCGTAAAATCCCTGCTTTCTCTACCGAGAACGGCGGGGATTTTTGCTTGTTGGGAAGTTTCCCAAACCCTCTGAAACCGAAGAAAGGAGGTTACACATGGCAAGTTTACGGGACACCGTAAAGGACTATCAAGAAGAATTAAGGGACGGTATCGCTTGGGTGGCGTTTTGGAAAACGGGACGCTCTTGGAACGCAGAATATTTCCACCTTGAAATGAGCGATATTCTCTACCCGGAGGACAGAAGCCGCATGGAAGAAATCAAACAGGCTGACCCTGCCGCCGTTGTGGTAAACGGCTATTACTCCGGCTATCTTGGCGAGGATAGGAACCTTGACGAGCTGACCGCCGGGGTGCGCCGCCACTACGAAAACGGATATAGCAATATCGGGGAATTTATCGAAGCCCACGACGACAGGCTGCCGCCGGAGCTTATCGAGGAAGCAAGAGCCGCCGCCCACGCTGCGGGGCTGCCTTTCTCTGAAAAAGCCTACCGGGACGGCGAAGAACCCGACCCCTATCTATTTGACGGGAGCATGAGCATGGAGGACTACGAGCTTATGCACCGCATGATTGAGAAAGAAAGGAGCGAACACATGGAACAACCGATTTTAAGCGGGTATCTTTCTAATCTTGGAAAGTACACCGAGGGCAGACCTGCGGGCGAATGGGTATCATTCCCCACGACTGCCGAGCATTTGAAAGAAGTCTTTGACCGTATCGGCATAGACGGCAAAAACTACGGGGAGCTGCATATCACAGAATACCAGTCCTCTATTGCGGGACTGGCAGGAAAATTGACCGAGCTTGAAAGCCTTGACGAGCTGAACTATTTGAGCGAACTTTTGAAAATGCAGTTTGACGACGACAGGGAAAAATTTGTTGCAGCTATGGCATACGGCGACCATACAAGGGACTTGCAGGACATTATCAACCTTGCACAAAACCTTGATTGTTACTGGCTTTATCCGTCCGTACAGAGTGAGGAAGATTACGGGCATTATCTGATTGAAGAACTGGACGAGTTGGAGCTGCCCGAAGAAGCAAAAAAATATTTCATGTATGAGGAATACGGGCGGGACGCTGCTATCAATGACGGGGGCAGATTTACCGAGCAGGGCTATATCTACAATAACCGTAATACCTTTACAGAATGGTATGACGGGCGCGACGTGCCGGAGGAATACCGGGTAACGCCGCAGCCGCCAGTACAGGAAAAGGAACAGGCAGACCTTGACGCTTCCGCAGCTATACCGACCACCGCCACAGAGCAGCCCCCGGTTCTCCCGATTATCCTATCTTCTGAAAAGCCCGCTGACAAGATGAAAGAGATTACCGACCGACTGGAACAGGGGATTTTAGGACTGTATGAAAGCGACCGTTACGCCGACTATCTGCGTACTATGTCAAAATTCCATGATTACAGCCTTAACAATACAATCCTTATCGCCATGCAGGGCGGCAATCTTGTGAAAGGCTATAAACAATGGGAAAAGGAATTTGACCGCCATGTAAAGCCGGGAGAAAAAGCTATCAAGATACTTGCGCCGTCCCCGTTTACCGTTAAGAAACAGGTGGAAAAAATCGACCCGGACACCCAAAAGCCTGTTTTCGATAAGGACGGGAAACCTGTTACCGAGGAAAAGGAAATCAAGATACCCGCCTTTCGTGTGGTATCTGTCTTTGATATTTCACAGACCGAGGGAAAGGAGCTTCCTGCCCTTACCTATGAGCTGACGGGCAACGTGGAACAATACAAGGATTTTTTCGCTGCCCTTGAAAAGACTTCTCCCTTTGCTATGGGATTTGAAGCACTAAGCGGCGGCGTAAAAGGACGCTGCAATTATGAGGAAAAGCGTATCATCATCAACGAGGGCATGGACGAATTGCAGAATATCAAGACCGCAATCCATGAAATCGCCCACGCCACGCTGCATGATACTGCCCTTGCTATGCCGGAACGCCCCGACCGCCGTACCCGCGAGGTACAGGCGGAAAGCGTCGCCTATGCTGTCTGCCAACATTACGGGCTTGATACGTCGGACTATTCTTTTGGATATATCGCCGGGTGGAGCAGCGGAAAAGAACTTGCAGAACTGAAAGGCTCTCTTGAAACAATCCGCAGCACCGCCGCAAATCTGATTGATACCATAGACGGACATTTTGCAGCAATCCAAAAGGCACAGGATAAGGAACAGACCACCGAACAGGCGCAGCCCGCACAGGAAGCTACCAAACAGCCCGAAGCAGAAGCCGCCACGCCGGAGCTTCCCGAAGAAACAGCCCCGGTACAGGAAAAAGAAACACAGCCGGAACAGGCTGCACCCGCCGCCCCTTATTATCCTATCAATGAAGCTGCCGCCAAACGTGCAAAGGATATGAACAGCTTTTCCGATTATAAGCAAGGCAGCGCGACGGCTGAATACAGGCATTATGTAGATGAAGCCGTACAAATCGCAGAAAGGCAAAAACAGCGGGTAGACCCGATGTACCATGAGAAAATCGACAGCCTGCTTGACACCTATGCCCGGAAACTGGCGGCGAACATGAATAAAGGCTATGAGATTGACGCGCGTGTTCCCTCTATCCTGATTGCGGGCGGCTCTAACTTCCCCACAAGGAAGAAAGAAAAGCAGAACGCAGCCCGCGACAGCAATTACCGGGAATGGCAGGACATACAAGGGCTTCTTGATAAAATCCGCAGTACCGGCATGGGCGGTATCAGCGCAGACGACCCGCAGGCAGTACAGAAGTTAGAAAAGAAACTGGAAAGCCTTGAAAAATCACAGGAAACCATGAAAGCCGTAAACGCCTATTACCGTAAGCATAAGACCCTTGACGGCTGCCCGCATTTACCGCCGGAGGAACTGGAAAAACTGAAAGCAGACATGGCGAGCAGTTGGCATTTGGAGGACAAGCCATTTGCGACTTGGGCGTTATCCAACAACAGTGCAGAAATCCGGCGCGTGAAAGACCGTATCAAATCTCTTTCACAGCAAAAAGAAATCGGTTTTGTGGGTTGGAAATTTGACGGCGGCAAGGTGGAAGCAAACACCGAAGCGAACCGACTGCAAATCTTCTTTGAGGATAAGCCGGACGAAGCCACGCGGGAAGCCCTAAAAAGTAATGGCTTCCGTTGGTCGCCCAAAGCAGGGGCATGGCAGCGGCAGCTTACCAGTAACGCCTATTATGCGGCTGATTATGTCAAGGCGATTGTACCCCTTACGGGGGAAAAGCCTACCGAGTTACAACGGGCGCATATCCGGGCGCAAAAGGTAGATGCACAGGAGCAGCCGGAACAGGAAGCCCCACAGGACAAAGACACCTTTTCCATTTATCAGATAAAAGGCGGGGACGAAACAAGAGATTTGCGCTTTGAACCTTACGACCGTCTGACTGCCACAGGACACCGGGTAGACGCGAAAAACTATACACTTGTCTATTCCGCAGAGCTTACGCCGGGGACTTCCCTTGAAGATATTTACACCCGCTTTAATATCGACCACCCGAAAGATTTTAAGGGACACAGCCTTTCCGTTTCCGACGTGGTGGTGCTTCATCAGAACGGGCAGGACACCGCCCACTATGTAGACAGCTTCGGTTATAAGGAAGTGCCGGAGTTTTTCAAGGAGCAGGAAAATGCCCTCATTCCCGCCGACTTGGAAACGGGCGAAACAATCAAAACACCGAGAGGGACTTTCTATGTAACCGCCATGAGCCGCGAGCAAATGGAAGCTGCCGGATATGGATTGCACCACCAGTCCGACGACGGAAAATATCTGATTATGGGGAACGGCACTAGGGCTTTTGCTGTTCCCGTTCAGCCAGAGAACTATCTGAAAGCTGCCGAGCAGACCACAGAGCAAAACTACAACATGATTGACGGGCAGATAAACAACACCCCGACTACCGCAGAACTGGAAGCAAAGGTAAAGGCAGGAGAAACCATTTCCCTTGTTGACCTTGCGGAAGCTGTCAAGGCTGACAAGGAACGCGGCAAGGCAGCAAAAACGGAAAAGAAGCCCTCTATCCGGGCGCAGCTTAGAGCAGACAAAGAAAAAACCGCACAGAAAAAAGCGGCAAAATCAAAAAATCACGAATTGGAGGTATGAGCATGATTAGACTGACCGTTGAAGAAACAAACCTGTTGAGCATTTACAATGAGGGCGGTAAGCGCGGGCTTATGGAGAACATCAACGCTGCGCTGCCGTTTATGGACGAGGATATGCGGGAACTGGCGAAGCGCACCCTTGCGAAAATTGCACCTCTGACAGAAAATGAGTATACGGAGCTTGCCATTTTCGCCGCTGATGAGGTATGACCGGGCTAAAGCGGCTTACGCCGCCCCAAAGCCGGAAAGTCAACAGCCTTGTAAAAAAGGAGTGCTGCAACTGCGATAACGGACACTGTATTTTACTGGACGACGGGGAGGAATGTGTCTGCCCGCAGCTTATTTCCTATTCTCTTCTATGCAAATGGTTTCAGACCGCCGTACTTCCCTTTGATAAGCTGCTGTATGCAGAGCTTTTCAAGACCGAGGATAAAAAGCGTTGTACCGAGTGCGGAGCTTCTTTTGCGTCCACCTCTAACAGCGTCAAATACTGCCCGGACTGCCGGAAGCGTATTACCCGCAGACAGGCAGCGGAGCGCATGAGGAAACGACGCGCCCTTGTTACGCAGTAGGGGCAAAAAAAGCCTTGATTTACAGGGCTTTCCGGGTGTGAAAATGACGCGGCAAGGGTTTTATACCTTTTCCCTCAAAAATGGCGTTCTACTGCGTAACATTTTATCGCTGTACCCATAAGAAAGCCGGGGCGCGGATAGTCTTTACCGACTGTCTGCGTCCCGGCTTTTAAAACTTCAAAACCACTTTGTTTTTTCATCTCTGAATTGTGGCATATCATTTTGGGCGTATGGATTATAGGTATTGAGATTACAACCAAATTCTTTCAACTCCATTATTTTGTTATTTTCCGTCCATACTATTAAAGAAATTCCGTCAAATTCTTCAATATTACCATTATTCATTTTGTTTTTGAAATACCATTCTACAATAGTTTGATTTTCCTTATGAAAAAATTGTTTAATATCCCACACTAAGACTTTTCCACGAGTATTCCATTCATCAAACCAATGTTTTACTGTTTTTCGACTTTCATACTTAGGACTCCAACTTTCAGTGTAAATCACATCTTCTGTAAAAATACTATCAATCCCTAAATCTTGTTGTTTTAGCCACATATCAAACCATAAATGAATAATTCTTTCTCTTTCATTCATAACTTTTAAATCCTTTCTCTATATTGATTTGAGGGGTTGCACTCTTATCTGCGGTAAGTAAACGGTATATCGTAAGGGGGATATACCACGTAGCAACGACAAGCCGCCATATTAAAATGCCCCCGCCGATAATGCCGTCCAAAATGAAGTTAATGGCAACGATACCCACCGTTCCAGCTATGTCATATCCATGCGGTACAAGCCATACGAACATACGGCGAATGCCAAAGGGGATACCGCAGCACAGCCATACATAAAAGTAATTGGTCTACCCGTCCTCTGTAAAGATGTTCTTGAACATGAAGAATAAAAACAATGCAATAACGGCGGGCAAAACGTTTCTCTTGAAAAAGTCTTTCCAAATTTCTCCGCGTGTCATGGTATCACTCCTTTTCCATTGGAAATTGTGGGATAGCTTCTAACAGTTTCATTATGAGTGTTTGCCGTAAATCTTCGTCGATTTCCTCTTTGATAGTCCCGTCCGGCTGACACTTTTTTACCATTGCAAGGCGGTTGATTTCGTCGCCGTAACAATCAAGCACCTTTTCCAACGCCCATTTTTCGCCCACAACGGCAGCGCATATCGTTTCATAGTCCGGCATTTCCTGTTCCATTTTCTGACACTTCCTTTGCTGAAAATGTATCACTTTAGTATGTGGCTACTGTCTTTGATAGGAACTATTATATCACACAAGTATGAACAAAACTACTCCCCGCGTTCTTTCCCTTTTTCCCGTTCCGGCTCTCTTGGCTGCCGTAAAATGCTGTCTATGTTCTGTTTGATAACGTCGTACTCTTTGACCTGTTTTTTCAGTTTGCCATAGTCCGCGTAAAGGGCTTCTTTCTGTTCCCGGAGCTTTTCATAGTCTACTTGTAGCGCGGCGACATTCGGGAGCTTGGAAACGCCCGCCGTTTTTAGTGCCTTTGCCGCTGCTTCATGGAGTATCAGACTGCTTTCCTGCTTTGCCCGGTATGCGTCCTTATCCT
>ENA-OPBO01002584-OPBO01002584.1-human-gut-metagenome-genome-assembly--contig:-NODE-2584-length-10411-cov-2.322422_pt1 | contig 10411 bp, 7 predicted proteins | sample MGYA00241071_ERZ501458 | MGnify/ENA primary metagenome ERZ501458 (study PRJEB25962, sample SAMEA2042509) | human gut metagenome | biome: human gut; feature: human-associated habitat; material: faeces...
TTCCTTGTTACCGCAACCTACGTAGAGGGCTTCCTTATATTTCATAGGATACTCCTTGCCGTCTACTGTAACCACGCCGTCGCCACCAATATTGATGACGCCCAACTCGCGACGCTCGAGGAAGTAAGTGATTTCAGGACCCAGTTCGCGGAAGGTTTCCAGTTTCAACACCTTGTTAACAGGCATCACACCACCATAAATCAGACGGTCGTAGAGAGTGTAGGTCAGGTTGATTTCATCGGGAGACAGAACCTTCTCCATCATGAAGGAACTGCGCAGACGCTCTGTGTCGTAGTGCTTTACGTCCAGAGGATGGCAGGCTGTCTGTACTTTGTAATTCATTTGGGCACTGGCCGTAACGGCAGCCATGCCTAACATCATTGCGATTGCTAACTTTTTCATATTCAGTATATAATCTATTAAATAAAATTCTTTCTATTTTTTCTTTATGCCATGTTCAGTTTTACTTGGCAGCCTGCTTGGCTTCTTTCTCACTACGGATGATGATGCGGCGGTTGATAACCATCATCACAACTGCTATCAGAGCAAGCAACGCACCACCTACATACGAAAGTTTTACACCTCTATAGATGGTCCATCCGAAGAGGGAGGAAGCAAAGTCGAGTGCGCCACCCGAGAAACCTTCAGGAATATGGGCTGTAGGGTCGTGTGTCTCGGCATAAACATTGTTGGCAGCCAAGGTAAAGTCGGGAGCCATGTCAGTCACGAAATAAAGACCCACGATAAGAGCAACCAAACCTACAATCAGCGTCTTCAACACGTTGCCTTTTGTAAAGGGCAGTACCATGGGGAAGAGGTAGAACATACCAGCCAGCGATGCTAGCGGGAGGAACTGATTGCCAGGGAGGAATACAGCTAGGGCGAGAATGACAGGAATCAGAATGACTGATGCCACAAGGGTGGCAGGATGGCCGATAACCAAGGCTGGGCTCATACCGATGTGTACCTTCTTGCCGTTGAATTTAGTCTTTACGAGTTCGGAAGTCTTTTCGGAAATGGGCTTCAGACCTTCGATGAACAGCGAAGTGATGCGCGGAATGAGCTCCATCACAGCTCCCATCGTGATACCCAGGAAGAGCACCTTCTTGATGTCGAGCTGGGCAGCCCAACCGATGAGCATACCTACGATAACACCCAATACGAGCGGTTCGCCTATCACGCCAAACTTCTTCTTCATGCCGTCAGCATCAATGTCCAGCTTCGAGAAGCCAGGAATCTTGTCCAGTGCCTTGTTGATGAGGATGGCGAAAGGCACGAAGCTCTGACAGAAGGGCTGAGGAATGGAAATGCCGTTCAGGTCATAATACTTCTGGAACTTGTCGGCTGTAAGGTCGGCACACACTAAAGTGATGACGTAGCAGACGATAGCGGCAAAGTAACCCCATGCCAGGCTTTCGCCCATCACAAAATAGGCCACGGCACCGATGAAGGCAAAATGCCAATAGTTCCACAAGTCGATATTCACCGTACGTGTAGTTTTGGTGATAAGCATCAGCAGGTTTATACCCAGACAGATGGGGATAATCAGAGCACCTACAGCCGTGTTATAAGCTACGGCAGCGGCGGCAGGCCACCCCATGTCGAAGACATTCAGTTGCAGGTGATAGAGGTCGGAAATGGCTTTCAGGGGGTTGTCGAAGTTGGTCGTCAGCAAAGCGGTAACCACACCCAGACCTACGAAACCGACTCCTACGCAAAGGCCCGACTTCAGCGCCTTTCCGAATTTCATGCCAATGCACAAACCAATAATTGTAAAGATAATAGGCATCATGACCGATGCGCCAAGGCTGATGATATAGCCGAAAACTTGTTCCATTCTCTTTTGTTTTTGATATGATTAAATTTATGTTTTACAAGAGTCTGAATGAAAATTCGGTGTCAAATTTAGCTCTTTTCTTCATTATTCAAAAAAGAAAGCCTTTAATTATTGGAAAAAGGAACGATTTTATATCTTTTTTGCCGTTTGCGTGCACAAAAAGACTCGTTCTCGCACACGAAAACCGCCACCACTCCTATTTTACCTTTAAAAAGTGCACCAGATTTTCCTACAATAACCTTTGTCAGAGGACGTAGGCAGGCAGCCTCCTGTGCAATGGATGAAGATACGACGACTGAAATCGGATGACCCTTCAAGAGGGAAAGTTTTATTGTCATGTTTTTTCATGTAAAGGAAAATCCCCCGGCAATCGTCGGAAAGCAAGTCTATCCCAAGACAATATCGCCGATTTCTTCCGCCTTGTCCACCAGATACTTGGGGCAGAGAGCTTCCAGCTCGGTGCGCGGACGGAATCCCCACGTCACCCCACAGGCAGTGACACGAGCATTGAGTGCTGTCTGCATATCGACGGCCGAATCGCCTACGTAGAGCGTATCTTCGACGGACACACCTGTATCTTTCAAGATGTCATGGACAATCGTCGGGTCGGGCTTGGGGCTGATGCCTTCGCGCTGGCCGTAGACGGCGACAAAACGGATGGCGGGGAAATAGTGGGCGATGAGCTTGCGCGTGGCCGACTGGTATTTGTTCGAAGCCACCGCCAGCAGGATGCCGTTGGCCTGCAACCTTTCGAGCAGTTCGACGATGCCTGCGTACGGACGACTCATGTCGGCATTGTGCAGGTCGTAGTGGGGGACAAAAAGGGAACGTACCTTGAGGATGTTTTCCTCCGTCTTCCATCCTTCGGGCAGGGCGCGTTCGAAGAGTTTGTTGATGCCGTTGCCTACCATGAACTTGTAGGCCGATTCGTCGTGTGTAGGAAAGCCCAGCTCGCTGAGGGCATGGTTAGTGCTTTGTGCCAGGTCGGCAATAGTATTCAGCAGGGTGCCGTCCAGATCGAATATTACCAGTTTTTTCATCGTTGATGTTCTCCTTTCAGTTCTTCTGATTTTTGCGCAAAAGTAGCATTTATTTCGATAGGACGATGAGAGCAGATAGAAAAAAGCAGTGTTTTACAAAGAAGAAAACGACCTTTTCCTGCCCGTAAAACATCGTTTTGCAGAAAAAGGCCGCCTGTATGGTCTTAACAGGTTGTAACCATGTTCTTATGGAGTTATGCGGAACCAGTCTACATCCACCCATCCACCGTCATGAGCCTTGATGGCAGGACGTGTACAGAAGGTACCTACTTTAGCTCCAATCCATTTGCCCTCTTTAGCCTGGAAAGACTTGCCCAATTTCTTGAAATTCTTCCCATTGAGGCTATAGCTGAACTGACACATCACTAAAAGATCGTGCCCACCGTCACTCTTGGCTATCTTACGGCCGTCACTACTGAAACGAACACGCAGATAAACGGTCGAATCATCCAGCGGCATGGAAGCGTTCACTTGCTCTGGTGTACCTTTTTCGGCATTGAGACACTCTACTTGCGAAAGCGTCAGCCCTTTGTCTGTATTCTCAAGAATGAGCCCTGCGTAGTCGAGCCCCATGACAATAAGACCTGTCCGTTCGCCCTTGTATCGGCTAAAAGGTTTGAAGGTTAGCTTCATCGTAGCCGTAAAGTTGGGAGCTGGAGTCTTCTGCAGGAGCAGATTGGCCACATTCCACAGATTTTTATAGTCTTTCACAACAGGATAGGAATAAAGTCGGACAATGCTCCTATCGCCTGCATAATAAGCCCACTTCTCGTTGAAGTTGGCATGCCATTGCCATTGGGGAGCGAGGCTGAAGCCGTCAAACTCGTCGCTCTCTTGGGGAGTACAGATAGGATACGTTTTACCTACAGTGGGCTTCTTGTATGCCAGTACAGGCTGGCCGCATCCGTCACCATCCTTATCTTCACCAATGACCGGCCAGCCATCCACCCACTTCATGGGTTGCAGATGGACAAGACGTCCGTAAGCACCTACATCCTGAAAATGAAGGAACCAATCTTCCCCTGTTGGTGTGTCCACCCAGGCTCCCTGATGGGGACCATTGACGGGCGTATCTCCTTGTGCCAGTACCGTTTTCCATTCATAAGGTCCAAAGACATTCTTCGAACGGAGCACAACCTGCCAACCCGTGGGCACACCTCCGGCCGGATGAAAAATATAATAATAATCTCCCTTTTTATAGAATTTGGGGCCTTCACACGTTTCGTGTGCCTCATGTCCGTCGAAAACAATGCGAGAAGGGGTGATAGCCTGCGAGGCTTCAGCATTGAGCTCACAGACAGCAATGACACTTTTGAATTCAGCCCTGCTGCCTGCATAGGCATGTGCCAGATAAACCCGTCCGTCTTCATCCCAGAAAGGGCAGGGGTCGATGACACCCTTAGCTTCTTTTACGAGTACAGGCTCTGTCCAAGGACCTTTCGGATCTTTAGCATTCACCATGAAGACACCCTGGTCAGGATCTCCCCAAAATATGTAGAACTGCCCGTTGTGGTGACGGATAGCAGGTGCCCATACACGGTTACCATGTTCAGGTCGTTCGGGAGTGGCGTCAGGAATCAACTTGTAGGGGATGGCAGCTCCGATAAGGGTCCAGTTCACCAAGTCCTTTGAATGAAGGATAGGCAGGCCAGGCAGGCAGTTGAAACTCGAAGCTGTCATATAGAAGTCATCGCCCACACGACAGGCATCGGGGTCGGAATAATCCGCATAGAGGACAGGGTTCTTATACGTACCGTCGCCTTGATCGGCCACCCATACTTTTGATACATAATTTTCTTGTTGGGCAACCGCAGGCAGAGTAGCCAGCAGACAGAGCCCCATAAGGATTTTCGTGATGTCCATGATAGATTCTTTTATGTCTGATTGTGTAATAAACCTATATTAATTAATACAGGACAACTCTTTATTCTGTCGTAATAAGCAAAAACGACCAGCCGTGAAGTATTATTCCGCAAAAATAAAAAAAAACTTTTTTGTTATTCCATAAACGCGTTACCTCGGAAGTAAAAATGTTGAAAACGGCGTTTTCACTTTGTACTTCCCTCGGTTTGCACTATCTTTGCACCGTAAATTTTATTTAATAGGTATGAGTTACAATTTGTTGAAAGGAAAAAGAGGCATCATTTTCGGCGCTCTGAACGAGCAGTCCATTGCCTGGAAGGTTGCAGAGAAAGCTGTTGAAGAGGGTGCAACCATTACACTGTCTAACACTCCTGTAGCTGTCCGCATGGGCGAAGTGTCTGCCCTGGCCGAGAAGTTGCATTGCGAAGTAATCCCCGCCGACGCCACCAGCGTAGAAGATCTGGAGAACGTGTTCAAGCGCTCCATGGAAGTGCTGGGCGGGCCGGTAGACTTTGTGCTCCACTCCATCGGAATGTCTCCCAACGTGCGCAAGAAACGTACGTACGACGACTTGGATTATGATATGCTGAGCAAGACACTGGACATCTCCGCCGTGTCTTTCCACAAGATGATACAGGCTGCCAAGAAGCTGAACGCCATTGCCGACTACGGCTCTATCCTGGCGCTGAGCTACGTAGCTGCCCAACGTACATTCTACGGCTACAATGACATGGCTGATGCCAAGGCTCTGCTCGAGTCCATCGCACGCAGCTTCGGATACATCTACGGACGCGAACACCACGTGCGTGTCAACACCATCTCCCAGTCGCCCACAATGACTACGGCCGGCTCGGGCGTGAAGGGCATGGACAAGCTGTTCGACTTTGCCAACCGCATGTCGCCGCTGGGCAACGCCTCGGCCGACGAGTGTGCCGACTATTGTATCGTGATGTTCTCCGACCTCACCCGCAAGGTCACCATGCAGAACCTCTACCACGACGGTGGTTTCTCCAGCGTGGGTATGAGCCTCCGTGCCATGGCTACTTACGAGAAGGGTCTCGACGAATACAAGGATGCCAACGGAAACATCATCTACGGATAAACTTTTTTAATTGAGAATTGATAATTGAAAATGGAGAATGGAGCTTCACTCCTATAACTTTCCATGCTCAATTATCAATTTTCATTTTTTAATTCTCTATTCAACCGATGGAAACTGCACTCTATCTGCTGCCCGTTACCTTGGGTGACACTCCTTGGGAGAAAGTCTTGCCTGGATATAACAAGGAAATCATTGTCGGTATCCGCCACTTCATTGTGGAGGATGTCCGTTCGGCACGCCGCTTTCTGAAGAAGGTGGACAAGGATATTGACATCGATGCCCTGACCTTCTATCCGCTCAACAAGCATACGTCGCCCGAAGCCATCTCAGGTTACTTGAAGCCGCTCGAGGCAGGCCTTTCGATGGGAGTCATTTCCGAAGCGGGTTGTCCTGCCGTGGCCGATCCGGGTGCCGATGTGGTGGCTATTGCCCAACGCAAGGGCTTGAAGGTGGTACCGCTTGTAGGACCTTCGTCCATCATCCTTTCGGTCATGGGTTCGGGCTTCAACGGGCAGAGCTTTGCCTTCAACGGCTACCTGCCCATCGAGCTGGCCGAACGCGCCAAAAAGCTGAAGCAGCTCGAACAACGCGTCTATGCCGAACACCAGACGCAGCTCTTCATCGAAACACCCTACCGCAACAACAAGATGCTGGAAGACATTCTCCAGAACTGCCGTCCACAAACGAAACTTTGCATTGCGGCTAACATCACGTGCGAAGGAGAATTCATCCGCACACGCACGGTCAAGGAATGGAAGGGTCACACACCCGACCTGACCAAAATACCCTGCATTTTCCTGCTCTATCAGTGAGCCTCGGAGAGAGAAGCTTTCCTACCCCTGCACGCGTCTATCATCGAAAACACCCGATTGTATTCGTCCTCGAAGCAATGGCAGAAGTAATTCTGCCCGATGTTCTGCTCAATCTGCTGGATGGTCCACAGCTTGCCGTGCTTCCCTTTGTGGCGACCCAACTGGCTTTCGTGGTCAAGGGTCAGCGTGAATACATACACCAGGCGGTTGGTCGCTTCGTTATTCAGAACATATTTGAAGTTGAACTTGAGATCGTGCATGGATATGTCGGGCAGCACCTGCTGCACCAGCCGTTGGATGCCTTGCTTCAGCGTTTCGCCATAGAGCAGGAAGCCTTCGACGGGCAAGTCTGTTCTACCCTGCTCGAAACCAGCACTGTGGGGGCGCGGACAGAGGTAGAGCATGCCGTTCAGCGTGACGGCCACACGTACAAAGGGTATCATGTATTTCTGCTTCTTGCTCAAGGCATCGGAAGCCAGCGCCTTGCCTGTCACATGGCCTTCGGCATTGACGACGGGTACAAAGACCGTCCGTTTCATCAGGCGGTTGAAGTAGCTGATGCCCATCTGGTTGAACAGTATGCTGAGGATGAACACGGCCGGCGGCGCCACGTGATGAAGCATGAAACTCGCCTCGCCCTGAAAGAAGGAAGCGCGGGCCAGTAGCAGGACCAGCAGATGGACAGCACCGAAAAGCAACACGACACGGGCCGAAACGATGGTGGCCTCGATACTTTTGGCCGACGACCGGCGTTTCGAGTTGTAACAGGCCGTCAGCGGTTTGCGATACAGATAGAAGAGCAGAATCAGCAGGAGGGTACCCACCTCGAGCGTGAAGGGATACCACTGCGGCTGGCAGCTTGCGGCGTAGAAGTAATAGGTGACGGCCAGTATCACCAGCATAACGGTAATGCCATAGAGCAGAATCTGCGGCAGGTGGTTCTCTTTCCGCAGAAAAGTATAGACAGAGAGGACAATGCCCAGCAGAGCGCCCGCGTAGATGGCCGTACCCAGCGGAGCAAACTCGGACAGTATCATGGACAGCAGAACAGGGATGAAACCCCATGCCATGTTGTGTTTGAAGGATAATATACTTTGTCGGCTCATGATTCTATCGCTTTTTCCCTTTTAAACAAAAAAGAGGCTGAGTTGTTCAGCCTCTTTTTTCTATTTCTTCAGGTAGCGGAGCGACTTTTCCGCATGGTAGGACGAACGCACCAGCGGCCCGCTTTCCACCTGCGTGAAGCCTTTCGCCAGGCCCGTTTCTTCGTAGCGCTTGAACTGCTCGGGAGTAACGTATTCGGCCACAGGGTAATGACGGTGCGAGGGTTGCAGGTACTGGCCGATGGTCATGATCTGGCAGCCGGCGGCGCGAAGATCGTCCATCAGTTCTTCTACCTCGGCAGGCGTTTCGCCCAGCCCTACCATGATGCCCGACTTGGCCGTAATGCCACTGGCAGCAATCTGACGGATCACCTCGAGGCTCGTGTCGTAGCGGGCGGCGCTGCGCACCAAGGGGCTGAGGCGACGCATGGTCTCCATGTTGTGGCTGATGATGTCGGGCCTCGCTTCGATGACCTGCTCCACCAGCTCCCTGCGCCCCTGGAAGTCGGGTATCAGCACCTCAAGCGTGATGTCGGGGTTCAGGCGACGTATCTCAGCGATGGTCTGTGCCCAGTGGGCGGCGCTCAGGTCGGGCAGGTCGTCGCGGTCGACGGAGGTCACCACGGCGTGCGAGAGCTTCATCAGCCGCACCGACTCGGCCACGTGCGTGGGTTCCTGCGGGTCGAGGGGCAGGGGGCGTCCAGTCTGCGTGTTGCAGAACTTACAGCTGCGGGTACAGATGTTGCCGCCTATCATGAAGGTAGCCGTGCCCCGCCCCCAGCATTCGCCCATGTTGGGGCATCGGCCACTGCTGCAGATGGTGTGCAGGCAATGTGACTCGACGATGCGTTTCGTCTCGGTGTAGCGTTCGTTGGCGCCTATGCTTATCTTGAGCCATTCAGGCTTACGTACTCGTTCCATAAACGTGTGGATAGTGTGTGAGGATGGCACGCAGATGACACAGATGAAGCAGATGACCGCAGATTTTTAATTAATTATCTGCGTAAATCTGTTTTAATCTGTGTCATCTGCGTGCCATTTATCCGGTTGTTACAAATTGTTTTTGAAGAACTCTGTCAGCCGCGTGTACAGGTGCATGCGCGTGTTGCCGCCGAAGATACTGTGGTTGCGGTTGGTATAGACCTGCATGTCGAACTGCTTGCCCAGCTGAACCAGGTGTTCGGCATACTCGGCACAGTTCTGGTAGTGCACGTTGTCGTCGGCCATGCCGTGTACCAGCAAGAGGCGTCCGTGGAGTTTGTCGGCGCGGGTGAAGGCCGACGATGCCTTGTAACCCTCGGCATTCTCCTGCGGCGTGCGCATGAAGCGTTCGCCATAGACGGTGTCGTAGTAGTTCCAGTCGGTCACGGCTGCCACGGCTACTCCTGCCTTAAACACGGGGGTACCCTCGCTCATACTCATGATAGTCATGTAGCCGCCGAAGCTCCAGCCCCAGATACCGATGCGGCTCTTGTCCACGTAGGGCAGACTGCCCAAATAGAGGGCCGTCTCTACCTGGTCGCGGGCTTCCTTGACGCCCAGGTTCAGGTACGTGCACTTCTCGAAGTCGGCGCCGCGTCCGCCCGTGCCGCGTCCGTCCACGCAAACCACGATGTAGCCCTGAGAGGCCATGAACGTCTCCCAGCTGATGCCGAAGGCGTCGAGCACCTGTTGCGAGCCGGGGCCGCTATACTGATATTGCAGGGCGGGATATTTCTTGGAAGCCGAGAAGTCGGTGGGTTTCATCATCCAGCCGTTCAGCTGGGTACCGTCGGTAGTGGTGAAGCTGAAGAATTCCTTCTTCGGCAGGTTGTATTCGGCCAGCTGGGCACGAAGCTTCTGGTTGTCCACCAGGGTGGTGAGCACCTGTCCGCGGTTGTTGTTCAGCGTGATGACCATCGGCGTGTCGAGGCTGGTGTAGCGGTTCAAGTAGTACTTCATGTCCGTGCTGAATTGGGCCGAGTTGGTGCCCTGCTGCGTGGACAGCTTCAGTTTCTTGCCCTTGCGGTCGGTCTTATAGACGGCGGTACGCATGGGGCTCTCCTCGTTGCTGGTGTAGTAGAAGGAGCCTTCCTGCGGGTCGTAACCCAAGAAATCTTTTACTTCGAAGTTGCCCGAAGTGACCTGCTTCACCAGGCTTCCCGACAGGCTGTACCAGTAGAGGTGATTGTAGCCGCTGCGCTCGCTGACGAAGCTGAAGTGGTCGTCGTAAAAGCGTATCTGGTCGAAGACGTTCTCCTTGATGTACTTGTCGCTCTCGTCACGGAGCACCAGCTTGCAGACGGTGCTGCGCGGATTGGCCATGTACAGGTCGAGGCGGTTCTGATGGCGGTTCAGCGTCATGATGGCCAGCTTCTCGGGGTCGCGGGTGAAGCGGATGCGGGGGATGTATCCGTCTTCGTCCAGGGGTACGTCAATCTGGCGGATAACGCGGCTCTTGATGTCGAACGTATGGACGCTGACCTTCGAGTTGGCTTCGCCCGTCTTGGGGTACTTGTATTCATAGGCGCCGGGGTACTTTTCGTAGGCCTTGATGTGGGGCTTGTCGCCGGCAAAGACGGGGAAGGAGTAAGATTTTACTTCGCTCTCGTCCCAGCGCACCTGCCGGGCGATGTAGCTGCCGAAGGCGGAGTCCGCGGGAAAGGAGGCCGGCC
>ENA-OPBO01002589-OPBO01002589.1-human-gut-metagenome-genome-assembly--contig:-NODE-2589-length-10389-cov-7.451422_pt1 | contig 10389 bp, 7 predicted proteins | sample MGYA00241071_ERZ501458 | MGnify/ENA primary metagenome ERZ501458 (study PRJEB25962, sample SAMEA2042509) | human gut metagenome | biome: human gut; feature: human-associated habitat; material: faeces...
ATGTGCTATAATAACTTAATATAAACGGAAGGAAGGCTCTTTTGCTGCGGTATGAGATATGTTATAAAAAGAATAGGCGCCTCCTGCCTTCGCGTTTTAACCCCTGTCAAGCAGACCCGAAAGGAAATCCTCCATGATGTGGGCATTACAGCCGTTTCACTGATAAGCGCATCGGTTGTCTGCGGGCTGCTTAACCTGATGGGGGACAGCGAAGACGCGGCGCCTATGGTTTTTGTGCTCGCGGTGCTGGTGATCGCCAGGTTTACGGACGGCTATTTTTACAGCCTGATAGCGAGCATTCTGTCGGTTTTCAGCGTCAATTATGTGTTTGCTTATCCCTATTTTGCCTTTAATTTCACGATTACGGGGTATCCCTTTACATTTTTGACCATGTTTACGGTTTCTCTGGTCGTAGGCATGCTGACGGATCAGACCAAACGCCAGAGCCGCGTTCAGGCGGAGGCGGAAAAGGAAAAAATGAAGGCTGAGGCGCTCGATATGCTCCATTCATGGGAAGGCGAATATCATACCTATGCCGTCTTCGGACTCTTCGAGGCGAACAGCGAGGGGGATGATATCTGGCTGGAAGGGCAGAAAGTTCGCTTCCCGATGCTCCGTCAGCAGCATCCGGCGGCTCAGGGAGAACCCAATCTCTGTCTGGCTGATTTCATCCGTCCTCTGGGCAGTGGAATAACAGACCGGCTGGGTATCTTCTGCACGACGGTAGATGGCGGTCTGGAGAAGAAATATCGCTCGGACGACTACCTCAATATGATGGCACAGACACTCTGCGACCGGTTGGCTGAAGCCACGGCAGAGAAGTTGCACGAAGAGGTGAGACGCAGCATCTGGGGCTATGCTCCCGACGAGCAGCTGAGCATCGAAGACCAGCATCAGGAGCGCTATCAGGGCATCCGTCCGGCTATAGGATATCCTTCGTTGCCCGATACCAGTGCCAACTTCATCATCGACCAGCTCATCGATATGAGTCAGGTGGGCATCCGGCTCACCACAAGCGGAATGATGACGCCTCATGCCAGTGTCTCGGGGCTGATGTTTGCACATCCCAAGTCGCGGTATTTCGAACTGGGACGGATAGGAGACGACCAGCTTCGCGACTATGCACAGCGCAGAGGAGTGCCCGTGCAGGCAATGAAAACGTATCTTCAATCAAGTTTGATCAAGAAATGATAGCAAGAATATTGATACCCGTAGTGGTATTCACCCTGTTGCCGTATCTGTGGATATATAAAAGGTATGGCAAGTTACGGCTGAAGAGTCTCTGGCAGCGGGTGCTCTTCTGGTTGCCGGCTTTCGTGGTTATCGCCTACAGTGCGTATATCACGATACAGCCCAACTTCCTGCCACGCAATCCGGTGCTCATCGACATCTGGTTTGTGATGATGGCAGTATGTGCAGTTCCGCAGTTTGTCTTCAGCCTGTTCAGTCTCTTCGGTTGGTGCTGTATGCGGCTCCTTCACGGACATCGCAACTGGGGCAAGCTCCTCGGACTGGTAGTGGGAGTGGTGGCGTTCTTCTGCTTTATCTACGGATTTACCGAAGGTTTTCCTAAGATGCAAGTCAAGCGTATCACCATCTATGTACCTAATTTGCCGAAGTCTTTCGAGGGCTATCGCATCGTTCAGTTCAGCGATATCCATCTCGGGTCATACTATGGCTGGCGTGGTCATCTGCCTCAGCGCGATATCGACAGCATTAATGCCGAAAAACCTGATCTGATTTGCTTTACGGGTGATTTACAGAATGTTACGCCCGATGAACTGCCTGAGTATCAGGCGCTGCTCAGCAGTCTGAAAGCCAGAGATGGCGTGATGAGTGTGCTGGGCAATCACGATTACACCTATTATATGGATGTAGATGATGAGCAGGAGATAGCTGCGCTCGAGAAGCGGATGCAGGACTTCCAGCGGAGTTGCGGATGGCGCCTGCTGATGAATGAGCATGTGGCGGTGCATAGAGGCGCTGACAGCATCTATGTAGCTGGTACAGAGAACTATGACAAACCAAAGCGAACCAACGTAAGGAAGGCGCTGTATGGCATCAGACCGGGCTCTTTCGTGCTGATGCTGCAGCATATTCCGAAGCAATGGCGCGAGACCTGGCCTTCTACTATTAATAAGGAGAAGGATGAGGATGGCGATGTGATAGGATCTGACAGGAAGGATTCGCTGGTCGTAGCACCGCAGCTTACGCTGAGCGGTCATACGCATGCGGGGCAAATCAGTATCCTGGGCTTGCGTCCGTCGATGTTTACTCCTTATGATTACGGCCTCTTCGAGGAGGAGGGTTGCCAGCTCTATACCACATCGGGTCTGGGCGGTACCGTTCCAATCCGCATAGGGGCTACAGCAGAAATCGTGGTCATTACACTAAAGAGAAAATAAGGAGTGTTGAATGTTAAATGTTGAGTGTTAAATTATTCATTCTTAAATAAAAAATGAAGTACTTATATCGTCTGTATCAGCTTGTAATATGCTTGCCTATCCTGTTGGTAGCTAGTGTTTTAACCAGTCTGTCTACCGTTTTGGGATGTATGCTGGGCAATGGCCATTTCTGGGGCTATTATCCCGGCAAGTATTGGTCCTGGCTTTGGGTCCGCATCCTCCTCCTGCCTGTAAAGGTGGAGGGACGTGAGCATCTCAAGAAGAACCAGAGTTATGTTTTCGTGGCCAATCATCAGGGCGCTTTCGATATCTTCCTGATATACGGTTTTTTGGGCAGAAACTTCAAGTGGATGATGAAGAAGGGCTTGCGCAAAGTGCCTCTCATCGGTATCGCCTGTGAGTATGCGCACCACATCTTTGTAGACAAGAGCGGACCTTCTAAGATCCGTGCTTCTTATGACCGTGCTCGCGAGGTGCTTAAAGAGGGCATGTCGCTGGTGGTATTTCCAGAGGGTGCCCGTTCGTTTACGGGTCACATGGGCGTGTTCCGCCGCGGTGCTTTCATGCTTGCCGATGAACTGCAGTTGCCGGTATGTCCGCTTACCATCAATGGCAGTTTTGATGTGAAGCCTCGCATGAAGGACATCTACTGGGCTTTCTGGCATCCTCTGAAGCTCACCATTCATGAGCCTATCGAGCCGATTGGCAAGGGAGCTGACAATATCAAGAACCAGATGAACAAGAGCTATGAGGCGATCATGAACGGACTTGACAAGAAATATCAGGGTTTTGTAGAGAATCCGGACCAATAATTTCGGGTTTTTGCTTGTTATTTCAAAAATAAGTTGTAATTTTGCATCTGTATTACATTATATAGAATCAGAATCATTAAAATTATAAGAAGTTATGAGTGATAGCATAGTAATCATTCCTACATATAATGAGAAGGAAAACATCGAGAAAATCATCCGTGCTGTCTTCGGTCTCGAAAAGCAGTTTGATATCCTCGTTATCGATGACGGAAGTCCTGACGGTACTGCTGCCATCGTTAAGGGCTTGATGGCTAATGAGTTTGCCGGTCGTCTGCATATCCTGGAGCGTTCGGGTAAACTCGGTTTGGGTACTGCCTATATCATGGGCTTCAAATGGTCATTGAAGCAGGGCTATGACTTCATCTTCGAGATGGATGCCGACTTCAGTCATGATCCTAATGATTTGCCTCGTCTCTATGCGGCAACTCACGATGAGGGGTATGATGTGGCTGTAGGCTCAAGATATATTTCGGGTGTGAACGTGGTCAACTGGCCTATCGGACGCGTATTGATGAGCTATTTCGCTTCTAAATACGTACGTATCGTAACCGGATTTAAGGTGAATGATACCACAGCTGGATTCGTCTGCTACCGACGTAAAGTATTGGAAACCATAGATTTGGATGCTATCCGCTTCAAGGGCTATGCTTTCCAGATAGAGATGAAATATACGGCTCATCGAATAGGTTTCAAGATCAAGGAGGTGCCTGTCATCTTTGTTAACCGTCGTGAAGGTGTGAGCAAGATGAGTGGTGGCATCTTTGGTGAGGCTTTCTTTGGCGTGATGCGACTGCGCCTGGATGGCTGGTTCAAGAAATATCCGAAGAAGGATTAATACTCTGTAATCACTACTCAGTAATCAGTAATCACTAATCAGTACTTGGATGGAAATCCAAAAGATAGAAAAAATATACGGGCGTTCGCCACAGGCGGATGCCCTCTTTGATTTGATGGGGAAGAAGTCGGTTCATTCCATTTTTCTCCAGGGTTTGCTGTGCTCTTCGGCTCCGATGTTCTTTGCTTCTCTGCAGGGGAAGATGAGGCGTTCGGTACTCTTCGTACTGGATGATGCCGATGAAGCAGGCTATTTTTATCACGATCTCACTCAGATGATGGGGCAGGAGAAGGTCTTTTTCTTTCCTTCCAGCTATCGGCGTGCCGTGAAATACGGGCAGCGTGATGCAGCGAATGAAATCCTACGTACAGAGGTGCTGGCGCGCCTCTCTTCGGGAGGACATTTCCTGGTAGTCACTTATCCCGATGCACTGGCAGAACTCGTTGTGGCTAAGCAGAATCTGGATGAACGGATTCTGAAACTGACTGTAGGCCAGCAGATTGCTCAGACCGATGTGGTTCATACCCTGCGCGATTTCGAACTCAAAGAAACCGATTATGTTTATGAACCGGGCCAGTTTGCCGTGCGTGGAAGCATCCTCGATGTCTATTCCTACAGCTGCGAATATCCGTTCCGTATCGACTTCTTCGGCGATGAGATTGACACCATCCGTACCTTTGATGTTGAGACCCAGCTCTCGCAGGCGAAGCGCACAGAGATAGAAATCGTGCCCGAACTCGCCCATATCGAGAGCAACAAGCAGTGTTTCCTCAATTTCCTCTCCGAAAGTACGCCAGTCGTTGCGAAAGACCTTTCTTTCGTTTGCGACCGCATCGGTCAGATCTATACCGAAGGCTTCTCATCGCAGAGCCTTGCCGAGCAGCTGGAGGGAGCTACTGAGGTAGAGGCTGAGCGCATCAGACATGACATGAAGACCGAGCTCAACCTCGTTTCTCCGCTCGATTTTAAGAAGGCAGTAGCGGCTCATCTCCGTATCGAGTTCGGTAAGGTCGCTCCGTCAGAGAGTCCGGCTGTGATACCTTTCAATATCGCTCCACAGCCTCTTTTCCATAAGAATTTCAATTTGCTTTGTCAAACTCTGGAGGATTTCCTGCTCCAGGGTTACACCTTATATATATTGGCAGATAGCCAGAAGCAGCAACAGCGCCTGAAGGATATCTTTGAAAGCGAAGAACTGAAGCGCTATGCCATCCGTTTTACACCGGTAGACAAGACGCTTCATGAAGGCTTTTCTGACCATGACAAAAAGTGCTGTTTCTTTACCGATCATCAGATTTTTGACCGTTTTCATAAATATAACCTGCGCTCAGATAAAGCGAGAGCCGGCAAGATGGCACTCACCATGAAGGAACTGCAGGAGATGGAAGTGGGAGATTTTATCGTGCATGTAGACTTCGGTATCGGCAAGTTCGGCGGTCTGGTTAGGGTTCCTGCGGGCAACAGCTATCAGGAAATGATCCGCATCGTCTATACGAACAATGACAAGGTGGATGTTTCTATCCACTCGCTTTATAAAATCAGCAAATATCGCCGCAGCGATACCGGTACTCCGCCTCGCCTGTCTACACTGGGTACAGGTGCCTGGGATAAACTCAAGGACAAAGCTAAGAAGCGAATCAAGGACATTGCGCGCGACCTGATCAAACTCTATGCCCAGCGTCGACGGGAGAAGGGATTCGCCTTCAGTGCCGACAATTATCTGCAGCATACGCTGGAGGCTTCCTTCCTGTATGAAGATACGCCAGACCAGAATAAGGCTACTCAGGAGGTGAAGAAGGATATGGAGAGCGGCAGACCGATGGACCGTCTGGTTTGTGGCGATGTGGGCTTCGGCAAGACTGAGGTTGCCATCCGTGCAGCCTTCAAGGCAGCGTGCGACAGCAAGCAGGTTGCAGTGCTGGTGCCTACTACCGTTCTGGCTTTCCAGCACTATCAGACTTTCAAAAAGCGTCTGGAAGGCATGCCTGTAAGGGTAGACTATCTCAGTAGAGCCCGTACAACGAAGGAAACCAGAGAGGTGCTTGACGCCCTGAAAGAGGGTAAGATTGATATCCTCATAGGTACGCATAAGCTGATATCAAAGACCGTGAAATGGCATGACCTGGGACTGCTCGTCATCGATGAAGAGCAGAAGTTCGGTGTGTCTACCAAAGAGAAACTCCGTCAGCTCAAGGTAAATGTCGATACACTCACGATGAGTGCCACTCCGATTCCGCGAACCCTCCAGTTCTCTCTGATGGGCGCCCGGGATATGAGTATCATGCGCACTCCGCCACCTAACCGTTATCCGATTCATACCGAACTGGTAACGTTTAGTAGTGAAGTTATCTGCGATGCCATCAATTTCGAGATGAGCCGAAACGGACAGGTTTATTTCGTATGCGACAGAATATCCAAGCTTCCGGAGCTCAAGATGCTCATCGAGAAGCATATCCCAGACTGTAGGGTAGCAATCGGTCACGGACAGATGAAGCCTGAGGATTTGGAGAAAATCATCATGGGCTTTATCAATTACGATTATGATGTACTGCTTTCTACCACTATTGTAGAGAACGGTATCGACATTTCCAATGCCAATACGATTATCGTGAGCGATGCTCATCACTTCGGATTGAGTGACCTGCATCAGATGCGTGGACGCGTAGGAAGAAGCAATAAGAAGGCTTTCTGCTATCTGATGGCGCCACCTAAGAGTGCACTTACTCCTGAGGCGCGTCGCCGTCTGGAGGCTCTGGAGACGTTCAGCGAACTGGGTAGCGGCTTCAATCTCGCCATGCAGGACCTGGATATCCGCGGTGCGGGTAATCTGCTGGGCTCTGAGCAGAGCGGTTTTATGGAAGATCTGGGTTATGAAACCTACCAGAAAATTCTCTCTCAGGCTGTCACAGAGTTGAAGAACGAAGAGTTCTGTGATCTTTATCAGGAGAAGATGGATGAAGGTGCCCAGCTTACGGGTGATGATTTCGTTGACGATTGTGGCATAGAGAGCGATCTGGAGATGTATTTTCCTCAGACTTATGTGCCGGGTGACAGTGAGCGCATGCTCCTTTATCGTGAACTGGACCGTCTGGAGAGCGATGAGGAAGTAGAGGCTTACCGCAAGCGTATGATAGACCGTTTTGGTCCTGTGCCTCATGAAGCAGACGAACTGATGCATGTGGTAGGTCTGCGTAGGGTAGGCAAGAAGCTAGGTTGCGAGAAGATTATTCTCAAGCAGGGCTATATGCAGATGCAATTTGTGAGCAATGTAAACAGTCCGTTCTACAGAAGTCAGATGTTTAACCGCATACTCGCTTACGTTACCAGTCATATTCAAGATTGTGTTCTGAAGGAAAAATTCAACAAGCGAATGCTTCGCATCAATGATGTAAAGACTGTAGGACAGGCTGTAAATCTGTTGAATCAGATATCGCAGATAGATTTAGGTAATGAGAAAAAATAATCTGTGTCTGCAGTCTATGGGTAAAATCCTGTATCAATTGTGGAAGTAGACAATAAAACAGACTGTTGATTTATACTGAAAGGTTAGAAATCTGACAATGTTACATGATGATATGTCAACTTTACATGATAATATGTTTCAGTTTAGTGTATAAAAAAAACATTGGAATCTCAATATCCCTATTGAACTCCAATGTTTTATTTTTTTGTATAAGTAAAAGATGATGATAAGCGTTTCACAACGCATTTTGAATTTTTCTGTTGCAAAGATACTATTTTTCATTATAATATAGGGGGTAATATTTGATATTTTATGGGGTAATATTTGATTAAATTTATAGAAATAACACTGAAAATACACTTATATAACAAATAATACCTGTAGAATGAACTATTTTATTGGATAAAAATAAAAAAATAGTGGAAAAACACATAAAAAAGTTCTTTATTTCATTTTTTATTTGTACCTTTGTTCTGGCATACAACAATTTTAAACATATATATAAATATGAGACAGAAAAAGTACATCTTAAGCGAGCAGGAACTTCCTACTCAGTGGTACAACATTCAGGCAGATATGCCTAACAAGCCATTGCCACCGTTGAACCCTCAGACACACCAGCCAATGAATGCTGATGATTTGTCACACGTATTTAATAAGGAGTGCTCAAAGCAGGAACTTGATACAGAGCACGCTTGGATTGATATTCCGGAAGATGTGCTGGAGAAGTACACCTTCTACCGTTCAACCCCTCTTGTACGTGCTTATGCCCTTGAGGAGGCACTCGGTACTCCGGCGCATATCTATTTCAAGAATGAGAGTATCAATCCGTTAGGCTCTCATAAAATCAATTCAGCCATTCCTCAGTGCTACTACTGTAAGCAGGAGGGGGATACTAATGTCACTACAGAGACTGGTGCAGGACAGTGGGGTGCAGCCCTCTCTTATGCAGCAAAACTCTACGGCCTGGAGGCAGCAGTTTATCAGGTAAAGATTACCATGCAGCAGAAACCATACCGTTCCAGCATCATGCGTACGTTTGGAGCCACTGTAGAGGGTTCTCCTTCCATGAGTACACGCGCAGGTAAGAACATTATCACACGTGATCCTCATCATCCTGGTTCGCTCGGTACTGCCATCAGTGAGGCTGTTGAGCTGGCTACAACCACACCGGGCTGTAAGTATACGCTGGGTTCTGTGCTCAATCATGTGGCACTTCACCAGACCATCATCGGTCTAGAGGCAGAGAAGCAGATGGCGATGGCAGGTGAGTATCCTGATCAGGTGATTGCTTGTTTCGGTGGTGGTAGTAACTTTGGTGGTATTGCCTTCCCATTCCTCCGTCACAACTTCACAGGCGAGCGCCATACTGAGTTTATAGCTGCAGAGCCGGAAAGCTGTCCTAAACTGACTCGCGGTAAGTTCGAGTATGATTTCGGTGATGAGGCAGGTTACACTCCATTGCTGCCAATGTTTACTCTGGGTCATGATTTCAAGCCTGCCAACATTCACGCAGGTGGTCTCCGTTATCATGGTGCTGGTATGATTATCTCCCAACTTCTGAAGGATGGTTATCTGCATGGTGTAGATATCCCTCAGCTGGAGTCATTCAAGTCAGGCATGCTCTTCGCTCAGACCGAGGGTATCATTCCTGCTCCAGAGAGTTGTCATGCGATTGCAGCCACTATACGTGAGGCTCTGAAGGCTAAGGAAGAGGGCAAGGAGAAGGTTATCCTGTTCTGTCTCTCAGGTCATGGTCTTATCGATATGCCGTCTTACGATAGCTTTATCAATGGCGATTTGCACGATTATTCTGTGAGTGATGAAGAAATCCAGCAGTTCCTCAAGGATGTGCCAAAGGTTGACTAATAGTTAACAGTTAATAGTTAACAGTTAATAGTTTATAGCAAACAGTTGACAATTATTCTTTGAGATATATTGAAATAACAATATCACATTATAAAAGAAGCCAGGCTGCGAAAAGCAACCTGGCTTTTTATTTAGAGATTCTATTTTCTTTTATTTAGAGATTCTATTCTCTTTTATTTAGAAATTCTATTCTCAGTTCGAGACTTCTATCTTTCATTAGAAGTTCAACCACTCTTCGATAGCCTTAGCGATGACATCGAAGCTTGTGGTAGGCTCGAAGCGGGCTACAACCTGACCCTTCTTGTTAACGAGGAACTTGGTGAAGTTCCACTTGATATCGGCACTCTCCTTGTAGTTAGGATCAGCCTCGCTCAACATCTTGTCGAGAACAGGGTAGAGAGGGTGGCTCTCGTCCCAACCAGCAAAGCCCTTACATTCTTTCAGAAATTTGAAGAGAGGGGCAGCATCGTCTCCGTTTACCTTGATCTTCTTGTAGCGCTGGAACTCTGTGCCGTATGTAAGCTTGCAGAACTGATGAATGCTTTCATCTGTACCAGGGGCTTGCTGACCAAACTGGTTGCAAGGAAAATCAAGTATTTCGAAACCTTGAGAATGATAGGTCTCATAAAGTTTCTCCAGTTCCTCATACTGAGGGGTGAAACCACACTTTGTAGCGGTGTTAACGATGAGCAGCACTTCGTTGGCATACTCCTTGAGGGAAACATCCTTTCCCTTTCTGTCTTTAACAGAAAATTCGTAAACAGTTCTCATTTTTTTTATCTTTATGTATGTGTTATCTATATTTCCGATCTCAACTTATATGATCTAGAGTGCAAAGATACTACTTTTCTCTTAGAATACTTCAAGAGTTTTTTTAAAAATTCTAAAAATCGAACAAAATCATAGATGAAGGAATAAGCGTAACTGAACTTTCGCAAGTTTTGTCCCATACGCCCTGAAAGGGCAGAAGCCCCTAGCCCAGGGCATCGCCCTGGGTAATTACGG
>ENA-OPBO01002590-OPBO01002590.1-human-gut-metagenome-genome-assembly--contig:-NODE-2590-length-10389-cov-3.223437_pt1 | contig 10389 bp, 7 predicted proteins | sample MGYA00241071_ERZ501458 | MGnify/ENA primary metagenome ERZ501458 (study PRJEB25962, sample SAMEA2042509) | human gut metagenome | biome: human gut; feature: human-associated habitat; material: faeces...
CAGCCGTAAAAGCGGTGACCGATGTGGTAGTAACCTCCACCAATGCTAAGCAAATCGTGGAAAGCTTTCCCAAAGATGAGAAAATTATTTTCGGGCCCGACCGTAATTTAGGGAATTATATCAACTCAGTTACCAACCGGCAGATGTTATTATGGGACGGTGCCTGCCATGTGCATGAACAATTTTCGGTAGAAAAGATTTTGGAACTGAAAGCGCAATATCCCGATGCTGTCGTACTTGCACATCCCGAATGTAAAAGTACGGTGTTAAAGTTGGCCGATGTTGTCGGTTCTACAGCTGCCCTGTTGAAGTATGCTGTTAACAGCAGTGAACAACGGTTTATTGTAGCCACCGAATCGGGTATTCTGCATGAGATGCAGAAGAAATGCCCGGAAAAGACGTTTATCCCCGCTCCTCCGAACGATAGTACCTGTGCATGCAATGAGTGTAGCTTCATGAGATTAAATACGCTGGAGAAGCTCTATGACTGTCTGAAGAATGAAGCACCGGAGATATTAGTCGATCCGGAAGTGGCGGAAAGAGCGGTGAAGCCGATAAAGAGGATGTTGGAGATATCGGCGAAGTTGGGATTATAGATTATAATAAAATCAATAATGGCTTGCAAGTTGGTTCTTCGTTGCAAGCCATTATTGGTTTTATCTTATGAACAGTATTTTAGTAGCTATTCCTTCTTTTCCTTCTGCATTAGCGGCTAATACGAAATAAACTCCTGAAGGAACTCGTTTTCCTTGTTGATTTTTCCCGTCCCATGTGAATTGCCCCCCAACAGAAGTTCCCTCATGAATTAGTTTACCACTGACATTGGTTATTTTTATATCAGTATCTTGTACAAGTCCTGTGATAGTAATAACTCCTGTATAATCTGGTTTTACGGGATTAGGGTATGCGTATACATTATCTTCTACAAAATTATCTTCTGGTTCTGTTGCATCGCTTTGATAAGATACTAACCCTTTACTTGTACCAATAAAAACTTCACCAGTATGTGGATGGATGGCAATAGATTGTATATTATTTGATAAAAGAGGGCTATTTTCTGCTGTAAAATGATGAATTGTTTCCAAACCATCAGGACTTAATAAGTATATTCCATTCATTTCTGTTCCTATCCATTTACGATTTCCACCATCTACGGCAATTGCATTTATTTTATCATTTGCTAATAGAAAATCTGCCAGATTAGTTCCATCATCACGTGGAACCTTTATTTGTGTACAATAAAAATCATCTTCAAAAAAATTAGAAGGATTATTAAGTATGATAGGTCCTTGTCCTGTACCTATCCAAATAGCTCCATTTTTATCTTCTGTAATACAATAAATGCCATTATGACTGAGTATTGTACCGTCTTGATTAGTAAAATTCTTAATAAATTTATGCTTATCGTCACTAGAATCTTCTAAAGTTCCTTTTGTGTCTAAACAAAATACTCCATAATCTGCTATCCATGAAGAAATAACCCAAAAATTTCCCCTTTTATCAAACATAGTACGCTCCAAATTATTAAGTCCTGCAATTTCTGGATAACGTAAACTTATCCATTTTCCATCTGACTTTAGTATTTTAATTGGATTTAATACTCCTTCGGTTTTATCTTTACCACTATTGGTCATCCAAAGATTGTTATCATTGTCGTATTTTAATCCATTAATTCGTACAAATGTATCATATCCATTTGCTGTTTCCAGTGGACTATTATGTAAACTATATTGATTAATAAAGTTTTTGTTGTTGAATTCATATAATCCTTCTCCAGCAGAAGCTGCAAAATAGTGTTCAGGATCGGTCGGATCTTGTACAACACAATTAATATCTTTATATGACTGTCCTGTTTGTTCTTTTATTCCGTCTTCTTGAAAGCTACTCCAAGTATTATTACTTAATTCCATTATAGTACCAACATAATTTAATCTGTCTCCAACCATCCCTCCACCTGCAATGAGTAAGTTTCCATTTTTTTCAATATTCATGTAAAAATTATAATTCCTTTTAGGGCTATTGGGAATAATAGACGGTGTTGTTATTTGTATTACATTATTATTATCAAATTTTAGACCTATAAGTCCATTTTCTTTGCATCCTGCCCAAAAAAATCCATTTGCATAAGAAAAATATGATGTATTAAGATTGTGATTTAAAGAATGAAACTCATTTATATTATTAAATAATCCTAATGAATTATCATTGCTAACTATTAATTTATCTTCATAAACATACATGAAAGTATAATGTCCTTTTACGAGTTGCGAGTGGTTGTAATCAGATTTATTAATTAAATAAATCCCTTGATAAGAAATATTTCCTACTAAATTATTATTATAGTTTGATAAATTAGAATATTTAGTATCGGATACTTTATTCCAATTATTGGCATCTAGTAGATTTTCAGTTAATAAACCTGTAAATAATCCTTCCGAAGATGCAGCATAAATTTTAGTATCATCTACAGCACAAGCGTTTATTTGTTTGTTAAGAATATAAGTATTAGTAATTTCTCTTCTTTTTAAATTTAAAACAATTACTCCAAATGAAGTAGATAGATAAACATATTCTTTAGCAAGGCATATATGATTAACATTTTTATTTTGAGTCATATTTTTATTCATATAATCTGGAAGATTATATACTATATTGTCATTGACTAGTAGATCTATATTTGCATTAGAATATATTATTATTAGTGTTTTATATTCTTTACTATAGACTATGTATGAAATATCTGTATCACTTAAAAGATAATTTTTCCAATAGCACTGGACACTGGAATCTTCTTTATCATAAGAGAATAAACTCCCGTTTCCTACAGCATAGATAATGTTACCGGCAGGTTCTGTGCGGGTAACATTGTGGTAAGATAAATAATTTTGCCAGCTACCAACTGCATGTTGTGCATATAAAAATGGCGCGATAATCAAGAATAAGACACAAATATAGATTATTTTCTTTTTCATAAATTATTGATTAAAAAAAGCACATAGATTGTCTATATGCTTTTTATATTAACTTGTTTATGACTTGTTTATTGTATGGAAAACAGGAATTTACATAGTTTATTAACAGCTTGTGCGCGATGGCTGATTTTATTTTTTATTTCATCGCCAAGTTCGGCAAAAGTTTCGTGATATCCTTCCGGGATAAAAATCGGATCATAGCCGAATCCCGACAGTCCTCGTTTTTCTTCTATTATTTGGCCTTTTATTATTCCTTCAAACTGGTAAGTGTTTTCATCAAGTATAAGTGAAATTACAGTGCGAAATTGTGCTCTGCGATTTTCTTTTCCTTCCATATCTTGAATCAATTTCAGCATATTTGCTTCTGAGTTGTGTGCATCGCCTGCATAGCGGGCAGAATATACCCCCGGTTTGCCATTCAAAGCTTCTACTTCCAATCCGGTATCATCGGCAAAACAATTGATTCCATAATGGGTATGGATAAATTGAGCTTTAAGCAAAGCATTTCCTTCCAATGTATCAGAGGTTTCCGGGATATCTGTGTGACAATTGATATCGTTTAGACTGAGTAGTTCTATTTTATCTCCTAAAATGGCAGATACTTCTTTTAATTTATGAAGATTATTAGTAGCAAAAACCAGTTTCTTTTTCATTTTTCTGAATTTAATAATAGACAAATATACACTAAAATAATCATATAGTTTTTTGAAAGTGATGATTTTATCGTCATAATTTATTTTCTAATATAATGTATGTTAAATAAAATCTTTTTATATACGAGTTGTATTTAATTTGTTTTTTTTTAATAAAATTTTAAAACTAAGATTACCATGGAAACAAAAAACTATTTTATTACATTATTGCTTTCTCTTTTTTGTATACCAATGAATGCACAATTGAAAGTTCTTTCAAATGGAAAAGTTGGAATAGGTACGGATAATCCTCAGTATGGTCTTTTGGAGATTGGAAAGTCAGGGGTAAATAATGGATTGGCTATATATGATAGTTCATTATTGATTCCACCATTAAAGTTGTATACTTCTGGCGAAGTGGGATATTTGAATTTTGATGGAATACCAGCACAAGGTATTGCAATAAAGAAAAATGGACATGTCGGATTTGGATACAACCCGAACATTTATGCATCTCTAAATCATTTTATTACTGTTCATATTCATCCTTCAAATCCAGCTGCTGCATTTGTTACTTATGTAAATTTCCCATTTGATTATGGGGATGTAATTTCTGTTGTTGCGAGAAGAAAAACAGATATGGCATACGTTGTTAGAAGTGGTACAACCGGTAATAATGAAATAGTTTATTATGCTAGAGGTGATGGTGAAGTATATGCTAAAGGAAGTTTTCTTACAGCATCCGATGGATCTTATAAAGATAATATAGCTAATATAAGTAATGGATTAGATAAAATAAAGGGAATTAGAGGAGTTACTTATACTTTAAAAGACCAGGATAATGCATCATTAATTCAAAATAATGGTGTGGAAAGAAATATTTCACTTGATACTAGTAGTATTTCAAAGTCTTCTGTATCGGCTGAAATTATTAATACTATTAAAGCTGAGAGATCAAGAAAGAAAGCCGGTTTTATAGCTCAAGAATTAGAAGAAGTTTTTCCAGAAGCTGTATATACTTTGCCTAATGGAAAAAAAGCGATCGCTTATTCTGAAATTATTCCTTTACTTGTGGAAGCTATCAAAGAACAGCAAAACGAAATTGATGAATTAAAACAAGCTAAAACTGTTCAAACCAGATCAGTTATCGGGGAAGACGAGGGTAAACAATCGGACATGAATTCATTGATGGATGAGAGGCTGAAAGCTAAATTATATTCTAATATACCCAATCCCTTTAAAGAGCAGACTACCATTTCTTTTTTCATCCCTGAAACGGCTTCTGGGCCAGCATTCATATTTATAATTTGCAGGGAAAACAGATAAAACAAATCAATATCGAGGAAAGAGGAAATGGTTCTGTTATTATCAATGGTTATGAATTGACTCCGGGAATGTATATGTATACGTTAATTGTGGATGGAAAAGAGATTGATACGAAGAAAATGATATTAACTGAATAGATGTAGGGTAGTTGTAAAAAAATCATGTTATTAAATCGAATATAAAATAGTTATGAGTAAAATAATACAATTTTTAATTTTTATATTTTGGGGTACTTTATTGTATTCACAAAATGTAGTGATTGATGGTGTTACTTTTTCGACTGATAAAAAGACTTTGATAAAGTATCCGAAAGATAAAGTGGATGAAGAGTATGTGGTTCCGGAAGGGACACAGATAATTGAAACAAAGGCTTTTGATCAAGTAGAATTATTGTCACATATCATTTTACCTTTTTCTTTAAAAGAGATAAGAAATAATGCATTTTTTAAATGTTTTGTTTTAAACGCTGTGACTTGGAGTAATTTTCCCTCGATTGTGGGTAGGGATATTTTTTATGAGTCTCTAATACGGGAATTTTATGTGTCAGATGGTGCTGATTGTGTAGTGGTAAGCAATGTCCTTTTTTCTGCGGATCAAAAGAAGCTGTTGCGTTATCCTCCGAGAAGAGAAAAATCACAAGAAGAATCTGAAAATCCTACATATTTCACAGAATATGTAATTCCGGAAGGTACTGAAGTAATAAATAGATTAGCGTTTGATAGAGCTTTTTTGTATAGTGTAACTTTGCCGTCAACTCTAAAAACAGTAGAGGAAGGAGCTTTTTGGGTAAAACCACGTGTGCCTGTCGGTATAAATAATCAAGAAACCAATCGTAATAATGATTTTGATTGGGATTTGGAATATCGGGACATGGATGTAGTTGTTTGTAACGCAATTGTACCTCCTGTGCTGATTGGCTATCCATTTGCAGACACATACTGGACAAGATTGTATGTTCCTGAAGAAAGTTTCGATGCTTATTGTTATGCACCGGGCTGGACGAAGTTTAGGGATATAAATCACAAACTCAATCCGGCTTCGGTTAATAACATTTCATTATCGGGCTTGAGAGTTTTTTTAGATGGTGACAACTTGAATATAACGGATACGCGGAAAATATCAGAAGTAAGATTATATGCATTAAATGGCATTTTATTATTAGAAGAAATCATAAATGATAATTCGTGTAATTTAAAAACAGATAATCTGTTACATGGATTATTACTCTTAGAGGTGGTTTATGAAGATGGAACGAGGGAAAAGATAAAACTCCATAAATAAATTGATTTATGAAAAAAATATTAGTTTGTTTGATAACCATTGTAGTTGTCATGAATTTAAGTGCCCAAGTGGAAGGTACGATACAATGGCAGCCGGAGATAAATTTTACTTATCAGATAAATGGTGAATATATAGAAATATTGTCTGAAACCGGATATGTTGATGAACCGGGAATGCCTCAGATTCCATATTGTGTGAAAACATTTCTTATACCTGTGAATGCTCAGCCAGTGATACAGGTAAAGTATGTAAATAGAAAACTACAAAAAAAGGACGTTTTATTGTATCCGGTCCAACCGCCAATTCCTATTGGAGAAAGTAGTTTATCATGGGTAGAGCCCAATAATGATATTTATAACTCATCAAATCCTTTTCCGGGAAAGTATGCCGAAATTGTATCTTTTAGAAAAGGGCGTTTGGGCGCAATGGTAGACGCAGCAGAAAAAAATGTTAATTCAGATGTGGATAATTATCTGCCGGAGTATCTGATTATAACGAATGAAGCTTTGAAAGATAAATTTCGGATATTGGCTGACTGGAAAACTAAAAAAGGAATACCTGCTATTATAGAAACAGTAGAGGAAATTTCTGCTACATATGCAAGAAGTGATATTCAAGAAAAAATACGTAACTATTTGGTTGATGTTAAACGTAACTATGGTTCTATGTTCGTATTACTTGGAGGAGATACAAATATTATACCCGCTCGTGTAAAGAAATCAAGATATTCGAAAAATAAAGATTGGGTTGCTGTTGATTTTTATTATACTTGTGTAGATAATGGAAATTGGAATAAGAATGGAAATAATATATATTATGAAGCTGATAAAATAGATTTTGAGGATAGTAAAGATTGGGGAGTATCATTTAAATTAGGGAGAGCCCCAGTGGAAACATTAGAAGAGGAGAGGTATTTGTGAATAAAGTAATTCATTATGAAAAGGCAGATTTAAATCATAGCGTCATATGATTCTTTAGGGATTTATATTTGGCGGCAGGATGGAACTCCTTTTACTACGAATCCATTTTGGAGAATTGGCGATATTAATTTGTCATCTGCACCTGTGGTGTGTGATTTGAATGAAGATGGGAAAAAGGAATTGATCTTTTCTCAGCATAATGTAGATGTCAGCCATATTTATGCTATTAGTTTAGAGGGAGACAAAACAGTTACCGGTTGGGATGGAAGTCAAACAATTCCTTATACGAATTCTTATTCTTTAGATCATACCCTGTCTGTAGGTGATATTAATAATGATGGTCATTTGGAGGTTGTGATATTAGGTCGTGGATGTGTAAAAGCTTGGAAACATACGGGAGAAGAAATTTTTAATAAACCTATTGATGGATTGTTACCACAAATGATCTGGGCAGCTAATATGAATACTCCAATTTTGGCTGATGTATACGGAGATGCTGTGCCGGATATTGTGTTCTGTTGTAATAATAGTATTTATGCTTTACATAATGATGGCAGTGATATTGTTGGATTTCCTATTATATCTAACTCTGAATTTCAAGATTCTCCATGTGTGGCAGACATTGACAGTGATGGTAAAAATGAGCTAATAGCAGGTAGTCAGGATGATTTGTATGTCTGGAAAACTGATGGTATTCCTACAGCTATTGAGTGGGGGGGGAAATGTGGAAATCCACAAAATACAAATGAATATTTCCCAACTGTTTGTCAGCCAACACTGATAAATTCCAATGAAGTATGGGACGGAGAATCACCCTGTGGAAATGTATTGTTACAATCGGGACGATTGGTTGTTCCTGTCGGTAAAACAATGACGTTGAATAATACTTCTGCTGTGATCGTCCGTTCGGGAGCCGTACTTGAAGTGGATGGGGGAAGTATTCAGAATGCAAGGCTCGTGGTACAGAAAGGTGGTACGGTTATCCTCAAGAATAACGGTTTGATTAAGTTACGAAACAAAGGTAATTTTGAAATGGAGCAAGGGGCAATGCTGGATTTACCTTATGGAGAGATTAAATAAATTTTTTTAAACTAAAGAAAGCAAGCCGGTAGTTATATTTTAATTCTTTCCCGTAAAGATAATAGCAGGGAATCAGCTAAAATCATAGTTTTATAGGAGATAATAATGAGCTAATTTGCCAATATGCCAATGCTATGCAGTACACAGCACAGCCAATTGACACATTGGCAAATTATTCAAAGCTGAATTGGAAATGAACTTATTTCATAAATAAACGTTGTGTTACGGTCGTAACAGTTACCGCAAGAACAAAATTGGCAGAAAAGAATTTATAGGCTCAAACTTTTTGTTAACTTTGTAACCGCTGTAACTATTACGAGAATAACTAAAGGAAAGAATGATATGGAATTTTATGATCGAACCAATGAATTGGCTGAACTTCAACGGATACAGAATTTATCGTTCAGTGACCATTCCCGGCTGACAGTGGTAACCGGACGGCGGCGTATCGGCAAAACAAGCCTTATCATGAAATCGGTTGAAGGTTTGCCGACGGTCTATCTGTTTGTAGGTCGTAAAGCAGAAGCAACACTCTGTTCGGAGTTTATTCCGGTAATTTCCCAATCGCTCGATACGTTTGTTCCGGCAGAGATACGTACTTTCCGCTCGTTGTTTCAATATCTGATGGAGTTGGCTTCAAACAAGGCATTCAATCTTGTTATTGATGAGTTTCAGGAGTTTTATAACATCAACGAATCTGTATATAGCGATATGCAAAATATTTGGGATGCTTATCGCAGGAAATCAAAAATGAACCTGATCGTTTCCGGCTCTATTTATTCTTTAATGCAGAAAATATTCCAGAGTAAAAAAGAACCTTTATTCGGCAGAGCGGACAATATCATTAAATTGTCGGCATTTGATTTATCTACTCTTAAAGATATAATGCGAGATTATAGATCGGGATATACAAATGACGATCTGCTGGCTCTTTATTCTTTTACAGGTGGTGTTCCTAAATATGTGGAATTGTTTTGTGACAATCAGATATTGAGTGTGGATGAAATGATTTCGTTCATGGTTCGCGAAAATTCTCCTTTTACTGACGAAGGGAAAAATCTGTTGATAGAGGAGTTGGGAAAAAACTATGCTACTTATTTTTCTATCTTAAGTGCCATTTCGGGCGGAATCAATACACAACCCGGAATAGAAGCAGCATTGGGAGATAAAAGTATTGGCGGTCAAATTAAACGCTTGATTGAAGATTATAATATCATTGTTCGCCAGCGTCCGATATTGGCCAAAGAGGGAAGTCAGACTGTCCGATACGAAATACAAGATAACTTCCTCCGGTTTTGGTTTAATTATTTTGACCGTTACCGTTCTTTAATCGAGATCAAGAATTTTGTAGGCTTACAGTCTATTATAAAAAAGGATTATCCTACTTATTCCGGTATAATGCTGGAAAGGTATTTCAAACAACAGTTTGCCGAAAGTTTTCAGTATCGCGCTATCGGTTCATGGTGGGAGCTTAAAGGATATCAAAATGAAATAGATATTGTCGGGTTAAAACTGGAAAAAAATCAGGCGGTTGTTGCTGAAGTAAAACGACAAAAGAAGAACTTTAAACCGGAATTGCTGGTTGCAAAAACGGAACATCTGAAACAGAAGTTATTGCCTAAATACCGCATAGAAATGCGTTGCCTTTCATTGGAAGACATGTAAGAAAAAAACAAGGAGCAAACAGGTTATCATTAAAATCTTGTTTGCTCCTCATTTTTTATGGTTATATGTCTTATTTCACCCTCAGCCTGTCGAAACCTTCTCCGTATACTCCGATTACCGAGCTTTGAGAGATGAACGCATTCGGATCGATATCTTTCACCAATCGGAATATCTCTACCGATTGGCGCTTATAGGCAAGTACTACGAGTACTTTTACATTGTGCTTGCTATACCATCCCACACCATCAAGCACAGTCACTCCGCGATGTGTCTCTTTGGTGATGCGATCGGCAATCTTTTCATACTCTTTGGAAAAGATAAAGAACTGTACGGATTGGCGGGCGCTGTTTACGATATAATCCAGTACGAAGCCGATGATAAGCAGGGTTACAAAACCGAATATTACCCTTCGCCAGTCGTTGAAGATGAAATAGCAGGAGCTGATAATGACGACGTCGCATATCATAATCATGCGTCCTAAAGTGACATCTTTGTATTTATTGACAATGGCGG